>Ga0209379_10000301_pt1 | contig 46888 bp, 28 predicted proteins | sample tdDd001_FD_187124 | JGI IMG/M metagenome (GOLD analysis project Ga0209379, IMG submission 187124) | Marine sediment microbial communities from the Atlantic coast under amendment with organic carbon and nitrate - tdDd00.1 (SPAdes)... | ecosystem: Environmental > Aquatic > Marine > Coastal >... | reverse complement strand
TTAGAAGAGAAAGCAAATGATCAAATTGAACTCTCAGGAGGTTGGGGTGCAGGAATGATTATTGGTACGGTAGGTTTGAAATTCTCGAATTTCTCTATCCGTAATATCTTTAATAAAGAAGCCTGGAGTCCGCTACCAACTGGCGATGGTCAAACCTTGAGTATTCGTGCTCAAACGAATGGTTCGTATTATAGTTCATATAGTCTTTCATTTGTAGAACCATGGTTGGGTGGTAAGAAACCGACATCTCTGAGTACATCTTTCTACTATTCGAAACAATCAGGATATAGCCGATCATATAGTCAGTATTATAATAATAATATGCCCAATACTGATCAGCAGCAAGAAGTGCTGGGTATGAGTGTTGGTTTGGCTAGACGATTGAAATGGCCAGATGATTATTTCTCTCTATACAATGAGGTAAGTTATCAGAATTATCGATTAAAAGATTGGCAGTACTATCTAATTCACGATGGAACTTCGAATAACTTTAGTTTTACAACAACCTTATCGAGAAGTTCTATTGACAATCCATTGTATACAAGAAGAGGTTCTTCATTTTCATTAAGTATGAAAATTACGCCTCCCTATTCTTTATTTGATAATGTTGACTATTCTCGATTGACAAATAGTGATAGAGATCAGCAGGAGAGGTACAAATGGATTGAATATCACAAGTGGGTATTTAAGGGTAAAATGTATTCGCCTATATTGAATAAGACTGATAAGTTGGTTTTATATACAGGAGCGGAATTCGGTTACTTAGGTCATTATAATAAAGACAAGCGTTCGCCTTTCGAAGGTTTCGAAGTTGGTGGTGATGGAATGTCAGGATATTCTATGTATGGTAGCGATAATATTGGTTTACGTGGGTATGGTAATGGTACGTTAACACCTATTGCTGATAATGGTCAGCGTTTGGGTGGTAATATCTATTCTAAATTTACCGCTGAAGTTCGTTATCCTTTATCTTTAAGCCAATCTGCAACGATTTATGCACTAGCTTTTGCTGAGGCAGGAAATGCGTGGTATGAGTTCGAAGATTTCCAACCATTCAATATTAAACGTTCAGCAGGTGTTGGTATGAGAATATTCCTGCCAATGTTTGGTTTATTAGGAATTGATTGGGCTTATGGCTTCGATGAAGCGGCCAGACCAGGTGAGAATGGTAGTCAATTCCATTTCGTGATTGGGCAGCAGTTCTAGCATATTTTGATTATTTATAAATTGAGACAGTCTTTATTTCAATTACATTTATAATTAGTATATTCGATACTTTCAAAAAAAATAAGAGCAAACATCATTAATTTCTAATCATAAGACTAATTATTCAAACTAATATTATGATGAAGTATTTGGTATGTATTTTAAGTTTCTTCCTGTTTGGTACTTTAAGTTTAAATGCGCAACAGCAGCGATATGGGTTCGTTGATACATCTTATATACTCGATCATGTTCCGGATTATAAGTCTGCACAAGATCAATTGAACGAAATTTCTGCTAAATGGCAGTCTGAAATTGAAAGTGTTTATCTCGAGATTAAGAATTTGCATGCTAAATTGCGTAAAGATCAAGTGTTCTTATCACCAGAGTTAAGATCGAAAAAAGAAAAAGAAATTCTTCAAAAAGAAGCTTTGGCTCAAAAATTGCAAAATCAGTACTTTGGGCAGAATGGAGCTCTTTATAAAAAAAGACAAGATTTAGTTCGTCCAATTCAGGATGATATATATGATGCTATAAAAGAAATAGCCAAAGCTGGTAATTATGGAATGATTATTGATAAAGCTAATGGACCAACTATCATTTACAGTAATAATAAGTTCGACCTTAGTGATAAGGTTCTTTATAAATTAGGAATAAGAGTAAATAAACAATAAAACGATGAATGTGATTTGAGTCAATTATTTGCTTGCTCATATTCATATCTAAAAAAGAAACCAAATGAAAAGAATTTTAAAAGTTACTTTATTAGCCGTAGTGCTTTTGACAAGCGCAAATACTTTTGCTCAGACTCTTAAGTTAGGTCATATTGATTCTTCAAAGCTTTTAGCTATCATGCCTGAGAAAGATGCGGCACAAAAGCAAATTGAAACAAAAGCTAAAGAATTCGATACGCAAATTAAAGCAATGCAAGCAGAATACCAAAAGCTTGTTGAAGCTTATGTAGCTGAAAGAGAGACTTTATCTGACGCTATCCGTGCGGACAGAGAAAAAGCAATTCAGGATTTGCAGAACCGTATGCAAACTTTTGATCAATTTGCACAAAATAAGATCCAAACAACAAGACAAGAGTTGTTAAAGCCTATTTTTGATAAAGCTTCAAAGGCGATCAAAGAAGTTGGTGAGGAGAATGGATTTACTTATGTTTTAGATCTTAGTACTGGTGTTGTTTTGTTTAACTCAGCATCAAGTGTTGATATTATGCCATTGGTGAAAACTAAATTGGGTATTCAATAGTCAAATTCACTTTGACAAATGAAAATATTAAAAGGTAGGCTTAGCGATAAGTTCTACCTTTTTTTGTATCATTAAGTATGTTTTATTTTAAGTATTTATAATCTGATGAATCATATCTTGAACGATCTTTCTTCTACAAAACAACCTATAGGCGTTTTTGACTCTGGTTATGGGGGATTAACTATTCTTGACGAACTGATTAGGCAAATGCCCGAAAATGATTTCATTTATTTGGGAGACAATGCACGTGCACCTTATGGTACGCGATCTTTCGATGTTATCTACCAATATACTCTGCAGGCGGTGGAAAAGCTTTTCTCTATGGGCTGTCAGTTGGTTATTCTGGCTTGTAATACAGCATCCGCTAAAGCTTTGAGGACAATTCAGCAAAGAGATTTGCCTCGTATTGCACCCAATAGAAGAGTTTTAGGAGTTATTCGACCTAGTGTTGAGGAATTAGGTGTTCTAAGTCAATCAAAGCATGTAGGCGTGATGGGAACACTCGGAACAGTTAGGTCAGAGTCATACTTGATGGAAATGGCTAAATTGTATCCTGATTTTAGCGTATTTCAGGAAGCTTGTCCTACTTGGGTGCCCTTGGTTGAGAATAGGGAATATGATAATGAAGGGGGTAAGTACTTTATTAAAAAGCATGTTGATTCTCTAATGTCAAAAAATCAATATATAGATACCATAATATTGGCATGTACGCATTACCCAATTTTAAGTAAGCTTATTGAATCTTTTTTACCCAGTCACATCCAATTAATTTCGCAAGGGCAAATTGTTGCCAGAAGTTTAATGGACTATTTGAATCGCCACCCTGAGATTGATGAAGTTTGTTCGAAAAAAGGAACGCTTCAATTTTTTACGACGGAATTCATTGCTGATTTTGAGGAAAAGGCAGGTGTGTTCTTAAAAAGAGATTTAAAAGCTCAACATATCACATTAAGTTAGTCATGTACAATTAAAAACATTTAAATGTACATGACTAATCCATTATTATTCCTCCTCATACCAACTTGCATACATGGCGTATGAGTTAGCTATGCGATTAATTTCTCCCTCAAGTAACTCAGGACTTAACTCTTTAATTTTTTTTGCTGGAGAACCGGCATAAACACTTCCTGATTGTACATGAGTCCCTTTGGTTACAACTGAACCTGCTGCAACGATTGAATTGGATTCAATTATTGCATCATCAAGTACAACTGCTCCCATTCCAATTAAAACATTGTCTTTAATGGTGCAACCGTGTACAACGGCATTATGGGCAATTGAGACATTGTTACCAATGTTTGTTGGTGACTTTTTGTAAGTCGCATGTATGGTTGCATTATCTTGAATGTTTACATTATTACCTATTTTGATATAATGTACATCGCCACGTAGGACAGCCCCGAACCAGATGCTACATCCATCTCCCATTTCTACTTCTCCAATAACACTTGCATTAGGTGCGAGAAAACAATTTTCCCCAATTAGTGGAGATTTTCCTTTTAGATCTATAATATAAGCCATGACTTATTTTTCTTATTTAGTTTGAATTTAAATACAAATTTAAATAAAAAATAGATATGAAAATCATGTTTTAAGACGTGATATATTAGCCTTGAATTATGAGTCTTTTAACATAGATTAACTTGGATATCTGACTTGTAGAATTCTTATGTTTTACTTTGTTTCATGCGGTTTCCGTTATGATGTATTTTAAATTGATTGTATTGTTAATATAATATTGGATTTTTGTTCGTAAAAAGGCTTTGATTATTTAATATTTTTTCACACTTTTGGTGATGCTAATTGCAGTTTGCTAGTCTTTTAAAGTGGTATAACCCCCATTGATAAAGACATTGTGGCAGATTGTTAGGGCATTAGCATGATGGAGATATAGTTTTCTTAATAGTTGTAAATGATTACTAATATTTTCTGAATGTCAATAAATGTTAATTAACCACTAACTAAAAATTTATGAAAAAAAATCTATTTTCGATGCTAATCCTGTGTTTAATAGGATTGCAGAGCGTATTCGCTCAAAATCGAGAAGTTTCAGGAGTAGTGACATCAGCAGATGATGGCACGTCTATACCTGGAGTTTCAGTAATTGTTAAAGGTACAACCATTGGTACTACTACAGATTTCGATGGAAAATACACTATTAGTGTACCAGCGGGAGATGAAATTCTTCTGTTTTCATTCGTTGGAATGAAAAAAATTGAGGTGCCTGTGAGTTCTAACACCATTAATGTAGCAATGGAAGCTGAATCTATTGGTATGGATGAAGTTATGGTTGTTGCTTATGGTACTGCGAAAAAAGAATCTTTTACGGGATCTGCCTCTGTTGTTAAGAAGGAAGATATTGTTAAGGTTTCTGGGGGTATTGGTAAAGTTCTTCAAGGTAAAGTAGCCGGTGTAACAGTGATGGGTGACGATATTCGTATTCGTGGATTTGGATCTTTTTCTGCTTCATCTACACCTTTATATGTTGTCGATGGTGTTGTAGGAGCTCCAAAACCAAATGATGAGGATATTGAGAACTTTACAGTTTTGAAGGATGCTGCCTCAACGGCATTATACGGTTCTCGTGGAGCCAATGGTGTAATTGTTATTACATCTAAAAAAGGTAAGAAAGATAAGAAACCTACTTTTGAATTAAAGTATACACACTCATTGGAGAAAATGATTGAGCCAGAGTGGGACTTGATGAATGCTGAAGAGTATTATAAGCATCAGTTTTTAGGAATGGTGAATTATGTAGGTGAGTCAAGAGCGTATCCTTACTTTAATTACTATATGAACGGAACCAACCCTTACAATATGGATCAGCCATTTAATATGGATGGATCTCTAGTTGAAGGTGCTGAGTTGCTATATGATACAAATTGGAAAGATGAAGCTTTAAAAGATGCATCTAAAGATGAAATCTATTTCTCAGTGAGTGGTGGATCTGATAAGTCTAATTACCACTGGTCTACTCGTGTTTACGATTACGATGGTTTTGTTAGAACATCAAACTCAAAAGGTGGAAACTCTCAATTTAACTATTCAGTAGATCTTAAAGAGAATATCAAAGTAAGTTTAAATTCTCGTGTTTCTTATTACGAAGGTGCTGGATCTTATACTGGTGATCGTAACGAAAATAACCATTTATATTTATCATATGTGTTGTCTCCTGCTGCTCCTTTGTACCAGTTAGAGAAGGTTGATAATGGTGATGGTACACATTCTTATAAGAATGTACTTGATAAGTCTGGGAAGAAAATGTACGATTGGGATAACCCAAACTACAAGAACTATAACCCAATTGGTTTGATGGATATGGATTTTGAAAAAAACTACGGTTTTAATGCATTTTTCGCTCCATCTATTAATATTGAAGTGATTGAAGGTTTGAATGTAAAAGGACAGGTGACTGCACGTTTTGCTACTCAAAGAGAAGATTCATTTCAGAATCCTTATTATGGATCAGGTGCTACTGAAGGTGGTTTGTCTACAAAAGAAACTTACCATGTAAGAGACTTTACAATGCATACTTCTGCTAATTATAAATTCAAAATTGGTGATGATCACTCTTTTGAAGCATTCTTAGGATATGAAGCTGCTGATTACACATACCAAAGTTTCTACGGAACTAAGAATGGTTACTCATTAGGAGATATTTCGACTGAATTATCTACAGGTAATAGCCCGCGTTATGCTGGTTCTGGTACAACTGAAATTGGCTTAATCTCTTATATTTCTAATTTTAAGTACAATTTATTAGAGAAATATTATATCTCAGCTTCTTATCGTAAGGATGGTTCATCTCGCTTTGGAGAAGATAATCGTTGGGGTGATTTCTGGTCTGTAGGTGGATCATGGAGAATCTCAGAAGAGTCATTCATGACGGCTGATTGGATCAATAACTTGAAACTAAGAGCATCATATGGTATCTTGGGTAATAACGAGATTGGTAATTATAAGTTTGGAAATTACTATAGCTTAGGTGCTAATTATGGTGGATCTACAGGTCTTTCTCATACTAACCTACCAAATAATGAGCTAGGTTGGGAAGAGTCTAAGAACTTTTCTGTTGGTGTAGACTTCGATTTATTGGATTCTAAATTAACAGGTACTGTTGAGTATTTCTATAAGAATACTGATGGACTTCTTTATAGTGTACCTCTTCCTACAACAACTGGTTTCAATCAAGTTTTGATGAACATTGGTGAGATGCAAAATTCAGGTGTTGAATTAGAGTTGAATGGTAAAATCTTAACTGGAGAGTTCAACTGGGATGCTTCTGTAGTGTTTACTCATGTTAAGAATGAGATCAAAAAGTTGCCAATTGATCAGGTAATTAGAGGAACAAAACGTTGGATCGAGGGTGGTTCTATGTATGATTATTATATCAGAGAATGGGCTGGAGTTGATGAGGCTGACGGTGCTGCTCAATGGTATATGGACGAAACTCAGGCTGATGGTTCTGTGAAAAAAGTTAAGACTAAAGATTATAGTGAAGCAGATCGTTACAATTTAGGTCAGTCTACACCTAAAGCTTTCTTCGGTTTAACAAATAACTTTGCTTATAAAGGTTTCGATTTCTCTTTCCAGATGCTAGGTGCTTTTGGTCACAAAATTTACGATGGACAGTATGCACAATTTATGCATGATGGATCAGGTAAAGCAGGTAACTTATCAAAAGATGCTTTAGACTCTTGGACACCAGATAATACAACAGCAAGCAATCCAAAATATCGTTGGGCTAACAATTCAAGTAGTAATTCTACTTCATCACGTTGGTTAGTTGATGGTGATTTTGTTAAAATCAAGAATATTACTTTAGGTTATACATTCTCTGAAAGAGTATTGGAGAAAGCTTATTTGAAATATGCGAGAGTATTTGTAACTGTTGATAATGTTCACTCATTCTCAGATTATAAGTCTGGTGATCCAGAAATTAGTCTTTCTGGTGTAAGTAATGGTTATACTTTTAACCCAGCTACTACTTTTAGAATTGGTGCCAATATTAAATTTTAATTTTAGATAAAATTATTATGAGAAAAAATATATTATTGTTGTTCGTTTTATTATCAATTCTATCTTCTTGTAGTGAAGATCTAATTGAAGTAAAACCAACGACTCAGGTTGTAGCTGAAGATGTTTTTGAAACAGAAGATGCTATTGATGCTGTTCGAGTAGGGATGTACTCACAGCTTGCTTATCGTAGTGAAGGTTCTCTATATACTCTAATGTTCCCGATTTTAGGTGACATTCTTGGTGATGATATGGTATATGGTGATACTTGGTATTCAGTTTGGTCAAACGAATATTCATATAACACCAGAGCTACTAGTAGTGGACCATACCAAATCTGGTCTCAATCATATTATGGTATTGAAATTATGAATACCATGATCAACATCGATTATTCGGTTGTTGAAGGTTTCGGTGAAGATAAGGCGAAACAGTATATTGCAGAAGCTAAGGCTTTAAGAGCAATGGTTCATGTTGATTTATCACGTTTTTTTGGAAAAGCTTATCATTTAGATAATGGTGCTTCTAAGGCGGTTCCTTATATCGACAAGATTGGTTATAGTACGACACCGGGTGATGTTGATTTACCAGAGCGTAATACAATGAACGAAATTTATGCCAAAGCAATTGCTGACTTAACGGCTGCTATTCCTGATCTACCTGTAGTTGGTGCTGGTAATTCAAGATATATGAATCAGAATGCTGCTCAAGCGGTTTTAGCACGTATCTATATGGATATGCACATGTATCCTGAAGCAAAAAATGCTGCAAATGCTGCTTTGACCGGTGTTACTTTAATGGGACAGGAAACTTATTATTTGGGTGGTTTATCACGTGTTAATTCTGAAAGTCTTTTGGCTTTTGTAAGTGATAAAGATAAATATTCAAAATGGAGAACATTTACTTCTTTCCATGACAACTGGGATGGAATGGGTGATGACTTCCGTGCCAATGAGACACTTTTTGCTTTGTTTGCTGCGGATGATTTAAGAAGACACTTTTTCTCTCCTGAATCTGATCATGAGTACGATTCAGGTTACGAGTATCATAAGCATTATTTAGCTTATCCTGGTTATGGTGCAACTGTTTCTAAAACAGCTTTAGGTTACTATACTTATGGTAAATTCCCAAGAATTGACTCTAAAGTTGGTGAGGCTAAAGGAAGTTTAGGACTTGGTGAGTACAACTATATCCGTGGTTCTGAGATGGTTCTTGTTGTTGCTGAGTGTGCAGCTCGTGAAGGTGCTTCTGGTGAAGCTGAAGCTAAGGCTGCGCTTTTGGAGATTCAATCTCGTATGGTTGCATCTGCAGTTACGTCTACTAACACAGGTCAGGATTTAATTGATGAAATTCTTGTGGAAAGAAGAAAAGAGTTATTTGGAGAAGGTCATGGTTTACGTGATATCCTTCGTTTAGGTAAAGGATTGACTAGAACAGGTGGTAATCATACTGCATTAGTTAATCTTCCTGCTGGAGACCCTAAATTCCAATGGCCAGTTCCTCAGTCAGAAGTTGATGTTAACGCTAATATCAATAAATAAGAGTAAAACTATATATGTTTAATGTGTCTATATTAAATGTATATAAAGACTAATACTTAAATCCAGTGAACACAAAGTTCACTGGATTTTTTTTATACATAATATTGCATTTGACTTTACTTATCGTGTTATTTAATTGTTTATAGTGTTATTTACATTTTTTAACGAATTTATGATAATTAAGATAAATGTGTAGGGTAATATTATGTATTTTTATTGAGCTGTAATACCCTATAAATACACCTGTATTTGTGAGTTGTGATAGCTTGATTTAAATAAAGTGTAATTAGTAATGTTAATTTAAATTGTGAATAATGAATAAAGGACTAGTATTATTCATCCTACTATTTTTAACTAGGGTGTCGTTAATTTCAGCTCAAAATGCTGAGGAAATTCAGGAATATACCCTGGATAATGGATTAAAAGTCTATTTGTGTGTGGACAAATCAGCTTCTGATGTTTTTGGTTACGTAGTTACCAAAGCAGGGGCTAAAGATGATCCGGTAGACCAGGAAGGTATTGCTCATTATTTGGAGCATATGATGTTTAAAGGTAACCAGAAGATAGGTACAATCAATTGGGAAAAAGAAAAAGTACTTATTGATGAAACTTATGCTTTATATGAGAAATTGAAGGCAACTACCGATAAGAAAGAGGAGTTAAAGATTCAAAATAAGATTCATGAAATTACAAAAGAAGCAACTCAATATGCCTGCCAGAATGAAATAGATAAAATTCTTAAGGATATAGGTTCTACTGGTCTTAATGCGAATACGTCTCAAGACAGAACTGTTTATCACAACAGTTTCCCTTCTTTTCAACTGGAAAATTGGTTGAAAATATATAGCGATCGTTTTATTAATCCTGTATTTAGAGGATTTCAGACTGAATTGGAAGTTGTTTTCGAAGAAAAGAACGAAGATTTAGACAATAGAAATGCGATGAAGTATGAGGCTTTCAATGCGAAAATTTATGAAGGTCATGAATATGCTCGTACAGTTCTTGGTCGAGTAAGTCATATTAAAAAGCCATCGTTGGTATCTATGAAGAAATACTACGATAAGTATTACGTGCCAAATAATATGTGTTTGGTATTGACAGGTAATTTCGATTCAGAAAAAGCACGTCCTCTTATTAAATCCTATTTTGGAAGATGGGAAGCCAAAGAGCTAGCAAAAGAGGTTGTGAAACCAGTTGCTGATTTTAAAGGTCATGAAGACTTGACAGTTAAAATGGGGTATTCACGTTCAGGTTCAATTGTTTATAGAACAGTCCCTGCCAAAAATGATGATGAGATTACTTTAGATTTTATCTCTCAGTTGTTATCTAACTCTACAGATACAGGTTTGTTGAATGATTTAACACTCAATAAAAAAGTTGGTAGTGCTTATGCTTATAATAGTAGCCGAAATGATCATGGTGTGTTTACGATAGCGTATTCACCAAAAATGAGAACTGAGGTTATGTTAGAGAATTATAAGAATACAGGTAAGTATGAGCCAGTTTATGAGTCATTTAAGAGTACAGAAAAATTGATGTTTGCTCAATTGGATAAAATTTTGAATGGTGATTTTGAAGATTGGAAAGTTGACGCGATTAAAAGAAATTTAATAAAATCTTTTAAGCTTCGTATGGAAAATAATTCAAGCCGAGGAGTTATGATCGGTGATGTTTTTCAAAAAGGTCAATCACTGGAAGATTTTCTAAGATATCCTGAAAAGGTTGAGGCAATTAACCGTGAAGAGATTTTACGAGTTGCTAAAAAATATTTAGGTGATAACTACTTGTCATTGTATGCATATGAAGGTAAGCCTAAGCAAAGAAAAATTGAAAAGCCAAGTTACGGTGCTATCGAATCAGCCACAGGAAATGTGTCGGAATATGCTAAGGCTATATTTGAGAGAAAAGGGACTGAGGCAGTTGCTGATTATATTGACTTTCAGAAAGATTTCAAAGAGGAAACAATTAGGGACGGTGTTGAGCTTTATTTTGCCAACAATCCTCATAACGATGTCTTTAGTTTGGATATTAAATATGGTGTAGGAAATCATGATATGCCTAATTTAGAGTACGCATCAGTTCTAATGAATTATGCAGGTACTTTGAAACGCGATATGAAGAGTTTGAAAGAGGAGTTTGCAAAGATTTCTTGTAATTATAGCATATATAGTACCGATGATAATTTAGTCGTGTCAATATATGGTGATGAAAAATACCTTGACGAAGCTCTAAAATTATTTACTGAATTATTACTGATCCCGAAACTAGACGAGGATAAGTTGGAGTTGTTAGTTAATTCAAAAATAGGTGGAAGAAGATACGAAAAAGAAAACATTAGTGCTATCTCTTCTGCATTGCGTCAGTATGTTATATATGGTGAGAAATCGTCCTATTTAGATAGAAAGCCAATAAAGGATTTAAATGAATTGGTTGTAAGTAAGCTAGTCGGTGTTTATCAGGATGCTACTAACTATGCTGTTGAAATGCATTATTGTGGTGCTAAAAATTATGAGGAAGTTAAATCTACCATTGTTGAAAATCTAAACTTTAAGTCAGATTTAAAACCAAAATCTGCACATTTTGTAAAAGAAAAGCAAAAAGTTGCTAACGAGGATATATTCTTTGTTCATGATTCTGATGCTGTTCAAAGTAGTATCTTTTTATTCGTAAATGGAGAGATCTTTAATATTGATGATTTTGCTAATATGCTGGCTTTTAATCAATATTTCTCAGGAGGTTTTAGTGGTATTGTAGCGCAAGAAATACGTGAGAAAAGATCATTAACTTATGGAGCTGGTGCTTCATATGGTTTTGATGAACCTGGTAAAGAAGGATACCTTGCGGGATCGACTAAAACGCAAGCTGATAAAACAGTAGAAGCAGTAACTGTGTTTAAGGATATTATTAAAAATATGCCTTTGAAAGCTGATCGAATTAATAATGTTAAGACATATTTGAGTTTATCATCAATGACAAGTAAGCCTGGTTTTAGAAGCATTACACCATCGGTTAGTAAATGGAAAGAACTAGGTGTTAATGAAGATTTGAATCACATGTTGGTCGAGAAATTCAAAACTTTGGATTTTTCTAATATTGAAGGTTTCTACAACGAGAAAGTTGCTGGTAAACCAATTGCGATTTGTATTGTTGGTAATAAATCAAAAGTAGATACAAAAGCACTCAAGAAGATGGGAAAAGTGAAATATATTTCTAAGTCAAAACTTTTTTCTAAGTAATTATTTTAGTTCTGATTATTTGAACTTATAAATTTTAATTTAAAGAGGGTATCCATTTTTGGATACCCTCTTTTTTTGTAATTAGCTCATCCGATAATTGAAGGTGTTTGATAATGAGAGATTAATGAGGTTTTTTTGTTATGTTTTGTAATCCTGTTTATTTAAGGGTTTTGAGTTTTCTTCGATTGGAAAATAATAAGAAACGTTATCATATTTATAATGGTTATAAATAAGTATGGTGAAAATATTTTACTTCTAATCATTTGACAATAATTGCTAATTGACATTGAAATGTTAATTAATGTAAAATTGATTTTTTTTATCTATCACTTATTCAGGGTTTTATCATGTGTTAAAACTTTGGCATTGAAGTAATATGCTGATATGTATGGTGTTACATAATGTGGATGTCTTAATCTTTTTTGTTTTTTTTTTAAGTAAAATGAATAATGAATTTATGTTAGTGTTGTTTTTGAATTTCCAAATTTCACTTGTCGATTTAAGAATTTTTCACATTTTTGGCCTGTCTTTGACTGACTAAGATAAAACCTTTTGGAGTTGTAATGGCCACGTATGCGGTTATATAAGGTTTTGGAATTTAATGAAGACAAAAATACCTGAATGCTAATATTAACGATTGTTAACATTCATTTAGGGCTGATTAATTAACGACTAACTAAAAATTCATGAAAAAAAATCTATTTTCGATGCTAATCCTATGCCTTATAGGATTACAAAGCGTTCTTGCGCAAAGTCGAGAAGTTTCAGGGGTAGTGACATCAGCAGATGATGGACTTTCAATTCCTGGGGTTTCTGTAATTATTAAAGGTACTACAATTGGAACGACAACTGATTTTGATGGAAAATACACGATTAGTGTTCCTGAAGATGGTAAAATTCTTGTATTCTCATTTGTTGGAATGAAAACAGCTGAATTGCCTGTAAATTCAAATACAATTGACTTGGTAATGGAATCTGAGTCGATTGGTATGGATGAGGTAATGGTAGTTGCCTTTGGTACGGCAAAAAAAGAATCTTTTACCGGTTCTGCTGGTGTTGTTGGGGCTGAAAAACTTGAAGAAAGAACATTGTCTTCAGTTGGACAAGCTTTAGAAGGATCAACAACAGGTGTACAGGTGGCTTCAACTTCGGGTCAGCCAGGTTCTGCTCCTGCTATTCGTATTCGAGGTTTTGGTACATTGAATGGTGATGCTTCACCACTTTACATTGTTGACGGTTCTCAGTATGAAGGTTCTTTGGCTGATATTTCTCCTGAAGATATTGCCTCTATGACTATTTTGAAAGATGCGTCATCAACGGCTCTTTATGGTTCTCGTGCTGCTAATGGTGTTATTTTGATTACAACAAAACGTGGTAAGAAAAATCAGGGTAAAGTTAAAATTGACTTCAAGGCTGTAACAGGTGTTGTTTCACAGGCTATTCCTCATTATGAAACTGTAGGTGCTAAAGATTATTATGAGTTGATGTATCAGTCTTACAAAAATTCTTTAATCCATGGTGCTGATGTAGACCCAACCATTGCTGCTCAAACTGCTGCTACTGGTATTTTCGGTAAGCTAGGTTATAACCCATTTAATGTTGCTAATGATCAAATAGTGGATGCTAATGGTGTTATTAACCCTGATGCAAAAGTAATTGCTCAAGGTTTAGATTGGTATGATCCTATTGAGCAGACAGGTTATCGTCAAAATTATAATTTGTCAGCTTCAGGTGGTGGAGAGAAACATGACTATTTCTTTTCAATGGGATATCTTGATGAGACTGGTTATGTGACGAATTCAGATTTTGAGCGTATTAATACGCGTATGAATGTGAATGCAACACCAAAGAAATGGTTAAAGTTGGGAACGAATATGTCATGGTCTTTTACTAAGAAAGGTCTTGCTTCTACTACTGATGGAAATTCTAGTTTTGGTAATCCATTTCGTTTTGCTCGTTATATGGGACCTATTTACCCAGTATATCAAATAAACCCAACTACAGGGGAATATATCTTAGATCCTGCTGGAAAGAAACAATACGATCATGGTAGTGGTTACGATGAGCATGGTATTGGATCTCGTCCAACAAATGTAGACCGACATATTGTAGCTGAATTGGATTATAACTTTAACGAGACTAAAACTAATATCATTAGTAATAGATCTTATGCGGAGTTTAATATCATTGAAGGTTTGAAGGTTTCTACCAATGTTGGTATTGATGTTCAGAACTATCATCAGAAAGATTTTGAAAATAAAATTATTGGTGATGGAGCTCCTGATGGACGTTATAATGAGACTCGTTATACACAGACTGCTTTAAACTGGAATCAACTGATTAATTATAATACAAAGTTTGGTGAAGATCATTCTGTTGAGGTATTACTTGGGCATGAATCATACGATTTGAACTATACATATATGTATGGTATGAAATCTAAGTCAACTGTAACAGGTATTAATGAATTTGACAATTTTGTAACACCTACATCTTTAGATGGTGCTACTTATGAGAAGAAATCTGAAGGGTATTTTGCCAGATTAAAATATAATTTCCAGAATAAGTATTATTTCGAAGGTTCTTTCCGACGTGATGGTTCTTCTGTATTCCATCCTGATGTACGTTGGGGTAATTTCTACTCTGTAGGTGCTACATGGAGAATGGATCAGGAAGCTTTTATCCAGAATTTAACTTGGATCGATCAACTTAAATTTAGAGTATCATATGGTGAAGTTGGTAATGACAGAATCGGAACTTCAAGAGGCAACTACTATGGTTACCAAGCCTTGTATGAGCCGCATCCTAATGCTCTGGAGTCTGGACTTCGTTGGTCTTCAGTTGGTAATGATAAATTAACTTGGGAGTCGAATAATGCCTTTGATGTTGCTCTTGAGTATACAGTATTGAATAATAGACTACATGGTGCTGTAGAATTTTATCACAAGATTTCAGAGGATCTTTTGTATAATATGCCTTTATCACCTTCTATGGGTTTAAATTCTCAACCACGTAATATTGCGACTCTGTATAATCAAGGATTCGAAATTTCTTTAGGTGGTACTGTTATTGATACAGAGGATTTTAAATGGAATATCGATTTACAAGCTTCAACGGTTAAGAATGAAATTACTGCAATTCCAGATCCATTCGATTCAGGATCTAAGCGTTGGGCTAAAGGCCATTCTGTATATGACTATTACTTGTATGACTATTATGGTGTAGATGCTGCTACAGGTGATGCTTTGTATCACAAGTGGGAAAAAGATGCTGAAGGAAATACGCATAAGATGTACGATGAAAATGGTGACCCTGTGTTAACAACAAATGAACAAGATTCTGAAAAAGGATATACAGGTGATTCTTCAATTCCTGACTTGTTTGGTTCTATTTCGAATACATTGAAATATAAAGATTTCCAATTAAGCTTCATGTTTACCTATGCAATAGGTGGTAAAATTCTTGATTATAACTACCGCGATTTAATGCACGAAGGTGAGTATGGTGAAGCACTTCATGTCGATGCAAAGAAAGCATGGAAGCAAGCAGGTGATATCACTAACACGCCTAGATTGCAGAGTGGTAATACTCACATTGCTCCAACTTCAGACAGATGGTTGACTGATGCATCTTACCTTTCTCTTAAGAATGTAAACTTAAGTTACACATTCCCTAAGAGTAAAATTAAAGATTTGGGAATTAATTCATTGAAAGTTTTTGCATCAGGTGAGAATTTATTCATGCTAACTAAGCGTGAAGGTCTGAATCCTCAGGAAGCTTTCTCAGGTACTACAAGTAATGTATACCTTCCATCTAGAGTTGTTTCATTTGGTGTAAACGTTTCATTCTAGTCATATTAGAACTATATAATACAAAAATATATTATGAAAAAATATTTCAATAAATTATTCCTGTTAGTATTGGTAGTCTCAACACTTGGTTGTTCAGATGACTATCTTTCTACTCAGCCAACACATGCATTTACTCCTTCGAGTGCATTGTCATCTCCAGAAAATATGCTAGTGGCTTTGAATGGAATGCATCGTGAGATGTATGGACAATCTTCTCTTAATTCAACATGGCATGGTGGTGAGTCTTATATTATGCCTATGATGGAGTATGGTGCAGGTGATTACCTTCGTGCACTTCCAGGAACAGGTTGGTTTAAGTCAACATGTCAGTGGACAAGTCATACTGATGCAACAAGTAGTAATGTTGAGTGGGTTTGGTACCAGTATTATCATTTAATTGGTAGTGCTAATAATATTATTAATTCTGCAGAAGGAATGGTAGAAACTGATCTTCTAGATGAGGTATTAGGTCAGGCTTATGCATACAGAGCTTGGGCGCACCATCGTTTGGTCTGTTTATTTGCTAAGAATCCACAGTATTCCGATGAGACTACAGAGTTAGGTGTACCTGTAATGCTTGTTACTAAATTTCCATATGAGGGACAAGCGCGTGAAACGGTTGCAAATGTATATGCACAGTGTGAGACGGATATTCAAAAAGCAATTACCTTATTGACTGGTAAAAGTGGAAGAAAATCTAAAACTCATATTACCGCAAGAACTGCCAATGGTATTGCTGCAAGAATTGCATTAACCAAAGGTGATTTTGTAGCTGCTGCAACATATGCAAACGTAGCTAAAAGTGGATTGAATTTGATGTCACAGGACAGCTATAAGTCGGGTTTTAATAGTTATGAAAATGTTGAGTGGATGTGGGGTGCAGAAGTTGTTGCTGACCAAACAAACTATTACAGATCATGGTTCTATTATATTGGAATGAACTTTAATGGTTCATTTGACCGTGGTACACCACGTATCATTAATTCTACTTTATTTAATCAGATTGCTGTTACGGATTACAGAAGAGATGTCTTTTTAGATAAAATGCCGGATACTACTGTTGCATGGGATTGGGAACAGGAAGATGGTGATTCTACAAATGATTTTGATCCTAACTATCCAACCAAAGCTGAATTCGATAAAGCAGTTGATTCTATTAATGCCTTATATTTTAATAATAAAACTAGCTTTAAGAAACATCCTTATCAAGTTGCAAAATTTTTAAATGCAAATCCTGCAACTATTGAGCCAGAGGATGTATTGTTTATGAGAGTTTCAGAAATGTATTTGATAGAAGCTGAGGCTTTAGCAAGACAAGGGGGAAAAGATGCAGAAGCTACAGCTGTTATTTCGGTACTGGGAAATGCAAGAGTACGTGTAATGGAGCCTGCTCTTCCTGAATATGATGTTGCTGCAAGAGGTTTAAGCTTAATTGATGAAATTTTGTTAATGCGTCGAATCGAACTATTTGGTGAAGGACACCGTTGGTTTGATATGTTACGTAATGATGAAGCATTGGATTTGGCTGGAAGTGATGCCGATCCTTCATATTACTTAAAAGGGTATAAGCAGGATAAGCCATCTATTAATAATAACTGGTTATTCCAGATTCCGCAGGCAGAATTGAATGCTAATGCAAATATGGTTGCTAATCCAGCTGCTGTATTGTAGTAAATCAAAAAATTATAATATCCTTGAAATAGGATAGAACTTAATTCAAACCAGTTGGGTAATTCCAACTGGTTTTTTTTTGCATATGAACCTGATGGTTGGATGCGAACTGTTATTCTTTGAGTAAAGGTTTAAGGGGAGATTTTATTTAGAATTCTTATGCTGCGAATTATGAAAATTTGTTAAAACCAACTAGGCGGTTTGGTCTTTTATTCGGTGTAAGTGTTCCTTTTTTTTACTTTCTATTGTGTTGAGGGGAGTTGTTTTCATGATAAAATTAGGGGATAGCTCTTATTTGTCCTTTGCGTTTGCTTATTTATAAAGCTTGAAATCATGGTGTACATAAAAGTCTGCTTTCTTTTATTAAAGAAATTTTCCGAATTAATGAATTAACTTTTATTAATGTTTTATACGGATTTGATATTGAAAACAAATTCAATCGTTTACGTGTAGAATCTGTTTTGTGCCTTTTCCTACAAGCCTGAGTTTTACGTGTATACATAATTTCATGATTTTGTAGATGTCTTGGTGGTTTTTTAAGTAAAATTAACAAGCCAGTTATGTTAATGGTGTTTTTGAAACGCCAAATATTTCTTGTCTATTTAAGATTTTTTCACACTTTTGACTTCGCTTTTAATAAAGGATAAAAAGTCCTGGAGGCCTGCATTTGTCGGATGTTGAGACGTTTGATGATTTAACTTGCTGCTAGGTGTAGAAATTTGGGGTGATTTGTTTTAACAATTATTAAGGCAAGTCTAAAGACATTTAATTAACCACTAACTAAAAATTCATGAAAAAAAATCTAGTTTCGATGCTAATCCTATGCTTAATAGGATTGCAGAGCGTCTTTGCTCAAGATCGAGAGGTTTCAGGGGTAGTAACATCAGCAGATGATGGACTATCTATTCCTGGGGTTTCTGTTGTTATCAAAGGAACCACTATTGGTACCACTACCGATTTTGATGGTAAGTATTCTATTAGTGTTCCAGAATTAGGGGAAATTCTGGTATTTTCTTTTGTAGGTATGAAAACTACAGAAATGCCAATTAACTCGGATGTCATCAATTTAGTGATGGAGTCAGAATCAATTGGTATGGATGAAATTGTTGTAACAGCTATGGGTGTTACACGTGAGAAGAAAGCTCTTGGTTATGCTGCAACTTCTGTTGGAGGAGACGAGATTGGAAAATCTCAGGCGATTAACCCAATGAGCGCACTTCAAGGTAAGGTTGCTGGTGTTGATATCTCAACAGCTCCAGGACCAGGATCAACACAGAATGTTATGATTCGTGGTGCTTCCTCTTTCGGAAATAACCAACCTCTTTATATTGTTGATGGTGTACCTATCACAAATGAGCAGAACAGTTCAGGTAGTGCTCTAAACTCTCAGGTTGACTTCGGTTCAGGTATCAATGCGATTAACCCGGATGATATCGAAGATATGACTGTATTGAAAGGTGCTGCTGCAACTGCTCTATATGGTTCTCGTGCTGCCAATGGTGTAATCATGATTACAACTAAATCAGGAAAAGATACTGACGGTAAAATGAGAGTATCATACAGCGGTTCGGTTACTCTTTCTAAAGTAGGTCGTCTTCCTGATGTTCAAAAACAATTTGGTCAGGGATGGTCTGGTCACAGAGCTCTTGATGAGAATGGTAACTGGGGTCCTGAATATGATGGTAAAGATCGTGTTTGGGGTAATGTTGTAGACAATAGTCAGCAAATTAAGCCTTACGTATTTTTAGAAGATAGAGTACGTGATTTCTATGAGACTGGTAAAAATGTGAAGAACTCTGTTTCTTTGAGCGGTGGTAATGCAACTACTAACTACTTTATGTCATTGTCTCAAAACTCTGTAGATGGTGTAATCCCAACGGATAATGATTCATACAAGAGATATACAATTGCAACTAAAGGATCTCATAAAGCTGGTAAGTTAACTGTAAGTTCTTCTGTTAATTTTAGTACTGAGAAAACAAAAGCAGTTGCTTCTGGTCAGGGAACATCTGTATTTAGATCTTTATATGAATCTTCAAATGATATTTCAATTGTTGACTTAAAAGATTACAATAATAAATTCAATAATCTGGATAACTACTTTACTCCTTATGGTGTAAACCCTTACTATGTATTGAATGAAAATGGTGCTGAACAGGATAAGAAAAAAATCTTTGGTAAATTCCAGTTTGACTATGACTTTACTGATGATATTAAATTGAGCTACCGTTTTGGTGGTGACTATGAAACAACGAGATCAGAAACACATACTGCTATTATCGCGTTTGCTCCAGGTTCACCTAATGATGGTTCTAGTTCTGCTAACCCAGGTAGTTACTCAGAAGTTAGAAGATCAAGAACTCAAGTGAATCATGATTTAATGGCAAGCGTTAAGCAAAATCTGAATGAAGATTTTACTTTAAATGCAATTGTTGGTTTAAATGTTAATGAGAGAAGATACAACTGGTTATCAGGTAGTATTAATTCAATCGATATTCCTAAGTTTTATAATCTAGGTAATAGTTTAGCACCGTCTGTTTCTAATCAGTACGATGAGAAACGTCGATTAATTGGACTTTATGCCAATGTTGATTTCAGTTTCAGAAATTACGCATATTTAACCCTAACTGCTCGTAATGACTGGTCTTCGACTCTACCTACAGGATCTAATGATTATTTCTACCCAGGTGTAACAGGTAGTTTCTTGATTACAGATTTCTTAAAATATAACGATATTGATACTGGAATCTTAAGCTTTGCTAAAGTTAGAGCTGCTTATGGTATGACTGGTAACGATGCAGATCCTTATTCAGTTTACGATCGTTATGTTTCAGCTTTCTCTTCAAATCCAGGTTATCCAAAAATTGATGATCTTAAATTCCCTATTGGAGGCGTGAACTCATATATGGCTTCAAACCGTTTAGGTAACCCAGATCTTAAGAATGAGTTAACGAAAGAATTTGAATTAGGTATCGAAGCTCAGTTCTTCAATAACCGCTTAGGTATCGATTTTTCATATTACAATCGTTTAACTGAAGGTTTGATCTCAAGTCTTCCTAAAGACCCATCATCAGGTTATACAACTCAGATGGCTAACTTAGGTGATGTGCGTAACCAGGGTATTGAGTTTGTTTTAAACTTTACTCCTGTAAAAACTGAAAACTTCACATGGGATGTTTCTTACAATGTTGCATTGAATAGAAATGAGATGGAAAATCTTGATGTTGATGAAGTATACTTAGGTGGTTTTGGTGGTGCTGGAATTTATGCTGTAGAAGGAAAATCTATGGGGCAATTCAAGATTGCTGCTGTTAAGAAAGTTGAAATTGATGGTGTAATGAAAACTGTAGTTGATGGTAGTGGAAACCCACAGCCAACAACAGAAACAGAATTTATTGGAAAAGACATCAATGAGAAATACAGAATGGGTTTAACCAATACATTCTCATATAAAGGATTTACATTGGGTGCAACTCTAGATTTCCGTTACGGAGGTCATATGTATTCTTATACTAAGGATTATTTACACTGGACAGGAGCTTCTCCAGAATCAGTATTGAATGATAGAAAAACATTCCTTGTACCTAATTCTGTAGTATCAGATGGTAAAGGTGGATATGTTGAAAATACAACACCAGTTGACCCAACTGCTTTGCATAAATTTTACGGCGACGGTGGTGGATTCGACGGTGATGCGGATAACATTATCGATCGTTCTTATTTGAAGTTAAGAAATGTAAATCTTTCTTATTCATTACCTAAAAACTTCTGTGAAAAACTTAATGTAAGTAATGTGAGTTTATCATTGAGCGCTAGTAATATCCTATTGTGGACACCCACTGAAAATGCATACATCGATCCTGAAACAACGACTTTCGGTAATGATGTTAGAGCAAAATTCGGTGAGTATGGTGCCGGACCTAGCAACGAGTTTTACACTTTTGGATTAACTTTTACTTTGTAAATTGAAAACAATTATGAAACATAAAATAATAACAGTATCACTTGCTTGCCTAACCTTCTTCGGTTGGGGTTGTGATGACTATTTAGATATCAATCAGGATCCTAATGTATTAAGTGAGATTCCTGATGCAAAAGTTGTATTACCAGCTGCTGAGATTGGACTAGCCAATCAGCTTATGGGTTGGGATTTCGGATTTGGTGGTGGTTTCTGGGGACAGTATTGGACTCAGGCGTATTCTGCTTCTCAATTTAAATCTTTATGTGAATATCAGGAAACTAGTTTTGGTAATGCTTATAATGAGTTAACTGCTGGCGTGTTGAATGATTTAGAAAGAATGAAAACTGTTTCAGCTGAATCTACTAATAAGGGAACTTATTTTGTGGCAGAGGCACTTTCTATTTTCACATGGCAAATTATGACTGACGTTTGGGGTGCTGTGCCTTATTTCGAAGCTCTAAAAGGAAATCAAGGAATTGATTCACCTAATTTTGATGAAGGTAGCGCTATTTATGCTGACCTACTTGTAAGAGTGGACGCATTAATCGCGACAGATCTTTCAGGATCAACTCTTGATAAGAATTATGATTTCGTTTATGCGGGTAATTTAACGGCATGGAAAGCTTTCGCAAATTCACTTAAGTTGAAATTGATGATGCGTCTTTCTGAAACTTCTACTTATAATAATGCAGCTGTAATAAGTTTCATCGAAGCTTCAAACTTTATTACTTCAAGTGCAAAAATTAAAGGTTCTACATGGTCTGACGGACAAGAAGGAAAACGTCACCCTATGAGAGAGTTTCAAGAAGGTGGAGCAAATAATCTATCTACAAATGTTATTGCTTCTAAGAACTTCCTTGATTACTTAGATACAAACAATGACCCACGTCTTGATAGTATTTTTGTGAAAACAGGTAGTGCTCAATTAGGTGCTTTTGTTGGAGATTTCGATTCTTCTGAAGATTCTGATGGTAACGGAACTGACGATGATTCTGAAAAATATAGCCAGCCTTACTTTAAAGCTGATATGGATTTAATGATCATGTCAACATGGGAAATTAATTTCTTTATTGCTGAGGCGTACGCTCGTGCGGGTAATAATGCAAAAGCTAAAGAATTTTATGATCTTGGAGTTGAAGCTTCTCTTGCTCAGCATGGAGGTTTAGCTAATGATATCATTACAACAGGATATGCAACTTGGGTTGATGGAACTCCTGAAGCTGGAATTAAGCAAATTGCAATGCAGAAGTGGGTAGCAAATGCTAACTATCAGCATATCGAATCTTTCTTAGAGCGTAACAGAACAAAGTATCCAGAAGTTAACCTTATTGATATTCGTAAAGATCGTGCAGATGCTTTCACAAATTTTCCGGTAGGTTCTCTTACGATCTCTGTAGCTGGTAGAACTAAAACGAATGCGAAATTGCCTTCATCACCAATTTATCCTCAAGCTGTATTAACTCGTAATGTTAATGCTCCAGCTCAAAAGGTAGATCTTCTTGAGAAGGTTTGGTGGAATCTTAAGGCAGAGTAATCATTGTAATGAATTGAGATAGGACATTAGTTTGTTTTAGTGTCCTTCTCTTACAATAAAATTAGAAAAATGAAAAAATTATTATATTTATCAATGTTGGCTATTATCGCTTTGTTTTCTTCTTGCGATGATCTAGCAACAGAGGATATTTCTCGAATTACTGAGTATGCAGTTATTACTCCTGAAGGGGGCGATATTGTTTATGTTGAAAAGGGAAGTTCTTATACTCCAGCAGCAACATCTTCAGGTGGAGAAGAGGTAAGAATCAAAAATGATGTAGATGTTGACCAACCTAGTATTTATTCAGTTGTTTTTACAGCAACAAATGCAGATGGTTTCGATGCTAGTAAAATTCAAACTGTCGTTGTTTACGAAGAAGATGATGTATTAGCTGGTGTTTATGATGCAATTAGAGTTGGTAAAAATGGTGGACTTGTTTTGATATATTCTAACGGCGACGGAACCTATTCATGTACTGACCTTATTGGTGCTTATTATGAGTATGGAAAAGGATATGGTTCGCGTTATTCTTCACCATCATCTAAGATGGAAATCACAGGTTCAGTAATAACTTCTGATCCAGGTGCAGCAACGCCATGGGGCCCTTGGGGTATTTCAAATGGTGTAAAAACAGGTGATGTTCTTACTTGGAGAGTTGAACTTATTGGTGATGGTTTTGGTTTTAATGTTCAATTGACTAAGAAGTCAATTTAATAATAATAAAAATTTGATATGAAAAATATATTTTTATATATAATTGGAGCATGTCTTTCTCTTTCTTTGGTTTCTTGTGATAATGAGATTGAAATTTGGGATAGTGCAACTCTTGATTATTCAGGTAGCTACCTTTACACGGTAACTTTAGAAGATGGTACTCTTGATCATGGCTATAACAACGAATACATGTTAGAGTTCTATAATACTTCGGCTAATATTGAGAATGAAATATTTATTGATGATCATGATAAATATTTCGAAATGAGAACTAAATTTTCTTTAGATGGTGACTTTACAAACTTTAAGTCTAAATCTATGGTATTTGCTGACCTAACAGACAACGAAAAAGCTCTAGTTGTTCCTAGTGGAAAACCTACTGCTTTAAATGAGACTGTATCTGAAGCTCGTACAAACATTAGAGCAGCAATTCTGGAAGGTAAAATTATCTCAAAAGGAGCAACTACTCTAGGAGGAAATATTACTGATAGCTTATATGTTAAGATGACTTTATATAGTGGAACAGTAAACTTTAAGAGTGTTTCTGTACCAGTAGAATACAGAGCTAATCCTGATAAAGAGGAATTCGCTTGGGAATTCGAGTCTGTTGTTTATGATGCAACTAAAGACGAAACTGTAACTATTGCAGGACATCGTTTTACTGGTTTTTCTGAAGACGAGTACTAGAATTACTATTAATATTATAAAAAGGCTGCCCTTGGGCAGCCTTTTTTTTGTGTAAAGCAAATCTGATACTTCTTAGAATAGTGACCTAACTCTCTGAAGAAAGAATATTAATTTGTAATCTCTGTCTTTTTTAGTTAAGACATTTTTATAAAATATTTTTTGTTTAAAAGAATATGTCATAAAACATATTTTGTTTTTTTACAAGAAGGGAGAAGAGGTGTTGGCTCCAAGAGGTGAGTTTTGTTTTATGTTTTATGTTTCATTATGTTATGATCTCGTTTTCATAACTGACCGATCATGAGTTTTATAGCTTGGGTTGCGGTTGTGTGTTTTGTTTTCGGTGTGTCTTTCATAATTATTTGCTTTGTTACTAATGTATTAGGAGATGTTTTTTAGTAATAATTAAGGTTTGTTTTCAATATCGCGATTTTTGTTTGTTAGTTTAAGTTTTTTTCACACTTTTGGCTCCGCTAAAAATAAAATTTAACATCTGAAAAGATGCTGAGCTGACCAAGATTAGGGGTTTTGGGGAGTTTAGGGTTTTGTTTTGAGCGAATTAGGGATGGTTTGTTTTAGCTTAAAGGTAAAGCAAACTGAAATTTGAATTAACCACTAACTAAAAATTCATGAAAAAAAATCTATTTTCGATGTTAGTCCTATGTCTAATAGGATTACAGAGCGTTTTGGCTCAAAGTCGAGAGGTTTCAGGGATTGTTACATCGGCTGACGATGGACTATCTATTCCTGGAGTTTCTGTAATTATTAAAGGTACCACTATCGGAACAACAACCGATTTTGATGGTAAGTACACAATTGCTACTGAAGAAGGACAAATTCTTATTTACTCTTTCGTAGGAATGAAAAAGGTTGAATTACCTGCCAATACTGATGTTATTAATTTGGTTATGGAATCTGAGTCTATTGGTATGGACGAGGTTGTTGTAATTGGATATGGTACAGCTTCAAGAAAATCATTTGCTGGATCTGCAGCATCTGTTGATTCTGAATCAATCGAGTCTAAACAAGTTTCTTCAATTTCATCTGCTTTGGCTGGAGAAATTGCGGGTGTTACTGTAACAAAATCAGGTTCTCCTGGAGCGAATGCAACTATAGTTATTCGTGGACAAGGTTCTATAAACGCGGCTTCAGCGCCTTTGTATGTTGTTGATGGAATTCCTTTTACAGGAAATATTAATTCAATAGCTCCTGGAGATGTTGCATCTACAACTGTTCTAAAAGATGCTTCTGCTACAGCTATCTATGGTTCTAGGGGTGCTAACGGTGTTGTTCTTATCGAAACGAAACAAGGTAAAGATGGTAAGAATACCATTACCGCTAGTGTTTCTTTTGGTATTAATAAAAGAATGGTCCCAATGTATGATAGAATGGCTTCTCCGGAACAATTTATGGAGATGTCTTGGTTAGGACAGAGAAATAAGTATTTGACTGCTAATGGTGCAAATTCTGATAATTGGGATTCTTTAATTTCTGATGCCAATACATATGCAAGCCAAAATTTGTTTGGTGATGGTAATATCAATGAGAACTATAACATGTGGGATGTTGCAAATTCAGACCTTATTGGTTCTGATGGTAAGTTTAATCCTAATGCTAAAAGAAGATATTCTCCAAAATCATGGGAAGATGAGACATTTTCTGTTGGACGTAGAACTAGCGCTGATGTTAGTTTTAGAGGTGCCTCTAAAGGAATCAAGTATTTTTCTTCATTGAGTTATCTTGATGACGAAGGTTATTATATTAATTCGGGTTTTAAGCGATTTACATTAAGATCTAATATTCAATATAATCCAACTAAATGGTTGAAAGGAACTACTTCTTTATCTTATACTCACAGTGATAGAGATTATCCAGGACAAGATAGAGGCGGAAATAATGGTTTTATGTTTGCTCAGTCAATTCCAGGCATATATGGACCTTATTTAAGAGATGCTGATGGTAATATTATCTACGATGATTTGTTGAAAGAAGATAAATATGACTTTGGTTTCGCTCATTCTCGTCCATTCAGTGGTGGTATGAATCCTGTAGGTGCTATTAATAAAGATATCAAGAATAAGACATCTCATAATGTTAATTTGGTTCAGAAATTAACTGCTACCCTTACTGATGATTTAACACTTGAGTCTACTTTTGGATACAATGTAAGAGCATATCAATACTCTAGTTTATCAAATCCATATTATGGAAATGGTGCGGGTTCTGGTAGTGTTTCTAGATCAGATAGAATTACAGCATCTTACACTTGGAATCAGTTATTAAGATATACCAAATCGTTTAACGATCACAACATTAGTGCGTTTATTGCTCATGAGGCTAATCATTATGAAAATCGTAATGTTGGAGCTTGGAATAAGCAGATTGTTGATCCTGAGGTTCCTGAGCTTAGTAATGGTGTTGCTATGGGAGGTAAAGGGTATTCATCTTCTGATAGTTATGCGATTGAGAGTTATTTTGGTCGTGCAAGCTATAATTATAATGATAAGTACTTCTTAACTGGAACTTTTAGACGTGATGGTACATCTCGTTTCCCATATGATAAGTGGGGTAATTTTGGTTCTATTGCTGCAGCATGGGTGATTTCATCAGAAGAATTCATGCCTGATTCTCAATTGAAGTATCTTAAGTATAAGATTAGTTTTGGTTCTAATGGTAATCAATCTTATGGAGATAATTATTATCCTGCAAGAACAAAATATGAATTGTCTAACTTAAATGGTGATGTAGCTTTAAATGGTACTGTTGCAAATAACAACTTATCATGGGAATCTATTTACACGTTTAATACGGGTATCGAAGCATCTTATTCCAACTTTCTTGATTTTGGTTTAGACTTTTATATGAAAACGACCAAAGATTTATTAATGGATATGAGAATTGCACCGTCTACTGGAGTTGCTCTTATAGACGTTAGTGATGGTCAGATGCAAAACTATGGAGTTGATTTTAATGCTACGATTAAAGCAATTAACACAGATGATTTTAAATTAACTGTCGCTTTAAATGCTAACATGAACAGAAACGAATTGACCAAAATGCCTAAAATGTCAAATGGTGACACCAAGGTAATTAATGGTAATGGTCTTTTTTCTCAAGTGAAAGGACATTCTGTTACTGAGTTTTACACACGAGAGTGGGCTGGTGTGAATTCGCAAACTGGTGAAGCTCAATGGTACGGGTACTATAATCCTAACGATAATAATGCTGATGGCTCTCACAAATATATTACTTCATATGTTCAGTATGTATCAGAGCAAGGTGACGGTTTTTCTGAGGATGTTATAGAAAAAGAAAAAGTTACAGATTACGATGATGCGACGTCAACTTTTATTGGTAAAGATGCTAGACCTGATTTTGAAGGTGGTTTTAATTTAAGAGCTGAATATAAGAGATTTACTCTATCTACTCAATTTTCATTTGGTATTGGAGGATATGCTTATGACTATACCTACGCAGAATTAATGGATGATGGTGGTCTTGGAACTGTTAATTTCCATAAAGACATGCTTAACTCATGGAAAAAACCAGGAGATATTACTAATGTTCCTGCTCTTAGATCAGGTTATAACGGTAATGCTTCAAATGCAAATAGAACTTCAACTAGATTCTTAACTAGTAATAGTTATTTATGGCTTAACAATGTGCGTTTGTCTTACGATTTTTCTCCAGAACTATTGAAATCTGTAAATCTATCTGGTGCTTCTGTTTATGTAACAGGCGATAATTTAGCTGTTTGGTCATCTAGAAAAGGTATGGTTCCAACTATGTCTTACTCTGGTGATTCAGATTCAAATTATGCTTACGCACCAGTTAGTACTATGACAATTGGGTTAAAAATTAACTTTTAATATTAAATTATGAAAAGAATATATATATTGTTGTGTGCGATAGCTCTTATCGCAACATCATGTCAAAAAGATTTCCTAGAAACAAACCCTCAGGGAGGGGAAATTTCTGAGGAGAGATTAAAGGAAGTAGTAGAAATGCGTCCTGAAATTGCAGGTGCTCTATTAAATGGAGTATATGTAAACCTTTATACGAATGAAACAGGAGGTACAGACTCGCAAAATGATTTTGGTAAAGCTTATGATTTAGCTTCTGACATTACATCGGGTAGTTTTGCTAAAATAAACACTGGTTACGGTAGATTTTTGTCTCAAGAACAATGGCAAGGTAATTTTTCAACTTCGAACGATATGTATCGACCTTGGAGAATGCATTATAGATTAGTTTATGGCGCCAATGAGGTTTTAAAATCATTAGGGGGAGAGGTTGTTCCTGAATTAGATGACAGTAAAGTTATCTGGGGAGAAGCAATGACAATACGTGCATATGCTTACCTAAAACTTTCTACTTATTTTGGTAATGAAGATAAAGCTGTATTACCTTTTTATAATAGTGAAATGACTGCTGCCGAACCTCAAAAACCTGAAAACAGAGTTACTATTCTTCGAAATATCATGTCTGATATGGAGAAAGCAGTAGTTGCACTTAAGGATCAAGAGCAGGATGGTACAGCTAGTGGAAGAATTAAAGTTGATGAGTCTGTCGCTCAGGCGGTTTTAGCATATATTTACTTAGAGTTAGGTGTGTATGATAATGATAATACTCTTTTCTCAAAGGCTATTGAAATTGCAGATAAAGTATTGGCTAAGAAAACTATGATTAGTGCATCAGATGCGTATTATTCTGGATTTAATAGTGCTGGAGCTGAAAACTGGATTTGGGGTGTACATTATACTGATGATAACAAACCAAATTTAGGATCATGGTGGGGTATGACTGATTTTTTCACAAGAAGCTATCAATGGTATGGTGATGGTAAATTCTGTATTGATGCAGACTTATTTTCACAAATCCCAACCAATGATATCAGACATTATCAATTCCCTCAAGACGCTGTACCTTTAACAGATACTTCTAGACCTATTAATGAGAACAAATTTGCTAAAGGTATGCCTTGTAGTAAGTTCTTCGGAGAAGCTAGAATTCCTGTTAATAATTATTATAAAAATGACGATATTTTTATTAGAACTGCGGAAATGCATTTGATTAAAGCAGAATCTATGGCAAGATTGGGTAATGACCCATCTCCAGCATTAAATGTTATTTTGAATAATCGTATTGTTACTACAGATATTTTACCTGTTTCTGGATTTAAAGAGGGTACTGTTGAAGCTGAATTAACTGTAGGATGGGGCGAAATGCCTGTTTATGCTACATATACTGATAATTTACAAAAAGTATATCAGCAGTGGAGAATTGAGATGTTTGGAGAAGGTGAAACTTATTCTGCTCTAAGAAGATTAGGTCATTCTCAACCAAACTTTACTGTAGTACGTGGTGAGAATCATTACCATTTACCTAATGAATCTTTTGAATATAAAGATATTATTGATGAGATAGTATTTAATGTTCCTCAAAATGAGGAGATTAATAATCCTAAATGGAATGACTAATATCGCGTAGTGTGATAAACTTCATATAACCAATTTCGGTTTATTTATATCAAAATATGAATTAAACATGTAGTTACTAACTTGTAACTACATGTTATTTAAATAGTTCATTTTATTAAAAGAGGGAATCCTATTGGATTCCCTCTTTTTTTTGATTCGTCTTAAACAAAATATTTTGGCTTTGTTGTCATTTTTGATGTGATAAATGTCAATCATTTGTTCGTTATAACAATTTAAAAGTTGAGTTTTACTAGAACATGCTTCCCTATTGCATTCGCCATAAAATGATTTTTATTTCCCGAATAGTCTATATCCGACTTTTAAAGATAGCATGCTGTGTTCTGCTTTTACACCGGTGTAATCGTTTAATAAGTCTTTAGGCAAAGCATAAGATACTTCTAAACTGTATTTTTCTTTGTAGTTATAGCCGATACCAAATACAGAATTTTCTTTAGTATTTATATCGTAATTAAGTATATCATCTCTATCAGAGTAAATCTTAGATTTAATATCGAAATTAAATGCAAATGAGGCATTTAGGAATAGTTTAGACTTTTCATTCAAAACAAAGTAACGACGTATACCTAAAGGAACAACAATTGAATTATAATCGACTGTTAACAAGCTTGTCGTAGTTTTTGTTAATGATTCTGCAAGTATTACTTCACGATTACTTTTATAAGATTGAAAAGAGGGAGACACAATTATAGCCCAGCTGTTATTATTATACGGTAGAAAAATTTCAGCTTCTATTTCTGCCATTATGGTTTGTTTGTTGCCAAACTCTAATTTCTTAAAATCATACGTTGGATTTTGCAGTGAAGTTGATGCATTATTGTAGTTAGCTTTTAACCAGATGCTTATTCCTTTTCTATACTTTTTTACTTCTGCAATTGTATATTCCGGATCCTTATCATTATTATACTTGTTAAAGATCTCTACAAGGTCTTTTTTTAGATATTTTATTTTTCTTATATCCGTAATATTTATACCGTCACATTTTAACTTAGTCCATAATTGATGTTTATATCTCTCATTGTTTTTTACGGTATTTATTTCGCTTAGATATTTTTTTGATATTAACTGTACAATTTTTTCTTCGGTAGTATTGATATAATAGTGTTTCGTATAAGTTTCGTCATATAAGTACAAGTTCGTTGAATCGGCAAGAATGTTCTTCATAGATTGTGTCTCCTCGCTAATCTTTATATCATCACTTTTTAATTTAGTCCATGATTGCTGCTTATTATCCTCCTTGTTTTCAATTGTCTTTTTTTCAGTCTGATACTTTTCCGATATTAGTTTTACTATTTTCTTTTCCATTGTACCCATATAGTAGCGTTTAACATTTGCTTCATCATATAAGTACAAGTTGGCTGATCCGTTAACGATTTGTTTCAGAAATAATGTTTCCTGATTAAATACAGGCCCTTTTACTTTACTAATTGGGGATAAGGCTGTGACCGATCTATCAATATCTATAGTAAATCGTTTATACTTCCATGAATTTTGAGCTCTAAATTCTGTAATGTCTTTAATATTCGCCGTTTCAATTATTGATTTCTCAGATATCTTATATTTAAATTCTTTGGGGTTATTTTTCCAATCTAAATCTTTAATCAAGCAGTTAATTGTATCCCTGTCGTTATTAATAAAATAGCCTTTCACAAATTCTGATTGAGAATATGAGCTTAGGCATAAGTTTACAAGGATGATAATGAATAAGATTTTTTTCATAATTAAATTTTAGGTAAGATTTAAATTAGGTTGGATGAATATAGAGATCTATCTATTATTTCTTAGTTTAATATGAGATGTTTTTAATACATCTTATCCTTGTGAGTGCTTCAGAGGGTATTCCTTCGTAAATATGCATACTAAATTTGCCTCATTATTTATAGAAAGAGGGGTTTTAAGGAGCTCAAAAGCCTTCATTTTCATTTCTTTGCAAACCTTTGCATTTTTATCGAAAATTCTTTTTCATTTTCTTGTCTAAGTTCCGTGAATCATTACCTTTACCCACTGTTGTAGAACATGTTTATTAAGAACTGTTCTAAAACAGAAAACCCAACAAGTAGAGTTAAAAGCTTGGTTGAAAGTTTGTAAGGATTCATGATTTTTAGATAGGTTCTGTTTTTTTTGAAAGATTTTCATCCAATTCCTCCATATGCTTGAGTGGAATTTGATGTTTAATAACCACTGATTATTAATATCGAATTATCGATAGTCTTTCTTGATAGAAATAATATATCATGAATTCGACTCCAATTTACATCCTACTCTTGACTTGACATCAATAAAACCAAACAACTAAACAAACTAAGAATTTAACTTATCGTTAAATCAAACAATCATGAGTCAAAAGACAAAGATTATTGAAAGAGAAGAAGTTGTTATTCGATTTTCGGGAGATTCCGGAGATGGGATGCAATTAACAGGAACACAGTTTTCTGATACTTCAGCATTATTTGGGAATGATGTAGCAACTTTCCCAGATTATCCAGCAGAAATTCGCGCCCCACAAGGTACTGTAGGTGGTGTGTCTGGTTTCCAATTACATTTTGGGCATCAAGAAATTTATACCCCTGGTGATTATGCTGATGTTTTAGTTGCAATGAATCCAGCAGCTTTAAAAGCCAATTTAAAGTGGGTAAAAGCGAGTGGAACCATTATTGTCAACGAAGACAGTTTTACGGATAAAAACCTTGAAAAAGCCGGTTACGAATCAGATCCTTTATTGGATGATAAGCTTGCCGACTATAACCTGATTAAGGCCAAGGTTACATCACTTACGCGTGAGTGTTTAAAAGATTCTGAGCTAGATCAGAAATCTATACTTCGAAGTAAGAATATGTTTACGCTAGGTATGGTTTATTGGATGTTTGATCGTCCATTTGAGCATACAGAAGAATTTATTGAAAAGAAATTTAAAAAATATCCTGCGGTCGTTGATGCAAATAAAAAGGTACTTCGTGCTGGTTATAATTTTGCTAAAACAATCGAGGCTTTGCCTTATAACTATAGTGTAGCTCCTGCTAAAATTCGTAAGGGAACTTACCGAAATATTACAGGTAATAAAGCAACCGCTTGGGGATTAATGGCTGCAGCAGAGAGAGCCAATCTTGAACTTTTCTGTGGTTCATATCCTATTACGCCTGCTACGGAAATTCTTCAGGAATTAGCAGCACGTAAAGATCTGGGTGTGAAAACATTTCAGGCTGAAGACGAGATTGCTGGTATTTGTACTGCAATTGGAGCTAGTTTTGCTGGTGACTTCGCTGTAACAACAACTTCAGGTCCTGGTTTGGCATTGAAAACTGAAGCGGCTGGTTTGGCTGTGATGACTGAATTACCTCTTGTAATTGTAAATGTTCAGCGAGGTGGTCCATCAACAGGACTTCCAACAAAAACGGAGCAATCCGATTTACTTCAAGCTATTCATGGTAGAAGTGGTGAGTGCCCAATGCCAGTTATTGCTGCAAGTACGCCATCTGACTGTTTCCACTATGCATTCGAAGCAGGTAGAATTGCTCTTGAGCATATGACACCTGTTATTTTATTGACTGATGGTTTTATTGCCAATGGTGCTGAACCTTGGAGAATTCCAGCTATGGCTGAATTACCAGAGATTGTTGCTCCTATTGCTAAAGAAGGTGATGATTTTCTTCCTTATGCTCGTGAAGAGAAACGACTAAGTCGTAGATGGGCTATTCCTGGAACGAAGGGACTAGAGCACCGTATTGGTGGTCTCGAAAAAATTGATGGTGTTGGTACGGTTTCTTACGTACCGGAAAATCATCAGGTGATGAGTGATATTCGTAAGAAACGAGTTGAGCTTGTAGCTAATAATATTCCTGAGCTTAAGGTGAAAGGAGATGATGAAGCTGATGTTCTTGTTGTAGGATGGGGTGGAACTTCTGGTCACCTTACAACAGCAGTTCGTGAGTTACAAAAGGAAGAGAAGTCCATTAGCTTGGCTCATTTCAATTATATTTTCCCACTTCCAAAGAATACAGCTGAGGTTTTCAGTCGTTATAAGAAAATTATTGTGTGTGAATTGAACGATGGTCAATTTGCAGAATATCTAAGAAGCACATTTCAGGATATTAAGTTTAAACAACACAATAAACTAATGGGATTACCATTCACTGTAGTGGAATTAAAAGAAAGATTTAACCAATTATTGGAGGAGAAATAAGTCATGGCTGATACAGTATTAAACACACCTAATATTAAGAAGCTAAGTGCTAAGGATTTTAGAAGTGATCAAGAGAATCGCTGGTGCCCCGGTTGTGGTGACCATGGTATCTTAAATTCCGTTCAAAAGGCAATGGCTGAAATGGAATACAAGAAAGAAGATTATGCCGTAATTTCAGGTATAGGTTGTTCTTCTCGTTTCCCTTATTATATGGATACTTATGGTTTCCATACCATTCACGGACGTGCTGCTGCTATTGCATCGGGAGCTAAATGTGCCAATCCTGATCTTGAAGTTATTCAGGTTTCAGGTGATGGTGATGCTCTTGCAATTGGTGGTAACCATTTTATTCATGCCGTTCGTAGAAATATTGATATGACCATCCTTCTCTTTAATAATGAGATCTATGGTTTGACTAAAGGTCAATATTCTCCAACATCGAATCAAGGTATGGTGACAAAAACATCACCCTTTGGATCAATTGAGGAGCCATTTAAACCTGCTCAACTCGCACTTGGAGCACAGTCAAAATTTTATGCACGTTCTATCGATACCAGCATTAAATTGACTACAGCAGTTGTTAAGGCTGCTTCGGCTCATAAGGGAACGTCTATTGTTGAAGTTCTTCAGAACTGTGTGATTTATAATGATGGTGCTCATTCTATAATAACGAATAAAGCAACTAAGGATGATTATCAGTTGGTATGTGAGCATGGCAAGCCTATGATTTTTGGTATTGATAAAAACAAAGGCCTTATTATGGGTGGTAACGGTAAACTCGTTGTTGTTACTATTGGTGAACATGGTATTACCGAAGAAGATGTTCTTGTTCACGATGCTCATACCGAAGATCCACATATGCATTGGTTGCTTTCCAGTATGATGGCTCCGGAATATCCTGTTGCTTTGGGTGTTATCCGAGATGTTGACTCAACGTCTTATGATGAGAAGATGGTACAGCAAATTAAAGATGTTCAAGCTCAAGCTTCATTCAAATGTATGGATGATTTGCTTAGTAGTGGCGACACTTGGGTCGTTGACTAGTTGAATTTACAAACTCAATAAATATAATCCTGTTTGGTATAGATCCAAACAGGATTTTTTTTATCAATTTCTCTTTTGTTGCCTTATTTATAAAGGAATTCTAACAAACAATTGTGAATTGTTTATTACTTTCATCCGTCAAATACAAATACAGAACAAACATGGAAGAGATTGCGATTTCTAAAATTTATAAACGAAAAAAGAACGACAGAGATATTTTCCAGGAATTAATGCCATTTAAGGTCAAGGAAATTCTTCTTGTTGCAACTTATTACGATTCATATACGATTGTTAGAGAAGGTCAATTCTCTGATAAAATTGTTGGAGAATACCTTCAGCTAAATTTATATACGGCACCACGATTCACCAGTGTAGCAACCAATGAAGAGGCGCTCGCAGCAATGGATGAGCGTAATTTCGATATTGTCATTTTAATGGCGGGGCTTGATAAAGAATCTCCACTTGAATTGAGTCAGGAGATTAAAAAGAAACAACCGGATTTGCCAGTTTTGGTATTGGTGAATAATAATAGCGATTTGGCTTATTTCGATAAGGCAGCTGACAAAATCAAGAATAATATTGAACGCGTATTTGTATGGAATGGATCGACTAAGATCTTTATGGCCATGACCAAATACATTGAGGATAAAATGAACCTTGCACCTGACTCTAAAATTGGTGATGTTCGAGTCATGCTCTTGGTAGAAGACTCCGTTAAATACTACTCTCGATATCTACCTTTGCTTTATACCTCCGTAATGACTCAAACTCAGAAAGTTATTTCTGATGAGGATGATATTGATGAGATGCATAAAATTCTCAAAATGCGTGCTCGACCTAAAGTTATTTTGGTCAGTAGCTATGAGGATGCCGTTGATATTGTAGATAAATACCTTGAAAACTTACTTTGTGTTATTTCAGATGTTCGATTTGCTCGCGATGGTAAATTGAATGACGATGCAGGAGTTGATTTGATTTCATATGTTCAGGATAAGCATATGAGAATACCCTGCGTGATGCAATCTCATGATACGGATAATGCGATGCGTGCTTTTCAAGTCAATGCTGATTTCATCAATAAAAACAGTGATACCTTGGCCTTAGATATTTTTAATTTCATTCATTTGAAATTGGGATTCGGCGATTTTGTTTTTAGAAATCAGAGTGGTACACAGGTTGCAATGGCAAAATCATTGGAAGACTTTGAGGAAAAGTTAAAGTATGTACCTGATGAATCCCTATTATTTCATTCTAAGCGAAATGGAATTTCAACTTGGTTGATGGCAAGAGGCGAAATTAATATTGCCAAGAAACTTCGACGTTATCAGATTTCCGACTTTAAAACGGTACGTGAGTTACGACAGTTTTGTTTGGATGTTTTTGAAGCTTCACGTCTGAAACAATTAAGAGGGCGAATTATCAAATTCAGACCAAGCTTGGCAAATTCAAATCACTATGTTGTTCGTCTGGGTAGAGGATCTGTTGGTGGTAAAGGTCGTGGGTTGGCTTTCTTAAGTAATTTTACAGAGAATATTAGTTTTCAGAAACTGATTAAAGATATTAATATCACAATTCCAAGAACAGCTATTATTGGAGTTGATGAATACGATAATTTCCTTGAAGCAAATAATCTTCTGGAAAAGATCTATAATGAAAAGAATTACGACGATGTTAAGAAACAATTCTTAGATGCTCAATTACCTGAGAAATTGCGTAAAAAATTACGTCAGTATCTTGAAAAAATGGACAAGCCTCTGGCTGTTCGTTCATCAGGATTGTTTGAAGATTCATTGATGCAGCCATTTGCGGGTGTATATGCAACTTATCTTCTTCCAAATAATGATGAAGATTTTGAAGTACGTTTTGAGCATTTGGTAACAGCTATAAAAATGGTGTATTCTTCAATTTTTACGCCAGAAGCTAAAGCATATTTCTCTGCAGTTGATTATAAGATTGAGGAAGAGAAGATGGCTGTTATTCTTCAGGAAGTTGTTGGTCAGGAATACAATGGGAAATATTATCCGAATATTAGTGGGGTAGCCCAATCGTATAATTATTACCCATTCTCATATATGAAACCAGAGGACGGTTTTGCTGTTTTAGGTCTAGGTTTGGGTAAATATGTCGTTGGGGGAGAGAAAACACACCGATTCTGTCCTGAACATCCAAAATTACAGTTGGCTTCTATTCAAGATCAGGTGAAAGATTCCCAGAATTATTTCTACGCGATTAATATGGAATCTGAAAAACTGAATTTGCTTGAAGATGGGGAAGATGCTGCTACTCATAAATATGATCTCTCAGTAGCCGAAAAAGATGGTAATTTGTTGCATTGTGCATCGGTTTATGATGGACGCAATGATAGAATTGAACCAGATTTGAGTTTACGAGGCCCTCGTGTTGTTGATTTTGCGAACATTCTAAAATACAATCAAATTCCATTGGCACAAACCTTGAGTATTCTTCTGAATATTTTTAAACAAGCTATGGGAGCACCGGTTGAAATTGAGTTTGCGGTTGATCTTTCAAAAGGTAAAAATGGTTTGCCTACATTCAACCTGTTACAGATTAAACCTCTTATTCGTCAGGAGATGAGTGTCGAAATTGACATGAGTAAGGTCAATAAAGAGATGCTAGTTCTATTGGCCGACAAGGGTATGGGGAATGGTAAGATTGATCATGTACGTGATGTCATTTTTATGGATGTCAGCAAATTTGATAGAACCAAAACTGAAGAGATGGCCGAAGAAATGGCTATTCTTAATCAGAAAATGAAAGAGCAAGATAGAGAGTATGTTTTAATTGGTCCTGGGCGTTGGGGTACTAAAGATAGATTTACTGGGATTCCTGTTCTTTGGTCTCAAATATCGAATGCTAAAGTTATCGTTGAACAAGGACTTGAAGATTTCCCATTAGATGCTTCATTAGGATCACACTTTTTCCATAATGTTACTTCGATGAATGTTGGCTATTTCTCTGTCAAATCGAATTTAGCAACCAGTTTTGTAAAAGAAGATATTCTAAACAAACAAGAACTTATTGAGCATGATCACTATTTTAAGCATGTTCGTTTCGCAGAGCCTTTAGAAATATTGATGGATGGTAAGAAACAAATTTCTGTCATAAGCTATAAATAGTTTATTTTAAAACAGAGTAGCTATATAAAAAAAGAGATCCCGATTATTCGAGATCTCTTTTTGTTTTTGATCGAAAAGATCAATATTGTTTTAACCTATGCTTGGTATGAATCTACACCAGCAGTTTCCATTTTTCGGTCTACTTTCTTAACTAAACCTTGAATTACTTTACCAGGACCAACTTCTGTGAATGAACTAGCACCGTCAGCTATCATGTTCATCATAGTTTGAGTGAAACGTACAGGAGCAGTTAATTGAGCAACAAGATTTTTCTTGATCTCAGCAGGATCAGTAACTGGCTTGGCATTTACGTTTTGATACACGGCACAAGTAGGTGTAGAGAAAGTTGTGTTTTCAATAGCTGCTTCAAGCTCAACACGTGCTGGTTCCATTAAAGGTGAATGGAATGCACCACCGACTTTTAGAGGTAAAGCACGTTTAGCACCTGCTTCTTTTAATTTCTCACAAGCAATCTCGATACCTTTCATACTACCAGAAATCACCAACTGACCAGGACAGTTAAAGTTAGCAGGAACGACAACTTCATCAATTTCAGCACAAACTTTTACAACAGTCTCATCATCAAGTCCGATAATAGCTGCCATTGTTGAAGGTTCAATTTCACAAGCTTTTTGCATAGCCATAGCACGCTGAGAAACCAATTTCAAACCATCTTCGAAAGATAGAGCTCCATTAGCAACAAGTGCTGAAAATTCACCTAGAGAGTGACCTGCAACCATTTCAGGCTTAAAATCAGCTCCTAAAGTTTTAGCTAAAATCACCGAGTGAAGAAAAATAGCAGGTTGAGTAACCTTAGTTTGTCTTAGATCTTCGTCAGTTCCATTAAACATTAGTTCAGTAATGTTGAAACCAAGAATTTCGTTGGCTTTATCGAATAATTCTTTACCTAGTTCAGAGTTTTCGTATAGGTCTTTACCCATACCAACAAATTGGGCGCCTTGCCCTGGGAATACATATGCTTTCATAGCTTTCGATTAGTAATTGATACTTATCAATCGTTAATTAGTAATTATATAGTTTTTGTAGAGATCAGTCGAATAAATTCTTCGCGTGTAGCGACTTTTTCGAAAGCTCCTGTAAAATCAGAAGTTGTTGTTGTTGAATTTTGTTTCTGTACGCCACGCATTGACATACACATGTGAGTTGCCTCGATAACAACAGCCACTCCAAGAGGTTGTAGGGTATCTTGAATACAATCTTTAATCTGCGTGGTTAATCTCTCCTGTACTTGCAAGCGGCGAGCAAAAGCATCTACCACACGAGCAATTTTACTTAGACCTGTAATGGTACCATCAGGAATATAAGCTACGTGAGCTCTTCCTACAAAGGGAAGCATGTGGTGTTCGCACATGGAGTAAACTTCAATATCTTTAACAATCACCATTTGGCGATATTCTTCTTTAAACATGGCTGACTTTAAAATCTCTTCAGGTTTGATATGGTAACCTTGAGTAAGAAATTGCATAGCCTTAGCAACTCTTAATGGGGTTTTATCAAGTCCCTCTCTTTCCACATCTTCGCCCAATAGTTCCAATACTTTTTTGTAGTGAAACATGAGTTCCTCAGTCGTTTCCTGGTTGAATTTTTCTATTTTTGTGAAACCTTTATTTTCTGTTTCGTTACTTGAAAATTCCATCTTATAATTTGTGTTTAAATACAGTCATTCAATAAAATCAATTGATATCCTTTAATGATTCTGAGGTATCAATTTATAAGCTTAAGCTTGCAAATTTAAGTATATTTTTTGTCGATTTAGCAAATTTTTGGAAGCTTTGTTATTGCTAAGTACTTGCATCTATGGATATTTTAATTGTTAGTCCCACTTTTATCTCTTTACAAAAATTCATTAGTCAACTCCAATTGATTGATAATTATGGAAAAAACTACGCTCGATTTCAATTGGCTGAAAATGAATTTGATATTTTGATTTCGGGTTATGGAGGGAGTATTGTTAGCCATTGGATAAATAAAGCGATTCAACGGAAAAACTACGATTTGGTTATTCACCTAGGTAGGTCATTCTCTTTAGATGATAAATCGGAAGTTGGGAGTTTAGTGAACGTCGTCGATGATTATTTTGGAGATATGGGATTTACCGTAGATTCTGGCTTTCAATCTTTTTTCGATTTCGAATTAATTGCAAAAGGAGAAAATCCTTTTCACAATGGCTTGCTTGAGAATCCTTCTGACTATTCTGAAATTCTAACATCTTTCCGAAAAGTTAGTGGTATGACTTGCAATACCATTCCATCTAATCTTTTTCAAATAGGTGAAATATATATAAAGAATTATCCTGAGGTAATCAGTTCTGAGGGAGCGGCGGTACTCTATGCCTGCCTGGAATCTAATGTAGATCTTCTTCAACTTTCATACGTGGCAGGAAAATTGGAAACTGCAACTGATCGTTTGAATATTGAAGAACTTGAAATAGATACGATAACCACGGTTATTGAAGAACTCTTGGTCAAACTCTACCAATTTCAATTATTGAAAAGTTAAATCTACTTGAACTTTATCAAGACGGCTTTTTTGAAGTAAAGCGCCTGGAATAATCCTCTGGCAAGCATAAAAGACAACATGGCAATCCAAAGTCCATGGTTAAAAAGAATGTCTTTCAATCCAAAATAAACAGGTACAAATATCAGAATGGTAGCTGCCATCATTGTTTTTCGCATATAGACCGAAGCTGTTGCTCCAATATAAATACCATCATATAAGAATGAAGCAAAACTTAATATTGGCAGTAGTATTAGCCACTTCATGTATGGACTAGCCGCACTTATTGTTTCTGAATTATTGGTTAGCATAGAAAGAATCCAATTGCCACCTAAAGCGTAAAATAGGGTGAAAATAAGACTGATTCCTGTACCCCAAATAAATAAATATCGAATTGTCGTGAGTAAGTTTTTACGGTTTTGAGCCCCAACAAACCTTCCAACTAAGGCTTCGGCTGCATAGGCAAACCCATCCATCAGATATGAAAAGATAAAAAGGAATTGTAATAAAAGCGAATTGACGGCGAGAATCGTCTTGTTAGTACTTGCCGATTCTGTTGTGAAAAATGTAAAGACAAAAATGATACAAAGGGTTCGAATAAAGATGTCTTTGTTAATCAAAACAAAGTGCTTCAATTCTTTAATTTTCATCAAGCCTTTATTGGTCCAATATTTAAACAATCTGCGATAATAACGCCAAATGAAAATGGAAGCAAGGACTAGTCCGCAATATTGAGCAATCACGGTTCCTAAGGCAACACCTCTCGCATCAAGATTCAAACCATAAACAAAATAAGCTGACAAACTAATGTTAATAATATTACAGATGATGGCTATGGTCATAGGAATTTTGGAATTCTGCATGCCAATAAACCATCCCGTTAGGGCATATAAGCCAATTGTTGCCGGTGCTGCCCATATTCGAATATTATAATACGAGAGTGCAATATTTTCAACAGAAGTTTCGGAGTCTATATAGCTAAAACTTAATAGGGCAATCGGTTTTTGAAGTAACAAAATAAGTAGACTACCTGCGGCTGCGACGAGCAATGCTCTACCGAGTGAGAGAATACTTTCGCTTAAGTTTCTGGCTCCGTAGGCCTGTGCTGTGATACCACTGGTTCCCATTCGCAGAAAGGCAAAACCCCAATATAGAAAGTTGAAAATGGTACCACCCAAAGCAATTCCTCCAATGAAATCAACTTCTCCAAGATGCCCCATCAACGCCAAATCAACTATTCCCAGAAGAGGAATGGTAATGTTGCTGATGATATTGGGTAGGGCGATATCTAATATTTTCTTATTCACTATTCTAATTTTTGTGATTTAATTCGCTGCGAAATTACGGAATAGACTTGAAGAATAACTTATCAGCAAGGGAAAAATTGACTTAAGCTTCTTAAATTAAGCTAATAGAAGTCAAGAAACTTAATAGCTATAATGCAAAATGAAAAATAAAAGACAAATAAGTCTTAAAATATTTGGAAGAGATTTATTTATAATATAGATTTGTTTTGTTATTGAAAGTAAGATTAAATAAAAATAATCAAATTCAATAATTTCTTTTACTGATTTAAACTGTTAGAATATGAGTTTTGAATTACCTAAATTATCGTACGCATATGATGCTCTAGAGCCACATATTGATGCCAGAACTATGGAAATTCACCATTCAAAGCATCATGCTGGATATACTAATAATTTAAATGCTGCAATTGCTGGAACGGATCTTAATGGAAAATGTATTGGAGAAATTCTTGCAAATATTTCGAAACAATCGATGGCCATTAGAAATAATGGAGGAGGATATTATAATCACGATTTGTTTTGGAAATTAATGTCACCCAATGGTGGTGGACAACCTTCAGGTCAGTTAGGAAAAGCAATTGTAGATACGTTTGGGAGTTTCGATCAATTTAAAGAGAAATTTTCAAAAGCAGCTGCTACACGTTTTGGTTCGGGCTGGGCTTGGCTTGTCAAATTATCTGATGGTGGTTTGAAAATATGCTCAACACCAAATCAAGATAATCCTTTAATGGATGATGCGGAAGTAAAAGGAACGCCAATTTTAGGATTGGATGTATGGGAACATGCTTACTATTTAAAGTTTCAAAATAGAAGGCCCGATTACATTTCAGAATTTTTTGAAGTGATTAATTGGGAGGAAGCGTCAAGGCGCTTTCAGGATTAGTTTTGTTTATTGTTTTTTTGATTTTGGGATCGACTTTCGGATTTTTTCGAGAGTCGATCTTTTTTTTGCCCGATTCAAGTTTTTTTGTGAAATTAGGGTAAATCAAATAAACATTATTATGAAACATGAACTTCCAAAATTACCTTATGCACTGGATGCGTTAGAACCCCTAATTTCTCAAAGGACTCTTGAATTTCATTATGGGAAACATCATCAAGCTTACGTCAACAATTTAAATAATCTGATTGAAGGTACTTCATTTGAAAATGCCGATTTAGTTGATATTATATTGAAATCGGATGGTGGCATATTTAATAATGCAGCTCAGGTTTTTAATCATACTTTTTATTTCATGGCACTTAAGCCCCGAGGTGGAGGAAAACCACGAAACGGACTTCAAAAAGCATTGGTTTATACCTTTGGTTCATTTGAAAATTTTAAAGATGAATTCTCAAAAGCTGGAGCAACTCTTTTTGGTTCCGGTTGGGTATGGCTTGTTGCCGACGCCGATAAAAAACTAAGCATAGTGAAAACCTCTAATGCTGCAAATCCTATATGCGATAATTTAACACCACTTATGACTCTTGATGTTTGGGAGCATGCGTATTACTTGGATACTCAAAATGCAAGGCCTAAGTATATCGAGAATTTCTGGGAGTTGATTGATTGGGAATTAATAGAAAGCCGTTTTGAAAATTTATGATGATTTTAATTTATGTTAAAAATTGAGCTGTTACATTTGTAGCAGCTTTTTTATTTTAGATTTGTACAATCTTATAATAAATTTTAGTTAATTAGTTAGTTCAAAGAATGGTGAAAAAGAATGGCTTTCTTATTTCATCTTAAATTGACTTTAATTCTTGACAGAAGCTAATATAATCCTTATCTTATAAGGAGATCTGGCGATTTTCTATTTTAGAATTAAAGTGTATCTAATTGATATTTTCAACCGTATAATAAGACAAGATTGTAATGTTAAAGGAATTAGTTTTAAAAAACAGAAGTTACCGACGATTCTATCAGAACGAGTTAATTGAGAAAGCCCAATTACGTGATTGGATAAATTTAGCGAGACTAGGTGCTTCTGGAAGAAATGCCCAAAGTTTAAGGTACATGATTGTAACAAATCAAACCTTGTGTCAACAAGTTTTTGAGAATTTAGCATGGGCAGGTTATTTAAGTGATTGGACTGGTCCTGTGGAGGGAGAGAAACCTGTGGCTTATATCGTGATGTTGAATGATGAACGTTTGAGTAAAAATTATTTTTGTGATGATGGAATTGCAGTTCAAAACTTATTATTAGGTGCAGTAGAAGATGGATTTGGAGGCTGTATTTTAAGAGCCTTTAAAGAAAAATACCTTAGAGATTTATTAAATGTTTCTGAGGATTATTCAATCATTCAGGTCATCGCATTAGGGAAGCCTAAAGAAGAAATAGTGCTTGAAGAAATGAAAGATAACGATATAAAATACTGGCGAGATGAGAATGGGGTGCACCATGTACCGAAAAGAAAGCTCGAAGATCTTGTTATTAACGAATTTTAGACTGAAATACTTTGCTTTATGAGAAAAATAATCGTGTGTTGTGTTGTAATTTTTGCCTTCATTTTTGTAACGGAAAGCAAAGCTCAGAGATATAATCTGGATTCTATTTATTTTACAGGAGCCGTTATGGATCAGGTTGATCTGAAAGGTTTGCCTTATGCTCACTTTAGAGTTAATAAAGAACGAGGTGGTACCACTAACGAATATGGCAGGTTCGCTTTCTGGGTGAATTCTGGCGATACGATTCAATACTCATTTGTTGGTTATCACGATGTAAAGGTTATTGTGAGTGATAGCCTGAAACAGGATGATTATTTATTTGGGGTGTTTTTAGCCAAGGATACTATCGCACTTCAAGAGGTATTGATTCTACCTCGCTTTGGTGATTTTAAAGAAGCCTTTATGAATGCCAAGGTTAATACACCTGAGTATGTTAGAGCTAAAAATAATGTCAATTCGGCAACCTATGAGGCATTAACCAAAAGGCCTACAACAATGGATGCGAAAGCCAATACAGATTTACTGATTAAAAATCATGTAAGTGCCGTTGAAAATAAAACGATGGTGCCCACTGAAATGACAGCTGGAGTAAGCACAACCCGAACTTTACCTGAGTTAAAAAGGTTGAAACGAAAAAGGAAAATGAAAATATCTGAAGCAATGGTTACAGATTCAGAGATCAAGATTCTTCAGCAAATGTATAAATATGGCGTAAAGAAAGAATAAAAAAAAGCGGTGATGTCTCACCGCTTTTTTGTTGTCTTATCCTCTGCTAAAAAGTGCTTTTATTATCAGCATCGCCATTTTTGGATTTTCCTTAAGTCTACGAGTTGAATACCCGAACCAATCTTTTCCGAAAGGAACATAGACTCTCATTTTGTGTCCCTTGTCAAGGATTGATTGTCTAAGTTCTGGTGTTACACCATATAACATTTGGAATTCATATTTATCCTTAGGCACATTGTATTTCTCTATTAAATCATATGCTGGTTGAATTAAATGCTTATCATGAGTAGCTATACCTGGATAGATATCATTTTTAAGCATGAAATCAAGATCCTTAATATAATGCTCATTGATTTCTTCATATTTCTTATACGCGACCTCTTCTGGCTCTACATAAATACCTTTGCATAGGCGGTAGTTAAGTGCTGTTCCATTTTGCATATCCAACATGTTTTCCAAATCGGAAAAAGTACGTTTTAGATATGATTGTACTACCAAACCAACATTTTTTGGAAATTCTTTTCTTAATCGTCGGAACATATCAATTTCCTTATCCACACATGGTGAATCTTCCATATCGATTCTTACGAAATTGTTGTATTCAGCAGCTTTGGCAACAACAGTTCTGATGTTTTCATAACAAATTTCAGGATCGATTAATAAGCCAAAAAAAGTTGGCTTTACAGAATAGTTACCATCAATCTTATTTTTCTCAAAAGCTTCTATAATATTCAGATAGGCATCTTTATTTTCTGTTGCCTGGCTCAAATCTTCAATAAATTCACCTAAAAGGTCGACGGTGACTTTTATGCCCTGTGCATTTAAGTCGAGTGAAGCTTTTACTGCATCATCAATTGTTTCTCCAGCAATATATCTTTTCGAAAAAAGCCAAACTAATTTCTTTGGCATAAAAGGCAGGGTTGCTGCTATCAGTTTATTAAACATCGTTTGTGGTTTTAAGGGTTACTTTTGGGTTTATTGTTGGCTAAATGTAGACATCATGAAAACTAAAAAGAATGACGTTTATCAGCAAATTGGATTGATTTTAATTAGGGGCTTGTTTTTTACTATCAAAAGAAAAATATATCTCAGAAATTTTTCCATTCTTATTTAAAACTTATATTTGCTAGGCTTTATTCCAATAGGAGTAAAATTCAAGGTTTTTATCAACTTTGAATTGTATAAATAAGTACCTAAATCAATTAATATACGCTACTATTCGTCTATGAAGGAAATTTCAAAGGAAATTTACATTTAGACTAATTTTCCTGGTTTACTCTGTCTTTATCAGGTTGGCAATTTAAAATCAAACTAGAAAAACATGAAAAATTTATCCATTGTTCTTAATGCAGTTTTAATTGTTGCTGTTGGAATTTTATTCTTTTT
>Ga0209379_10000298_pt1 | contig 47029 bp, 38 predicted proteins | sample tdDd001_FD_187124 | JGI IMG/M metagenome (GOLD analysis project Ga0209379, IMG submission 187124) | Marine sediment microbial communities from the Atlantic coast under amendment with organic carbon and nitrate - tdDd00.1 (SPAdes)... | ecosystem: Environmental > Aquatic > Marine > Coastal >... | reverse complement strand
GTTTTACATCTAGATGGATACCCACCGTACTGTTACCTTCACCTACATAGTCTGCCACACAGTGCATTGATGCATTTTCCATAATACCAATCATCATTGGCGTGGCAAATACATAAACACCACCACTTCCGAATTTTGCCGCCGTATCGGCTTCTTCAACAATTTTCTTTGTTTCAAATACAAGACCCACTTTTAGTTCTGACATATGTCACCTCTGATTTCTTGTTTTCAAAATGATTCAATCGTTGTACACCTATTTATTAGCCTTAACACACAAGTGTACTTGTACAATAAACAAAACCAAGGATATTTATTTCATGGTTTTATGAACTTACTTCAAGTCATATTATACAGATACTAACCTTATTTTGTGAAGTGAGACTGGCTAATTTTACGAAATATTGATACATTACTGGATTTTGGTTTTTCTGCTAACTTAGATACTCGAGGCAGCATCGCCCCATTTTCCAGATTGATTTTGTACAAAACCAGAGTATAAAACTGCACGTCGCATTATGTTTCAGTTGTACAGTACAATAAAACCCCACCAGATAATAGATGGGGTTTAAAAGGCATATTATGCGTCTTTGTTTGAATCATCCGAAGGTTCATCAACTTGAACATCTTCAGTTTTCTTAGCAAAGTCGATTGTGCTTTCTTTTTGAACGTCAGCTTCTGCTTCAGACTTAGATTCCTCTAACTCAGCTTTAGCATTAATAAGGGCTTCAAACGCAAGTTTTTCAGCTTCTGCTTGCTCTTTAGCCTTTGCACGTTCCTCTTTACGTTTCTCTTCATCTGCTGTAATCTTTTCGCGAAGTGCGTCAAGACCTTTGTCATAAGCCATTTCAAACTCATCTGCTTCAAGTGTTTCATACTCTAGAAGCGACTCAGCAACAGCATGTAGTTTTTCCATATGGTCTGTAAGAAGTTGTTCAGCTTTGTCGTATGCATTATCAACAATACGACGCACTTCTCTATCAATTTCAGCTGCAACTTGCTCTGAGTAATTTCTCTTAGTTGTCATGTCACGACCAAGGAATACTTCATCTTCGGTACTGTATGACATTGAACCAAGATTCTCACTCATTGCAAACTTAGTAACCATGCTACGTGCAATAGCTGATACACGTTCAAGGTCATTGGATGCACCTGTTGAAATATCTTGAAGAATAAGCTTTTCAGCAACACGACCACCTAATAGAACAATTAGCTCTTTTTCCATTTGCTTCTTTGTTCTATAGTTTCTATCTTCTTGAGGCAGCTGCATAGTAAATCCACCAGCACGTCCTCTAGGGATGATAGTCACTTGGTGTACAGGGTCCATTTCAGGAAGAACTCTTGCAAGAATTGCATGGCCACCTTCATGGTAAGCTGTCAGTCTACGTTCTTTTTCACTAACAACACGACTCTTCTTTTCAACACCTGCAATAACTTTCGTTGTTGCTTCTTTGATTGTATCTAGGTGGATTTTTGTGTCGTGTTTACGTGCAGCGAGTAGAGCTGCTTCGTTCATCAGGTTTTCAATGTCAGCTGGTGTAAAACCAGGTGTACCTTTAGCAACTTGCTTAAAATCTACGTCGTCTGCCATTGGTTTATTCTTAGCATGAACTGCAATAATCTCTTCTCTTTCACGAACATCTGGACGTCCAACAGTAATTTCTCTGTCAAATCGACCCGGACGTAGAAGGGCAGGATCAAGAATGTCAGGACGGTTTGTCGCTGCAATCATGATAATACCTTCATTGTCACTGAAACCATCCATCTCTACAAGAAGTTGGTTCAGTGTTTGTTCACGTTCATCATGTCCGCCACCAAGACCAGCACCACGACGACGACCAACCGCATCGATCTCATCGATAAATATGATACATGGGGCATTTTTCTTAGCATTTTCAAATAAATCACGTACACGGGATGCACCTACACCAACGAACATCTCTACGAAATCAGAACCTGAAATACTAAAGAAAGGAACGCCTGACTCACCTGCGATTGCACGTGATAAGTAGGTTTTACCTGTACCTGGAGGGCCCACCATTAATATCCCTTTTGGAATACGTGCGCCTAACTCAATATAACGCTTAGGACTTTTGAGGAAATCTACAATTTCCCAAAGTTCTTCTTTTTCTTCTTTTAAACCAGCAACATCAGCAAATGTAATTTTCTTGCCGTCGTCGTCTTTAACCAATTTAGCCTTACTCTTACCAAATGACATGACCTTTGATCCGCCACCTTGTGAATTCTGCATAAATACAAACCAGAATACAACCAGTAAAAGTACTAGGAAAATTGTTGGTAGGATGTCAACAAACCATGGTGTTGGCATCGGTGGTTCACTGTTTAATGATAACCCACTGTCTTTGATTACAGTGTATAGCTCATTCCCAAACGGTTCTTCAATCATGCCAGGAACATGAGTCTTGAAATCTGTACCGTCTGTAAGCTTGCCTTGAACAATGTTGTTTTCAAGGATGTCCATCTGAAGTACTGACTTGCCTTCAATATTCTTGATCAATTCCGTCGTCGTTAAATCCTTAATCTCTTGCTGAGTGCCTCCACCCGCAAATTGAACGATTAGGAAAATAACGAGGAAGAGCAATATATAAAAGGTTGCCCCTTTAAAAAACTTACGCATCCATATCCTCCTCATTTCAAATAAATTCTCTTCATTCTATCATATTTAGAAATTTTCAACAACTGTCAGAACACTTGATAATTCCTACGCGACAGGTGCTTTCATCTACCTTTACACGCTCACTGAGTCTGTGTCCAACAACCCATATTATCCCACTTTCATCACAGACAAGTGGTATTTGGTCTCTTTTCTCAGCTGGTATTTTGAGGTCAATAAAAAACTTTTTAAGCTTCTTAGTACCACGCATTCCCATTGGCTGGAACCTATCTCCATCCTTTCGGAATCTGACTGACAAGACGCCGTCAATTTTGTCTAAATCGATCGATATTTCATTTTCATTTAATGTATACAGACTAAATGCCTCTTCATTCATTTCAACGATCTGAACATCGATATTAACTTCCGACATAATCATTTTTCTATTTCCATCACTCAACCTTCGATAATACAGGTTATCATACTGCGTTGAAAATTCAACACCTGACAGAAATTTCTTTTTACCGTGACTATTTGACTGTACCAAACTCACAACTTCATCGATTTGAGCAAATGAAACATCTTTTAGTCCCATACCTTTTAACATAAGAATCCGCCTAATCAAGCGTGTTAAAAGTGCAATATCTAGTTTTTGTACCTTCGATACAGGCAAAACATCAAGTTCTTCTAAACATACTTGACTCTCTTGCAACCACTTATCAAGAGCGCTTTCTATGAAAGCTACATCCGTTTGAATCATACTACCCAACCTATACAATCCGTCGACAATTTGACCGTTAAAGTTATCCTCGATAAATGGGAGTAGGTCATGACGAATTTTGTTTCTCGTATATACAGTTTCATCGTTGGTATGATCATGACAAACGGGTACTTCATTGATTCTACAATAGGCTTCAATATCGGCACGCTTCATAAATAGGACTGGGCGAATAATATACGGACCACGTTTTTGAGGGATACCTTTTAAACCGTCTATTCCTGTACCACGCATTAAACGCATGAGTATGGTTTCCGCTTGGTCATTTTTATTTTGAGCGACCGCTATGCGTTGAGCCCCAACATCATAACGTGTCTTTTCAAAAGCTTCGTAACGTACTATACGTCCGGCTTCTTCAAAGGACATCTTCCACGTTTTTGCCAAGTCCTGAACATTGTAGTCAAACCTGATAAACTCAATTCGATTATCTTCACAATACTTCTGTACTGACTTCGCATCTCGCTCAGCGAACTCACCGCGAAAGCCGTGGTTTATATGAACCACAAAAAGGCTGAGACGCCACTTTTCTCTTATTTTGAGAAACATGTCGAGCATAGCCATCGAATCCGGACCTCCAGAGACGCCCAGTACAACCCGATCTCCTTGAGTTAAGAGATCTTGGTCTATTAAATTAGATTCGAATAGTTCTATCATCTCGACGCCTCCTATGGCTAATTCTACCTCATTACATAATTAGGTATGCCATTGGTTATTTTTATTGTAGCATAGGACATTTGACTCTGTCCTTGAACATTTTGTGAACTAGTAGTGAATTAATTTATTTACATCGTTTTTCTACCCTATCTATACATGAGAAAAACCGCCATATCTGAGACATGGCGGCATATATTACTCTCCTGAAACGGCAATTTGCTTCACACGTAAACTCGGTGAACCAAAAGCACTGCTTCCCGATGGAAGTGAGAACTCTAAGTCTGAAGCTACTGCTTCAATATCAAATAACATTTCAAAGTAGTTTCCTGCAATTGTAATTTGGGAAACCGGTTGTGTAATCTTTCCATTCTCAATTAGGTATCCATTTGCTTGCAGAGAGAACTCGCCTGAAATTGCATTCGCACCTGAGTGTAGGCCTTGTAAACCTGTGATGTAAATACCTTTTTCGATGTCTTGCATTACTTCTGCCTGACTTTGGGTTCCCGGATTAATATAGAAATTGGATGGTGATATCCCAACAGAGGATTTAAACGAGGCTTTAGATCCATTCCCCGTTGAAGGTACGCCATCTACATTTGCTGTTTTTAAGTTGTACAGATATGTCTGGAGTTTACCCTCTTGAATTACATTATGCTTTATTGTTGAAACCCCTTCACCGTCAAAACTTCTAGAAACCAGACCCCCATCTAAATGTGGATCGTCTGTAATTGTAATGATGTTTGAGGCAATTTGCTCATTCAGTTTACCTTTCAGTTTTGAAAGGTTCTTTTGAACATTTTCTGAGGAAAAATTGGATGCAAAACATTGAAGTAGATTTGCAGCTTCTTTATTTCTAAGTATTAGCGGGTACGAACCAGATGGTACGCTACTTGCTCCCAGTTGTGATATGGCTTCATCTACCGCTTCTTTAGCAACTTTTGCTGGGTCATATTTAGAAAAATCATTTCCATAGATAAACTTAGCCCCTGATTTTTGCTCTTCTCCGTCTTTAACAACTACAGAAACATAAGCAAAAGCAGTGTTTCTTTTTTCCTCAAGGTCTAGACCTTTAGAGTTTGCAATCGCAACTAAATCGTTGGAATCTCCAAATAGATCATAGGCAACTCTGAACACACGGTCATCTAGCGACTTTGCAATGCGTTCAGCTTCTAATAAAAAGTTCAGTTTATCTTCACTTTTAACATGATTTAATGCATCGTTATATAAGTTCAGTGTTACCGGTGCTTTTCCACCTTCATAAATAAACACTTCTTCTTCTGTTTCAATGATTTCGGCATTGGATTTAGCGTCGGAAATAAGTCTTTGAATAGATGCATCGTTTAAGATTTCTGTATATGCATATCCCATTTTTCCATTGAAAATGCCTCTAAAAGCAAGGCCTTCTTCGTCAGAAACACTGTACTTTGATATATCGCCTTCAAAAACAACCGCTTCAAAACTCTTACCACTTTGCCAGTAGACTTCCATATCAGTAAATCCTGCACCAGTACCTACTTCGAAAATTTTGTCTTTCCATGTTTTTAAAGCCATATTATGCCCCTGCCTTTCTACCACCAACTGTTAACGATGACACTCTTACCATTGGTTGTCCAACGTTAGCAGGGATACTTCCACTTACAGAACCACACATACCTTGACCCATTTTTAAGTTGTTTCCAACCATATCAATCTTTTGTAGAACATCTAATCCTGTACCGATAAGTGTCGCTCCACGAACAGGCTCAGCCAGTTTACCGTTTTTGATTAGGTATCCTTCTTGAACTGCAAAGTTAAAATCACCTGTTGCTGGATTTACAGAACCGCCACCCATTGTTTTAGCATATAGTCCTGTTTCAGTTGCAGCAATAATTTCTTCTGGCGTGCTTTTTCCAGCTGCAATATATGTGTTACTCATTCTTGATGTAGGTTCATATTTATAAGATTGACGGCGACTACAACCATTCGCGTCCATCCCCATTCTACGACCACCCAACTTATCTACAAGATAATTTTTTAAGATGCCATTTTCGATAAGTACATTCTTTTGTGTTGGTGTCCCTTCATCATCTATGGAAGCAGACCCCCACTGATTAAGGGCCGTACCATCATCAATGGCAGTGACAACGTCACTTGCAATTTTTTGCCCCATTTTCCCTGTGTATACAGATGTCCCTTTCGAAACAGATGTTGCTTCAAGACCATGCCCACACGCTTCGTGGAAGATTACGCCTCCAAAACCATTATCGATAATTACTGGCATTTGACCACTTGGGCAATAATCTGCATGAATCATCGTTTTAGCAATACGGGCAGCTTCGCGCCCATAGTCTGCCATGTCATACATGTCATATAACTCGAATCCGTGGTGGGCACCTGTGTTGGCTGAACCTGTCTGCATTTCACCATTTAAAGACGCAACAGCAGAAATACTGCAACGTGTACGCACACGACGATCTTCTTTAAATAGACCTTCTGAGTTCGCTATCAGAACATTTTGGTCTTCATCAAGATAATATCCAGTCACTTGTGAAATGACGTCGTCATAGGCTTTAGCGGCTTGATAGCCTGTTTTAAGTAATGCGACTTTATCTGTTTTAAGTACATCTGCAGGATATTTTGTAATTCGATGTAGTGCTTTTGTGTCTTCTTTTACAAGTTGAATACCTAGATCTTTTGATACACCTGTAATTGAAACCGCTGCATCTTTAGCTAGACGAATTAAATTTTCTCTTTCAGCATTATTGCTATACGCATAAATGCTGTTTGTGCCGTCAAATATTCTAATGCCAACACCAAAATCATGGCCTGCGTTCGCACGTTCAATTTTACCACCTATCATATCAATTGCAGTGACATACTTGTCTTCAACGAATACTTCTGCAAAATCACCACCTGTTGACAAGGCGGCCGTCAAAACATCTTCAATCAGTTTTTGACTCAACATAAATTACACTCCTTTCCGACAGTGCTTGTTATTAAGCAATTGTCGAACCTATTCCCGTTAAATGGTTCATTTTCTTAAATGCTATCTCTATTTTTAAAATTATTCATTTTCGTCTTTATATCTATACACAAAAGCATCAAATGCTTCTTCTGTTAAGGATATAAATCCGTTGTTATACAAGTACGTGTGGTCTTCTTCACCATCAGTAGACATGGTGATGACATTTGAAAACTGATTTTTCTTTGCTTCTAGTAGAACATGTTTCACAACTTGGTCCTTTTGACTGCCAAACATGAAGTACAGAGTCATGCCATCGTCTTTTTGATTCCAACTGCCATACGCAAACAAGGTGTCACCCATTTTGTAAACAAGACCCCTATTTATGAACTCTAAAAGTAATGTTTCATCACATTTAATGAAGGTCCAGTCTAAATTTACATATTGTTGGCGTACATCTGTATCTAAATAACCGAGTAGTTCTTTGGCTTCATCTAGGGTTTTTATAGGTTTGATTGATGAACTTTCGATGACTGATTCATCAAAGTCCAGCGTTTTTTCAAATGTATGCAGTAAAAATTTAAATGATGCTATGCGTTCAAATCCACGTTTTTCAATAATGGCTAAACTTTCATAGTTTTCAACGAATGTTCCAAGTTCTAGTCGATTGTAACCTAAAAACTTAGCGCGTTTGAGCTGATAGTCTGCCATTTTTTTGCCCAAACCCTGACCGCGGTAGTCTGAATCTACTCTTATTCCTTCCAACCACAAAACATTATGAGGCAACAATGTCATCTTAGCACAACCGGCTACAACACCGTCAACGGTTATTACTGAAAACTCTCCACCTTCTTCGTGTACCCATTTTTCGAAAATGTGAGGTAGATAATCGTCACCATCCCATATTTTACTTGAGATTTCAACAATCCGAGCCTTGTCTTCTAATTTTGCACGCCTGATCTCAATCATAATTCCCTCCTGCTGTATTTTCACATTAACAGAATTACATAGAAGCGTCAATTTGCAAGGGGGCTATTCGTGCGAATTTTTTTAATGTATTGATTTATTTTTATGTGAATTATGTTTATTTGGAGCCACATTGTGTAGACTGGTTAATTTCATTCCTTTGCTTTATTTTTATGCCACAAAGTGCCGGTAAATCTTTGGATTCACCTTGTCGCGTTACACGCAACACACTAAAAAGAACAAATCTCCAAATATATGATTGGCATCAGGACTGGTTAATTTCATTCCTTTGCTTTATTTTTATGACACGCAATGCCGGTGAATCTTAGGATTCACCTTGTCGCGTTACACGCAACATACAAAAAAGAACAAATTTCTAAATATATGATTGGCATCAGGACTGGTTAATTTCATTCCTTTGCTTTATTTTTATGACACGCAATGCCGGTGAATCTTAGGATTCACCTTGTCGCGTTACACGCAACATACAAAAAAGAACAAATTTACAAATATATGATTGGCATCAGATATTTGTAAATTTGTTCTTTTTTGTGCATTACTTTGCATATCACGTAACCAGAGCATATTGCTGCTCCTTGCAGCATATGCTAAGTTGTACTTGTACAAATAAAAAAGATACATCCTAAGATGTATCTTTTTTGCTGGCGACCCAGAAGAGACTCGAACTCTCGACCTCCAGCGTGACAGGCTGGCGTTCTAACCAACTGAACTACTGGGCCAAATATGGTGGGAGTAATAGGACTCGAACCTATGACCCTCTGCTTGTAAGGCAGATGCTCTCCCAGCTGAGCTATACTCCCAAACACAATAACTATATTACTGGATTTCCACTTCCTTGTCAACACTTTTTTACAAAAGAGTTTAGAAATGGTAGCGGCGAGTGGACTCGAACCACCGACCTTTCGGGTATGAACCGAACGCTCTAGCCAACTAAGCTACGCCGCCATATATAGTTATTTCTCGTACATCACATGCGTGACGACAAGATATATATTACACGAGTCAGAACATCATGTCAATATTATTTTAACCATTCCTAAAAAATTATTTCAGGATTGCTACAAAGCTCTATTAAGAATTGTCTGAGAGGATAAGTTTTTCCATCAAACAGCCTTCTAAGTTGTCAAAATCACTCACATACATATTCCCAATGTTAGTTTCGATTAAAACGTGTTCAATTACCATTGCACCTGCTAAAATTATATCTGCTCGTTTAGGTTGTAACCCTTTAATGTTTTTACGCTCTTCAATTGTTAAAGCCTTTAATGAGGTATTTAAGGTTTTTATTTCTTCTAAAGATATATGGCTGTTTTGAATCTTATACCGGTCATATACTTCCATTTTAAGCTTCATGGCACCTAAAGTTGTTGCAGTTCCGCCAATACCAACAGCTCTTGTAATACTATATTTATTAATCTCAGTTAAAACATCTTGGGTAATGTCTTTTACATCTTCTTGAACGTGAACAAATTCACTTTCTTTAATAGGATCGGACTGGATATGTTTCCCCGTCATACGCACTGCTCCAACATTGGCACTATGAGCAAACTTAATCCCGTCTGCATCTCCAACTATGAGTTCTGTGCTGCCACCACCTACATCTATTACTAATATGTTACCTTCAATGTTCTCGAGGCCTGCAAGTACACCCAAATACCCTATACGCGCTTCATGTTCACCTGAAATGACCTCTATTTTAAGATCACATGCACTTTTAACTCGCTCTAAGAACACGTCTCTATTCCTTGCATCTCTAACAGCACTAGTTGCCAAGGCAAATATTTCTTGTGCACCCCAAGCTTTAGCTTTCATTTCAAAATCAACGAGGGCTTCAACAGACCGGTTCATTCCTGCTTCTGATAACATACCCGTTTCGTTCACACCTTCACCAATCCTAGTCATATTTAATTCTTTAGGACCACTGATGAGTTTACCGTCAATTATTTCAGCTTTAAGTAACCTTATAGAGTTTGTCCCAATATCAATTGCAGCAACACGCATGTTTACCCTCCTAAGCCAAAGATGGAATTATATTTGAAACTTACACTTATAAACTTTACAGCACGATCTTACAACCGCATATTTTCTTTATTTCCGAGCATAGAAAAACCCGGGGTGACCGGGCATCTATACCAGCACATTTTCTACCATAGGGAAGAAGTCTGGCCTTAAGTTGTACGATTTGAAGCAACCGCAATTATCTAGTTCCGTGACCGTTGCCTTTTCGACCTGATGATTTTGCTGCTTTACGTACGTCTCTTAGCTTTTCATCAGAATTTTTCATAAAACCATTTAACATGCTTTCAAAATCCTGTGGTTTTTGCTGGCGGCGTCCGCTATAATCTTGTGTTGGTCTACTACCTTGCGATGGTCTGCCTTGTGAAGGTCTGCTATTGTTATTTGGACGACCGTTATTTGGTCTACCTTCACGACGCGGTGGTCTACTTTGCTGCGATCCTTCAGGACGCGACTTTCTGTCGTCTTGCTTCTTAGGTGCTGCATTCTCAGACGCTTGTCTAATCGACAGGCTGATTTTACCTTTTGCATCTACTGAAAGAACTTTCACCTTTACCGCTTGATCTTCTTTTAGATGATCTCCAACTTCTTTTACATAGTCGTCTGCAATTTCGGAAATGTGGCAAAGACCTGTTTCACCAGATGAAAGTTTAATGAATGCACCAAACTTTGCAAGTCCTGTTACCGTCCCTTCGAAAACCTTACCCACTTCGATGGCCATAAAAAAATTTATCCTCCTTAAGTTCTTGTAAAACTGTGCGGGATAGTGCTCCCATCACTATTATACACATCTAAGACAAAAAGAATCAATCAGAAACTTCTGAAACAATCCCTTCGGTCTCAGTTTCATTTTCTTGAATTATGTAGATAATCTCATTGGGTTTGACCATCTTTAGCTTCTCCCTTGCAATTCTTTCAATTGTATCAGGGCTTGAAGCATTTTCTAATTCACTTTTTAGTTCTTCAACATCTTCTTTAAGCAATATAATTTTCTTCTGAGCCTCAGCTTCTTCAGCTTTTAACTGTCTCAGTTTCAATTCTTGTCTTACAAAAGTGAATCCTACATATATTAGAAAGGCAACCGCAAATAAAACGACGACCCTATTTCTTTTTAGAAAACGAGCTGTTCCCTTCATGCTTTTACCCTTCCTTTACCACGTTAATCTTGAAGCTGCTTATAAAGATCCGCCGCTTCTTCTTTCCTAACATGTTCTTTGATTTCCAAAACTTCTACATTAATGGTCTTTGCTGCAAAACCAAGCGTGATCACATCACCGACTTTAACTTCTGAACCAGGTTTAGCTGCTTTATCATTAATTAGAATTCTACCTTGGTCACAAGCTTCTTTTGCAACCGTTCTTCTTTTGATTAGTCTGGAGATCTTTAAATACTTGTCTACTCTCATTATGAGCCTCCGTTACTTTAAAAGAATACTTCTGCCTAATTTAAGCCCTTTTTACATTTTAGGCATATAAAAGAAAAAAGCAGCCAGGCTGCTTTTCACTTTTATTACTTGTTTACTAGTTCTTTAAGAGCTTTACCCGCTTTGAAAACAGGTGCTTTAGATGCTGGGATGTCGATAACTTGCTCAGGATTTCTAGGGTTACGGCCTTTTCTTTCTTTTCTTTCACGAACATCGAAAGTACCGAAACCTACTAGCTGAACCTTATCTCCAGCTACTAGTGCTTCTTCAACAGATTTCATAAAAGCATTTAGCGCCATTTCCGCGTCTTTTTTAGTTAGACCCGACTTTTCTGCCATACTTGTTACCAGTTCCGCCTTATTCACAGTAAAACCTCCTCAATCAGTTGAAATTCTAGCTCACATTGGCTATTTATATCTTATATTGAAACTGCCATTTTTATCAATACTTTTTTTTGATTTTTTTGCTAGAAATCCAGTTTTTTTGCGCTGTTCCACAGTTCATCCATCTCTTGGAGGGTCATATTGTTCAATATTTTACCTTTTTCCAGTGATTTTTCTTCAATATAACGGAATCGTCTTAGGAATTTTCCATTGGTGTGGCTGAGAGCTACCTCTGGTCTAACCTTAAGAAAACGGCAAACATTGACAACTGCAAACATCAAATCTCCTAATTCTTCAGATGTCCTTTTTTCATCTCCAGATTCGTAAATCTCTAGAAATTCATCCAGTTCTTCGTGGATTTTTCCAATGGCATCTTTTATATCATCCCAATCGAAACCAACATCAGCTGCTTTCTTTTGAATTTTATAAGCACGCATTAAAGCTGGAAGTCCATTTGGAATGCGCTCCATTGATTCTACATGCATGTTTTCTTCTTTTTCTTCTTTTTTTATTGCTTCCCAGTTCGTCAAAACTTCATCAGAACCGTCAACATGTACATCACCAAAAACATGAGGGTGACGACGTAGGAGTTTCTCACTAATACCTGTTGTTACGTCATGAATATTAAAGTAGCCATTCTCTTCAGCAATAGCTGCATGGAAAACAACTTGAAGGAGCAAGTCACCGAGTTCTTCTTCTAACTCATATAAATCTTGCCTGTCAATCGCATCTAATACTTCATAGGCCTCTTCAATTAAATAAGGTTTAAGACTCTCATGGGTCTGCTCACGGTCCCATGGGCATCCATCAGGTGTTCTTAAGATCTCCATAATACCTACCAGATCCTCGAAGAATCGTTTGCGGTCTCCATCCATTGGGAGCCCAGGAATATATAAAGACGTTAAATGGTCGTGTAATCCTTCTCTTTGGTCCAGTTCAAAAAGCATGAGGGTTTCAATACGTTCTTCACCTGGTATACCTGCGCCACGCACAACAATAACCTCTTGGTCGTCTTCATAATACTTGCCAAGCGCTAACTTAACTCTTGAAGCTGTCATACGATCATAAACTTGAATAATCAGATTATCCATTGTTACATCTGGCGCTTGAGCTTCTATTTGAAGGGCATCCATAATTTTAAGTCCATGAACTGGGTCACGTTTTAGACTTGTTACAATTGCATCTATAAAACTAGCTCCATGTACAAATCTTATTTCTGAACCCGCTTCTGCTATGATTTCTTGTAGGTGTTCTACTGTTCTTTCTGCAACAAATGGATTCCCAGGCACCGCATACACGACTGGGCCACTTTCCGACTTCTTAGCGATATCCTGAGCCACATTTAAATAAACTTCATCAAAGCTATCAAATTTCTCGTAGTAAGAATCATAGGACTCGAATCGGATACCTTTATCTCTTAACTTGTCTACTACTGGATGTTTTTCCGTTCTTAAATACACAAGTTCTGCTTCCTGTAAACATTCAAAGGCTTCCATGGTGAGATAGTTCATACCACCTGGTCCAAGCCCAACAATAGTCAAATTATGTTTCATATTATCCTGCCTTTCTAAGGCTCAATTTATTAGCAAGTTTCTTTAACTTGTTTCCACCTGGCATCATGTCCATGTCTTCTTCTGTTAGGGTGTTAGTTACAAACAACATCAGTCCAAATGTAATTCCACCAATACCAACAGCTGCAACCGTTGCTATACGGCCTGCACTGAGTACACTAAATGATCCAAGCGCTAATCTATTAACAATGTAGTAGGTGATTTTAACCATAACAACCATCACTGCACCGTCAATTGCTGGTTTGAAGAATATTTTCGACCAGTTTGGCTTAAAATCAACTGCTTTCATTAAACTAGCAAAGTTTAAAATACTAGCGCACGCAAATGCACTCACCGTAGCAATAGCTGCACCTCTAATATTAAGTGAAGGTATGCCAACCAGTGTATAACTCAAAACACCTTTAAGTATTGCACCCATAAATAGGTTTCTTGCCGGTAGGTTTTGTTTACCAAGACCTTGTAAAATACCCGTTGTCACCTGGTACATTGACAGGAATAGTACACCCCAACCAAGGATAGCTAGAATGGATCCTGTACTCGATGCAATTTCAATTTGCATTGGATAAAGGAGCTTCATAATAGGTTCTGCAAGAGATACAAGTCCTAGCGCACAAGGCAGGCCAATAATCAGACCCAGACGAAGGCCAGTTTCAATTGTATGGTTAAGTTCCTTTTGTGCTTTTTGAGCTGTTAAAGCAGCAATCGCTGGTACTAAACTAATTTGTACCGCAGCTGTTACAGTCTGAGGTAAGTTTACGAGTGTTTGTGAATATCCCGTAAGTTGACCATAAAGGTCGTTTGCCTGTTCAACAATACCAATGTCATGAAGTCTTCTCATAACAATAAATAAATCTAACATGGTCATTATTGGAATAACCGAAGCCCCAATTGTGATAGGAACTGCAATTTTTAAAACTTTAGCTACAATTTCTTTCTCAGTTTCTTCAGGCTGATCTGGCAACTTTGTATCGATGTTGCCCAGAGCACCCTTTTTCTTCATACGTTCGTAGTACAAAAAGATAATCAAGAAGCCAAAGAAAGCACCTGATGTTGCACCAAATGTCGCACCCGCAGATGCAAACTCTAAACCTTTATTAAATAAGGTGAATGCTAAACCGAGTCCTAGTCCTACTCTAAAGAACTGTTCCACAATTTGTGAATACGCATAAGGTTTCATGTCTTGAAGCCCTTGGAAATATCCTCTGAATGAAGACATAACTGCAACAAATAAAATGGCTGGACCCAGCGCTAAGAAAGAATAGTATCCTCCAGCATTTTTAACATATGTGGTTACCCACTCAGCACCCATCATCATGACCAACATACCTATAAGACCAATAACGGTCATAAGTTTTAGTATGGTTTTGAATACACGGTGGGCTCCATAGTGGTCCCCAACGGCTGTACGTTCTGCAATGGTTTTCGCTATTGCTGCAGGAAAACCTGCAGTGGATATAACAATCAGCCAGTTATACATAGGATATGCTGTCTGATAATAACTCATACCTTCATCGCCAATCAGATTCGCTAAAGGAATTCTGAAAAATGCGCCCATTACTTTAATAATTATTGCTGCAACCCCTAAAATTGCCGCACCCTTTATAAAGGATTGTCCAGATTTTTTTGACATTGTTGCCTCCTAAAATACGGGGTTCTCCCCGGATTGATCATTCAGTCTGAATCAAACATAACCATTATATCAGAAGCATTCAAAGGGTGAAAGAGAGTCCAGATTACAAAACGACGTCATGGAGTCAATTCTCAGTAAATCACTTGTTAATTATCAGTATAAGTTGGGTATTATTCCTCTTGAATGTGTAAACAAAGATAAGCAAATATTAAAGGAGGATTTCTAATGGGCACGTATGGACAAAAACTTGTTGGTGATAAAAAAGACCGTATTATTGAACTACTTAATAAAGCACTTGCTGATGAATGGCTAGCGCACTATCAATACTGGATTGGCGCAAAGGTCATTAAAGGACCCATGAAAGAGTCTATAGCTGCAGAACTGCTTCAACACGCTGCTGAAGAAATGACACATGCAGAACTTGTTGCAGATAGAATTCTTCAACTGGGAGGTACACCTGTCCTCACACCTGCAGATTGGCTAAAATACACAAACTGTGGTTATGAAAAACCGGATGATGCATTTGTTAAGGCCATTTTAGAGCAAAATATCAAAGGGGAGCAATGTGCCATTGAAGTCTATAACAACATTATGAAGGAAACACATGGTGTAGATTTCATTACATATGATATTGCTATGCAAATCCTTAAAGATGAAGTTGAACATGAGGAAGATCTACAAGCTCTTTCTGAAGATTTAGAGCTTATGTTTGAGTATCATAAATAGACCTACATAAACCACAACCCGAGCATATAAGGGCTCGTTGTAGGCAATGTTAAGTTGTATTTGTACAATAAAAAAAGGCTACACTTTATGTCAAATATAAAGTGTAGCCTTTATTTTTATATTATTGTTTTATATTTTCAAGAAATCTTTCAACTTCAGCAGCATCAGTAAGTTCTTGGATCTTGTCTGAATAAGCCGATTGCGCGAGTGAATCGATAATGGACTTCTTATACACTTCAATTTCTTCTTCTGAAGCACCTGTTACTTCTAGGTCACGAATGGTTTGAACATCGTCAACCTTGATAATGTGGAAGCCAAACTGAGACTGAACAGGTTCACTTACACCACCTATTTCTAGTCCGAATGCCACTTCCTCAAACTCAGGAACCATCTTACCTCTTGGGAAGTATCCTAAACTACCACCGTTTGAAGCACTGCCTGGATCTTGAGAATACTCAGTCGCCAGTTCTGCAAAGTCACTTCCAGCAGCTAGTTTTTCTTGAATTATTGCAATTGTCGCATCTTCATTCACAAGAATATGACTTGCGCTTACAAGAACTGTTTCCGTTTCAAACATAGCATTTAGCTTAGCTTCATCCTTTTCCACTTCTGTGCGGATCATGTTACTAAACTCTTCAGCGATAAACTGTGACTCAATCTGAGCTTTAATGAAGTCATCCCCAAAGTTGTTCTCATCGTAAAATGCTTTCGTTTCTTCGTCTGTCTCTAATACTTCTTTAAAATTGTCAAAAGCTTCTTGTACATCAGCATCATCTGCTGCATACCCGCTTTTCGAAACATACTCAATTACGAGTTTTTCACGAATCATATTTTCAAGAAGTTCTTCTTGAACGATTTCCTTTACAGGACGTCCACCAATTTCTTGAGTCCAAATGTTTTCGCCGAACATGTCGTTATACGCATGTTCCATCAGTGTAAAGTTGTTGTCGTATGCAGTTTTTGTTACAGATTCCCCATTAACTTTTGCAACAATTACCTCTTCAGTCTTTTCAGCTGCCGGGTCACCTGTATTATTTTCTGCAGGTTGGCATCCTGTGAGTGCTGTTGCAGCTAGCATCATGACTGTGAGTGCTAGTGCAATGTTTTTCTTCAAGCCCATTTTCCTTTTCACTCCTTAATCAATTTCTGTATCTACTCTCGCGTAAAAGTGCTCTATTCGTTATTATATCTCATATTGACCATTCTGGAAACTAACAATATCCTCCATAAGTACGACAAGTTCAGCAAGTTTTTGTTCTCTTGACATGACCTTCTTAAGGAAACGGTATTGGAAGTATGGCTGAGATCCTAAATTGAAGTTAATCCTTCTACCGTACTTCTGAGTTACCAGTGCAACGGTTTCAGGTCTTAGTGCATTTGCATCTCTAAAATCGAATCTGAACGCCTTGCTTTCTTCTTTGATTAACTCAATTCTAGAAGACATACCCAGGGCTTTCAAATAAGAAATCCGTATAAGATTATAGATTACCGTTGGAAGTGTTCCGTAACGGTCTTCAATTTCCTCTTCAATTGAAAACGCATCTGACTGATCTCGTATGGATGAAATACGTTTATAGAGTTCCAGTTTGTGCTGAGGATTGGTTACAAAAGTGTCTGGTATAAAAGCACTGATGTTGTATTCAACGGTTGTCTCTATAGGTGCTTGAACCACTTCACCTTTGATGTCTCGAACTTTTTCCTCAAGCATTTTAACAAACATCTCGTAACCAACAGTAGCCATATGCCCACTTTGAGATGCTCCAAGAATGTTTCCAGCACCACGAATCTCCAAATCACGCATGGCAATTTTAAACCCAGAGCCTAACTCCGTGAACTCCTTAACGGCTTTTAGTCGTTTCTCAGCAACTTCGGTTAATACCTTGTCTCTAGCATAAGTGAGATAAGCATAAGCAATTCTGTTACTTCTGCCAACGCGACCTCTTAGCTGATAGAGTTGAGATAAACCCATTTTGTCTGCATCGTTAATGATGATTGTATTCACGTTAGAGATATCAAGACCCGTTTCAATAATGGTTGTACAAACAAGTACATCAAATTCATGATTCAAGAAGCTGATCATAAGTTTTTCTAGTTTCACTTCACTCATTTGACCATGTGCAAACTGAATTTTAGCATCGGGTACAAGTCTTTGAAGACGCGCTGTAACTTGGTCAATATCATTAACCCTGTTATGAACGAAGAAGGCTTGACCCCCTCTATCGATTTCTCTTTCAATCGCTTCTGCAATTAAGTTCTCGTCATAATCTGTTACGTATGTTTGAACTGGGTATCTATCTTCAGGTGGATCTTCAATAATACTCATGTCTCGAATCCCAATCATAGACATATGTAGGGTTCTTGGAATTGGCGTTGCTGTCAAACTCAGAACATCTACCGATTCCTTAAGCTGCTTGATTTTTTCCTTATGTTTAACACCAAATCTCTGCTCTTCATCAATTACAAGGAGCCCTAAATCTTTATATTGAACATCATTAGATAAAACCCTGTGCGTTCCAACTACAACATCCAAAACACCTGCTCGCAAATCTTCAGTAATTTTGCTCTGCTGTTTTGCAGTCCTAAATCGTGACAACATTTCAACTTTTACAGGGAATTTTGAAAATCGTTCTTTTAACCGGTCATAATGTTGTTGTGCTAAAAGGGTTGTAGGTACTAAGAGAGCGACCTGTTTGGAGTCCATTACAGCTTTGAAGATTGCACGAATTGCGACTTCTGTTTTTCCGAATCCAACATCACCACACAAGAGTCTCTCCATAGGTGCAGCCTTTTCCATATCCACTTTAATTTCGCGGATACACTTTAACTGATCCTGTGTTTCCTCATATGGGAACATGTCTTCAAACTGTTTTTGCCACTCTGTGTCGCGACCATAACCATATCCAACTCGACCTGAACGGGCAGCGTATAAGGCTAAGAGTTCGTCCGTCATATCCTCAATGGATTTTTTTGCTTTGGCTTTAGCCCGTTTCCACTCTGCTCCACCTAATTTACTCAGTTTAGTTTTCGTAGCTTCGTGACCTATATATTTTTGAATTAAATCCATATTCTCAACAGGAATATAAAGAACATCATCCCCTGAATATGTGATTCGCATATAATCTTTTTTCTGGGAATCCACAATCAACTGGTCGATTCCAACATATTTTCCAATACCGTGGGCTTCATGTACTACAAAATCTCCCACTGACAGTTCATTAAAGGACTTGATGAGTTGTCCACTTTTTCGTTTTTTTCGTTTTTTTCTATGAACACCAGACAGTTCTTTGTCTGTCAAAACAGCATAACGAATATCTCTTAAGATATAACCACTGTTTAAGTTCATAGGACAAATAAGAACTTGACCTGATCTGACACCTGTTTCGGCACTATTTACCACAACTGCATTCACATCATAATCTGTCAGGATGTTTTTTAATCTATCAGCCTTTTCTTGACCGGCAACAGCAAGGACAATGTGATAATCTCGTTTTTGCCACTGTTTTAACTCATCTGCCAAGGCGTTATTTTTACCATGGAACAGAGGCGCTTCAACAGACTGGAAATGAATAATTTCATCTAGTCTAAAATCATCTATCCTTTTAGACAAGTTGTCCATTAAGATGACTGGGTGTCTGTCAAAATCACTTAAAATTCTACTGTAGTCAAATATATTATTAACTTGTTCAGCTAAAAGCGCCCCACGTTCAAAATAATTCTTAAATCGTTCACGATAATCTTTTTCATAACTATCTGCTTTTTCGTGTGTTCTTCCCGGTTCTGAAATAAAGACCGGTGTACGATCTGGTAGGAAGTCCATAAGCGTTGCGTCTTCTTCATACATCAAATCAAAATATCGATCTAAACCGTCAACATAGACTTCTTCATTAATGTGTTCAACCAACTCACCTAACTTGGCAATTAACTCTTCGTTTTCAATTTTATCTATTGCCTTAGTAAGTTTCTTTGCTAATCGTTCCCTCACTTCATCGTCTAACAAAACTTCACGACAGGGTCCGACTATAACATCTTCTATTTTGTCTTTAGAAAGTTGAGATGTTGGATCAAAAGTTCTGATAGAATCCACTTCATCATCGAAAAACTCGATTCTTACAGGTTCTTCAGTATTAGGTGCGTAAATGTCTAATATTCCACCTCTTAAACTGAAGTGACCTTTCGACTCAACCATATCGACACTTTCATAACCCATATTAACTAAGGTGTGCAGACAAGATTTGATATCATAACTTTCTCCTAAAACAAACTTCAGACGGTTCATTTCCCAGTACCGCATCGCTGGAAGGCGCATGAGCAAAGCTTCCGAAGTGGTAACTACAATAAGCTTTTCCTTTGCCATTAACCGTTCAATAACTTGTATTCTGTCATGAACAATTTGATTAGAATGGGCATACATGTCAAAGAAGACCATTTCCCGAGCAGGGAAGTACGCCGCATTACGTCCAAAAGCAGTTAGGTCGTCTACTAATGACTTAGCTTCTACTGCTGAACTTGTAATGACAAGGCTTCCAGAGTTTATTTTCCCATCTGCAAAGGCGATTACTTGAGCGCTTAATGTACCCCAAACACCTGTCAGTGAGATCGTTTGATAGCCCTCATCCAGACTTCGGACCAGGGCTCTAGTTGCTTGTGCATTTTCCATTGGTTGAAAGAGTGCTTTATTCATGGCAGTCTCCCGTCTAACCGTTGAATCGATTCATGGCTAGATCAACACCATCTGTGATCATCGTTTCAATGGCATCACCTGAGTTCTTGATTACGGGAATCATGTTCTTGGCTTCCTCTTTAGAAAATCTACCAATTACAAAATCCGCCAGGTCTTTACCATTACTTGGTCGACCAATACCAATACGAACTCTTGGGAAGTTGTCATCTTTAGAAAGGAAAATAATATTGCGCATGCCGTTATGTGTGCCAGCGCTGCCTTTCTTTCTTATACGAATCTTTCCAGTATCTGTGTCAATGTCGTCATATACAACGATAAGGTTTTCCATCGGTACATTGTAATAGTCGAGAATAGGTAATACTGATTCCCCACTTAAATTCATATATGTTTGCGGCTTTACTAAAATGATTTTTTCAGTCCCGATACGACCTTCACCCATTAAAGCCTTATGTTTGATTTTGTTTACCGGTATGTCCAGTTTTACACTTAAATAGTCAATGACTTCAAAGCCAATATTATGACGTGTACCTTCATATTTTTTTCCTGGATTTCCAAGGCCTACAATCACATACATGTGTTCACCCCGTTTCATAACTTTTCACTCGCGGCGCTCATTATACCAAATGAATATTGCACTTTCAAGCAAAGAACACCAATTCGCATAAGGATTTAATTTACCCATTTTGTACCATTGTTCATCATGTAAGTTTATCCCCATTCTCACTAGGTTTTACACTAAAAAGCCCGGGGAAACCGGGCTTAATTTTAGATGGAACAATTTACTCTTTAATTTTAAATTTGCTGATGTTATCATTCATTGTTTTTGACATATAATTTAGCTGTTCTGCTGCACGTGCAACTTCATCAACTGCTATATTTTGCTGTTCAACGGTTGCAGTTACTTCTTCGGAAGCAGCTGCCGTTTGTTCCGAAACAGCTGATATGTTTTCTATTGCAGAAACAATCTCTTCCTTGTCGTCATTTAATACCCGCACATTACCAACAATAGACTGGATGTGGTGGGCTATGCCCTCAATAGAGGTAGATATTGAAGAGAAGGAATCATTTACTTCATGAACTGCAGCGGACTGTTCTTCACTGATTCTTCGTACATTGCCCATACTTTCAACAGTTTTTTCACTGTCAGATTGTATGTTCACAACAATATCTCTGATCTTGTCCGTTGCTCCCGCTGACTCTTCAGCAAGTTTTCGAATTTCTTCAGCAACTACTGCAAAACCTCGACCATGTTCTCCAGCACGCGCCGCCTCAATAGAAGCATTGAGTGCCAGTAGATTGGTTTGCTCTGATATAGAACTGATGGTATCAAGAATGGCACCGATATCTTGGGTTTTATTATTTAATTCGTCGATGACTGACCCAATTTCATCATTTGCCTTGTCCGTTAGGAGACTCTTTTCTTGAAGACCTTGAATGGCCTGCATACCATCTTGGTTGGCTGCTTCAACTTCTTGTGCTGACGTTTGCATTCGGTCTGTGTTTTCTGTAAGTTCTTTGAATCGGTCCGATAATTGACGTGCAATCATGGCACCTTTTTCAGCATCTTCCGCTTGATCTTGTGCACCACGCGCGATATCTTCAACGGTTCTTGAAACTTCACTTGCTGAAGCACTTGTTTCTTCAGATGTTGCTGCTAAGTTTTCAGCAGCATGGGTGATATCTTCAGAAACGCCTTTAATATTCCCAATAAGACTCCCCAGTTCCACTAAAGTTTCTTCAACATATGTTCCAAGAACTTTAAGTTCATCATTAGAAGAAACATGTACTTGTGCTGTTAAATCACCATGTTTAACTTTTTCCATTGAACTTAGAATTGAATTTACGTTCGTAGATATTCTCTTAGAGAATAACCATGCCGCTACAATACTTAAACCCAGTGCAAATACACCTACATACAATATATTACGCATAATTTTAGCTGTTTCTTCTTCTATTTCGTCTTCATACATGGTTGCTAAGATTCTCCAACCTGTTTTTTCAACGATAGTAAACACTGCAAACTTTTCTTCTAAACCTGTTGGTTCTTCCCATTCATAGTCAACTGCCCCATCAGCACTTGCAGCCATAGCTTGTGCAATTGCTGGAATTGGAAGTTCTTTACCGATAACTTCAGGATTTTTGTGTGTCATGGTTATTAGATTTGCATCCAGTAGAACTGGATATCCCTTTTTACCAATTCTTATGCCATTCATCATTTCAGATATATTGGCTAGGGAAACATCAATACCCACAACCCCATCAAACTTACTGCCATCGTAGACACCTTTTACAACGGTAACGACTGTTTGTCCCGTTGCAGTATCAATATATGGGTCAGTCCAAACGATCTCTCCACCGGCATTTTTTGCTGCTTCGTACCACGGTCTTGTTCTTGGATCAAAACCTTCTGGTAATTCAACCGTCGGTCTAACATGGAACCCACCAATGTCAGGTGCATAATAAACATTTAACACGTCTTCTTGCGAATCCAAGACATTGTCTAAAACTTTTATCATCCAAGGCTCAGAATCTGCAAAAGTATCCACACTTAAAACGTTGGAGTCTTTAGACAAGTAGTCTACAATAAACTCAAACTGGTCTAAGTATCTAACCGTCGCTTCATCTACACTGGTTAAAAGTTCACCAGTCATTCTCTTAAAATTTTCTTTAAGCATGTTGGTTCCAGTCAAATATGAAATATACCCTAAGACACTTAAAGATGTAAGAATGATCACCAAAAACATGACCATCATAACTGCCCCTATACTTCTACGACTTTTGTTACCAGTGGATTTCTTTTCCTTTTTCATTTTCTCTGCCAATATTATCCCTCCCGTCCTACAATACCTTAGTCTGTTCTTACCCATAGAAAGCATAGAAAAGTCAAAGATTTATAAATATGAAGGTTTGAAAGGATTACATTTTTATCGTTAGCAGTGGTTTTAAAGTGGCTACAACAGTTATCAAATTGTTTTGCTCTAAATCTTGGATCACTTGATTTATGTTTTTATATGCATCTGGAGCTTCTTCATAATAAAGATCTTTATTTCTGCATATGAGTTTCTGACTCCTATAGCCTTTTACGGACTTTTTTCCATACTTGTTTTTTAGGCGATCTTTACACCCACTTCTGTGCCATTTACGGCCTGCACCATGAGACACTGAGTTTAGATATTCTTGTGTTTCTGTATTGGGAATCACAATAAATGAAGGGGTTTCTCTGGTTCCAGCGATAACTATGGGGCCAACATTAGAAGGGGCTGCACCTTTTCTATGAATATAACACTGCTCTTTTTCATGATACTCTCGTGTTATAGAGTTATGAACACTTTCACACACCCTACTTGGTTGACCACTTTGAACCTTTGACAGTATTCTAGAGGCTATAATCTCTCGATTTTCTTGGGCATACTTTAAGGCTTTATCATGAGCATTCATATATACTCCGAAATCACTCGATTGCACCGAGATCCCCTGTACAGGAATTTTTCCATTAAAAATATGATCCAGTATATAGTCCCCATAATTTCTAGAACCTGAGTGAACAAGCAAATAAACTTGTTTGGCATTCAGTCCTAGTTTTTTGAAGCATTCTTCATTCACAACTTGGTCAATTGCCTGAAACTCACCAAAATGGTTGCCAGATCCAATTGTACCGAGTTTATCAATAAGGGGATACTCTTTAACATCTCCCAGATCGACTTCAATATCACTTAAACATTTATATTTCTCATACTTTTTAATTATTTTCTCGACATTAAACTTATGTCTTTTTAAGGATGTATTAAATAATGCTATTCCACACCCTATGTCATTCCCAATTATATGGGGATAAACTATGTTTTTAGTTTTGTAAACAGCTCCAACTGGTGTTTTACCCGGATGTAAATCTGGCATCCCTACCGTTTTTATTATGCCTTTTAGTGTGCTCATCTTTTTCAGCTGATCAATGGCAGTTGATTCAATCCAACTGGCATTGCTACTAACTATTTGAAAATTACTTCCCTTATTTTTATACATTTTATCTCCTTCGTTCACGTAATTAATAAACATTGTTACGTGAGAGAACGAGTTGTTTTACTGCTCTCTCACCACTAAGTTGAGTAAATTCATTTTAATCACTCCTTTTATAGTTTCTTTACACATGTAACTTCTCACTGTGATTTATTATATTGACTATCGGGTAAGATTTCCATTTCAGCGAGGTTACAAATAATTACAGATTCATGACTACATTTATTACTTATGATCATATTTGTTTTCACATAATGTGGGTGACTATGGGTTGTTATTAGGGATTTTAGATAAGTTTTAGGTGGACTGCCTGTTTAATTCTCGATTGTCCAGGACGCTTGCCTTCAACCTAGCCTCGTTGTTCACTTAGGACTGCTCAGCAATTTTCAATTGCTGAGGACGCTTTACGCGTCCTATACGAATAAATAAAAAGAATCCCAATCTTGAGCGCGCTCAAGATTGGGATTCTTTTTATTTATTCGTGCAGTCCTTTGTTTTTCTCGCCTTAGTCAAAAAGCTTACTTACTGAATCGTTGTGGAAGATTCTTCTGATTGACTCTGCAAAAATTGGTGCTACTGATAACTGCTTTAAGTTTGGAATATCAAATGATTCATCAAGGTAAATTGTGTCTAGGACTACAAGTTCCTTAATCACCGAATCTTTAATTCTTTGTAGGGCTGGTCCTGAAAGAACACCATGTGTACAACATGCGTATACATCTTTTGCACCTCTTTCAACAAGAGCTGCTGCAGCATTACAAATTGTACCTGCTGTATCTATCATGTCATCTATTAAGATACATGTTTGACCTTCAATGTCACCAATAACGTTCATAACTTCAGACTCATTTGCCTTTTGACGACGTTTGTCGATGATTGCGATTGGTGCGTCTAGACGATCTGCAAATGCTCTAGAACGTGTAACACTACCTAGGTCAGGAGACACTACAGTTACATCTTCAAGTCTCTTTGAGATAAAGTACTCAGAAAGGATTGGTCCTCCCACAAGGTGGTCAACTGGAATGTTGAAGTATCCCTGAATCTGAGCCGCGTGAAGATCCATTGTCAGCATACGGTCTGCACCTGCTGCTGTAATAAGATCTGCTACTAGCTTTGCACTGATTGGATCACGTGCTTTAGCTTTTCTATCCTGACGTGCGTAACCGTAGTAAGGAATAACTGCAGTAATACGACCAGCTGAAGCACGCTTAAGTGCATCAATCATAATTAGCAGTTCCATTAGGTAACGGTTAACCATTGGACGAGAAGTAGATTGTACAACGTAAACATCACAGCCACGAACTGTTTCTTTGATGTTTACAGCAATTTCTCCGTCACTAAAGTTGGTAACTTCCGCATCACCTAGTGGCACACCTAATTCGCCACAAATCGCTTTTGCAAGCTCTTGATTCGAGTTACCAGCGAAGATTTTAATTGCTTTACCTTTGCTATGCATTTTGACCTCCCAAGATCACTGAAACGACGTACGTAAGAGTCTAACCCTCTTACTTTAATAGATTTTTTTGCTTTACCCAACCAGGTTTGTTAACCTGTCTAGCTCTGGCTACTGCCAAGGACTTTTCTTCTACGTTTTCCGTTATAGTTGAACCAGCTGCAACATATGCGCCTTCCTCAACTGTAACAGGTGCGACTAGGTTGGCATTACATCCTACGAATGCGCCATCCTTAACCGTAGTTCTGTTCTTGTTCTTACCATCGTAGTTCACAAATACGACACCACAGCCGATGTTAACATTTTGACCAATGTCTCCATCGCCTATATATGCTAGATGGGAGACTTTTGAGTTGTCTCCAATCGTTGAGTTCTTAACTTCAACAAAATCGCCCACTTTAACATGTTTACCAATTTGACTCTTTGGTCTTAGGTAAGCATAAGGACCAATGTTTGTATCAGAATCTACACTACTTTCAAGAAGTGTGGATGAACGCACTTCTACACGGTCTGCAATCGACGTGTTTTCAATGCGTGCATCAGGACCGATTAAACAGTCTTCACCAATTTCAGTTGTACCTGTTAGGAATGAACCAGGATAAACAATTGTATCTTGCCCAATCTTAACTTTCTTTTCTATGTATGTATTGTTAGCGTTAATAATAGTAACACCTTCAACCATATGTTTGTTCAAAATTCTATCTTGCATAATGCGCTCAGCTTCATGAAGTTGAACACGTGAGTTAACACCTAACATTTGTGATGCATCTTCCACCGCGTAGCCACCAATACTATGACCATAACCACGGATAAGACCAATTACGTCTGTTAGATAATACTCACCCTGCACATTGTCATTGCTTAGGTCCCCAAGTGCTTTTTTAAGGATACTTCCTTTAAAGCAGTAAACTGCGGGGTTTATTTCATTTATCAGACGTTGTTCTTCACTCGCATCTTTGTGTTCCACAATGCCAAGAACTTCGTTGTTTTCATCTCTTAAAATACGACCGTATCCCGTTGGGTCTTCAACGTGAGTCGTTAATAATGCACCTGCAAAATCTTTTTCAAGCATCAGGTCAACTAGACCTTTTAGTGAGCCTGGTTCAAGAAGAGGTGTATCACCACTTAGTATAAGAACGTTTTCATCATCATTAATTTGGTCAGCAGCCATTTGAACTGCATGTCCAGTACCTAGTTGCTCAGCCTGAACAGCAAAGCCAGTGCCTCTCGGCTTTAGTTGTTCTTGAACCGCTTCACGCCCATGACCAACTATAGTCACAATGTGTTTACAGCCAATTTCTTCTGCTACATCAACAACATGATCCACCAGTGTTTGACCACAAACTTTATGTAATACTTTTGGCAGTTTCGACTTCATTCTAGTGCCGGCTCCGGCAGCCATTATGATTGACATCAATTGACTCATTATATTTCCTCCCTGTTATCACGAATCTATGCGCATTATATCATGTTCGTGAATTGAATGCGAAAAGTTCACACCCGAACAATAAAGAGTAATTTTTCCATTTCATATGCTAAACCCTAACCATTATACATCATTGTGATCATTTTTCGAGTTTTTTTTCTTAAATGTATAAAAATCGCACAAATCGGATAAGGTTAAGTCTTGGAATCACTTATATTTGTTGGTTGATATTATATTTTATGGATCGTTGATTTGTGCGTTTAGAAATCCTTTTCGAACTTCTGGTTCGCCAATGTCGATATACGATCTTATCGTTTTTGCTTGTGAATCTAACAATGCCTTGTCGAACCTCCGGTTCGCCAATGTCGCGAGTCACGCCATATGAAAAAATGTTGAAAGACCAAGAAATGAGATTGGCATCTCATTTCTTGGTCTTTCAACATTTTCTCGCATTGCTTAGTCTTTCGCGTACAAGAAAAACTAGGTGATTTCTCACCTAGTTTTAACGCCTGTATCATTTTAGGTTTCCCTAATTTTCTTCTACTGCTTCTTCTTCCGCATCTTCTGATAAGTGCTTAGCTTTTTCGTACTCTTCAAAAATTACATCTGTTAAGATATTGCGCATTTCTTGGTTTATTGGGTGTGCAATATCACGGTAATCTGCCTCGCCGATCTTACGGCTTGGCATCGCTACGAAAAGACCGTTCTGTCCTTCAATGATTTTGATGTCATGAACAACAAATGCATCATCAAACGTCACGGAAACCACGGCTTTCATTTTACCTTCATCTCGGAGCTTTCGAATTCTGACATCGGTTACATTCATACGTGCGTTCCCTACCTTTCTGCCGAATCATTGGTCAAACAATGCGTATTTTTTACTATTCGGCAAAGGAACACTTTTTCCTTTAAATTGACTGAAAATTTTAAAAATATTCTAAATTTTCATTATTTATAGGAAATTAACTGTAACTTCGGTCATTAGCACTACATATTTGCTAATGCGTCGCTTGGAAATACTCTTACCTTTTCTTTATTGGATTCATCTAAGATCAGGATAGAAATATGTCCCTTTACCATTTTTTCCTTTGGCTGTAGCGTTTCGATCAGAACAGCTATGCCACTCACATTAGAATCTAGTTCTTTTACTAGATCTGCCATTCCTTTTGCTGTACCACCTGCGCGCATAAAATCATCTACTATCAGGATATTAGACCCCGGCTTGATCGCTTTTTTGGACACATACATTGTTTGTACTTGTCCAGTTGAACCTGATACATAGTTAATGCTCAGTGTTGAGCCTTCAGTCACTTTGTTTTTATGTCTAGCAATAACAAGCGGCACATTAAGATGGCTTGCAGTCATCATTGCTAATGGTATACCCTTAGTTTCCACTGTCATAACATAGTCAATGGATTGATCTGCATATTTTTCTGCAAAAATCTCTCCTACACGCTTTACATAGCTTGGATTATAAAGTAAATCTGCTATGTAAACGAATCCACCAGGGATAATTCGTTTAGGATCTCCAATGACTTCACATAGTTCGTCGACCAGTTCACGTTTTTTCTCAGCACTCACATATGGGATGTACTTAACACCACCTGCGGCACCTGCAATGGTTTCGACTCGACCTAATGATAGATTTTCCATTAGCTTTTTTACAATCACTAAGTCTTCACTGATTGTTGATTTTGCAGACTGGAACATCTCTGTAAAATAGTTCAGTGTATACACTTTGTTCGGCCTGTCACATAAAATTTTGACAATCGCGCCAATTCGTTCGTTTCTTTTCATTTTACTCATGGTTTCACACTCCGAATGTTCGTATTCTTGTATAACATTTTATTCGGTTTCACTCCATTATTCAATAGAAACCCGAACATTAATTTACTTTTTCTTCTTATAAGAGGTTACAATTCAATTTAGCTTGTAATGCGCTATTTTCCATTCGTATTGAATTGTGATATAATTTCGGTGCTATGAGCATTAAATTGCAAGCAAATACGAAGATAATCCTAGAGCTATTGGGAGCGAATAAAAATGAGCATACTTAAAGGGCATATCAGACACGTCCACCTTATTGGTATTGGCGGTGTCGGAGTCAGCTGGATCGCAGAGATCCTGCTCTCGAAAGGCTATATAGTAACAGGTTCTGATCTTAAGGGGTCAAACATTACTGAAGGTCTTACAAAAAAGGGCGCAAAAATTCATATTGGACACCAGGCAGATCATGTCATGGGTGCAGATCTGGTTGTACACACAGCTGCTGTAAGTGATGATCACGTCGAACTTGTTCGCGCACGCGAACTAGAAATCCCAACGCTTAACCGTGCTCAAATGCAAGGTGAGCTTATGGAACACTATAAAACAAGTGTTGCTATTGCAGGTGCACACGGGAAATCAACAACTACTTCTATGTTGTCTACAATCCTAGCACATTCAGATGAAGATGCTACACTTCTTGTTGGTGCACATCTGGACGTTCTTGGGGGTAATGCCCATATTGGGAAAAGTGACAATGTTTTTGTTATGGAAGCCTGTGAGTATAAAGACAGTTTTCTAAACTTTAAACCCACTCACGGTGTTATCCTAAATATTGATGAAGACCATCTAGACTATTTCGAGAACTTAGAACATATTGTGAGCTCTTTTACTAAGTTTGCACAGTCTATCCCTAAAAAAGGTGCACTGATTATAAATGCTGATGACTACAATGCAAAAAAAGTTATCAGTCATGTGAAGTGCCCTGTTATTACCATAGGCATTACACAAGATTCTGTTTACCAAGCAAAGAATATTACCTTTGATGATAAGGGTTTACCTCAATTTGATGTGGTTTATGATGAACAAGTTATCATGACTTGTCGTTTGAGTATTCCTGGACAGCACAACATTTACAACAGCCTTGCTGCTGTGGCCGTTGCACATATCATTGGACTGCCTGTTGATGTAATTGTGAGCGCGCTCGCTACATTTACAAACGCTGGCAGACGTTTTGAAGATCTAGGATACTATAAAGGTGCACGTGTAGTAGATGACTACGCCCACCATCCAACTGAGATAAAATCAACGTTAAAGGCTGCTGAGAAAGTTCCACACAATCGAATTTTCTGTGTATTCCAGCCCCATACGTTTACCAGAACTCATGAGTTACTCCTAGAATTCTCAACTGCTTTTGCAGGTGCAGATGAAGTCATTGTTACGGATATCTATGCTGCTCGTGAGAAAGATGAAAAAGTTGTTCACTCTAAAGATCTTGTAGCTAAGATTCGCGATGAAGGAAAAAAAGTAACTTATATTGCTTCCTTTGATGATATCGAAGAATACTTATCTGAACACATTGAAGAAGACGATCTAATATTCACAATGGGCGCCGGTGATATTTATAAACTCGGCAAACAGATTGTAGATATGAAGTAAGTTCATTAAATCAATAAATTAAGGACGATCCGATTGGATCGTCCTTTTATATTTGTCTATTTTATCTTGCTACAAATAGCTTTTGTACAAGGTTGCCATACATTTTTATCAAACTCACTTCAATTCTTCCTCCCCCTGGGCCCAGATGAAGTTAGAATGTCCATAGATGCTATCTTTCTGAATTGCCTCTGTTATTATACTGGCAACCACTGTAGTAATTAAAAATGGCATAATCAAGTTTTCTTCACCAGTTAACTCCACAGCCAAAAGCGTTGCCGATAAAGGCGCATTCCCAAATCCTGCAAACATGGCAGCCATCCCAACTATAGCATATGTACCTGGACTGGTTATTTCTATAAAAGGTAATGCATCTAAACCTATTCCCACCAAATACCCTGAAGCGGCACCTATAAACAAACCTGGTGAGAAGACCCCACCAACGCCTCCTGCACCAAGGGTGACACCCGTGATTACTATTTTGCCAATAACCAGTAAAATAAGGACTTTCCAACCTATATCACCAAGCACTATACGCGCAGTTGTGTTCAAATGAATATCAAACAAATCTGGTAAGACGTATCCAGCACCCGCTATTACTATCCCACCAATAAGGCCTTTTAACACCGGTGACTCAATATATGAGAATAATCGTTTCGTGGTTTTAATGGACCGAATATATACAATAGCTAAAAGACCCATTGCAACACCTAAAAGTAACATCCAAACAAGTTCTAAGTTTGTTGAAACCGCAAAAGTTCCCTCAAGATTTATAAAGGGGTCATCTCCATTAATTAGGTGCGTAACCGCTGCTGAAGCAATGGCTGATACTGTTACTGGTGTAAAATAGGTTAAATAATCTTTATGTAAAATAACTTCTAGGACAAATAAAGTTGCAAATATCGGTTCGTTAAACACACCCGCTAGGGCCCCTGCTACACCACAGGCAACCAGTATCTTAATATGTTCTCTAGAGTAGTTAAAGGTATATCCAATCCAAGACCCAACTGCCCCTCCAATATAAACCGTTGGACCATGTCTTCCGGCAGACCAACCAATGGCTAGTGTCAAAATGGTCGCAACAGTTTTTGAAATAGCTAAAATAGGCTTCATTAAAAAGGTATTAATAGATCGTATCTCTTCCATAACACCTGCTACATCAAACCCATATAAGTCCCCTTTAACGAAATACTTGTGAATGAGGCCAAGTACTATCCCACCTGTAATCGGGACAACTAACATGCGGGTTTTAAATGGAATTGGATGGTACAACATCATCACTTGAATCAGTGCCTGAACTAGATAATTAAAGCCAACACTCAAAAGGCCTGTAATCGCACCAATTACAAGACCAACTTTCACCATATGTAATTGATTTCGTGTTTTACCCATATCTACAGCCCCTTAGATCCATCCATATTTCACTCTATTTGTATTATACCAATAAAAAAGCCACAAACACTTAGGTTTGTGGCTTAATATTATTAATTCGTTGTCGTACTCGATTTACCTTTTGAATAAATTTGAGTTAATATTGTCTCTGTTTCAGCAGGATCGTGTACATAGTAGAAACCAGTCCATTCACCAGGAAGTCTATAGGTATCAATGTTATCTGTGTTAAACTCAACTAAGTTGTTTGCATAGTAGATTACATCATTTAAACCCATGTCTGTGCTTACGTAGTTAAATGCTGTTTTCATAACAACTGGAAGTTTTGGCCCAATCGCTTTTTTAGCTGCCAAAATCACAAATTCCTGTTGTCTTTGAATACGTCCAATGTCACCCGTCTGGTTTGAACCATCGTTGTTCTGGCGCCATCTTAAGTATTTCATGCTGTTAGTACCATCTAAGACTTGTGTTCCTTTATCAATATGAATGTGTAGTGGTGGATCAGCATATACATCATCATAATTCATGTTAAAAGGTACATTTACCTTTACACCACCAATTAAATCGATAATATCAGCAACGCCACTGTAACTTACTTTCACATAGTAATGTACTGGAATCCCTAAAAGATTGGCCACTTCTTGTTTCATACCAAGTGATCCACCATCTTTTTTCCCTAATCCATATACAGCATTAATTTTCTTTTGGTCACTACGTTCGTGGCCCGGCACATAATGATATGTGTCTCTAGGAATAGACATAACATCTACTTCCTGTGCCTCTAAATCATAACTTGCCAACATGATCGTATCAGCACGAGCGCCATCTGTACCAAATACCAGAATGTTGATACGACGGCTATCGTCGATTAACTTCTGAAGTTCAGTTCTATTGTCTACGATCTCTGGTTCCTCTGTTTCGTCCATACCTATCTCTATTGTTTCCGTGTTATTCACTGGTACTGCGGCCTCAGGTTCAGGTGCAAACTGAGTAAACGCATAAATAGCAGATCCAAACATGGCTGCAAAGCATAGGAACGAGATCAGGAAAATTTTCATATAGTACTTCATCTCTATCCCCTTCCACGGGCGAAAGTCCCACCCAAAACTACGTTTCATTTTATCATATAAAGAATAAGGCGTGTTTACATTTTTATTACAATCAGTATACAATATCATGTTCCGTCAGCCTATTTTTAACACTTTCATCAGTTTTTACAACTAGAAATTCGAAATCTATAGTTATTTCCCCGACCAACATTAAGACTCAAGTTTAAAGCATAGAAAAAGCAAAGTTAGTGGAGTTTACCCACCAACTTTGCTTAAATAACCCTTACTATTTTGTGTGTTTATTTTGAATAATCGTAGAAACCTTTGCCACTCTTACGTCCAAGCAGACCACCACGTACCATTTTTCTCAGTAATGGATGTGCTCTGTACTTAGAATCACCAAACTCTTCATATAATACATCCATGATTGCAAGGTTTACATCGTTACCCACTAAATCCGCTAAAGCCAGCGGTCCAATTGGGTGGTTTGCACCCAATTTCATAGCATTATCAATATCTTCAGCACTTGCAACACCATCAGCTAGTATTCCTACCGCTTCATTAATCATTGGAATTAAAATTCTGTTTACAACAAAACCAGGAGCTTCTTCAACTTTAACCGCTGTTTTACCTAATTTTTCACACATACCAAATATCGCGTTATATGTATCTTGGTCCGTTGCAATTCCGTTAATAACTTCAATTAACTTCATTACAGGTACTGGATTAAAGAAATGCATACCAATAACCTTATGAGGTCTATTTGTAGCTGCAGCAATTTCTGTTATTGATAAAGAAGATGTATTTGTAGCAAGTATTGCGTCTGCATTCACCTTTTCATCTAGTTCAGCAAAGATAATCTTCTTCAGATCCATATTCTCTGTTGCCGCTTCAATAATAAGGTCTGCATCTGCTATATCTTCAATGTTAAGAGATGGGGTAATTCTAGCAATAACTTCAGACTTTTGATCTTCAGTGATTTTTTCTTTGCTCACAAGACGATCTAAGTTCTTGTTAACTGTTTTCATACCTCGGTCTAGTGCATCTTGATTAATATCTCTCATGATCACAGCGTAGCCTGCTTGTGCACAAACTTGAACAATACCAGATCCCATTGTTCCTGAACCAATTACAGCAATTTTATTCATAATGAGTCACCTCTAATTAGCTTATTTTCCTTTGAAAGTCGCCTTTTCTTTATTTAGAAAAGCTGACATCCCCTCTTTTTGGTCATCTGTTGCAAAACATAAACCAAAGTATGTTTCTTCAATCGTATTGGCTACATCTGTATCTAACTCAATACCTTTGTTAATAGCCGCTTTAGAGTAAGACACCGCAAGTGGAGCATTACCCGCTATTTGTTTTGCCATTTTTTTAGCTTCATCCATCAAACTTTCTACAGGTGTCACTTGGTTAACTAAACCTATTGTAAGGGCTTCATCTGCCTTTACCATACGTCCTGTATAAATCAGCTCTTTTGCTTTACCCATTCCGACCAGTTTAGGTAAACGCACCGTGCCTGAAAATCCTGGTGTAATACCAAGGGTAACTTCAGGTTGACCAAATTTTGCCTTTTCACTGGCAATTCGGATGTCACAGCTCATAGCAAACTCACATCCACCACCTAGTGCAAAGCCATTTACAGCTGCAATTGTAGGTTTCGCCATAAGCTCTACTTTTCTAAATATGGCTTGCCCGAGTGCGCCAAATCGTCTTCCTTCTTCAGCAGAAAGTGTGGACATTTCAAGGATATCAGCACCAGCAATAAAACTTTTGCCTTCACCTGTAAACACAACAACACGTACGTCTGTGTCGTTAGATAGTACCTGAACAACTTGATCTAGTTCAGTTAACGTTTCTGAATTTAGTGCATTTAATGCTTTTGGGCGATTGAATTTAACCAGTGCAATTCCTTCGCTTTTTTCTACTACAATGTTCTGTAGTTCCATAGAATCCCCCTTTTCAAAGGTTCGTATGTACTTATTTTAAATAAGTATAGTAAACGGCCCGACCAAAGACCAATTGACCCTAATGCATAAGTGCTTCAATAAAAAAACCAAGAGCAATCATAACAACCCCAATAATAGCTGGTGATACGCCTGCATCTCCAAGAACCTCTAAGTCTTCTTTGCTGATTTCTTTAATTTTTCCATCTTCTTTACGCAGTCTTGTAAAGAATTCAAACCTTGTTTTAGGTGTCCCAATAAAACCTACAACAGCTACAAATATAGCTATAACACCTGCTGTTAGGATTAATATGTAACTCCCTTTTAATAGAGGCCATTTCATTACCACTGAAACCAGGAGTCCAAGGACACCCAACATTACAGAGTAAAGCACTCCTTTAAATATATTTGTCAGAAAATCTGTTAGTACCTGTTCTAAAGTTCTCTTTTCTTTCATTAAATCCTCCAAATTGAACTCCATTTTATCCAAAGAAGATGTGAATTTTTTTGAATCTTCCTACTCTATTATATTACAGGGATTTCTACACAAATCATTAAAAATAATTAAAAAAACGTCATGACTTCTGATAATCTTTATCATTTTACCTTTTAGGCGTAGTAATCCCCATTAAACTGCGATATACTATGTGCGTTGTGTCTTCAGCGTGGCTAAAGACGATCCACCGGGACATACTTGAATTGATTGGAGTGATCTTATGAAAGAAAAAAATAGAGGCGTCATACTCATACTATGTTCATCCTTTTTCTTTGCCATTATGGCTGCCGCAGTTAAATCTGTACCTCAGATTCCACTGGCAGAAAAAGTGTTTTTCCGTAACTTTATTGGTTTAATTGCCGTAGGCATTCCTATGTTAAGAAACAGAGTTTCTTTTAAACCCAATAATCCAAAACTTGTATTTTTACGCTCAGCATTCGGTTTAAGTGGGGTTGCCATGTATTACGCTTCCCTTGAAAGGCTGAATTTGTCTGATGCTGTTATTATTAACAAACTGTCTCCGTTCTTTGTAATTATACTCTCCATGGTATTCTTAAAAGAAAAAATTAAAAAACATCAGTTTGCTGCCATTGGTCTAGCCTTAATTGGTGCAGCCCTTGTTGTCAAACCAGGTTTTAACTTTGAACTATTACCTGCACTTATTGGTTTAAGTGGTGCCTTTTTCGCGGGTGCTGCCTATACAACCATTAGAAAACTCAGCGCTTATGACCCAGCACAGCTGATTGTCTTCTACTTCTGCCTGTTTTCAACTATTGTTACCATTCCGTTTATGTTCGCAGGTCAATTTGTAGTTCCAACAGGGAGTGAACTATTTTATCTAGTACTTATTGGTTTATCTGCCCTCACAGCTCAACTGTTTATGACAAATGCTTATCGTCATGCACCAGCTTCTCAACTGTCAATTTACACCTATGCCAATGTTGTATTCTCAACGTTCTTAGGTTTTGTAATCTGGGCAGAATGGCCGGATACTTTGACACTCCTTGGAGCTGGACTTATTGTTGGCGGTTCAGGTATCAACTTTTATTTTAATCAAAAACAAAAGTAATTCTATTTTTAGCTTAACAAATTGTGAAGTAATTTTAACCATTGCAATTTTTGTAGAAATGCATATCAAAATTCTGACCCCTTATGTTATAATGTCATCAGATATTATTCATAGGGGGTTATATTTATGAGCACATTTTCAATGGTTGCTCCACATTCCAAGCGTCCGGTGGAGCCAGATAAAATTTTCGGCGCAAGTAAAGCTGCACAAGAAGCAGCAAAGATTTATGGATTTGAAAACGTAACAAATTCTACAATTGGTGCCATGATGGATGATGATGGTAATCTAATTTTCTTACAATCTGTAATGGATCACATCCGTGGATTATCGGATGCTGAACTTGCTGCGTATGCACCTATTGCAGGACTACCTGACTACTTAGAAGCGGTTCAAGAAGCTTGTTTTAGAGGGTACGAACCAAATGGTCATATCCGTGCTGTTGCAACACCAGGTGGTACAGGAGCAATCAAACATGCTGTATGGAACTACACAAACTTAGGTGACTCTGTACTGACTTCAGACTGGTACTGGGCTCCTTACAAAACGATTTGTGAAGAACATGGCCGTGATCTTGTAACGTACAATGTGTTTAGAGAAGATGGAAACTTTGATATTGATGCTTTCCACACTGAATTTGATGCACTTTTAGAAAAACAAGACCAGGTCCTTGTGATCATCAATGCACCCGCACACAATCCAACAGGTTTTAGCCTTGAAGATTCTGAGTGGGAACAAGTTATGGCAATTCTACGCAAAGGGGCTAGAAATCCACAAAAGAAAGTGATTCTCTTTGCTGACGTTGCATACATTGATTTTGCTGGTACTGTAGAAGAAACGCGTTCATTTATGAAGTACTTCAATGACCTACCTGAGAACCTACTGGTACTGGTTGGATTTAGTATGTCAAAAGGATACACACTTTACGGTATGCGTAGTGGTGCAATTTTATGTGTTGCTGCCACAGAAGAAATCGCTGAAGAGTTCCAGGCTGTTTGTAGCTTCTCTAATAGAGCTGCTTGGTCAAATGGTACACGTGCTGCAATGAGAACCCTAGCGGACATCATTAATGACAAAGAGTTAGATGCTAAAGTTGAAAAAGAACGTGATGATTTCCGTGAACTTCTTGATATCCGTTCAGGTGCATTTATGGAAGAAGCTAAGAAAATTGGTCTAAAAACATGTCCATTTAAATCCGGTTTCTTTATTTCTGTACCGTGTAAAGACCCTCAAGCTGTTGCTGAAGAAATCAAAAAAGACAACCTCTACTTAGTTGCTCTTGCAAAAGGCATTCGATTTGCACCATGTGCTGTTTCAGAAGAAAAATGCCGAAAAGCACCAGCAATCATTAAAAAAGCCCTTGAAGCACTGGGTGAAATATAGTTTTGAACATTAAATAAGCCGATGACAAATGTCATCGGCTTTTATTTTACAAGTACAACTAAACATATGCTACGACAAGCAGCCATAGGTCTTGTTTAAAATTATTTCAATGATCCTTACTTAAAAGCAGGCATATCAATGTTAAACACAATAACCAGTAGGGCTAGAAGGCATGTTCCAACCACAATAAACACATCTGCAGCGTTGAATATTGGGAAATTAATTAGTGTAAAATCCAAATAATCAATAACATAATCCAGTCGAACACGGTCAATGAAGTTTCCTATTGCACCCCCAATAATCAGGGCAAGAGACAAGGTCATAAACTTATTGCCACCTTCTTTAATGGACTTTGCCATTAAAAACATCAACCCTAGTATTACAAGGGATGTAAGCATAATTAGAAACACTTGTTTACCACGTAAAATACTAAATGCTGCACCTGTGTTTCTGGCAAATGTCAAATGGAAAACGTCTTGGATAAGTGGGATACTTCCCACGGGTCTAAGTGATGTAATTGCCCAGAACTTCACAACCTGGTCTAAGACAATCATTGCAATAATCATTAACCAATATATCATGTGTTTCCTCCATGGTTTGCTTCCTATATGTGTCTTACTGTAATGGCGATACCAATCTACCAATAGACTCAAAGAATCGAATATGAATGCCTCTTTTAGCATGTTCTTCTAATACTATTTCTTTAGACACATCTAAATCTTCAAAGAAGTCTTTTTCAAGTCGTTTTGCAACATCAACATCATAAACAAATGCATTTACTTCAAAATTGATCTGGAAAGATCTCATATCAAAGTTTGCAGTCCCAACCGTTGATACCTCTGAGTCTACCACAATGGACTTACTATGCACAAATCCCTTTTCATAAGCATAAATACGTACACCCGCCTCTAACAGGGATTCTACGTTGTCACGTGAAGCCCAGTAGACTAAGAAGTGATCCGGTTTTGCTGGAATGATTATTCTAACGTCCACACCGCTAAGTGCGGCAGTTTTAAGTGCAGCCATTAAACTCTCACCTGGCACTAAGTAAGGGGATGTAATATAAACCCTCGACTTGGCTGATGAAACTAAGGTAAAATAGGCCTGTTCAATTGAGTGCCATTTGGAATCAGGTCCACTTGCAGCGATCTGAACAATGGTGTCACCTTGATGTTCCTGTTTAGGGAAAAACGCCTCATCTTGGACTTCTTGTCTTGAAACAAAGTTCCAGTCATTTAAAAAGGTATTTTGCAGACCGTAGACTGCTTCCCCCCATATAGCCAAGTGGGTATCACGCCAAAATCCAAATTGTTTTGACCGACTTAAATACTCATCACCAATGTTTAATCCACCAACAAATCCGATTTTACCGTCAACAACAATTATTTTTCTATGATTTCTGTAGTTCAATTCTCTTGATAAAATAGGTAATGCCACAGGAAAGAACGGATAAAGCTCAACACCTGCAAGACGTAAGTCGTGTAAGTATTTTGCACTTAATTTCCAGCAGCCTACACTATCATAAATCAACCTTACTTGAACCCCTGCTTTAGCTTTTCGAATAAGGACATTCTTAATTTCAGTACCTATTTTGTCATCCCTTATGATGTAGTACTCCAAATGAATATGGTGTTCCGCTGATTCAAGTGCATAAAGAATTTTAGAGAAAGTCTCATCTCCATTGGTTAATATATTTACCCGGTTATTAATCAGAAATGGCGCGTCAGACGCATCTAATAGTAAGTGCGACAACCGACTTGCAACAGGGCTATTCATTTCGTCGAAATAGGAGACATACCGTATAATGTCCTTTTGAATTTTTGCGGCATAAGCCATTCGGTTTTCATCTTTAGCTTTCTTACGGGTGGAACGTCTTTTCTTCCCGATGTTTCTACCGAACAAAATATAAAATACAAATCCTGCCCCTGGAAGGACCGCTAAGACTAATAACCATGCTATCATTTTACTTGGATTTCTGTGTTCGAAGAAAACCAGTAGCATGATTAAAAAAATATAAACCGCAAAGAAGTAGCTCATGAAAGTTCTAAAACCATCCAGAGAAAATCCGGATATAACTTCCATATCTAAGAGCTTGTTATATGCACCTGAAAGTGCAAAAACGATCTCAATCACTAACACGATATAAATAAACCGTCTAATCCACTTTCCCATACTTTCACCTCATTCATATTTCATAATGGATGGTTGAAATTTTTCTTATTTCTCTTCTTTATTTTGAAGTGGCTCTAAACCAAACAGCATTCTAAATATCCGTTTGCCTTGAGCAATGTACTTCTCTTCATAATCTGTTGTGATGATTTCATCCAGTGTGTTTCTATTGTGTAGATCTAGGCCAATGTCTTGCATAGGTAATCCAAGCTGAGCACATTCATTTAATGTGAATTCAAACAGCACATCACTGTCTGTTTTAAACTCAACCCAACCATCCGGCTTAAGGATTTCAGCATACTTTTCTAAGAAACCTCTGTATGTAAGTCTTCTTTTAAAGTGTTTACGCTTTGGCCATGGATCTGAGAAATTTAAGTACACATGGTCAATTTCGTCTGTATCAAAAATTTCATGTATATTCATGATGTTTACCCAAACAAAAGCAATATTTTCAAGTCCTAGTTCTTTTGCTTGTTCAACACCTGGTAATATTACTTCTTCTTTAATTTCTATTGCAATAAAGTTGATCTCAGGATGTTTTTGAGCAAGCTTAACAGAAAATGCTGCGCGTCCTGCACCTAACTCAAGGTGGATTGGATTATCGTTTTTAAACCAGTCTTTTTTCCATTTACCTTTATAGGCTTGTGGCGTTTCAGTAACATACTCTACATGGCTCAGTAGCTTCTCTTTAGAACCTGGTTTTCTTCTTCTTCTCATTTCATTTCTCCTATTACCTTTATACCTCAAACAGACGGGCTGTTTCTTTTTTTCACACTAATATTATTATAACGTTTTCGCTAACAAATTCAAAAGAGGATTTACTCTAATTAAGCAATTTCCGCACCCTTTTTATAGATAATGAGTAAGTTGAGTTTTATTAACCAAAACATATGCCAAGTTGTACTTGTACAACCAGGGTATATAGCTGCCTTTGCAGCATATACTAAGTTGTACTCGTACAACCAGGGTATATAGCTGCCCTTGCAGCATATGCCAAGTTGTACTTGTACAAGAAAAAAACTCCTCTGGAATAATCCAAAGGAGTTTTATTGGTGACCCATCTGCGACTCGAACGCAGGACACCCTGATTAAAAGTCAGGTGCTCTACCGACTGAGCTAATGGGTCATGTCGGTTGTGTGCTTCAGCAGCACAAGAGTAATAATAGCACACGCTAGGGTGTGTGTAAAGGGTTTTATTTAAAGTTTTTATTTTCTAAAAATTCAGGGTTATTTATGGTAATTTATAGCCTTAAACTTTTATTCTAATCCATAATTTTTAAAAAATTTGCCCTTTCCATTCAAAGTTTTCACCCCGTCCACAATCATGAGAACCAGGGTCTTTAGACTCTCATTGCAGAATTAACCAAGTTGTATTCAAAAGAGCCCTTAGTCCGCTGGACATAAAGGGCTCTTTTTTATGCTAACATTTAAGTGATGTTAAACGATGCCAAACAGTGCCAATATAATAGCAACAAATGTTGCAATTAATGGAATAGCCATTGTACACATTGCAATATCAGGGTAAGACCTCTTATGGTCTAGGCCTGTTACCGCAAGAAGGGTAATAACCGCACCACAATGTGGGAATGTATCTAAACCACCCGCAGCCATAATCATAATCCTATGTACAACACCAGGGGCAATTCCATTGGCTGTTGCGATTTGAAGGAAATCTGCGCCTAAGGCTTCAAGCGCCATGGCAGTACCACCCGATGCAGAGCCTACAATACCCGCTAATGCTGTTGTAGAAATAGCTATGGACACAAGAGGTGGACCAGGAATATTAACAATCGTTGCTTTAATAATTCCAAATACACTTAATGACTTAATTACACCACCATAACCAACTTCTGATGCTGTATTAAATATAGGAAGTAAAGAGCCAACAGCACCATCAAATACATCTTTGTTTGGATTTGTTATATATTTTCTAAACATAACAAGACAAAGTACGATGGCTACTGACAGAGCAATGACTACACTCCAAATCCCATTAACTCCACCAAACGCCTCATATTGAGCAATCACAGATGCTTGTTTAAAGTAGAAGTTTGTTAAGAAGAAATTGATCACAAATACAAGTAGAACAGGTGCGATAGACATGCCAAATGGAGGTACATCACCATCTAAATTTAGGTTCTCATTAGGATGGTCACCATATCCTTCACCTGCTGCATTGGCTTTACCAGCCCGTATGTTTAACCAAGTAATTGAACCTAAGAACATAACCAATGCGCCTACAATACCTAGTATAGGTGCTGCGTAAATATCTGTGCCAAAATAAGGAATTGGCATTGTATTAATGTATTGAGGTGTGCCTGGAATAGCTGTCATAGCAAAGGTAAATGCACCCGCTGCAATTGCCGCTGGTAAAAGACGCTTTGGCACATTACCTTCTCTAAAGAGCATTGCCCCAATTGGATATACCGCAAATACCACTACAAATAGGGACACTCCACCATATACCAATAATCCTGTTGCTGTAATAACTGCAGCAATTGCTCTTTTTTTGCCCGCTTTTTCAGCTATAAAATGTGCAATAGAACGTGCTGCACCAGAAGAACCCATTAACTTACCAAAAATTGCACCTGCTAAGAATACAGGAAAGTATTTTTGAAGATAACTGGCTGCTGCGGGCATGAAATAACCGGTCCAAGCGCTAAGTGCTGGAATTTCACCTGTTAACAGTGCCGCAAGCATAGCTAGAAGTGGTGCAAGCACCAAAACTGTAATGCCTCTATAGGCAAAGAACATTAATAATACAAGCGATAAGAGTACCGCAAAAACGTCCATTTTGTATCCCCCTTGAAAATTGTTAAGTTTATTATCTGATTGATTAGTTTATAAGTCCCATAATAACTCCTGCAAAACTTATGATACCTATGAGACTGAAGAATATCTTCATAAATCCAGATTGCTTGTTAGCAATCGCCTTATTTCTCTCACTGATATGAATCCAATATTCGGGATGACTGAAAACCTTGTATCCTCTTACAGCAAGCCATATGTTATAGATAGCAGCAGGGATTAGGAGCACATACAATGTGAGTTGTGATGAAATCATGCCTGTTATAAGTCCACAGCCAATAATAATGTAACTGAGAAGAATACCAGTTTCCAGTTCATGTGACCTATAGTCAAATGAGAACAGGTCTGTTAGTACTAAATTCGTAAGAAAATACGCTACATGCAACCAACCCAATTGGTCATTAAAAAAATAGATTAATTGTGCAGCTAATAATGATCCGGTTGCCCAGTAAAGTCCCTTCATCACCGCTGGATGTCTTAAAGTCACGATTCATCCCTCCTGTGTTCATTTAAAATGTGTTAATCATCTAGACATGTCTAATATTTGGACATAGTTTAACCAAGAAATTTGAATCTTTTAAAAGCTGCCATGGCCTGTGACCGCTTGGTGTGTAGCAAAGATTCCTTACATACATCCCTTGATACAACATAACGTTTTTCGTCCTACCAATATATGTTGCAAGTGTCATGCCAACTCCTTGTATATAGAAAGTTAGTTGTTTCAACTGCTACAGTTATCTTATGACATTTTAAAGATGCCATCTAGTGCCAATCTTCTATACACTTTCCACTAGGTCTGCTATTTCAGTCACGATAAGCCTAGACTCAATTGTTGACATGTCCACATACTGGACACTACAAATTATAATCAAGCGATCCAGAAAGGGTCAGGTCGATAATTTGGTCGGTTAATTTCTGAATCGCTTGTTATATTCTATGAATCTACTTTTGGTGGCATTACCACCGCCTCTCCAGTTAAGACCATCTCTCCATTCTGGTTCATGCAAACGGTCTTTAACCTTAGCCTATTTTTGCTGTCTGTTTTTTCAATCACTTCCACACGTGCTTGCACTGTATCGCCAATTCGAACAGGAGCCGTAAATTTTAGAGATTGTGACAGGTATATTGTTCCGGGACCAGGTAGTTGCAAACCCAGAACCGCAGAAATTAGACCCGCTGACAACATGCCATGGGCAATTCTTTCTTTAAACATAGAGTCTTCTGCATGCACACTATTAATGTGTACAGGATTTAAATCACCTGTTACACCCGCATACATATAGACATCTGTTTCTGTGATGGTTTTTTGAAAACTTGCAAAGTCACCAATGGATATTTCATGAATGGATTTTCCTATCATAGTGCCTCCTATGTTATTACCTTCAGATTAATCTAAGACCAAACCCATAGGTTGATCAATAAATATACGCTCATCCATAACCTTTAAAGCACTTGAAATACTTGGTTTAAAATCCATGTGACCTAATATGTCTTTTTCTAAATTCACACCCGGTGCAACTTCAGTTAATACCATTCCATTTGCAGTGAGTTCAAAAACTGCACGCTCTGTAATGTAAAGTACAGGTTGTTTACGTTCAACTGCATACTCACCACTGAAAGTGATTTGCTCAACCTCTTTTAACATTTTTTTGATTTTGCCTTCACTGACAATTTCAAGCGTTCCATCTTTTGTAGCTATTTTTAGGCCACCCGCAGTAAATGTTCCACAGTAGATAACCTTTTTAGCATTTTGAGTGATATTGATAAAGCCACCACATCCCGCAATTTTAGGACCAAATTTTGAAACATTGATATTACCCGCTTCGTCGCATTGGGCAAGACCAAGAAAGGCAATATCTAACCCTCCACCGTCATAAAAGTCAAACTGATAGGGTTGATCTACTATTGCTTCCGGGTTAGTTGAAGCACCAAAGTTTAGACCACTAGCAGGCATTCCACCAATCGGACCCGACTCCACTGTTAGAACCATTTCCTCCATAATGCCTTCTTCTTTAGCTACATTAGCCACAGCTTCAGGCATACCAATCCCTAAGTTCACTATGGCATTTGGTGTTAACTCCATAGCGGCACGGCGACCTATGATTTTTCTTTCATTTAATTTTAGAGGGTTAAACGCATTGTCAGGTGCAAGTTTATTCCCTGAATATGCTGCGTTATACTTCTCAAGATAAGTCTGCATATGGTTTTCTTCACTGTTAGCAACGACAATGGTATCCACATAAATGCCTGGTATTTTTATAAGTTTTGGATCGAGTGTACCGTTTTTCACCACATTTTTAACTTGAACAATAACCCGTCCACCTCTGTTTTTACAGGCAGCTGCAATGGCGGTGGTTTCTAAAGAAACGGCTTCTTCTTCAAGGGTGATATTGCCGTTCTCATCTGCATATGACCCTCTTAAAAATGCAAAATCAATGTCAAAATGTTTGTATCTTAAATAGTCTTGACCATCTAGTTCTATTAATTCAACAATGTCTTTTTTAGTTTTGCTATTAATCTTCCCACCTTCAAGCCTTGGATCCACAAATGTTTTTAGACCTACATGTGTAATGGTCCCCGGCTTTCCAGCAGCAATGTCTCTAAACATATGAGATATAACACCTTGTGGTAGATTGTAAGCTTCGATCTTGTTTTCATTTGCGAGTTTGCCCATTTTAGGTGCAAGTCCCCAGTGGCCACCAATAACTTTGCCAACAAGGCCTTCTTGACCTAAATGGTTCAGACCTTTATCTTTACCATCCCCTTGTCCTGCTGCATAAATCAACGCTAGATTTTTAGGTGTTTGGCTTTCAAAATATCTTTCCTTTAATGCCATTTCTATTTCTTCTGGCACACCCAGTCCAACAAATCCACCTGTGACAATGTGCGCACCATCAAAGATTGGCTCAACAGCCTCTTTTGCACTCAGTATTTTAACTCTCATGTTTCGCCTCCAATAGTTTGATCCTTAACATACACTTATATATTGCAAGTGCCATGCCAGAATTTATGAAACATGCCCCTAGTGTTTCCAAGGCTTTCAGGATTTATAAATAATCTAAATAAAGAAGACCTGTCCATGGACTGGACAGGTCTTTGTCAAACTATCTTATATTCTAATGTTTTAGGCTGGACATGAATTTGATCATGTCTAAGACTTGGACACTTTAATTTTGTACTGGCCAATTTTGTTGTATAAACCAGCTCTAGAAATACCTAAAATCTTTGCTGTTTTGTTTTTATTAAAATCATTCTCCTCTAGGGTTTGCTGAATAATTTCTTTCTCGACTTCTTCGATGATATTCTGTAAAAACTTGCCCTGGGCACCACGATTTCTAAACTTATTTTTTAATAACTTATCTGGAAGGTGAACCCCTTTAATCATGAGGTCTTCATCCATTAAGTTAATTGCTCTTTCTAAAATGTTTTCTAATTCTCTAATATTACCTGGCCATTCGTACCGCATCATCACATTCATAGCTTCTGGAGAAATCCCGGACACATATAGACCCAGTCTTTCTGACAACTTAGATACCAGTGCATTTGCTATAGCAGGTATTTCTTCTATGCGGTCCCTAATAGGTGTCAAATTAATACGCATGACATTTAATCTGTAAAATAGATCTTCTCTAAAACTGCCTTGATCAACAGACTCCTCAAGAATTTTGTTTGTGGATGCAATGATGCGCACGTCCACAGCTATTGGTTCTGAGCCCCCCACACGGTCTATTTCACGTTCTTGCAAAACACGTAGGAGTTTCACTTGCATTTCAACAGGCATTTCACCTACTTCGTCTAAAAGAATGGTTCCCTGATTGGCAAGTTCGAATTTTCCTTTTTTCCCGTCTTTACGTGCACCTGTAAAAGCTCCACTTTCATAACCAAAAAGTTCTGACTCAAGTAGTTCTGAAGGAATCGCAGCACAGTTAACTTTAACAAAAGGTCCAAACCGCCTATTACTTTCATTATGAATTGCATGGGCAAAAAGTTCTTTTCCGGTGCCACTCTC
>Ga0209379_10000297_pt1 | contig 47209 bp, 45 predicted proteins | sample tdDd001_FD_187124 | JGI IMG/M metagenome (GOLD analysis project Ga0209379, IMG submission 187124) | Marine sediment microbial communities from the Atlantic coast under amendment with organic carbon and nitrate - tdDd00.1 (SPAdes)... | ecosystem: Environmental > Aquatic > Marine > Coastal >... | reverse complement strand
CTTCTCGCTTCTCTCTTCTCGCTTCTCGCTTCTCGCTTCTCGCTTCTCGCTTCTCGCTTCTCGCTTCTCGCTTCTCGCTTCTCGCTTCTCGCTTCTCGCTTCTCGCTTCTCGCTTCTCGCTTCTCGCTTCTCGCTTACATATCCTTCAACAACAAGTTCTCGCCTTTGCGCTTGCTTGGTTTTCGGCGCACGATCAGTGTTAATAGAAGACCTGCGATAAAACTGAGTCCGACCATGGTATACATGTATCGATCACTCTTTCGGTAGTAGTGGTCAGAGAAAGCGGTCAGCTTGCCAGTTTCAAAGGTGATACGCACAAAACCGATCACAGAGCCGTCATGTAAAACCGGTTCAACGAGTTGCTGTTTACCGATACGTGCGGTTTCCAGAGGGGTATCAAGACCAAGCATTTCGCGCACTGATTTAGCTTGATCGCTGGCTGCTAGCTTAACGCCTTCAGCGTCATAGATGGTGGCATCAACGACCAAATTGTCTTTGGCTAACTGATTGGTCAGTTTCAGCAGACGCTCCTGATCTTGGTTAACGATCATATCGCCTGCAGATAGGGAAGCTTGTGAGATCAGAATATCGGTCAGTGTCTCTAACTGATTGGCCTGAATCTGCTCATTGCCCTTGGTAATCTTGACGCTGTTTATCGCGATTGTCGCTACCATAGCAATCAATGAGACAATCCCTAACACCTTCATCGCCATCCGGAATGAGAAAAGAGAGGAGTCCATTTTTCACCTAAATAGAGCTTAATTATACTTTAGAGCATATTGATACTTGCGCATCTAAATTGCAATAGGTTAACGTGATGGGAGATTTTACAGGAATTGCTAACATGGACACGTTGAAGACCCTTTCTATCCGTAAACATACCCCTTTAATTAACCGCTTACCTGAGACCCGACTGGCAACACAGTTTGATAAAGCCAAAGCCGGCTGGGTAGTATTCGCCGATTATTTATGCCCAGACCAGTTTGAAGATATTGACTTCTTCGTTGGCTATTACAACGCTGTGGTCGATGTATGGAAAGTAGGTGGCTACGAAGTTGCATTGATGGCGGGAGAGCTAACTCCTGAGCATGAGGAGATTCTACAAGCGCTGCAGATAGACTATTCGACTCTGCACGATATGCCAGACTTAACTAAACCGGGTTTAGTGGTTCTGGATATGGACTCTACTGCGATTAAGATCGAATGTATTGATGAGATCGCTAAGCTTGCGGGTGTTGGCGAAGAAGTGGCGGAAGTGACTGAGCGCGCAATGCAGGGTGAGTTGGATTTTGAGCAGAGCCTGCGTCAACGTGTTGGTAAACTGGCTGGTGCTGATGAATCCATTCTGAGTGCCGTGCGTGAGGAATTGCCGCTTATGCCAGACCTCGCAGAGTTAATCGGTACTCTAAAGCAGTATGGCTGGAAAACCGCTATCGCATCAGGTGGCTTTACTTACTTCTCAGATTATCTACAACAGCTACTGAGTTTAGATCATGCTCAATCAAATCAGCTTGAGATTATTGATGGTAAACTCACAGGCAAGGTTATTGGCGAAGTTGTATCAGCGCAGACCAAGGCAGATATTTTACAGCAGTTGGCTGAGCAGTATGACATTGAAGCGCATAACACCATTGCAGTCGGTGATGGTGCCAACGATCTGGTGATGATGGATGCGGCGGGACTAGGTGTTGCCTATCACGCTAAGCCCAAAGTTGAACAACAGGCGAAAAGCGCTGTACGTTATGCAGGACTTGGCGGCATTATCTGTATTCTGTCGGCGATTCTGGTCAAGCAAAAGCGAGTCAGCTTTAAGCCGCAACCATAGAAGAGAGCGAGACTGAGTCTCGCTTTTTTATTGGGTCAGTTCTAATCGAATCAGAACTTCTTCAGTGATATCTATCAACTCGCCGTAACCAACGATACTGTGCATCTCTTTTTCAAGGCTGCGCGCCTGATGCATGCTGATCTGTGCGAGTTCATTGAGATCTTTGCGCACTAATGCAGTAATAGGATCGAATACCGGAGCGCCACAGATGCGGATCGCGTAAAACTCACCCATCGACTGTGATTTCTTAATGAACATTAAGCGCTCTTTGATGCTATCAAACTCGCTGCTCAGTTTAGATTCAACTGACTGAATACGAGTACCAAATTTTATCGTGGCTAAATACAACTCGTGGTATTGCGGTTGAGCCCCCTCAATGCGCTTCATAGGCTGTGCCAGAAGCGTGTTTGTCCGGCCTTTATAGATTGGCCCTAAAGAGAAGCTCTTCTCGTCCCCTAGCTTGGCCAGGATGGCAAGATAAGGCTTGAGTGGGTAGTTCACACCAATCGCTTTTGGCCTCAGGCTGCTGCCTTTTTTCTCGACGTAGAGTGGAGAGCTAACCATCTTATCCAGCAGGATGTTGTGTAGCCCTTCCAGCAGTTCATTACTTGGCAGTAATTCCTTTTTGGCGATCAATTTGTCCTGGTTATGTTCGATCAGTTTGCCGAAAAAGGCGATCGTACGCATGATGTGGCTTTCTTCGATGATCGCGAGTTGAAGCCTTTTCTCTCCCGGAGTAACACGGATGATCTTATATGGCACTTCAGTAAGGGGCAGCTTCTTATCGTACAGCTGTAACTCCTTAAAGTTGATCGAACAAAGATCTCCCGCTTTCAGGTGACATGGTTGCGTCAGAGCCACACTGATGCCGTGTTTCGAAATATCAACGCTAACCCCTTCAATCGAGGTGCCATTGGGATGAGACAGAACGATAGGTGAGCGGAACTTATACCTGGGCTCACGGCGACGTGATTTAGCATCAAAGTAGACGCAAGCCGGATTACTCTCAGGGTTACGAGCATGTCTGAAGCGATTAAGTTCATTACTTGCCAGCTGAGGCTTGTCAGTGAGCAGGTAGTCCTGACGACTATTTTCATCTGCGATTTCTTGCAAGATACCGCAGTGAGTTAACGATTCTGTTTCCAGCTCACTGGAGTGGCTGGCTAGGGTATCTTTCTCTGCTTGTGAGAGCTCGAACACCGACAGGCGAAATGCCTTCCAACTCTCTTTCTTTGCCCCGATATGCCAGAATAATTGACGCATTTCGCGTGTGGCTTCTGGCATCATCATCGAAAAGAATAAGGTTTTGTCTTTATGCTCATGAGTAAAGGAGTAGAGAACGTTATTACTGCCGCGCATCCCTTCAGCCGTAAGCTGCGTCATACGTTGCTGGTGAAACAGGTTACTCAGTGTTTGCTGGTTTCGTTCGTCATGCCAGTATTGCCAGATTGGTTGATTGTTTTCCGTCATCAACACCAGCTTTAACTCATTGCCACTAAAGAAAACAGGCAAGTTGCATGTGTGTTTGAGGTAGGTATGCTCGAAACCACGTGAGCGAGCACGGATTATCTTGTCCTGGTTATCGTGACGCGCTTTCTGCGTATCGCTTTTGATAACGTACTCGATGACCTGCTCAATAATACTGGAAGTATCTAGCTTCAGTAGTCGTAAGAATTTAACCGCATCGTTTTCGTAAGATTCATCAATACCAACGATTCGGTAGGAAAGAAGAGAGTCGACTCCTTCAACTTCAACACTTTTGCTTAGTTCAACCAGACGAACTTCGATGACTTCACCGAGTTTGTAATCGAATGCAGAAGGGACTTTGAACTTAGCACCAGATGGAGAGAGGTCAATCGTGACCGCATGGACGATCTGGTTGTTACTCAGCTTTAGCTCTATTTGAGAGGAGAGTTTCAGACGGTTCTCTTTGCGTTTGAGGTCATAGCCTAAAGTGATCGCTTCAACATCAATACCACTGGTATCGATAGAAACCTCTGTCCCGAGTGGCTTGCCACGTTTTTGCATAACGCGGAAGTTGTTGTGAGTGTTACACAGGGCTTCCCACACACCTTCGGTATAACCGCCAAATTTGCGGGTATTCTTATGGTAGGCGTTGAAAGCAACATCATCTAACCAATGTTTGAGGCCATCAAGCTCATACTCGCGGCATTCCCCTTTTACCCTGCCACGTAAATCGATGGGTTTTGTACAGGGAGCCATAACTCGGTTAAGTTCCATTTTAACCAGAATTTTAACGGACGGGGGATCACCCTCAGTCATTTGACCAAGAAGATAATCGAAGTCTTCTGAGTGATATGCGGGAATCAAACGTTCCGCAAGAGAGAGTATTTCTGGCTGCTGCATATTTTTTGTTAGAGTATCCCTTACTCAGTTCATATCGGCCTTGATATAAAGATCTTTAGTGATATGTTACTGCGAATCAAGTAGAGAAGATGATATAAGCCACCTGCGTCGTTGTTTATGTCACAAATACAATATTTAGAGACCTGAGGTTACATGGCAAAAGCGAAAACAGCATACGTATGTAATGACTGCGGTGCAGATTTTCCGCGTTGGCAGGGGCAGTGCAATGCCTGTGGTGCGTGGAATACCATTAGTGAGGTTCGACTAGCAGCGTCGCCAAGTGTTGCGCGAAATGAGCGTCTGTCTGGCTATGCAGGTGCGACAGCAGAAACCAAAGTTCAGACTCTTTCTGAGATAGACCTGCAAGAAGTTCCGCGCTTTACCAGTGGTTTCAAAGAGCTGGACCGTGTTTTAGGTGGTGGCGTGGTTCCGGGCGCTGCTATTCTGATTGGTGGTAACCCAGGTGCCGGTAAGTCGACGCTGTTACTGCAAACTATGTGTTATCTGGCATCACAGATGCCGACACTTTATGTCACAGGTGAAGAGTCACTGCAGCAGGTTGCGATGCGTGCTTCGCGTCTGGGCTTGCCGAAAGATAACTTAAAAATGTTGTCAGAAACCAATGTTGACCGTATTTGTCAGGTTGCAGAGCAAGAGCAGCCAAGAATCATGGTTATCGACTCTATTCAGGTTATGCATGTCTCTGATGTACAGTCCTCTCCGGGCAGTGTGGCACAGGTTCGTGAGTCTGCCACTGCGTTAACTCGATACGCTAAGCAGAACAATGTCGCAGTATTTATTGTTGGCCACGTGACTAAAGATGGCACTTTGGCGGGACCTAAAGTACTCGAGCATATTATTGACTGTTCCGTGCTTCTGGATGGTGGCACCGATAGTCGTTTTCGCACCCTGCGTAGCCATAAAAACCGTTTTGGTGCGGTTAATGAGCTCGGTGTGTTTGCTATGACAGGCCAGGGTCTGAAAGAGGTGAGTAACCCATCTGCTATCTTCCTTTCTCGCGGTGAAGAAGAGACATCAGGCAGCTCTGTAATGGTTGTCTGGGAAGGTACACGTCCGTTATTGGTCGAAATTCAGGCTTTGGTTGATTACTCCCAGTTGGCTAACCCACGCAGGGTTGCCGTCGGTCTGGAACAGAACCGACTTTCTCTTTTGCTTGCTGTTCTGCATAAGCATGGCGGCTTACAAATGGCAGACCAGGACGTATTCGTCAATGTGGTAGGCGGGGTAAAAGTAACCGAAACCAGTGCCGATTTAGCGTTAGTTATGGCGTTACTATCGAGTTTCCGTGACCGACCATTGCCAAAAGATGTCGTGGTGTTCGGCGAGGTTGGCCTGGCTGGTGAAATCCGCCCGGTACCAAGTGGTCAGGAGCGACTCAACGAAGCATTTAAACATGGCTTTAAGAAGGCAATAGTACCAGCAGCAAACATGCCTAAAGGCGGTATACCTGGTATGCAGATTCATGGTGTTAAGAAGCTTAGCGAAGCGATTGAGGCGTTTGATGAGCTTTAAACAGAGATTCGAGATCGGACATCGTCCTACGAGAATCTAGAACGCTTCGCTCTGAGAATCGAGATCGAGCTTCGCCCTTCGAGAATTTAGAACGGGCTGCGCCCTTCAAGAGGTGCACGTTATAGATGCTGTGTAGGTATCTGATACAGAGTTTTTGTTAGGGACTTACGTCTAAAGTTCAGAAAAAAAGGTTGACGCTTTCACGTCAACCTTCCAAGATTTTCTCGCTTCTCGCTTCTCGCTTCTCGCTTCTCGCTTCTCGCTTCTCGCTTCTCGCTTCTCGCTTCTCGCTTCTCGCTTCTCGCTTCTCGTTTCTCGTTTCTCGTTTCTCGCTACAACATATCCACCGCTTTCGCGACAGCTGCAACGAGTCTCTCGACATCTTCAGCTGTGTTGTAGGCGGCAAATGAGGCGCGGATGGTGCCTTTTACACCCAGAGCGTCCATTAGCGGGTGAGCACAGTGATTCCCGGCTCTGACGGCGATGCCTTGCTGATCGAGTAGGGTAGCAACATCCTGATGGTGAACACCTTCAATGATAAATGACAGCACTGATGAGTTAGGCTGAAAACCCAGGATGCGAACGTCATCCAGTTGCTCTAATCCGGCCTTGGCTTGATTAACTAAGGAGTGGATGTGATCTTCAAGTGATTGATGATCCAATCCTTGATACCACTGAATTGCCGTGGATAGCGCAATAGCACCGGCAACGTTTGGGGTGCCAGCTTCGAACTTACCAGGAAGCTCACTAAAGGTAGTGCCATCAAAAGAGACTTTCTCTACCATCTTGCCGCCACCGTGCCACGGAGGCATGGCTTCGAGGATCGCTTGCTTACCGTAAAGCACGCCAATTCCCACAGGAGCAAAGATCTTATGTCCAGAGAAAACATAGAAGTCGGCATCTAACTGCGCAACATCAACGGATTCATGAACAATACCTTGTGCACCATCAACGACCACAACCGCTCCGGCTTGATGAGCGCGAGCTATAACCTCTTCAATCGGTTGGCGAGTGCCAGTGACATTAGTGATATGAGCCAGGGCGACGATCTTGCTCTTATCCGATAGTAAAGTTTCAAAAGCGTTAAGATCAAACTGGCATTGATCTGTCATCGGGATCTTAACTACTTTGGCGCCAGTCTGCTGCGCGACAATCTGCCAGGGAACAATATTAGCGTGGTGTTCCATTTCACTAACCAAAATTTCATCACCAGGCTGCAAGATGTTTCGGGCATAGGTCTGTGCGATCAGGTTAAGTGCTTCTGTCGCTCCGCGTGTCCAGATGATCTCTTTGCTTGAGTGAGCACCGATAAATTGCGCCACTGTCTCACGTGCACTTTCAAACTCGCTGGTGGCTTTCGCTGTCAGGCTATGGCTACCACGATGAACATTCGCATTCTGTTGACCGTAGTAGTGGGAAATCGAATCGATGACGCATTGAGGTTTTTGTGTCGTTGCAGCGCTATCAAGATAGACCAGTCTCTGATCGTTGACTTGCTGTTTCAGCGCTGGAAACTGCGCAGCGACGCACTGGGCATCAAACATCACTCGTCACCTAGTTTGTGGTATTGCAGGGTAGGAATTGTCACCATAGGCTCGGCAACAGTCCATGCGTGAGCTTTTCCTGATAAGTTAATAATCACTTCCATAGCAAACTCAAGAGCGGTACCCGGCCCCTGACTGGTCAACAGGTTATGGTTGACGTCATAGGTCACACGTTTAACACGCCAGTTTTTGGCCGGGATATGGTTTTCAAAACTTGGGTGACAAGTCATTAGCGCTTCTGGGTAAAGGCCGTGATGAGCGAGTACTAAAGCAGGTGCAGCACAGATAGCAGCAACGAGTTTGCCTTCATACATCTGTTGGCGAACGATTTCAACCAGTACAGTGCTGTCACGGAAAGTTTCAGAACCCTGAACGCCACCGGGCAGAATAACGGCATCAAATTCATCATCAGCAATATCAACCAGTTTACAGTCGGCAGTCAGAGTCACACCGCGAGATGCTTTCATCGTAAGTTGACCATCGAAATCGGCACTGGCGACAACGGTTTGGTAGCCAGCTCTGACCATCATATCGATAATGGTTACGGCTTCCATTTCTTCTGTGCCAGGGGCGATAGGGACGAGGACTTTCTTTGTCATTGTTGGTTCCAACCTTGTTCGATGTTTTTGACTGCTTGGTAGAGAGCGCTATTTACAGGGGTTGCAATGCCGTGGCTTTGCGCCCTTTCGATTAAGTACCCCGTGATAAAGTCTATCTCGCTTTGGCGCTGATGGACAATATCCTGATTCATTGACGATAAGTTGCTCGCTGTAGCTTGGATCACTTTAGCGACAGAGCTCGCCAGCTGTTCGCTGCTGGTACTCATTCCTTCAGCTTGCATTACTTGTGCAACCTCTTCGACGACAGATTGCAAGGTGGTCGCATATTGCTCTTCTGCCAGCGCTCCGTTAGCAACTTGCTCAATCGCTGTAAGCGGATTGATTGCGCAGTTAATGGCTAGTTTATTCCACAAGGCGCTAAGAATATCCGGATTCCACTTTACTTGCGGCAGGCTATGCTGAAACACTTCGGCGACAAATGAACAGCGTTTACCCGCGTCATTGTATCCGCCTATCTCAGTCATCCCCTGGCCTGTATGGAGAACTGTACCCTGTGACTCTCTCAGTGCGCCGTGAGTGGTTGTTGCTACCATCAGGGGATTGTTCGGCATTAACTGCGAAACCAGCTCAGCAGTACCCATGCCGTTATGCATCAGTACAATCATGGTTTCACTGCAGATGTTATCAACCAGAGTTTGCAGGCTTGATGCGACTTGCGGAGCCTTTAAGGTCACTAAAATAAGGTCTGCTTTATCAAGAGAGTCGTGGGAGTTATTGTCAAAGCTGACCGGTTGGTTCTGTTCTAATTGGATCGATACCATTGGACTGGTTTGTCGAGACCAAACTGAGACCGAGTGTCCGGCAGTGTGCAAATGAGATGCCCAAAGAGAGCCAATAGCGCCGGGGCCGAGAACTACAATATTCATCTGTTCGCAAGTCGGTGGGTTTGGCAGAGAGGATAAAACTATATAGAAAGAAAGCAAATAAAAATGGCACCCTAAGGTGCCATTTCGAATGCTTTTACTTATGAGTTCTATTAGAACTTGTAAGTTACTGCGAAGTAGTGACCTACGCCTGAAGAATCGTTAGTTTGAGCTGGGTTCCAAGGAACTGCAGCACCGTCTTCGAAGCCGTATACGTCGTTAAACAGTTTTAGACCGTAACCAACCGCAAAACGGTCTGAGTGCCAGTAGATACCGTTAAACATTGCAGCACCAGTGCTAGACTGAGAGTACTCGTCTTTCATACCAAATTGGAAATCTAGGTAACCTTGGTAAGAGATGAATGAACCGTTCTCGAAGAAGTAGAAAGGTTTGAACCAGTTAGTCGATAGCTGGTAGCCGTTCCAATCTTTCTTAGCATTGTCGTAGTTACCGTATAGGTTAAGACCCATTTTACCTAACCAAGGTGCATTGATATCAGAACCTAGACCGATTTTGTATTGACCTTCGCTAGAACCGCCGTAGAAGATCATTTCAGAAGCTACGTAAACTTCTTGAACTGGACCGAAAGATAGATCTTTACCAGTTACAGCATCTAGAGACATACGAGGTGCAAACTTCATGAATAGTTTGTCTGAACCAGATTTGTCGCTGCTTGAGTCGCCAGTAATGTTGAAGTAATCAACATAGCCGTATAGGTCAAAGATACCTGAACGACCGCCAAATTCCATTTCTAGGTAGTCGTGAGTAGATTCTTCACCAGGACCTTTCTCATCAACTGCAGCCATCAGGTTAAACTGAAGCCATTTGTAATCGTTCTTGTGAATGTCGCCGTCTGAATAGTCAGCAGCCATTGCAGGTGCAGACATTGCTGCTACAACACCTAGAGCTAAAAGTGATTTACGCATAGTGGGAACTCTCTATGTTTGTTAATTTAAATATTCATTGGATATTTACTTAGTTGCACAATCTTAGTCGCGCTTTATGGAATCGAATAATAGCGATAAAAATCTCAAAAGCCATGTGCAACTGATGTAAAAAAACATAAAACGAGTGATACAAATCTCATTAACAAGCAAAAATTATCAATGTTACGGAACTTTCATTCCATTGCATAAAAAATGATTCAGGTATCGATTACGCAAGCGTTTACCCAAAATTTTATGTCTATCAAGCATTCAACACATTCGGTTACTGATCCCTTTAATGGCCTGTAACGTAACTGTTAACAGAAACGTTAGGAGTGATTTTATATGGCCGAAATAATGCTTTTCCCTCTTAGTTCGATAGTGCTTCCGGAAGGTAAAATGCGGCTAAGGATCTTTGAGTCAAGATATAAACGACTCGTTTCACAAGCGATGAAGGCAGATGGAACATTCGGCATTTGTTTGTTTGAACAACCATCGCAAGCCGGTTCGGATGAGCTATCGAAAATCGGTACTCTGGCCAAAGTTGTAGATTTTGAGTCTCTCGACGATGGTTTGCTTGGTATCACGGTCGCAGGGGTTAAGAAATTTGAGATAGAGCGAGTAAGAGTAGAATATGATGGTCTTCGCTACGCAAAAGTGAATTGGTTACCAAACTGGCAAGTATCACAGGTTGACGAGGCAACTGAATCCGTTGCGCGTCATTTAGCCAGAGTCTATCAGCGCTTTCCTGAGGTCGGTGACCTGTATGAGCAAAAGTTCTTAGATGACCAGAGCTGGGTAAGTCAACGGTGGCTGGAGATTTTGCCGTTGTCCAAATTGCAGTTTGACAGTCTCGCAGCTCAGAGCGACTGTTCAGAGGCGGTAACGTTTTTAAATCAAGCGCTATTTAATTCTACTCCAGAGTGATCTTTTTGATAGACCATACTTATAAAGTAAACAGGGATTCCGATAAAGGATATCGAAATGGCCAATGCAGACACCCAGGCTTTTACAAAAGCAGATTGGGCTCAGTGTATGGAAGGGGTAAAACAGCAAGATAAAAAATCTTTTGCTCTGGTTTTTACTCACTTCTCTCCACGATTAAAACAGTTCGCCTACCGACACATGGGCAACGAACAGATAGCGATGGAAATCGTACAGGAAGCGATGGCGACCGTATGGCAGAAGAGTGCCTTGTTTGACGGCAGCAAAAGTTCGCTTTCAACTTGGATTTACACCATAGCCCGTAACCTCTGTTTTGATACCTTACGCAAGCAGAAAGGCAGAGAGGCACACATTCACTCAGAAGACATCTGGCCTAACGACTATTGTCCGCCGGACATGGTTGAGCATTACTCGCCAGAGACCGAACTTCTTAAGAAACAAGTTGTGAAATATTTAGACCTGTTACCAGAACCCCAGCGTAAAGTCGTTCAGGCAGTGTACTTAGAGGAGTTACCGCATCAGCAGGTGGCTGACATGTTCGATATTCCGCTAGGAACCGTCAAGTCTCGGCTACGTCTTGCGGTAGAGAAACTTCGATCATCGATAGAGGCAGATACATTATGAGTTACCATCCACAAGCATCCGTATTGCAGGCTTACGCACAAGGTGCGCTGGATGATGTGAGTGCTTTTACGATTGCTACCCACATCGAAACCTGCCCAGAATGTCGTCGCCAGGTTACTCTGTTCGAGCAGCAGTGTGGCGAAGAGTTATTAAACAGTGATATAGGCGTCGATGATGATTTTGATTCGATGTTCGATCAAATCGTCGCGCTGGAACAAAACAGTGACCCCTTCAGAGTGCCACGAATGCCGACCTTTGTTGAGGTCAATGGTAAGTCGTTTCGTCTACCATTGTCACTGTCCCGGTTCCGCGATTGTATCGGAGAGTGGCGAAGTTATGGTGGCAAAGTGTTCAGTGCCGCGATCGACATTTCTCCAGATGCACGTGTCAACCTGATGTACATCGCAGAGAATGTAACCATTCCTCAGCATACCCATAAAGGCACAGAATCAACTTTGGTGCTGCATGGTGGCTTTAGTGACGAGGATGGTCATTATGGTGTAGGCGACTTCTTATACAAAGATGCATCAGTGAAGCACAGCCCTTTTACCAAGCAGGGTGAAGACTGCTTGTGCCTCACGGTTCTTACTCAGCCGATGATCTTCACTCAAGGCGTTGCGCGAGTCTTTAACCTATTTGGCAAGGGGATGTATCCTTAAAGGGATACGATTTAAGGAGACAAAAAAGGCTTGGTTTATGACCAAGCCTTTGTTTTTATTATTGAGCAGTGCTTTGCTGCTCTGCCTGTTGAGCATCCCTTCGCTGCGCCCGATTGAGCATATCGGTGAAATAGTGACGCAATGAATAGAGCATGATCAAACTAGGAATTACCATCAGCGCGGTAAGAATGAAGAACATTGACCAGTCGTTGAGGTAGTCAACCAGTTCGCCAGAGAATGACGCTAGTGTGGTTCGACCGAAGTTACCCAGTGAAGCAAGTAATGCATACTGAGTCGCAGAGAATGCCTGACCAGTAACCACGGTTAAGAACGAGACAAAGGCAACGGTAGAGAAAGCGGAAGTAAAGTTATCAACCACTAACGTTGCGAGGAAAAGCTGCTCGCTAGGACCAACTTTAGCAATCCAGGCAAACATCAGGTTGCTTGATGCCATCGCTATACCACCAATCATCAGGCCACGTACGATACCAAATTTGACGTTAACCATACTACCGACCAGTGTGAAGAGGATGGTTAGACCCCAACCAATCAGTTTCGAATAGTAGCCAATCTGTTCGTTAGTAAAGCCAACTTCTTTATAGAAGGTGATCGACATACGGCCGAGGAAGGCTTCACCAATCTTAAATAGGAACACAAACAGTAACAGTGTCAGTGCTACTCTAAAGCCATTACTTCTGAAGAAATCGAGGAAAGGTTCAACCACTGTTACCGTAATCCAGGCTATGATTCGATTACCCACGACCTTGCTATGACGCTGTTCAGCTTGAGCCTGGAGCTCTTCACGCTTAGTTTTTGGTTCACCAACTAACAAGGTAAATACCATCAACAGACCGACAATTGCAGCCATACCGTAGTAAACCCCATTCCAGCCAATAGAGTCGGCATTAATGAACGCCAGATAACCCGGTACAGAATACCCCGTCCACCAACCGATAACAGCCATAGCTGAAGCTTGCGGTAGTTTAGAAGGTTCTGATTTAGGGAAGGTATCGATACGGTAGGCGTCAATCGCGATATCCTGAGTCGCTGATGAGAGAGCGATGCCCAAAGCTAACATGGATGTCATCATTAGGTTTTGTGAAGGGTCAACTCCGGCAATAAACAGCGTACAAACCAGTACAACCGATTGACATAAGAAGATCCAACTTCTGCGCTGGCCGAGCATTGCATGTAATAGTGGGATACGAACTCGGTCTACTAAAGGCGCCCAAAGAAAGTTGATTGCATAAACTGCAAAAACACTACCAAAATAGCCGATAGCTGCGCGGGTTAATCCTGCATCCTTGAGCCAGCCGGACATATTAGAGCCGACAAGAACCCAAGGGAAACCGCTGGAACAGCCCAGCATGAACACCCACATTAGGCGTCTGTCCATATAGCTGCGAATCGTCTCTAGCCAAGAGATGGAAGGAGAGTCAGAAGACATACACAAATCCTTGTTTGAGTGTTTGGTCTGGGAGAAAAACAGAAGGCTCTAACAAAGTAGAGCCTTAGATTATTATTTGATAAGAGTGGCTTTAGTTATGATGATGGGCTCGACTGGCACATCACGGTAACGACCTTTTGTTGTCGTTGGCTTGCGAGCCATGGTCTGAATAACATCAAACCCTTGGGTCACTTTGCCGAAAACAGCGTAACCAGGTGGGCGCTGGTCATAATCTAAGAAGCCATTATCTTTATAGTTGATGAAAAACTGTCTGGTCGCTGAGTGTGGATTGTTAGTGCGCGCCATAGCAATGGTCGCAGTATCGTTTTTCAGCCCGTTGGACGCTTCATTCTTGATAGGAGAGTATGTCGGTAGTGGTTGCATGCTCTTGTCAAAACCACCGCCCTGAGCCATAAAACCAGGGATAACGCGATGGAACTGAGAGCCGACGTAACTGCCGTCTTTTACGTATTTAAGAAAGTTAGCCACCGTTACTGGTGCTTTGCTTTCATTGAGCTCGACGGTAAAAGCGCCGAGTGTGGTTTCAAACTCTACCTTCGGACCCGCAAGTGCAAGTGAGCTTACCAATGCGAGTGAGGCAACGGCCATCTTCAACATTAGAATCGCTCCTGCATGTAGTTTTGAAGTTCACGGTCATTGGCAACTTCTTGAAGGACCAGGTTAATCACATCGTTAAGAACCAGTTCAATTTCTTCGTTTGATGCACTCAGAGCGCCAGTACGTTTAGCGGTACCTGTGTAAGTTTTTACAAGTTTACCTTGAGGGGTCTCAGCAGTAATTTCGATGACTACTTTACCGTCCATCTCGTTTTCCATCACTGTGTGCTTAACAGTAACTAACGCTTCCTGGACTTCAATCTCTACTGAGTTCTCGCTGTTCACTGTGCTGCGGAAACCCTGAGACTGAAACTGTTCTAGTAGTGCATTCTCAATAGAGATGCGTACATTCTGTTTCGAGTGGATTGGCTCGATGTTTGAGCGACCACTGTCTACCAGTGCGACATACTGTGCTGAGCGCACATCTTTACTGGTTAGCGTAAATGCAGCGTCTTGGACAAGATCGCTATTGCTCAGGACCGCCTTTGGCATAAAGTTGATCTGCTCTTGCTGCGGAGCTGAACACGCAGTGAGTAATACCATTGACGCGGCTAGAACCAGTTTTCTCATTGTAATTTCCTTTCTTTGTAACTCTGCGAGCTTACTCAAACGTAGTAGAGATAATAGTGGACTATTTAGTCGCTTGTAAAATAACAAATTTCTTGTTGGCTGCGACAACTTTTACGTTTGACTTGCCAAATAGCCTAGATAGCTTTCCATCGTAGCCGAGGTGACGGTTACCGATAACTAATAATTGCCCACCGACACTAAGAATTTGCTTTGCATCACAGAACATCTGCCAGGCAATATGATCGGTGATAGCTTGTTGCTGATGAAATGGCGGGTTACACATCACCATATCAACGTCTGTAGCTGGCATTCCATCCAAGCAGTTATTAGCGATACATTCAATATCTCGCTCGCTGCCCAGATTGCTAATCAGGTTTTGTCGTGCTGATTCAACTGCCATAAAACTCTCATCAACACAGGTCAGTTTGATATCAGGATTTAGCTGGCCCATTTTTATCGATAGCACACCGTTGCCGCAGCCCAAGTCAAGAACATGCTTGATGCCGGGATTGGTTGGCAAGTGCTCAAGCATAAAACGTGCACCGAGATCTAAGCTTTCACCTGAATAGACATTTGGCAAATTGTTGAGAGTAATATTCTCTCTATCTACAGACCATTGTGTATTTGGCGACACTTGACTGATTGTAGTGCTGTTGGCTGAGCTAAATACAAGTCGGTGCTTTTTCCACGCTAGTGAGGTTTTAGTTTCACCCAAATGTTTTTCGAACAACTTGAGCGTTGAGGTATGGATCTCTTTGGCTTTGTTGACGGCAATAACTGGTACCGTATCTTTAAGCGCACAGCGAAGCTGACTGAGTTGCCAAACAAGGTGTCGATTACTTTTAGGTAATTGAATTAAAACTAAATCCACGTCAGATGGAACATCATCCATAGTCGTGATCATGTTGACGTCAGGGCAGTGGTTGCGTTGTAAGTTGGCTTGTGTGCCTTGATGAGAGATGTAAGAGTCACTCATCATTGTGATGCGGTGTTTTTCGCTAAACCAGCAACTTAGCGCACCGAAGTTATCATTAATGATAAGAATATGCTGATTGGACTCTAGACCCATCTCCTCAACATGGTTGATTAGGTATTCATCACCTGCATCCCAGGCCTGAAGAGTTTCGTTATTTCTCTTAGGGTAACGGAATAAAGAAAGGGTACGCTCATGCAGCGAAAGCTCAGTAATCATAATTACAACGCAAGTTATCTGTCATAATTGAATTGTCGCAAAACCGTGCGGTTGTGGAAACTAAAACCTTTAGCTTTACGCTTAAGGCGATTATTATCTAACCCAATTTGTTGTTTAAGTTTGATGGTGAAGCGTAATGCTGCAAGAAATAATAGAAAAAAAACTCACAGAGACCTTTGCTCCCACTCACCTAAAGGTGATCAACGAAAGTTACATGCACAATGTAGCGCCTGGCTCTGAGAGTCACTTCAAAGTCGTTATTGTTAGTGAAAATTTTGCCGGATTGAGATTGATCGCTCGTCACCGTCAAGTGAATCAGGCTCTGGCAGATGAGCTAGCTAACCACATTCACGCGTTATCAATGCACACCTATACTGAGCAAGAGTGGCAGGAGCACAACCAGATTGCGCCAGATAGCCCTATGTGCATGGGTGGTGACAAATAAAGTCGATTAAAGGGGCAGCTTAGCTGTCCTTTTTATTAGTACCAAAGAGGTATTGTTAACAACATAGAAACAAATAAATGCAATAGTTAGTTTTAAATAAGATTGTTTCACGATGTGAATGATTGATGCCATTACTCGGCGTGTGGCTATTGCTGTTTGTGCGATGGCTCAAAGTTATGACTATTCCTTAGCCTTTTAAACTCAATTCCTTCGAAATATCTCCTTTATTCCCTGCATTGGTCATGGCATCAACTTCCCAAAAGATGCTAGACTATCGCACCTGATAAATCTCGCCAATTTCTTGTGACGAGGTTTTTAATAGGATGTTGCGATTTTGGTGTTTTAAACAGCACCGAAACCGGACACTAGTGTCGTGTCTAAAAGTTACGCAATCAAAGAATCTTTTTCCCGATAAAAGTAGTGCAAGTGCGTATGATTACAATAAAGAAGGGTTTGGACCTTCCTATCGCAGGAACTCCTACCCAGGTGATTAATGATGGTAAGACCATCAAAAAAGTCGCCTTGCTTGGCGAAGAGTACGTCGGCATGCGTCCTACTATGCATGTCCGCGTAGGCGATGAAGTAAAGAAAGCTCAAGTTCTTTTTGAAGACAAGAAGAACCCAGGTGTTAAATTTACTTCACCAGCAGCTGGTAAAGTGATCGAGATTAACCGTGGCGCTAAGCGTGTACTTCAATCTGTTGTGATTGAAGTTGCAGGCGAAGAGCAGGTGACGTTCGATAAGTTTGAAGCTGACCAACTAGCAGGTCTTGACCGTGAAGCGGTTAAAACTCAGCTTGTTGATTCAGGTCTTTGGACAGCTTTACGTACTCGTCCGTTCAGCAAGGTTCCTGCAATCGAATCTTCTACTAAGGCTATCTTCGTAACTGCTATGGATACTAATCCTCTAGCAGCCCAGCCTGAGTTGATCATTAATGAACAGAAAGAAGCGTTCGTTGCCGGTTTAGATCTGCTTTCAACACTGACTGATGGCAAGGTTTACGTATGTAAATCTGGCACAAGTCTTCCTCGTTCTTCTCAGTCTAATGTTGAAGAGCATGTATTTGATGGCCCTCACCCAGCTGGTCTAGCTGGCACCCACATGCATTTCCTATACCCAGTAAATGCAGAAAATGTGGCGTGGAGTATCAACTACCAAGACGTTATCGCGTTTGGTAAGTTGTTCTTAACTGGTGAACTTTACACTGACCGTGTTATCTCTCTGGCTGGCCCAGTAGTGAATAACCCTCGTCTAGTTCGTACAACTATTGGTGCAAACCTAAATGACGTTACGGACAGCGAGCTAATGCCAGGTGAAGTTCGTGTGATTTCTGGTTCAGTACTAACTGGTACACATGCAACTGGTCCTCACGCTTACCTAGGTCGTTACCACGTACAGGTTTCTGTATTACGTGAAGGCCGTGAGAAGGAACTGTTTGGCTGGGCTATGCCTGGTAAGAACAAGTTCTCTATAACTCGCTCATTCCTTGGTCATATCTTTAAGGGTCAGTTGTTCAACATGACAACTACCACTAACGGTTCTGACCGTTCAATGGTCCCTATCGGCAACTACGAACGTATAATGCCTTTAGATATGGAACCTACTTTGCTACTTCGTGACCTATGTGCTGGTGACACTGATAGTGCGCAAGCTCTTGGTGCTCTAGAACTAGACGAAGAAGACTTAGCATTGTGTACCTTTGTTTGTCCTGGTAAGTACGAGTACGGTGAACTACTTCGTGAATGCCTAGATCAAATTGAGAAGGAAGGGTAATTTTCATGGCTCTTAAAAAGTTTCTTGAAGACATCGAGCATCACTTTGAGCCTGGTGGTAAACACGAGAAGTGGTTTGCCCTGTACGAAGCTGTAGCAACAGTTTTCTACACACCAGGTCTTATTACAAAGAAAAGCTCGCACGTTCGTGATAGCGTTGATCTAAAACGTATCATGATCATGGTTTGGTTCGCGGTATTCCCAGCAATGTTCTGGGGTATGTACAACGCGGGTGGCCAAGCTCTAGCAGCACTTAACCATATGTATGCTGGCGAACAGCTAGCTGCAGTAGTGGCAGGTAACTGGCATTACTGGCTGACAGAGATGTTAGGCGGCACCATTGCCCCTGATGCGGGTGTCGGCAGCAAGATGATCTTAGGTGCGACTTACTTCCTACCTATCTACGCAACGGTATTTATCGTTGGTGGTTTCTGGGAAGTACTGTTCTGTATGGTGCGTAAGCACGAAGTTAACGAAGGTTTCTTTGTTACTTCTATCCTGTTTGCACTTATCGTTCCACCAACGCTACCTCTATGGCAAGCAGCGCTAGGTATTACCTTCGGTGTTGTTGTTGCTAAAGAGATCTTCGGTGGTACAGGTCGTAACTTCCTTAACCCAGCACTTGCTGGCCGTGCTTTCCTATTCTTCGCTTACCCAGCGCAAATCTCGGGTGACGTAGTTTGGACTGCAGCTGACGGCTTCTCTGGTGCAACGGCTCTTAGCCAATGGGCACAAGGTGGTAACGGTGCACTAGTGAATACAGTAACTGGCGCTCCTATCACTTGGATGGACGCATTCATCGGTAACATTCCTGGTTCAATTGGTGAAGTTTCAACACTGGCACTTATGATTGGCGCTGCGATGATCGTTTACATGCGAATCGCTTCTTGGCGCATCATTGCAGGTGTAATGATCGGTATGATTGCAACAGCAACGCTGTTCAACGTGATCGGTTCTGACACTAACCCAATGTTCAACATGCCATGGCACTGGCACCTAGTTCTTGGTGGCTTTGCATTCGGTATGTTCTTTATGGCAACAGACCCAGTATCAGCTTCATTTACCAACAAAGGTAAGTGGTGGTACGGCGCACTAATCGGCGTGATGTGTGTACTGATTCGTGTAGTTAACCCAGCTTACCCAGAAGGTATGATGCTGGCGATTCTATTCGCGAACCTGTTTGCACCTCTGTTCGACCATGTAGTTATCGAGAAGAACATCAAGCGGAGACAAGCACGCTATGGCAAGTAATAACGACAGCATTAAAAAGACGCTGGGTGTTGTTATCGGGTTGAGCCTTGTTTGTTCAATCATCGTATCAACAGCAGCGGTTGGTCTACGTGACCAGCAAAAAGCTAACGCTGTACTAGATAAGCAAACTAAGATCGTTGAAGTTGCTGGCATTGACGCTGAAGGTAAGAAAGTTCCTGAGCTATTTGCACAGTACATTGAACCACGTCTAGTTGACTTCAATACAGGTGACTTCCTTGACGGTGACGCAGCAACTTACGACCAACGTAAAGCTGCTAAAGATCCAGCTGAATCAATCAAGCTAACGTCTGATGAAGATAAAGCTAAGATCCTACGTCGTGCAAACACTGGTGTTGTATACCTAGTTAAACAAGGCGATGACGTATCAAAGATCATCCTTCCTGTACACGGTACTGGTCTATGGTCAATGATGTACGCTTTCGTTGCAGTTGAAACTGACGGTAACACTGTGTCAGGTATCACTTACTACGAGCAGGGTGAAACTCCTGGACTTGGTGGTGAGGTTGAGAACCCGACATGGCGTGCTCAGTGGGTTGGCAAGAAACTGTTCGATGAAAACCACAAGCCTGCAATCAAGATTGTTAAAGGTGGCGCTCCGCAAGGTTCTGAGCATGGTATCGACGGTCTTTCTGGTGCAACACTAACTGGTAACGGTGTTCAAGGCACATTTGATTTCTGGTTAGGCGATATGGGCTTTGGTCCATTCCTAGCAAAAGTTCGTGACGGAGGTCTGAACTAATGTCTAGCGCACAAAACATTAAAAAGAGCATCTTAGCGCCAGTATTGGATAACAACCCAATCGCGCTACAGGTTCTTGGTGTATGTTCTGCTCTTGCAGTAACAACTAAACTAGAGACTGCATTCGTTATGACTCTAGCGGTTATCTTCGTAACTGCGCTGTCTAACTTCTGTGTATCTCTAATCCGTAACCACATTCCTAACAGTGTGCGTATCATCGTTCAGATGGCGATCATCGCATCTCTAGTAATCGTGGTAGACCAAGTGCTAAAAGCTTACCTGTACGATATCTCTAAGCAGCTATCTGTATTCGTAGGTCTGATCATCACGAACTGTATCGTAATGGGTCGTGCTGAAGCATTCGCAATGAAGTCTGCGCCACTACCATCTCTAATCGACGGTATTGGTAACGGTCTTGGTTACGGTTTCGTTCTTATCACTGTTGGTTTCTTCCGTGAACTGTTTGGCTCAGGCAAACTGTTCGGCATGGAAGTACTTCCTCTAGTGAGCAACGGTGGTTGGTACCAGCCAAACGGTCTGATGCTACTAGCACCGTCTGCATTCTTCCTAATCGGCTTCCTAATCTGGGCAATCCGTATTCTGAAACCAGAACAAGTAGAAGCGAAGGAGTAAGGACGTCATGGAACATTACATTAGTCTGTTAGTTAAATCGATTTTCATCGAAAACATGGCTCTGTCTTTCTTCTTAGGTATGTGTACATTCCTTGCAGTATCTAAGAAAGTTAAGACCTCATTTGGTCTGGGTGTAGCGGTAGTAGTAGTACTAACCATCGCTGTTCCAGTAAACAACCTAGTTTACAACCTGGTACTAAAAGAGAACGCTTTAGTTGAAGGTGTTGATCTTAGCTTCCTAAACTTCATCACCTTTATCGGTGTAATCGCGGCACTTGTACAGATTCTAGAAATGGTTCTAGACCGCTTCTTCCCACCTCTGTACAACGCACTAGGCATCTTCCTACCGCTGATCACAGTAAACTGTGCAATCTTCGGTGGTGTATCTTTCATGGTACAGCGTGACTACAACTTTGCTGAATCTGTTGTTTACGGTTTCGGTTCTGGTGTGGGCTGGATGTTAGCTATCGTCGCTCTTGCAGGTATCCGTGAGAAGATGAAGTACTCTGACGTACCTCCTGGTCTACGTGGTCTTGGTATCACGTTCATCACTGTAGGTCTTATGGCGTTAGGCTTTATGTCTTTCTCTGGTGTTCAACTGTAAGTCGGGTAAACCGCAACAATTAAGGAATAGTCAATGGACATTATTCTTGGTGTAGTGATGTTTACTCTGATCGTACTTGCGCTAGTACTAGTGATTCTTTTCGCTAAGTCTAAGCTTGTACCAACAGGTGACATTACAATTTCTGTGAACGGTGACGACTCGCTTGCTATCGTTACACAACCGGGCGGTAAGCTTCTGAGTGCTCTAGCTGGTGCTGGCGTATTCGTATCTTCTGCTTGTGGTGGCGGTGGCTCTTGTGGTCAGTGTCGCGTAAAAGTTAAATCAGGCGGTGGCGATATTCTACCTACTGAGCTTGACCACATTACTAAAGGTGAAGCTCGTGAAGGTGAACGTCTAGCGTGTCAGGTTGCAATGAAAACTGACATGGACATCGAACTTCCTGAAGAGATCTTCGGCGTTAAGAAGTGGGAATGTTCTGTTATCTCTAACGATAACAAAGCGACATTCATCAAAGAGCTTAAGCTACAAATCCCAGATGGCGAATCAGTACCTTTCCGTGCTGGTGGTTACATCCAGATTGAAGCTCCTGCTCACCACGTTAAATACGCTGACTTCGACGTACCAGAAGAGTACCGTGAAGATTGGGACAAGTTTAACCTGTTCCGCTACGAGTCTAAGGTAAGTGAAGAGACAATCCGTGCTTACTCAATGGCTAACTACCCTGAAGAAGAAGGCATTATTATGCTAAACGTGCGTATCGCTACGCCGCCGCCTAATAATCCTGACGTACCACCTGGTATCATGTCTTCGTTTATCTGGTCTCTTAAAGAGGGCGACAAGTGTACTATTTCTGGTCCATTTGGTGAGTTCTTCGCGAAAGACACAGACAACGAGATGGTATTCGTTGGTGGTGGTGCGGGTATGGCGCCAATGCGTTCGCACATCTTTGACCAACTTAAGCGTCTTAACTCAACGCGTAAGATGTCTTTCTGGTACGGTGCTCGTTCTAAGCGTGAAATGTTCTACGTAGAAGATTTCGACGGCCTACAAGCAGAAAACGACAACTTCGTGTGGCACTGTGCACTGTCTGACCCAATGCCAGAAGATAACTGGGATGGTTACACAGGCTTCATCCACAACGTACTGTACGAAAACTACTTGAAGGATCACGAAGCTCCTGAAGATTGTGAGTACTACATGTGTGGTCCACCGATGATGAACGCTGCTGTTATCGGCATGCTGAAAGATCTCGGTGTAGAAGATGAAAACATTCTACTGGATGACTTCGGCGGCTAAATTTCAGCGTATTTGAAGCTGTAGCGTCCGTTGGCTTCATAAACCCAACCTAATTACATAGAAGATCTATGCTCATAGGCTTGGGTTTATTTGCCGCCTTGCTACCACTCCAACTACTTGAAATTGTATATAATAAGATGGCTGACTGCTTATTAGTCAGCCATTGTTGTTTTAGAGTGGTAATAGTCGATACGTTATATCGCAACGTATGTGCTATTCCCGTTCCTCAAAATACAGGAGTCTAACAAGTGAAAAAGTGGCTTGTTGCATTTGCTTCTCTGTTGGTACTAGCTGGTTGTGAAAAGCCTGCTGAGCAGATCCATCTTAGTGGCCCGACGATGGGTACTACCTACAACATCAAATATATTTCAGCTGAAGGGCAACCTTCACCTGAAGCTATTCAGACAGAAGTTGACCGCTTACTTGAAGAAGTTAACGATCAGATGTCTACTTACCGTAAAGACTCTGAGCTAAGTCGATTTAACCAGAGCGAATCTTCTGAAGCGTTTGCCGTTTCACCTCAAACCGCTACGGTTGTGAAAGAAGCGATTCGTCTTAACGGTCTTACTCTGGGTGCTCTCGACGTAACGGTAGGACCTTTAGTAAACCTATGGGGCTTTGGACCTGAAGCTCGTCCTGAGATTGTACCTACGGATGAAGAACTGGCTGCGCGTAAAGCAATGACAGGAATTCAACACCTTGCGGTTGAAGGTGACACGTTAAGCAAAGATATTCCAAACCTATATGTGGATTTGTCTACAATTGCTAAAGGCTGGGGTGTTGATGTCGTGGCTGATTACATCCAGTCTCAAGGCATCCAGAATTACATGGTAGAAGTCGGCGGTGAGATGCGTCTTAAAGGTTTAAACCGTGAAGGTGTAGCTTGGCGTATTGCTATCGAGAAGCCGTCTGTAGAAGAGCGCGCGATTCAAGAGATCATTGAGCCGGGTGATATGGCAGTGGCAACCTCAGGGGATTACCGTAACTACTTTGAGCGTGATGGAATTCGTTACTCGCACATTATTAACCCAGAAACAGGTAAGCCGATCAGTCACAAAGTGGTATCGGTAACAGTGCTAGACAAGTCTTCAATGACTGCAGATGGTCTGGCGACTGGCTTGATGGTGTTAGGTGAAGAGCAAGGCATGAAGATCGCGGAAGAGAACAATATCCCAGTCTTTATGATCGTAAAAACTGAAGAGGGCTTTGACGAGCTGGCTTCATCGGCTTATAAGCCTTATATGAATAAATAATAATCCTAGTGAGCATGTCATTATGAGTACATTTTTGATTACATTTGGTGTGTTTATGGCCGTGATTGCAGCGATGTCTATCGGCTATATCATCCAGAAGAAAGTGGTAAAAGGCAGCTGTGGTGGCCTTGGTGCAGTGGGTATTGATAAAGTATGTAACTGTCCAGAACCTTGTGACGCACGTAAGAAGCGAGAAGCTCGCGAAGCGGCGCGTCAAGAAAAGCTAGCGGCATGGGAAAAAGACCGTATTGCTTAACGTTTTATAAAAACACCAGTCATTCGACTGGTGTTTTTTTTACTATTTCATCTTCGTACACTACCTGATTCCGCCCCATCTTCTTGGCAAAATAGAGCCTGTCGTCGGCCAATTTTATCTGGTCGTGAATATCTCCATCAATACTACTAACGCCAATGCTAACCGTGACATTTATCGTACTACCTTGGTACTTAGCCGGTGTTTTTTCGACCCTCTGACGCATATTATCGAGTCGGGTAATGAACTCCTCTGCTGGGGCACATGACTGAATGCAAAACTCTTCACCACCGAAGCGAACAACGACATCTTCGTTGAAATAGATCTTGAGAATATTAGCGACATTTTTCAGTGCCGCGTCGCCACCATCATGGCCGAAGGAATCATTGACCTGCTTAAACAGGTCAATATCAATCATAGCGATATTACGTAGCTGGCATCCTGAGCAAGCTTGAGCAAATAAGAAGCGTCGATTCCACAAACCAGTCAGAGCATCTTGGTTAGCAAGCTTATACAGCTCGTCAGTCGCTTCTTTCATGTCCAACAGTTGATGGACACGGCAATAGAACTCTTCTTGATTGAAAGGCTTGGTTAGAAAGTCGTTGGCACCAGCTTTAAGAAACTGAGCGGTGAGAGTTTTTGATTCACTGCCAGATAAACCAATAATGGCGAGATGATTTTTATCGTAAATCTGACGCATTTCTCGGGTCATTGTAATGCCGTCTTTGACTGGCATGTCATGGTCGGTGATAACAAAAGAGATCTCTGAGCAGCGCTGCAATTTATCGAGTGCGACCTGACCATTTTCAGCTTCAGTTGTACGAATATATTGGTGTTCTAACAATTGGGTGACATGGCGTCGGACGGTAGGCGAATCATCAACAACAAGAGCATGGTGCTTGTGGTTGTTGATCAGTCTCTTTGCCAGAGGAAACAGATAGGAAATCGACGCCATACTATCTTTAAGGATGTAATCGAGCACACCCTTAGCAATAAAACGTTCACGAGCGGTGTCATCAAAAGTCGCGGTTAAGACAATCACTTTCTGCTTATATGAAAGTGCAAGATCAATCACTTCACCGTCTTGGGCGTCGGGCAGACAGTAATCCAATACTGCAAAACGAAACTCTTTGTGTCGCTGCAGCAGCGATTCAGCCTGAGCCAAAGACTCCGCTGCGCAAACATGACAGCCTAAAGCAGTGAGTTGCTGCTTTAGAAAGTTCTGGTAAGCGCGACTGTCCTCTACTACCAAGACTCTATTGTTCAAAACCGTGACTCTTTTTATTACTTATAGAATTAATAATAATCGTATCTAGCAAACTTGCGAGTCGATTGTTGGACAATTTTTCTTCTTATTTCGGCTTTGAGAATTAGCAGTAATTTATTATACTGTGTTTATATACAGTTTCGGTTAAGTGTGCAATGTGAGTAAGAAAACGCGCAAAATCATACATGTAGACATGGATTGCTTTTATGCTGCCGTAGAGATGCGTGATAACCCGTCATACAGGGGCAGACCACTCGCCGTTGGTGGACATGAGAAGCAGCGTGGAGTGTTAAGTACCTGTAATTACGAAGCGAGAAAGTTCGGTATTCGCAGTGCAATGCCTACTTCTAGAGCGTTACAGTTATGCCCACAGTTACTTGTCGTACCTGGCAGGATGCACGTGTATAAAGCAGTATCAAAGCAGATCCATGCTATCTTCTCTCGCTATACCAAACTAATAGAGCCCCTTTCGCTAGATGAAGCCTATCTGGACGTAACAGATTGTCTGTTACATAAAGGTTCGGCAACCTTAATCGCTCAGGCAATTCGTAATGATATTTGGAATGAGTTGCAGCTGACTGCTTCTGCAGGAATTGCTCCGATAAAGTTTCTGGCCAAAATTGCGTCTGATATGAATAAACCCAATGGCCAGTATGTGATTCCTCCAGAGCAGGTTCAGAGTGAAATAGATAAATTACCTTTGGAGAAGATCCCTGGAGTAGGCAAGGTCAGTCTGGAAAAGCTCCATCAGGCGGGACTGTATGTTGGTCTGGACATTAAAAACAGTGATTACCGCAGCTTGTTACTTAAGTTTGGTCGGCTTGGTGCATCATTGTGGAATAAGAGTCATGGCATCGATGAGCGTGAGATAGTTGTGGAACGCGAGCGCAAGTCTGTGGGGGTAGAGCGTACTTTTGCCGAGAATATATTTACTTATGATGAGTGTTGGCGCGTTATTGAAGAGAAGTTGTTTCCGGAGCTAGAGCAGCGACTCGAAAGAGCGTCTCCAGACAAAGCGATAATAAAGCAGGGCATTAAACTTAAGTTTGCCGATTTTCAACTGACAACTATTGAGCATATTCACCCGGAACTAGAGCTTGAGTACTTCAAACAGCTACTGCATGACATTCTTAAACGTCAGCAAGGTCGAGAGATCCGTCTGCTGGGCTTGAGCGTTATGCTCAAACCCGAAGAGCAAACTAAGCAACTGAGCTTTTTTTAACTTAATTCTTCAACCCACTGTTTAACCTGAGCAAATGGCGATGTTTCAAGTTGGCCGAAACCGGCTAATGATCGCGCTTTGATCTTAGTGAGTTTTGGTGTTGCCATGCCACAAAGGAACTTAGTTTTCAGGCTTGTCGATAAAGGTGAGTTTGCTTTTGTTTCTAGTTGAGCAAGCCACTCGCTTATCTGCTGTTGTTCAACCGTTTTTACTGCCAGCTTGGGTAACGTCGCGACGTGACCACGACACACACTACAGTGGTTACAGTTCTGAGGAGCGTTGCGATCACCAAAATACTCAGCTAGCTTTGCACTCAGGCATTGATCAGACTGGAAGAAATCGAGTAACTGATGGATACGTCTGATATCGTTGTTTTCTTTAGTCTGAAACAGGGATGAAAGCTTGTTAGCTAAGGCATCTATCGCTTGTTGGCTTGGCGAGACTCTGTACACCTCGGTCATAATCTTACTTTCTAATTCTATCCAGCCTTTCTGATGGAAGTAATTGAGCGCAGATACGGCTCTTGAACGCTCTCCCTGAAACTGTTGCCACAAGGTATCAAAGTCGACCTGACACCAGGTTCGGGCTTTAGGTGAGCTGTTAAATAGCGCAGTAACAAATTCACGACGTTGTGGGTCAAACTGATTAATGATGTTCTCTTTGTCTGTCAGGAACTTAAATCGGTAGTCTGCAAAATAGCTGTATTGTGCGCTGATGATGCCTTCCATCTCCAGATACACGAGTAAGGTTTTTAGCGGTAGCTGACGAACATTGCTTTCCGTTACCAGTCGGGGAAGTACGACTTCCCATTTAGGTGCAGAGTCAACGGCTTGCTTTAGCACAAACTCAACTTCACTCGGTTCAGGTGTATCGCCGTAAATAAAGTTTTCAAGGGTACTCAGGCCAGTCTGGTTAGCTAACAACACACATTGGGATGGCTGACCATCCCGTCCAGCGCGACCAATTTCCTGTGCATAGTTCTCAATCGACTTAGGCAGATCAAAGTGAATCACACGGCGAATATCTGACTTATCGACTCCCATTCCAAACGCTATTGTTGCCACGATACAGTCAAGCTCGCCACGCATAAACTGAGCTTGAATGTGTTCGCGCAGGTCATTTTTCATCCCTGCATGATAGGCGCTCACATTAATGCCGCTATCGCGTAGTAAATTGGCGACCTGATCAGCACTGTTTTGCAATGTTACGTAGACGATGGTGGGTAACTTTGGAGCTGATTGAACTAATTCTAACAGGGCTTGCGGCTTCTCATCATCGAGGCAAGGCGATACCGAAATGTCGAGGTTGGAGCGATAGAACCCAGTCACAACCACATCCTCGCGCTCGATGGCAAACTTGGTCTGCATATCTTCAATGACGGCATGTGTGGCGGTTGCGGTTAATAACAGTGCCTGAGGAATCTTGAGCTCTTTCAGGTAGTGGGGCAGTTTAAGGTAATCAGGACGGAAGTTGTGCCCCCACTCAGAGATACAGTGCGCTTCATCCACTACTAGCATTGAGACGGGGACCTGAGAAATAAACTGACGAAAACGTTCGTTCTTGAGCCTTTCCACCGAGATCATTAATACCTTAATGCGACCTTGTCTGACTTGTTCCATGATGTGTAGGGTATCTTCGCGACTTTGGCTCGAATCTATCGATGCAGCAGGGATCTGCTTGCTGTTTAAGAAGGCGAGTTGGTCTTTCATCAATGCAAGTAAAGGCGAGACGACAAGCGTTAAATGGGGCAGCATCACTGCGGGTAACTGATAGCAAAGTGATTTACCTGAGCCGGTAGGAAATATTGCCGAGCAAGATTTACCCTGTAAGACTTTTTCGATTACGGCCTGTTGGCCAGAGCGAAGGGACTCGAAGCCAAAGATGTTTTTGAGGGGCTGCTGTATGTCGAATTCTTGGTTTGGGCTCATCATTCGCTTGATTCCAGTATCTTTAAGACGCAATGAACACTATTCTAGGGACATTCGTCGCAATGGAACATGGTTTTAGTATGAATAAGTTGGAGCTAAAACAAATTATTCTCGATTTGTTGGAGCAGAAATGGCAAATCGCACAAAGCTCAGTGCTGAGAGCTATTGAATCAGCAACTGATGAAGAGACGGTGCCGGAACACAAGTATGACACTTTGGCTTTGGAAGCTTCCTACCTTGCTCATGGTCAGGCAAAACGTCTACAAGAGTGTGAACAGGAAATTAGCTTGTTTAAAGAGTTGGTGACGCCACAAGAGCCTCACTGCGTGGTACTTGGTTGCTTGGTTTCGCTACTTGATGTGAACGAGCAACGTAAATGGTTTTTTATCTCCCCGTGTGCAGGTGGTTTAAAAGTGGCGGCCAGCGAAGCGACGGTCATGTTGGTCACTTTTGACTCTCCTCTGGGCAGAGCACTTAAATCTAAAAATGTTGGCGATGAAGTTATTTATCGTGTTGCTGAAGTCGAACATTGTTACGAGATAGAAACCATCAGCTGACAAACTACTCTTCATTTCTGATATTGTAGGCACCAATAATTGAGCGTGAGGTAACAATGAAAAAAGTATTACTAACATTACCTTTATTACTTTCCAGTCAAGTTTATGCAGCTCAGTGTAAAGTTGATTTAAAGAATGAGATTCACCTTAACGGTGAGCGAATTGAAATTCATCAGACAAGCGGTGACACTGCAATCGTTGATGAAAACAATAACTTAACGATCCACGGTGAAAAAATTGAGCTTGATGATAGTCAGAAACAAGCCATTGCTGAATACCGTGACAACATCAATGATTACCTACCTAGAGCGAAGCAAATCGCACAGGACGGTTTAGCTCTGGCTAACGACATAGTTGACGATGTTGCTGAAAGCTTCGACGCGCCAGAAGCGTTTGCTGGTGTGAAAGAGTCGATGAAACAGTTCTATGCCGATATTGAAGCTCGATACTACCAGAATGGTGACCTGGTGTTGCCAGCCGATAGTTTTGGCTCTTTAAGCGAGACTTGGTCAGATGACTTTGAAAAAGCTAAGGCTCTGTTTAATGAAGAGTTTATTACCAGCGCATTTGATGCAATGTCTGAGAAAATGAAGGCCGAGGGTGGTTTGAACCTGACTGAAATGGCTAACTCAATGGCGGAGCTGAAAGAGCGCATAGCACAACGTCTTGCTGAGCACGCCAGTGAAGTTGAGCAGCAAAGTGAAGAGTTTTGTGATTCTCTGGATCAAATGGCAGAGCAAGAGCAGCAGTTGCACGACAAGATCCCTCAACTGAAGGACTACCAGATCTTTACTATCTGATAAGCTAAATCTCAACAGAATCTATGATTAGAAAAAGCGCCATTGCGGCGCTTTTTTCATTTCTGTCATCCGCATTGGTTGAATGTTGGGCAAAACCCTTGCTCGTTGGTTTAACCAATTAACTTTTTTTTGTTTATTCATAATATATATCGATTGTTTAGTTTTATGTGGTGAATTATACTCCTGTACTAGTTAGCTAGTTCACTGGTGCGAAGTAGGTTGTATGGCACAAACAAATAACTCTCAAACACGCGAGCATTTTGGTTCTCGTCTTGGTTTCATTTTAGCGGCGGCAGGTGCGGCTGTTGGTCTGGGCAATATCTGGGGTTTCCCTACACAAGCGGCAAGTAATGGTGGTGGCGCGTTTCTACTTGTCTATCTCGTAATGATCCTTGTAGTTGCATTTCCTATGCTGGTGGTAGAGATGGCCATCGGTCGCTACGGTCAGGCTAACCCGGTTGATAGTATGCGTTCACTTACAGCTAACCCTATGGGCAAGAGCCTTGGAGCGACAGTAGGCTGGATTGGCTTAAGTGTGCCGAGTGCGGTGCTAGCGTTTTATAGTATTGTCGGCGGCTGGTTGATTTGCTTCTTGCTCGGTGCGATTACTGAAGTATTAGGTTTTGAACAGGCAACCGCTTGGTTCAAAGGCTTTAGTGTTGAACGAAACTTATTCGGGACCATTACGTTTTATGTTTTGACGGTCTTAATTGTTCAGGGGGGCGTAAAGCAAGGCATTGAAAAATGGTCGACACGTCTGATGCCAGCCCTGTTTGTTCTGTTTGGCCTGTTGTTTATCTACATTATGACTCAGAACGGTGCAATGGAAGGCCTCAAACACTACCTGATCCCTGACTTTGACAAAGTGATGGATCGTAAGCTTATCTTAGCGGCAATGGGGCAAGGCTTCTTTTCTCTGACCATAGGTGGTTGTTCAATGCTTATTTATGGCTCTTACCTAAGTAAGAAGGAGAACTTGCCGAAGATGGCTATGAACGTCACTTTAGTCGATACTGCCGTTGCCTTTATTGCTGGTTTGGTTGTTATGCCCGCGATGTTTGTCGCAATGCAGAAGGGTGTGCAGATTTATGCTGAAGATGGGTCGTTACTGAGTTCGGATACACTTGTTTTTACTGTACTGCCTTTGATGTTTGATAGCTTAGGTCTGCTTGGGCAGTTGTTTGCAATCGTCTTCTTCTTACTGCTCACGATCGCTGCATTAACTTCTTCGATTTCGATGCTTGAGTGTCCGGTAGCCTTAGTAAGCGAACGCTTCAACACTGAACGTAAAACCACAAGCTGGGTGCTAGGCGGACTGATAGCCCTGTTCAGCATCGTTATAGTGTTTAACTTTGGCGCTATGTTCGGGGCGGTAGCGACCATCGCTACTCAGTATTTACAGCCTGCAGCTGCACTACTGTTCTGCCTGTTTGGTGGCTGGGTGTGGAGCCGAAACAGCAAGATCAAAGAGCTGCAACAGGGGTGCCCTGAGTTTACTCAAGGATGGTTTGGCAAATTATGGCCAACTTACGTCAAGTTTGTGTGTCCAGTGTTAGTGGCAACCGTGATATGGGCATCATTTGGTTAACAGCCAAACGACAGATAGTAAAAAGCCCGCATAGTGATATGCGGGCTTTTGGCTTTCACAGCTTCATTTTACTGAGCTGGAGCGTTGATTTGACCAGTCGTCAAAGGATCAACATCAAGGTCAGTGACCTCTTCTATGAACTCTTCAACCACTTGCTCGACTTCGTCATCATCTTGGTTAAAGTAAGCAAGGTGGAAGATTGCGTCACCTTCATTGACCAGTGGTAGTGTCTGCTGACCGATAACAATACCGCCTTTACGAGCGGTTAGCTCGATCTCACTGTGGCCTAATGGCGCACTGATGTAGGCAAGTACTTGTCCTTTCTCTACTTTTTCACCCAGAGTCACAACAGTACGTAAAATACCGTCGCTCTCTGCGCGAAGCCAGCTAGTGGACTTAGCAATAACTGGTGTTGGAAGCTTTTTACGGCTCGAACGCAGCATGCCAATAGCTTGCATTACACGCTGAACACCAATAAAACCAGCACTGATGCAAATTGGCTCAAAGCGTAATGCTTCACCAGCTTCATAAGTCAGAACCGGAATGCCCAGGCGTTCTGCTTCGCTACGCAGAGAACCATCACGTAGTGGAGCATCGACTATCACTGGCGTAGCGAACGCCTGAGCAATACGAAGCGTCTCTGGGTTACTTAAATCCGCACGAATCTGCGGTAAGTTGGTACGGTGAATTGCACCAGTATGTAAGTCCAGAATGTAATCACAGCGCTTTGCTACCTGAGAGAAAAAAGTGTTCGCCATGCGTGAAGCAAGAGAACCTTTTTCACTGCCCGGGAAGCAGCGGTTTAAATCGCGTCTGTCTGGTAGATAGCGCGATTTATGAATAAAGCCAAACACGTTAACGATAGGTACAGCGATCACGGTCCCTTTGAGCTTGTCAGCATCAATGGTGTTGATCAGTTGTCGCACAATTTCAACGCCGTTGAGCTCATCGCCATGGATAGCAGCGTTGACCATAAGCACTGGTCCCGCTTGCTTACCGTTGATAATCTCAACCGGAATCGATAATGGTGAATGGGTATAAAGCTTGGCAGCTTCTAACTCAATGACCTTACGTTCTCCCGGTGAGACTGACTCACCGAGAAATTCAAACACGCTATTCTTTTTAGCCTTTGCCACGAGTTTTAGTCCTTTTACTTGCCGCATTTTTCTCAATGAATTCGACAATCATTCCAGCAATGTCTTTACCAGTTGCGGCCTCAATACCTTCAAGACCTGGAGATGAGTTTACTTCCATGACTAATGGACCACGGTCTGATCTTAGGAGATCAACCCCAGCCACATTTAGACCCATTATTTTCGCTGCTGCTACCGCTGTGCGGCGTTCTTCCGGAGTAATTTTAACCAGAGATGCGCTACCGCCACGGTGTAGGTTAGAGCGGAACTCACCTTCAGCACCTTGACGTTTCATCGCTGCAATAACTTTATCACCCAGAACAAAACAACGAATATCCGCGCCGCCAGCTTCTTTGATGTATTCCTGCACCATGATGTTGGCTTTCAGGCCCATGAAGGCTTCAACAACACTTTCAGCTGCTTTACGCGTTTCTGCTAGTACAACCCCGATGCCTTGAGTACCTTCAAGTAGCTTGATCACAACTGGCGCACCACCAACCATGTCTAGTAGATCTTTGACATCGTCTGGTTTGCTTGCAAAGCCAGTGATCGGCATACCAATGCCTTTACGTGATAGCAACTGCATTGAACGCAACTTGTCACGTGAGCGTGTAATCGCTACCGATTCGTTAACCGGGTATACGCCCATCATTTCGAATTGACGCAATACTGCAGTACCGTAAAAGGTAACAGATGCACCGATTCGAGGAACAATCGCGTCAAAGCCAGATAGCTCTTCACCTTTGAAGTGAATTTCTGGTTTTTCTGAGTTGATATTCATATAACAACGTAGCGCATCAATCACTTTAACTTCGTGACCACGGTTTTGAGCCGCTTCAATTAGGCGCTTAGTTGAGTAAAGGTTCGCGTTGCGAGACAGAATACCAATTTTCATTATTTGTTTTCCTCGAAAGGGACTAAAAACGATTCTACAGGGTCGACGATGATACGGTTGTGCATTGCTGTTCGACCTAATAACATGCGAAATGCCATGTTTTCACGATTAGTTAAAGTAATTTCGATTGGCCAGCTTTCTCCGCCAATTCTCAATTCTGACTCGATGACATAGCGTGATTCTTCATGTCCACCTGAATCACGTACGATGCGCTCGTCAATTACTTTAGCTTCACATACAGTTTCAATATCCGTGTTATGTTGCATTGGGTGGATCCAGAATCTAACCCAAAGAGCTTCGTCCTTCTTAAAGCTCTCTACTTTGAATGCGTGTAAGCATGAGGTCCTGGCTCCGGTATCGATTTTTGCATTAATTTCTTCAATACCTAAACCCGGCAGGCTAAGAGTTTCTCGCCAACCTACTAATAGTTTTTCTTTCATCGCAGTAACAATATATTTAGAGAGAATTTAAGATGCTCTAGTGATGTGAGCATCCCCGACATAACACGGTGACTACCGATTATATGGCTTGAAGAGGGTATTAGAATGTACCCTAAGGCGCTTCAAGGACGGCGACTGTAGCAACCATGTTCTAGTGTGACTAACGAAAAAAAATATCCGTCACAACAAAATATTTTTATCAAACATTAGTACAAGATACAAAAAAAGCCAGCTAATGCGAGCTGGCTTTTTTGATTAGTTTTTCTAATGATTTATTGGTGGGCTACTTGTTTGGAATTGCCTCAAGTAATGCCACCATTTGATCCCAGAAAAGTGCGACAGTATCGATCTTCACTTTCTCATCAGGAGAGTGAGGGAACTTAATCGTTGGGCCGAAAGAAACCATATCCATGTTCGGGTAAGGTTCTTTGAACAGACCACATTCCAGACCTGCGTGAATAACCATGATGTTTGGTTTATGACCGTAGATACCTTCATACATGTCACGGAAAATTGCCATGATTTCTGAGTCAGCATCAGGTTTCCAACCAGGATATGCACCAGAGAATTCGATGTTTGCACCTGCAAGGTCTGCCACTGAAGTCAGCATGCCTTCAACCTGTTGACGGCCAGAGTCGATCAGTGAACGAACCAGACACAGTACGTTGATACGGTTCTCTTCAGTAGTCACGACACCTACGTTCAAAGAGGTTTCTACAACACCTTCAATTTCATCGCTCATGCGAATCACGCCGTTTGGACAAGCGTTTAGTGCTGCGATAAAGCGTTGTTGATCTGCAATAGACAGCGCCTGAGCATCTGTTTCAATTGACTGATTAAAAGAGACGATGTCTGTTTCTACTTTACCTAGCTCAGTTTTTAGCAGGTTAGTGTAGAACTCGAAAAGCTCAGCTAGCTTAGCTTCATTCTCTGCAGGAACAGCAACGGTAACGAAAGCCTCACGAGGGATTGCGTTGCGCAGGCTACCACCACGGAATTCTACCAGACGAAGATCAAGTTCCTGAGCGTGGCCAGCTAAGAAGCGAGCAAGGAGCTTGTTTGCGTTGCCGCGACCTGTGTGAATATCACAGCCAGAGTGACCGCCCTTTAGTCCTTTCAGAATAAGTTGGCGAGTTACAAGACCAGCGGGGATTGCTTCGCGAGTAATATCGAATGCCATCTCACCATCAATGCCGCCAGCACAACCCATGTAGACTTCGCCTTCCTGCTCAGAGTCAGTATTAAGAAGGATGTCGCCTTCTAGCCAACCCTCTTGCAGACCAAATGCGCCAGTCATACCTGCTTCTTCATCAATAGTAAGCAGAACTTCAATTGGACCATGCTTGATTTCAGTTGAAGCCAGTACCGCTAAACAAGAAGCCATGCCAATGCCGTTATCAGCACCTAGCGTTGTTCCTTTTGCCGTTACCCATTCACCGTCGATGTATGGCTGGATAGCGTCTTTTTCGAAATCATGATCAGTGTCTTCATTCTTCTGAGGCACCATATCGATATGCGCCTGGAGAACGACACCTTTCTTGTTTTCCATGCCTGCTGTAGCAGGCTTCTTGATAAATACGTTACCAGTTGGATCACGACGAACATCTAAGCCTTGCTCTGTAGCCCAGTTAACAATGTACTGTGCCAGGGCCTCTTCATGTTTTGAAGGGTGAGGAATAGAACAGATCTTATCGAAAAACTGCCATAGTGGAGCAGGTGATAAGTTGCTGATTTCAGAATGGAATTCAGACACGGATGACTCCTTATTGAGAATAATGCCAGATCTTATGATTTATAATCTAAATATATCGGAAGATTAATCTGCATCTGGCCTATTAAGTAGAGGCACAGAATATCACTCCCAGAGTCGAGGGTGTAGCGAAACAACCTCTGAAATGTTTCGTTGTTATCACAGATTATAGATTTGCTGCGATCGCCTTATGTGGCTAGGTTCTTATCTTATTGTAGGAAAATAAACTCAAAGGCTGATAATTCTGTAATTAAATTACGAAAATATAATGATCTTAATCAAGTTTTAAACTTTTTGTGACTTTTGTCACTTTTGTGCTTGTAATTAATTTTCTTTGGGGTATATTTATAACCAACTTCGAAAGCGAAGAGAAAATGCTCAAAGGATGAGTCCGATTTGTCGCCTCCAAGGAACCGAGAAATCAATATTTGTTATCTGTTTTAATTGATTTAGAAGGTGATGTTATGAAAGGTTTACCAAGTGCAGCGTTCTGGCTAAACAGCTCTGTTTACACAGGCAGCTTTACTTACCCAACAAGCTTCGGTTACTAACCACAAGCTTGTCACTCTCGAACAGTTTGTTCACCCCTATTATTGGAATTTTTTACGGCTCCTAATAGCTGACATGATTCAACCGCCACTCAATATGAGTGGCGTTTTTTTATCTGCTGCATATCTCCCCAAAAAATTCGTGGTTTATCGCTACCACTCAAAGTCTTCGTTTTTTATTCGTGTAAACACATACTATTTAGAGCTGATATCGCTAAATTGACGCTGAAAGTTTACGACATAGTGCAAAAAAACATCTTTTTGAAAATATCGGTAATTTCAACCTTAATGACTGATATAGAAGATAAAATCCCACCTATCGCCCGATATCTTTTGTTTGAAATGTCACTTCATAGTAAGAAATATTGATTAGAGTCATAATTCTATCTGGAATTTACTATTTGATGACTTTATAATTCGAGCCAATCGATTACGCAACCGTTTACTTTTTACCCTTTTAGGATTCGATCATGTTCGAAAAACTGTTCAAGCTCAGTGAGAACGGCACTAACGTTAAAACTGAGATTATCGCCGGTATTACCACTTTCCTGACGATGGCTTACATCATTTTTGTAAACCCAGCAATGCTAGCTGACGCAGGGATGGATAAAGGTGCTGTGTTTGTAGCGACCTGTCTTGCAGCAGCAATTGGCTGTTTTATCATGGGCTTTGTTGCTAACTACCCAATTGCACTAGCTCCAGGTATGGGCTTGAATGCCTTCTTTACCTACGGTGTGGTTTTAGGCATGGGCCACTCTTGGCAAGTAGCGCTAGGTGCGGTGTTTGTCTCAGGTATTATCTTCATGGCGTTGAGTGTTTTTAAGATCCGTGAGTGGATTATTAACTCAATCCCAATGGCACTGCGTACCGGTATCTCTGCAGGTATCGGTCTTTTCCTGGCTTTCATTGGTTTGCAAAACTCAGGTATCGTCGTTGATAACCCAGCAACGCTAGTTGGTCTTGGTCATATCACTGGCTTACAACCAGCACTTGCTGCGCTAGGTTTCTTCCTGACGATCGGTCTGGTATATCGCGGCGTTCGTGGTGCGGTAATGATTGCAATCCTGATTATCACAGCTCTTGGCTTGATGCTTGGTGACGTTCAGTGGGGCGGTATCATGTCTACTCCACCAAGCGTAGCGCCAACGTTTATGCAGATGAATATTGCTGACGTATTTGAAGTCGGTATGATTTCAGTGGTATTCGCATTCCTTTTTGTTGACCTGTTTGACACTGCTGGTACGTTAGTTGGCGTAGCGAGCAAAGCTAACCTTATTAAAGAAGATGGCAAACTACCTCGCCTGAGCAAAGCGCTTCTTGCTGACTCAACGGCGACTTCTGTGGGTGCGATGATTGGTACTTCAAGTACTACATCATATGTTGAATCGACAGCGGGTGTTGCAGCTGGTGGCCGTACTGGTCTGACTGCGGTTGTTGTTGGTGTGATGTTCCTGTTAGCGCTGTTCTTCTCGCCATTAGCAGGAATGATTCCAGCGTACGCAACAGCTGGCGCGCTATTCTATGTCGCGATTCTGATGATGTCTGGCCTGGTAAGCGTAGACTGGCGTGACCTAACGGAAGCGGCTCCAGTCGTTGTGACTTGTTTACTGATGCCTCTGACTTACTCTATTGCTGAAGGCATTGCACTTGGCTTTATCTCTTACGCAGCGATCAAACTACTAAGTGGTAAAGGCCGTGATGTATCCATTAGCGTTTGGGTTCTATCTGCAGTATTTATCATTAAGTATCTTGTCGCTTAAACAACTAAGCTAGTGATTTCGTTCGCTAGTTAGCTACAAATGCACTATTTTTCGCCATAACAGCGCAACTGTTATGGCGATTATTTTTGTAATTGGGAGATATTCCCCATTGGTATTGTAAGACGCATCCGTTAAAATAATCGTTTGCGTAGCTTTTCCCCAGACATGTCTGGTGCAATCGTCCTGAGTTTCTCGACGCGTTGCTGGGATGCAGATTTTAAAAATTATTAGGTTATTACAATGAGTAAAAAATTCATCATCACTTGGGACCAAATGCACACACTTTGTCGCGAACTGGCTGAAAAACAGATGCCAGCAGAGCAGTGGAAAGGTATTTGGGCAGTGAGCCGTGGCGGTCTTGTTCCTGGTGCAATCCTTGCCCGTGAACTGGGTATTCGTCATGTTGATACTATCTGTATCTCTAGCTACGATCATGATCACCAGCGTGATATGACAGTAGTTAAAGCACCAGAGGGTGACGGTGAAGGTTTCCTAATCGTTGAAGACCTAGTAGACAGTGGTGACACAGCGCGTAAATTGCGTGAAATGTACCCGAAAGCAAAACTGATTGCAGTTTGTGCTAAGCCTGCAGGTGTTGAACTGCTGGATGACTACGTCGTGGATATCGCTCAGGACACATGGATTGAGCAACCTTGGGATATGTCAATTCAGTACATTGAGCCAATCAACCGCAAGCAAAAGTAGTCGCCAGATTGATAACTCGGCAAATTATTGATGAATGACCCTTTATTGGGTCATTTTTTTTATTACTATTTAGGAAATGATTTTAATTAGGTTGTATTAATGTCCGAGGAAGTCAGTAAGAATCTCTCAGAAACGCTCTTTGCTAACCATAAACAGGCAAGAGAGACTTCTGCGTTGACCCAGTATATGCCAACGAGCGAGAGCTTCTTAGAAGAGAAACAGCAGCAAGATGGTTACAAATGGTACCGTAACCTACGCCGTATGCAGTGGGCTTGGCAGGGGTTAGACCCTATCGAAATAGAAGCAGTACTGGCAAAAATTGCCGCCTCGAAGCACTCACGCACTCATGATGACTGGCTAGATACCGTGATGGGCTATCACAGTGGTAACTGGACCTATGAGTGGACAAAGCTTGGCATGCTGCATCAGAAGCGTTCACATAAATTGAAGGGAGAAGCGGCTGCAGATGAAATGTTTAATGCATCACTCTGTTTTAGCATAGCTGGTTACCCACACCTTAAAAATGATCGCCTTGCTACCCAGGCACAGGTGCTAGCCAGCAATGCCTACGCTGAAGCGAGCAAAAAGACCGGCTACATTGTTAAGCGAATCGAAGTTCCTTATCAAAACAAGAAGATCGTTGCTCACTTGCACCTAACCAGTACTGAGAAGCCTCAACCGGTCGTTATGGTTAGTGCAGGATTAGACAGCTTGCAAACGGATCTATGGAGTTTATTCCGTGATCATCTGGCGAAGAAAAACATCGCCATGCTGACTGTCGACATGCCTTCTATTGGTCACAATGTGCACTGGAACCTGACCGAGGATTCTTCGTGTTTGCATCAGGTCGTTCTAAATGAACTGTACAGTATTCCTTGGGTTGATCATCACCGAGTGGGTTTAATCGGTCTTCGTTTTGGCGGTAACGCTATGGTGCGTTTGTCGTTTATGGAGCAGGATAAGATCAAAGCCTGTGTCTCGTTAGGTGCGCCCATTCACGATGTTCTGTCATCGCCAGCTAAGTTAAAGCAAATGCCTAAGATGTATCTGGATGTACTGGCTTCACGCTTAGGTAAGAGTGCCGTTGATATTAACAGCCTTGCGGGTCAGTTGATGGCGTGGTCATTAAAAGTTCAGGGGATTCTATCGAATCGTAAGACTCGCGTGCCAATTCTGGCAATGAGTTTAGAGAATGATCCGGTCTCACCATTTAGTGACAATCAGCTGGTCGCACTTTTTAGTGACTACGGTAAAGCAAAGAAAATTACTGCTAAGACAATTACACAAGGCTATGAGCAATCCCTCGATTTAGCGATAAAGTGGTTGGAGGACGAGCTAATTAGATGACATTTTTGGTAATTTAGACAACACTTAAACATATCGACTACCCAGACTTTTAAGTCCTGACGAGTGGTCGATAATAATAAGTCAATGAATATGGAGATTCATATGTCTGAACCGACGAAAAGTCCAACGCACTACCGCTTGTTATCTACCCTAAGAGCTATTGGTCCTTATTTACGAGAAGCACAGAGCACCGATAGCTTATATATCTTTGATTGTTTATCTGTCTGTGTGAACGACAAAAAATCACCGGAACAACGTGAGTTTTGGGGCTGGTGGTTAGAGCTTGAGAAAAATGAAGATCTGTTTGAAGCGCGCTATCGCACTGGTCTGTATGACGTGACAGGTGAGTGGCAAGAAAAAGCGTTGCCTAAAAAAGCGGTCGAAGATGTCACCAGAACTCAGGAAGCCTTCCACCAAAAGCTATTAGAAACACTGGAAAAGGAATTCGCCATACCAGTGGAAATGCATAAAGAGTCGGTTGAATTCGTCTAATTTTCCCTGCTTATCATCTCTGTTGACCAAAAAGGCGCTTTTTAGCGCCTTTTCTGCTTGTGAATTTGCCATTTGATTGCTAAAACATCAGGTCTAATCGATCTTACTCGCACAAAGCATAGAGTTGGATTGTGAGGGTTTTTATTTATTTCATAGTAGAAAGGCAATGAATCAAGAAAGCGGAAAAGCATCACAGTCTCAGACAGTGGTGGTGAAATTAGGTACAAGTGTTTTAACAGGTGGTACGCTAGCGTTAGATCGAGCTCATATGGTTGAGTTAGTTCGTCAGTGTGCAGAACTTAAAAAGCAAGGCCATTCAGTTGTGATGGTTTCGTCTGGCGCAATTGCAGCAGGACGCGAACACTTAGGATACCCCGCACTGCCCAACTCAATGGCCAGCAAGCAGTTATTGGCTGCCGTTGGTCAAAGTCAGCTGATTCAGACTTGGGAGTCATTGTTTGCTATCTATGGACTGAAAATTGGCCAAATGCTGCTAACCCGTGCTGATTTAGAAGACCGTGAACGTTTCCTAAACGCGCGTGACACCATCAATGCTCTGGTTGAAAACGACATTATTCCAGTAGTGAATGAAAATGACGCTGTAGCAACCAGTGAAATCAAAGTTGGTGACAATGATAACTTGTCAGCTTTGGTTGGCATTCTGTGTGGTGCAGACAAGCTATTACTTCTGACTGACCAGAAAGGTCTGTTTACTGCTGATCCTCGCAAAGACCCAAATGCTGAGTTGATCAAAGAAGTAAAAACCATTGATGACACCCTGCGTAAAATTGCGGGTGGCAGTGGTACAACGCTAGGTACTGGCGGTATGGCGACTAAGCTGCAGGCTGCTGATATTGCTCGTCGCGCAGGTATTGAAGTGATTATTGCCGCGGGTAGTGCGCCAAACGTAGTGTTCGACTCTTTAGGCGAGCAGCCACAAGGCACACGCTTCCTGCCTTGTGCCGAAGCACTAGAAAACCGCAAGCGTTGGATTCTTGCAGGACCTGCTGCGTCTGGTGATATCGTCATTGATGATGGTGCGGTGAATGCCGTGGTAGGTAAAGGCAGTAGCTTACTGGCTAAAGGTTTGACCAAGGTCAGTGGAGAGTTTGCTCGTGGCGACGTCGTTCGCGTGACTGATGTTAAAGGCAAACTGGTTGCGCGTGGTATCGCAAGTTACTCCAGCCAGGATATGGCGAAGATCGTTGGTAAGCACAGTAAAGATATTATTGGAATACTCGGGTACGACTACGGCAACGAAGTACTGCACCGTGATGATATGGTCGTAATCCAAGAATAAGGAAAGAGAAAGTGGAACTGATTTCTATGGGTGTCGCTGCTAAAGAAGCGGCGTTCCAACTAGCGACTGCTTCAACAGCGCAAAAAAACCAGGCATTGGCAATTATTGCTGATGAATTAGAAGCCAATGCGGAAACCATTTTAGCCGCTAACGCAAAAGATATTGCTCAAGGTCGCGAAGCGGGTATGACGGATGCTTTGCTTGACCGCCTACTTCTTAATGAAGAGCGTTTAGTTGGTATCGCGAATGACGTACGTAATGTAATCAGTCTTAATGACCCGGTTGGTAGTGAGCTAGACAGTAAGGTACTGGAAAACGGTATGACTCTGTCTCGCCGTCGCGTACCTCTTGGTGTTGTTGGTGTTATCTACGAAGCTCGTCCGAACGTAACCATCGATATTGCAGCTCTGTGTCTTAAAACCGGTAACGCGAGTATTCTTCGCGGCGGTAAAGAGACCTTCTTCTCTAACATGGAGTTAGTTAAGGTTATTCAATCTGCATTAGCGAAAGCTGAGCTTCCTGCAGCATCGGTACAGTACATTGAAAAACCAGATCGTGAACTGGTTTCTCAGTTACTAAAACTGGATGATTACGTGGATATTATTATTCCTCGTGGTGGTGCTGGTCTACACAAAATGTGTAAAGAAAACAGCAATATCCCCGTGATTATTGGTGGCTTCGGTATTAGCCATATCTTTGTTGATGAAAGTGCAGATTTAGTTAAGTCTCTCGACGTTGTGGAGAACTCAAAAGTCCAGCGACCTTCAGCATGTAATGCACTTGATACTTTGCTAGTACACGAGAAGGTGGCGGCTGAGTTCTTGCCAATGCTGGTTGAGCGTATGAACGACCAGGTGACATTTGTGGTTGAGTCTAGTGCAAAACCGTTTATGAGCGCTGCCAAGCAGCAACGCGATGCGGCAGAGGGTGACTTCGATACTGAGTGGTTGAGCTACACACTAGGTGTGAAGGTGGTTGCTGATGTTAAACAAGCCATTGACCATATGCGTGTCCACAATGCTAGCCACTCAGATGCGATTATGACTAATAGCCTGGTTAACTCGGAGCTATTTATTAACTCAGCTGGTTCTGCGGCGGTATACGTTAACGCGTCAACTCGTTTCACTGACGGTGCTCAGTTTGGTTTAGGTGCCGAAGTAGCGGTATCAACACAGAAACTGCACGCTCGTGGCCCTATGGGTCTTGAAGAGCTAACCAGCTACAAATGGGTTGGTAAAGCTAACTACTTGCCGCGCAGTTAACAAATCTCGGCAAACATTGATTGAAAAAGGGGCTAACTAGCCCCTTTTACTTTTCTTAAGAATACTTAATCCGCTAAACTGTCTGTCACTTATATGGAGGTGATATGCATTGTCCTTTTTGCTCTGAGAACGATACTAAAGTAATTGATTCTCGTTTGGTTGCCGATGGCCATCAGGTTCGTCGCCGCAGACAGTGTCTTGCGTGTAGTGAACGTTTCACAACATTTGAAACCGCTGAACTGGTGATGCCTCGTGTGATCAAATCTAATGGAAACCGCGAACCATTTAACGAAGATAAAATGGTCGGGGGCCTTCAGCGCGCACTTGAGAAACGTCCGGTAAGTGCTGATGCAGTCGATGTTGCCATCAGTATGATTAAGTCACAACTCCGTGCGACAGGTGAACGTGAGGTGCCTAGCGAGATGATTGGTAACCTGGTCATGGATCAGCTCAAAGAGCTCGACAAAGTCGCCTATATTCGTTTCGCCTCTGTTTACCGCAGCTTCGAAGATATTCGAGAGTTTGGTGAAGAGATTGCACGACTAGAAGACTAAAGGCTGCACTCAATGACCACCTTTACCTCTCAAGATTTTAAAATGATGTCTCGGGCTATTGAGTTAGCAAAAGGAGGCATCTATACCACGGCGCCTAACCCTAATGTTGGCTGCGTTATTACTCGCGATGGTGAGATAGTTGGTGAAGGTTTTCACTATCGAGCCGGAGAGCCCCATGCCGAAGTTCATGCGCTACGTATGGCCGGTGAAAAGTCTGTCGGTGCGACTGCTTACGTTACTCTGGAGCCTTGCTCACATTACGGCAGAACCCCTCCGTGTGCAGAGGGTCTGATTAAAGCCAAGGTCGCTAAAGTTATCTGTGCGATGCAAGACCCTAATCCACAAGTGGCGGGACGAGGCATTCAGATGCTGCGTGACGCAGGTATTGAAGTTGAAGTCGGTCTGCTGGAGCAAGATGCTATTAACCTCAATCCTGCGTTTATCAAACGCATGAAGACAGCCATGCCATTTGTTCAGTTGAAAATGGCAGCCAGCCTGGATGGACAAACAGCATTGGCCAACGGCCAGAGCCAGTGGATTACCTCGTCAAAAGCACGCCAGGACGTACAAAAATATCGTGCACAAAGCGGCGCGATTCTCTCGACCAGCAAAACCGTTATTGATGATAACGCATCACTCAATGTTCGCTGGGATGATCTACCTCAATCGGTGCAGAGTCACTATCCTGAGCAGCAACTGCGTCAGCCTGTACGAGTGATTCTCGATAGACAAGGCCTGTTAACTCCGGAGTTAAAGCTGTTTAACACTGAAGGTGGACGCTTAATTGTTGCAGAGCAAGGCGATGTGGAACTGCAGTTAAACACCGAGCATCAAGTCGATTTGAGTGCGACATTCGCTGATTTAGCCAACAAACATAATATCAATCACTTATGGGTTGAGGCCGGAGCAACGCTGGCATCGAGCCTGATTAAAGCTGATCTGGTTGACGAACTCGTACTCTACTTAGCGCCTAAAATTATGGGTAGCGATGGCAGAGGTTTGCTTGGCGCACTTGGTCTTGAGTCAATGGCCGAGGTTATTGAGCTCGATATAAAAGATATTAGACAGGTGGGCAGTGATATCCGTATTGTTGCCACCATAGTAAAGAAAGAAATGTAATCATGTTTACAGGTATTGTAGAAGCAGTTGGTACGCTGACTGCTATCACGCCGAAAGGCGAAGATATTAGTGTGACGGTAGACGTCGGCACGCTCGATATGAGCGATGTAAAACTCGGCGATAGTATCGCGACAAATGGCGTTTGTTTGACTGTGGTAGAGTTCAACTCAACCAGTTACAGCGCAGACCTGTCACTGGAAACTCTTGATAAGACAGGTTTTACTGACTATTCGGCAGGCGACAAGGTTAACCTTGAAAAAGCGATGCTGCCAACCACCCGATTTGGTGGTCATATCGTTTCTGGTCACGTCGACGGTGTCGGTGAAATTGTAGAGCGTAATATGGCTGGCCGAGCGATCGAGTTCTGGGTTTCGATGCCTGGTGATATCGCGAAATATGTTGCTGAAAAAGGCTCGATTACCGTCGACGGTATTAGCCTGACGGTCAACGCTCTGCGTAAAAACCAATTTAAGCTCACTATTGTGCCTCACACTGGTGAAGAAACGACAATTGCTGACTTTCAGGTTGGCCGCAAGGTGAACCTTGAAGTGGATGTGTTGGCTCGTTACATGGAGCGCTTACTGACCAGTCGCGAAGAGCAACAACCAGAATCCAGCATTACCATGGAATTTTTACAGCAAAATGGATTTGCCTAGGTCAGGTGTTGAACCGACCGAATTAATTAGCCGCTAGAAGCCAAGATAGGAATACAAAAATGCCAATTAGTACGCCACAAGAAATTATTGATGATATTCGCCTGGGTAAGATGGTTATCCTGATGGATGACGAAGACCGTGAAAATGAAGGCGATTTAATTATGGCTGCGGAGCATGTCACTCCAGAAGCGATTAACTTTATGGCGACTCATGGCCGTGGTTTGATTTGTCTAACCATGACAAAAGAGCGTTGTGAGCGTCTGGGTCTGCCGCCTATGGTGCAAGACAATAATGCTCAGTACACGACTAACTTTACTGTCTCGATTGAAGCGGCAGAGGGTGTGACAACGGGTATTTCAGCCGCAGACCGTGCGCGTACCGTGCAGGCTGCTGTAGCGAAAGAAGCTAAGGCTGCAGATTTGGTTCAGCCTGGTCATATCTTCCCATTAGCGGCTCAAGAGGGCGGGGTACTAACGCGTGCTGGTCATACAGAAGCTGGCTGTGATTTAGCGCGTCTGGCTGGTTTAGAACCTTCAGGTGTTATTGTTGAGATCCTTAATGATGATGGCACTATGGCTCGACGTCCTGATTTGGAAATCTTTGCTGAAAAGCACGATATCAAACTGGGTACCATTGCTGACCTGATTGAATACCGCAACAATACTGAAACGACGATTGAGCGCGTTGCTGAATGTAAGCTGCCGACGGAGTTTGGTGAGTTTAATCTGGTGACTTTCCGCGACACGATCGATAACCAAATTCACTACGCGCTATGCAAAGGCGATCTTGACGGTGAGGCGCCACTTGTTCGTGTTCACTTGCAAGATACCTTTACCGACCTTCTGCACAGTGACCGTAATGCCGAACGCAGCTGGACTCTGGATGCGGCGATGAAGCGTATTGGCAAAGACGGTGGTGTGTTGGTTATTCTGGGTAACGAAGAGTCAACGGATCTTCTTATCCATCGCGTTAAGATGTTTGAAGCGCAAGACAAAGGTCAGGCACCGACTCTGGCCAAGAAACAAGGCACGTCACGTCGTGTTGGTGTGGGTTCACAGATCCTTGCTGACCTTGGTGTTCACGATATGCGTCTGCTGTCATCGACGAACAAGAAGTACCACGCGTTGGGCGGCTTTGGCCTGAATGTCGTCGAGTATATTTGCGAGTAATTTGCCTCGCCTAACGACGTCAATTATCCAACTGAAGGCCTCACTGTGATTGTGGGGCCAAAAATTTCGTACCAGATAAATGCTTTAGCTGTCAGGTACGAGTTCTGTTAAATTTCTATTAGATATTGCTCACAGATTTGTGCTAGAATCCGGCGATTCTCACTTGATGAACATAGTTAAAGGAAGGCTTATGAAAGTGATCGAGGGTGGCTTCCCAGCGCCAAACGCAAAAATTGCTATCGTTATTTCTCGTTTCAACAGTTTTATTAACGAAAGTCTATTGTCTGGTGCAATCGATACTTTAAAGCGTCATGGTCAAGTAAGCGAAGACAACATTACTGTTGTTCGCTGTCCTGGTGCTGTAGAGCTTCCACTTGTTGCTCAGCGCGTAGCTAAAACAGGTAAATACGATGCGATCGTATCACTTGGTACAGTAATTCGTGGCGGTACACCACACTTTGACTATGTTTGTAGTGAATGTAACAAAGGTCTTGCACAAGTGTCTCTGGAATACAGTCTTCCAGTAGCATTTGGTGTTCTGACCGTTGATACAATTGACCAAGCAATTGAGCGCGCAGGAACCAAGGCTGGTAATAAAGGTGCAGAGGCTGCACTAAGCGCACTTGAGATGATTAACGTTCTTTCAGAAATCGATTCCTAATGGGGGCCAGTGTGAAACCAGCCGCACGTCGTAATGCACGTCGATTCGCTCTACAAGCGATCTACTCTTGGCAAATTACTAAAGAAAATGTTGCTAC
>Ga0209379_10000296_pt1 | contig 47390 bp, 35 predicted proteins | sample tdDd001_FD_187124 | JGI IMG/M metagenome (GOLD analysis project Ga0209379, IMG submission 187124) | Marine sediment microbial communities from the Atlantic coast under amendment with organic carbon and nitrate - tdDd00.1 (SPAdes)... | ecosystem: Environmental > Aquatic > Marine > Coastal >... | reverse complement strand
TGCTTTTGTTTCACTTTGAATCTTTTCTTCAGTCTCAGTAGTACCATCCCAATGTGCTAAGAAAAATCCAGTTTTTGTTTCCAACAAAGACTTAAACTCATCGTAAGAATCAACCTTAGTGGTTTTCTCTGCTCTGAAATCAAGTGCCTTTTGGAAAATGCTATTCTGAATTTCTTCAAGAAGATTTTCAATGACATCCTCAGCACCTTCTACGTTAATTGTCTCTTTCGTTAAAATATCACGACGAGCTAATTCAACAGTACCATTTTCAAGGTCACGACCTCCCATAGCCAAACGCAATGGTACCCCTTTTAATTCATATTCGGCGAATTTCCAACCTGGCTTACGGTTATCACTATCATCAAACTTAACAGAAATACCTTTCGCTTTAAGTTTTGCAACTAAAGGATCAATTACCTCAGCCAACTTAGCCAATTCTTCTGCCTTACGGTAAATAGGGACGATAACCACTTGGATTGGAGCCAATTTTGGAGGCAATACCAAGCCATGATCATCTGAATGAGCCATAACTAAAGCACCCATCAATCGAGTTGATACACCCCAAGATGTTGCCCAAACAAAATCTTCCTTACCCTCTTTATTAGTATATTTTACATCGAATGCTTTTGCAAAATTCTGTCCTAAAAAGTGAGATGTTCCTGCTTGCAATGCTTTACCATCCTGCATTAATGCCTCAATACAATAAGTATCTAAAGCACCTGCAAAACGTTCGGATTCAGTCTTTCTTCCTTTTAATACAGGAACAGCCATCCAGTCTTCAGCAAAATCTCCATAAACATTAATCATTTGCTCCGTTTCTTCCAATGCTTCTTTTTCCGTAGCATGAGCAGTATGACCTTCTTGCCAAAGAAATTCAGCAGTACGTAAGAATAAGCGTGTACGCATTTCCCAACGCATCACATTAGCCCACTGGTTACATAAAATAGGCAAATCACGGTATGATTGAATCCAGTTTTTATAAGTATTCCAAATAATAGTTTCTGATGTTGGACGAATAATCAATTCCTCTTCCAAACGTGCATCCGGATCAACGATAACTCCTTTTCCATCGGGGTCGTTTTTCAAACGATAATGAGTTACAACTGCACATTCTTTTGCGAATCCTTCTACGTGATCAGCTTCTTTACTTAGAAAAGACTTAGGAATTAAAAGAGGGAAATAAGCATTCTGATGTCCTGTATCCTTAAACTTTCCATCAAGCACTGCTTGCATTTTTTCCCAAATTGCATAACCATATGGTTTAATCACCATACAACCACGAACTGCAGAATTCTCAGCTAAATCTGCCTTGATTACTAAATCGTTATACCATTGCGAATAATTTTCGCTTCTACTGGTTAAAACTTTTGCCATTTTATATTGTTTTGGTATAGTATTTGCTACCTAAATAATACTTAAAAGTTCTTAAAATTTGTTTTTATTTGTCCTTACTAAAAACAAAACTTAAGGCTTTTAAATTAGGCTACAAAAGTATAAAATATTATTAGATAATCATATTGAAGGCTAAACATGAAATTTAAGAGATTAAATAATAATTAAGCAAACATTGGCTCGTTTTTTGCAGCGTTATAAATGAAATATTTAAGCAATCAAATAATATACATCAAAGCTAAACCTTAAATCATATCCAGATGAAAGCTTACTTCAAATTATTAATCGTTCCCTTGCTCATAGCAACGGCTTGTTCTCCATCCTATGTGGGAACATCAGCATTTCAGGATGACATATATTACGTTCCTGGAGAAGAATCTCTAATCGATAAGGAAATGGCAGTCTATACGACTCCTACCGAAAAAAAGGAACCAACAATCGAAGAGACTGCTCTGGTAGAGCCAACAACAAAGTCTACATTTAAAGATGATAGAGATTTTCAATTGATTCAAGAACAATACCGTCAGATGTTAGAAAATGACTCTATCGAATCTATTGACACAACTTTCTACAACGAAGATCAAGGCTACTACATTGGTGAATTTGAAGGTAGCGAGTGGGATCGTGAAGATGCTGAAAGTCTAAGAAGGTGGTATCCGCAAGGCTTCGGATACTATGATAACAGTGGTTATAACACTGCCATGTGGTTGGCTAACGATCCAAACTGGAACGTTTATGTTGACGGAGACAATGTATGGTGGACACCAACTTGGACTAATTACAATCATTATAATGCATATAGATTCTCACCTGTACGCTATGGTCGTTCTTTTGCATATAACTACCCATATTACGGATCAAGCTTCGGATTTGGTTTTGGAAGTGGGTATTACGACGATTTCTATTGGTCTATGAACTTTGGCTGGGGATATAATCATTATTCACATTACGGATATCCTTACTATCCATACTACGGACACCATCATCACCACCATGGGTATTACGGGTCAAGCAAATACTCAAACAACTACTACGGACATAGAACAAGTGTAGGGTCTAAAGCTGGAACTAAAAGAGCTTATACAAACAGGAGCGCTTCAACTAGAAAAGATGGAATTGTTAGTCGTGTAAATCGATCTGCTAATTATTCTAAAACAGGAACTGCAAATCGAGTTAATCGCTCTTCTCGTTATTCCAAAGCAGGAACAACAACTCGCCGTTCTGCGACTACTGCCAAAGAAGCTGTAAGAAGAAGTACATCTGCTCAAAGGTATGGTACAAGAAACAATAGAAGTGCATATGGTAACAGACTAGGAACAAGCAACAGACGCACAAATACGACAGGAACCATTAGACGCTCAAACTATAAGGGTACAACAACACGTTACGGAACACAGAATCGTTCTACTTACAGTGGAACAAAGAAAAGCACTACAACTAGGAGAAGAACCAGTAACTACACAAAACCCCGAAGTAATTCTCGTCCTTCATATAATAGTTCAGGAACAAGACGATCTACAAATATGAGAAGCACTAGTACTAGGACATCAAGATACAGTAAAGTAAGAAGTACGCCTAGTTCTAGAAGAAGTTCATCTAGCTCGTACAGACCTTCAAGATCATCCTCGTCACGTTCTTCAAGCGCTGTTCGATCATCAAGATCATCATCATCACGTTCCTCTGGTGCTGTTCGATCATCAAGATCAACATCCCGTTCATCAGGTAGTAGTACCCGTTCTAGCGGTGGATCTAAAAGAAGAAGATAAATAATTGCTTAAATCTGGATATTAACTCTATTTTCTTAACCGACACATAAACACACATACTATGAAAAGATATTTCACCTTATTATTCCTTATGGTCTTTTCTGGAATATTATACGCTCAAACAGCAGATGATGCCTTGCGTTATTCTCAACAATTTTATACAGGTACTGCACGATCAGCTGCAATGGGTGGTGCCTTCGGAGCGCTTGGAGGCGATTTTTCAAGCATCGGAATTAACCCAGCAGGGCTAGCGGTATACCAAAGTTCAGAATTTACATTCACTCCAAGCATGGAAATGAGAAAAAGTTCTAGCGGGAACCTCAGCAATGAGAAGTTTACTTTCGGAATTAGTAACATTGGTTATGTTGCAAGCATGAAAACCAGATTAGGTTCAAAAGATGGTTGGCAAAATTTCAATATAGGCATTGGTTACAATAGAACCAATAACTTTAGAAAATCATCTGCCTCTCAGGTTTTAAATTCTGAAACAAGTATGCTTGATGTTTTCGAAGCTAATGCTGATGGACTATCTGAGAATCAATTAAATGAAATGACCGAATATTTAGCTTATGAAACCTACTTATTGAATCCTCAAGATGAAAATGAACTAGATTATGATCTTCCTATTTTTCCTGGAGAAAAAATGAATCAAAGAAAAACAGTAGAAGAAAGAGGCTATATGGGAGAATTCAATATTTCCTTTGGAGCTAATTACGGTCATAAACTATATTTAGGAGCCTCCATTGGCATCCAAAACATTAGCTACAAATCAACAGCTCGTTTTACAGAAAGTACATTGGCAAATAGTAAATCAGATTTAAATGATTATTATCTTGAAGAATATGTAAAAACAACGGGTGTTGGGGCAAACTTCAAAATAGGTATGATTTACAAGCCGACACAAAACATCAGACTTGGGGCTTCACTTCATACACCAACGATCTTTTCTATGGAAGACGAATTTCAAAACAGAATGGCTTCACATTTTCTTACACCAGATGAAAATGGAGATTCAAACTATGCTAACAGAACACTCCTATCAAGCTACGAATACAATTATAGAACACCAATGAAATTTACCTTAAGTGGGGCTGTTGTTCTATCTAAAAAAGCTATACTTAGCCTTGATTATGAATTCATTGATTATTCAAATGCAAAATTCACTGATGGTGAAGATGGTTTTGACTTTAATGGAACTCCTGATTTTCCTGAAGCCAATGACATCATTAAATCATCATATGAAAGTGTAGGGAATCTGAGAGCTGGTCTAGAGTATAGAGTTTCATCTGCTTTAAGCTTACGAGGTGGTATTGCTAACTTTGGCAATCCATACAAATCAAATTCTATAGACGAATCATACAATATGTATTCTGTTGGATTCGGTATTCGTGAAGGGAATTTCTTTTTCGATGCGGCATATAGTTACTCTGATAAGGATGAATCCTATTTATATTACAATGCTCCCGATGCAGACGGAAATATCATTTCTTCTGATCAGGTTAACCTACAGGATAAGAACAATCAAGTGAGATTGACTTTCGGATTCAAATTTTAATTAAAACAGGATTTGATCTAACAAAAAAAGCTCCCAATGGGAGCTTTTTTTATTCTATATCCTAACTAGGTTATTTAATCATACCTGCAGCGACAGTTTCGTTCGTTGCTTCGTCAATTAAAATAAAACTTCCTGTATTACGGTTTTTCTTATAAGAGTCGAAGAATAATGGTTTCGCTGTTTTTAACTTCAAACATGCGATATCATTTAAACCAACGGCTTTATCATCTTCCATTTCTTCTAAAGTATTAACGTCTACTTTAAAATTCACATTACGAACCATACAACGTGTTTCGTTAGAGGTATGCTTAATGGTATACTTTCCTCCTGGTATCATTGGACGTTCATTCATCCAACAAACCATGGCGTCGAACTCTTGCTCCATAGCAGGAACATTATCTACAGCCACAATCATATCCCCTCTCGATGTATCAATCTCATCATCCAATCTCAAAGTAACAGACTGAGGTGCAAAAGCCATATCCAGCTCTCCATTCAGAGTGTCAATAGCTTTAATTGTACTTTCTTTTCCCGAGGGTAAAACTTTCACCTTATCTCCTGGTTTGAAAACACCACTAGCAACACGACCAGCAAATCCTCTGTAATCGTGATATTCATCACTTTGAGGGCGGATAACATATTGAACTGGGAAACGAGCATCTTCGTGATTTCTATCATCAACAATCTCAATTGTTTCTAATAAATTCAACAAAGTCTCTCCTTTATACCAATCCATATTCTGAGAAGCATCAACAACATTATCACCAAATTTTGCTGAAATAGGGATAAATCGAACATCTTTAATATTCAATTTATCAGCAACTTTTTGGTATTCGTTCTTAATACTTTCGTAAGTCTCTTCAGAGTAATTCATCAAATCCATCTTATTGATACATACAATAAGGTGAGGAATTTGCAATAAATTAGCAATATATGAGTGACGTAAAGTTTGCTCTATAACACCATTACGAGCATCTACCAAAATAAGAGCACAGTTAGCTGTAGAAGCGCCTGTTACCATATTTCGTGTGTACTGAATATGACCTGGTGTATCGGCAATAATGAATTTACGTTTTGGAGTCGCAAAATAACGGTAAGCCACATCAATGGTAATTCCTTGCTCACGTTCAGCTCTCAAACCGTCAGTTAGTAAAGCTAAATCAACTTCTGTATCACCACGTTTCTGACTTGATATTTCGATAGCCTCCATTTGATCTTCAAAGATGGCCTTACTATCGTATAATAAACGTCCTATTAGAGTACTTTTTCCGTCATCAACACTACCTGCAGTAGTAAAACGTAAAAGCTCCATATCTAAATATCCTGATGTTTTATCTGACATATCTTTTCTTTAATGATCAATGGTTAATGACAAATGATCCGAAATCAGTTGTCATTAAACACTAATAATTAATAATTATTTTAAAAATATCCTTCTTTCTTGCGATCTTCCATAGCTGCTTCAGAACGCTTGTCGTCATGACGAGTTCCTCGTTCCGTAGTTCTTGTAGCAGCAACTTCCTCAATAATATCTTCAAGAGAATTTGCTTCAGACTCAACAGCTCCGGTACAAGTTGCATCACCAATAGTTCTAAAACGAACGATTCTTTTTTCTACCTTTTCAGTATCGCGCATTGGAATAAAATCAGAAGCTGATAATAAGTTACCATGACGCAAGAAAACATCACGCTCGTGAGAAAAATAGATATTTGGTATATCGATATTTTCCAAATAGATATATTGCCATACATCCATCTCAGTCCAGTTTGAAATAGGGAAAACTCTAAAATGCTCGCCCATGTTCTTTTTTCCATTAAAAAGATTCCAAAGCTCTGGTCTTTGATTTTTTGGATCCCATTGCCCAAACTCATCTCGATGAGAGAAAAAACGTTCTTTTGCTCTAGCTTTCTCCTCGTCACGACGTCCACCGCCCATAGCACAATCTACTTGAAGTTCCTCAAGTCCATCAAGTAACGTCACTGTTTGCAACTTATTTCTACTTGCATCAAAACCCGTTTCCTCAATCGCTTTCCCCTGGTCGATAGAATCTTGAACGTAACGTACAATAATACGAGTACCTGTCTCTTTCATTAATCGATCACGAAATTCAATTGTCTCAGGAAAATTATGACCTGTATCAACATGCATTAAAGCAAAAGGAACCTTTGCTGGTGCAAAAGCCTTACGCGCTAAATGAAACATGATGATCGAATCCTTTCCTCCCGAAAATAACATTACGGGATTCTCGAATTGAGCTGCAACTTCACGAATCACATAAATCGATTCAGCTTCCAGTTCTCTTAAGTGATTTATATTGTATTCATTCATTCGAAAAAAATTTATTTACTCCTCTGCGATCAATCCCGATCACAAGTATAATATGTTTTAATATGTACTTATTAACTATGCCTGTTTTATATCTGATAAGATTGCATCAATCAAATAATTCACAGATTCTTCAATCGACATTTCAGCCGTTTTAATTTCCAAGAATGCATTATCAGGAGCTTCAAATGGCGCATCTAAACCTGTAAAGTTTTTAATCTCTCCGTTACGTGCTTTTTTGTATAAGCCTTTAACATCTCTCTTTTCGCACTCTTGATAAGATGCATTAACATAGATTTCTCTAAAGTCAGATTCACCAATGATCTCTTTAGCTTGTTCTCTAATGTCCAAAGTTGGACTTACGAAACAATTAATTGTGATAATTCCACAATTAACGAACAACTTAGAAACTTCGGCAATACGACGAATATTCTCTGTTCTGTCCTCCTCTGAAAAGCCAAGATTTTTATTTATTCCTGTACGAATATTATCCCCATCAAGAATCTGCGTTAAAAAGCCTCTTTTTTTTAATTCTTTTTCCAAACCAATGGCAATAGTTGTTTTACCTGAACCAGAAAGGCCAGTCATCCAAATTACACATGCTTTTTGATTTAAGAATTGCTCTTTCTCATTTCTTCCAATAATGCGGTCGAAAACAGGGTGAATATTAGTTGCTTTGGTGGTCATTAATCTATTTTAAATGAATCAAATCTGATATCCAACATGAAATATATTTTACAAGATTTGATCTGATACTCTTTAATTGCCAACTATGGAAGATTTTGAATAAATAAAAGTCAATTCTTCCAAAAAAATCAGACACAAATGTACAATTTCTAAGGTGATTATAAAAATTTTATATCAGGAATACACAAGCGTGATTTTACAGTAGTCATTAAGACGAATTCAGTATACCAACAATCTATTCAAATATCGAAATTAATTAACAAAAAGAGCCTCCTGTAACAGGAAGCTCTTCATAATAAATTATCTGAAAAAGATTATTTGCAATCACAAGGATCATCAAAACTTTTATTATACTGCTGCATGGCACTATAACTCATACCCATATTAGAGAAACCTCCATCATGGAATAAATTCTGCATGGTAACTTTGCGAGTTAGGTCAGAGAATAAGGTGATGCAATAATTGGCACACTCCTGAGCTGACGCATTTCCCAATGGAGACATACGCTCAGAGAAATCAATTAGCTTATCGAAACCTTTAACACCACTACCTGCAGTTGTCATGGTTGGCGATTGAGAAATTGTATTCACACGAACATGCTTTTCACGACCATAAATATACCCAAAACTACGTGCGATAGATTCAAGCATCGCTTTAGCATCAGCCATATCATTATACTCGTACATAGTTCTTTGTGCTGCAGCATAAGATAATGCCAGAATCGATCCGTATTCAGCAACGGCATCCATTTCTTTCGCTTTCTGTATCACTTTATGAAATGAAACAGCTGAAACATCCATCGTCTTCTTTAGATACTCGTAATTCAATTCATCATACGAATTTCCTTTACGAACATTAGGTGACATACCTATAGAATGAAGAATAAAATCAACTGGACCTCCTAAAAGTTCCATCGATTTTTTATACAAGTTCTCCAAATCCTCAGGATTTGTTGCATCAGCAGGTATAACATGAGCATTACATTTCTTTGCTAGCTCGTCAATAGTTCCCATACGAATGGAAACGGGTGTATTTGTTAAAACAATCTCAGCTCCCTCTTCAACAGCCAATTCTGCAACTTTCCATGCAATTGACATATCATTTAGCGCTCCGAAAATGATTCCTTTTTTTCCTTTTAATAAATTGTATGACATAATTTGAAGTTTTCAATTTTATCCGCTTCAAATTTAACCAATATTATTTAGAATAAATAAAAAAAAGAAGGCTTATTAAGACTGAATTAATTCTTTAATCAAATAAAAACGAAACCAGCTATCTGTATAACAAAGCCTTAGCATTATCCATAGCCGCTTGAGTCATATCAGCACCACTCAACATCTTTGCGAGTTCTTGAACGCGACTATCTCGATCTAAAAGGACTATATTTGAGTAAGTTTCAAGCTCGTCATCAGCTTTATAAACTTTATAATGATAATCACCCTTACTGGCAATCTGAGGCAAGTGAGTAATACTTATTACTTGAATATTTTCAGCCATATCTCGCATTACAACTCCCATTTTATCAGCAATCTCCCCTGATACACCTGTGTCAATTTCATCAAATACAATAGATGGCAAAGCTGTAGAAGCAGATATTAAAGACTTTATACTCAGCATCAATCGTGACATCTCCCCTCCTGATGCAACTTTAGAAATTTCTTCTGGCTGGCCATTCTTATTTGCAGAGAAAAGAATACGAATAAAATCTCTTCCTAAATACTGATATTCTTCTGTAATACTCTGATCGAAATTGATTTTTGCGTGTGGCATACCCAATTGTACCAATTGAATCTCTAAAGCTTTTTCAATTTCAGGAATCACAGACTTCCTACTTTTACTGAGTTTTTCTGAAGCCTTTGCAAGCTTAGAGGTCTGTTTTTTCAATTGCTCTTTTAATTCTTCAATCAAATCGTCACTCGAAGAAATTTTCAGAACCTTCTCTTCAAGTTCTTCTCTTATTTGTATTAACTCTTCTACAGAATCAACACGATGCTTTTGCTGAAGGCTGTATATGGTATCTAACTTCTCATTTAAAAAGGCAATTCTAGATGGATCAAACTCCATTGCCTCGTAACTTCTCTCAAGTTCTGACGATAAATCTTGAAGCTCGATACAAGAACTTTCAAACCTCTCATAAAACTCATTTCCTTCAGTAAACACATCTTGTACTTGCCCAATAGCAGATTTTGCTTCCTTCAATAAAGAAATAATAGCAAGCTCACCATCACTTAAAAGATTAGATGCTTTAAACAGATTTGTTTTAATTTCTTCAGCATGATTGAGCATTTCAAGCTCAGACTCCATATCTGTTTGTTCTCCTTCTACTAAATTAGCCTCGTGCATTTGTTGCAGCTGAAATTGGTAATAATCCAAATCCGATTTTTCTTTACGAGCTATTTCTTCCTGACTCTTAAGTTCTTTCTTGAAATTTTGGTAGGCCTCAAACTGTAATTGATAATCCTGTAACAAAGAAGTATGTTGTGCGTAAGTATCAACAATTCCCATTTGATACTCAGGATCACTTAGAGATAAATTTTGGTTCTGGGAATGAATATCAATTAACTTAAATCCTAACTCTTTTAAAAGTTTAATACTAACAGGAGAATCGTTTACAAATCCACGTGTTTTACCATTCGGTAGAATCTCACGTCTTAATATAGTTTCCTCCTCATAATCAAGCTCAAAATCGGAAAAGAAACTTTGTAACTGATACTTCTTTATATTAAAATTAGCCTCAATAACGCACTTGCGTTCTTTATCTTTTAGAATATTTGTTTCCGGACGCTGTCCTAAAACCAAGCCAAGAGCCCCTAGTAAAATAGATTTTCCAGATCCGGTTTCACCAGTAATTATAGTAAATCCATTCTTAAAATCAATCTCTATTTGATTGATTAGAGTATAGTTATTTATTGCTATAGATTGAAGCATATTATGCTGATAATGTATTTTTATAGTAAGATTCAGATCTAAATATAGACACTTTTATTCTAGAATCTTTTTGTATTTATTCAAGTTTGCCGGATCAATGTCACTCAATATATTATAGGCTCTTTTTTTCTCATCATTAAAGGATTCTGAAAATATTTTAACCAGCTCATCTGCTTTTGCATCAAAAAATATTTGCAAAATAAAAGAACCTGGCTTCGCACGATGAGCTTTTTGCAATAAGCGAAGAGATTCTGCTATTTCGGAACGCCCATCGGTTAATTTATCTGCCATTCGATCTAATCCCAATCGATGATATCGATATATACATTCACGAACTGGCCTGTAAGAATTATTAAGAATATCTTCAATTAACCAATATCTGTTACTTTTACTTTCAAATGATTTCCAGCCAGGATACTTCGAATTTTGCATTTTATTCACAATCTCTTCTGCTTTAGTAAAATAAGGCGATCCTCCCTCTAAAGCAAATGAATCATAGTCGAGACCTATAATTACATTAGCGTAAAAGGCTAAAAGAGCGGTCAAACTTGTCGGCGTATTGGTCTCGTTATAATCTAAAGCTTGATATTCTGCATATTTAAAATGAACATCATTGTCTTTGAAATTTAACAAAACGGTGTTAAATGATGAATTAAAAACAGGGCGGCGGACCTGAACCTGCATGGTTCCCTTAAACTCATCTGAAGATATTTGATCTGTTAGATTGATTAAGATATTACACTCTATTTTCTCGTCCTGATCGTAAATATGATCAGTCCAATTCCTATTATTAACAAACTCATAAATAGCCGTTTGCATAGTTCGGAAAACTTGCTTATTGGTCCCTTGAATTTGCTGACTTACGACCTGAATATTACAACGTAACTCCTGCGAGTTCACGTTTAAAGTTGAAGTAATAATAAGAAGTATGAAGAGTAATTTACGCATATCTGATTTTTCAAAAAATAAAACTAAAGTTAATCAAAACAAATAAGTAGCCAAGCCTATTAAATTCTAACTAAAGAAATCTTCAATTATTGTTTAAAAAATGACATCGCTAACAAATTAGCTTTAATAATTCTGATTTAGTATTAACTCATCTACAATATCTTTTGCAACTTCAGATTTAGGCTTCAAATCAAATCTTTTCACATCTCCTTTTCGAGAAAAAATGGTTATTTTATTCGTATCATGTTGAAATCCTGCTCCTGAATCATTCAATGAGTTGAGAACAATCAAATCCAGATTTTTCTTTTCAAGTTTCAACTGGGCATTTTGCTCTTCATTGTTCGTTTCAAGAGCAAAGCCCACCAAGAACTGATTATCAGATTTGATACTCCCAATAGATGCGGCGATATCTTTAGTCGGAGTTAATTCAATCGTGTAATTCGACTTTTCACGTTTCACTTTTGCATCAACTGGGTTAAGAGGGGTGAAATCAGCAACGGCAGCAGTCATTATTGCCCCATCAGAATCAGGAAAATTCTCTAATGCAGCATCATACATTTCTTGTGCAGAAATAACATTAATACGATTTATATTGGGATGAATGGTTTGGCAAGCCGAAGGACCAGAAATGACAGTCACCAGAGCACCTTCTTCAGCTAGTTTTTCAGCAATTGAGAAACCCATTTTGCCTGAGGAAAAATTACCGATAAAACGTACAGGGTCGATTTTTTCATAAGTCGGCCCTGTCGTTATCAGAATCTTTTTATCAATTAATCTTTTTTTTTTGAAGCAAAAAAATCTTTAAGCTTCTCTACTATTTTTTCAGGATCTTCCATACGTCCTTTACCATAAAGACCGCTAGCTAACTCACCACTTGAAGGCTCAATAAAGCTATCGCCATATGATTTTAAAATCTCCATATTACGAAGAGTAGCAGGATGTTTAAACATATCCAAATCCATAGCAGGAGCATGAACAACTGGGCATTTAGCTGACAAGTACGTCGTTAACAACAGGTTGTCACAAATACCATGAGCCATTTTAGCCATTGTGTTAGCTGTAGTAGGCGCGATCAGTAATACATCTGCCCATAAGCCCAAATCTACATGACTGTTCCATGCGCCATCGTCATGCTTAAAAAAATCACATAAAACCGTGTTTTTTGAAAGAGTTGCCATGGTTACAGGCGATATGAACTCCTTTGCATAAGGTGTCATAATTACTTTAACTTCGGCACCTTCTTTTACGAGTAAGCGGACAAGTGTTGCAGCCTTATAAGCAGCAATACTTGCTGTTACGCCTAATATTATCTTCTTATCTTTTAACATAAGGTCTAAAACTAAAAAAGTTCCCTGTTTCGAGGGAACTTAAATATTAAAGCAAAATTTTACTTATTGGTTTTGTTGTCATTTGCAGGATTTCTGTAATAAACGCCACCATTTATAAATTCTTCAACCGCAATTAAGGTTGGTTTTGGTAAACGCTCATAATATTTCGAAATCTCGATCTGCTCACGATTTTCGAAAACTTCTTCCAAATTATCAGTAAAAGATGCGAATTCTTGAAGTTTCTTATTCAGTTCTGTTTTAAGCTCTACAGCAATCTGATTAGAACGCTTTGCCATAATCATAATAGATTCATAAGCATTCCCTACTTCCGCGCTCAACTCTGTAACGTTACGTGTAATTGTTGAACTTGCTGCATTCGTTTTTTTGTAATCCATACTGTCAAAGAATTATTATCTATTGGTTTATTTTTAGTTCAGCTTGCAAAAATACAAATTTTTAATAGTTTTCCTCTAATTTATAACTAATTATCTTCTTTTGCAGATTTATCTTTGCCAAAATAAGCTTCGATCTCCTTAATCATACGCTCAGTATCTTTCTGAAATTTACTTTGCGGATACTCATCAACAAAGGCAAAATACTCTTCTTTAGCCAAATTAAAACGTTCATTTTGCTTTTCTTCAATAGATTTCACAGCAAATACAAATCGAGATTCTAATAGCATAAACAAGAGCTCTTCGCGATAAGAAGAACCGGGATAATCTTTTAAAGCATTTTGTAATGCAATAATTGCTGAAGGATAAGACTCCCTGTCGAAATAATTACGAGCACTTAAATAAGATTTATAAACTAACTTATCTTGCAGTTCATCAATCAATTTATTCCCTTCTTCTACACGAGAAGAATTAGGGTATCGATTAATATACAATTGCAATGCATCAATCGCATCCTTAGTTGAGGTCTGATCCAAACGAGGCTTTGGTGATTCTTTGTAGTAGCAATAAGCACTCATATACAAACATTCTTCAGCATATGAACTATCCGGAAAGTTTTTAATAAAATTTCGGAAGTAGTAGCCAGCTGTGATATAATCTCCCATACCATAATTACAATACGCCATATAATAGCTCACTGTCTCAGCTTTACTCGTCCCTCTAAACACGGGCATTAACTCCTCAAAAAGAGTAGCAGCTTTCACATATTGCTCTTCGTTATAATAAATAATGGCTTTTTTGTATTTAAGAGTTGTATCATTACTCTTAAGCAGTTTTTGATATTCGCTACATCCAACTAGGAGAGTAGAGAAAAGCACGATCAACAAAAGGATTTTTTTCATAGGTATAAGGACTCTACAATTTTTGTATCATGCAAAGATAGAATTTTCCGCCAATTTTGAACATTTCACTGTATCATATTGTTATAATTATATTTTTTTAACAAGACTATCAAACAGATAGAGACTAACAATCTTTTACAGCAAACAAATCCCTAGGTCGTAATACCATCAATGCAGTTTGATCATTGTTATAAACATATCGATCTCAGCTTCATATCACTTATTATTAATTTCGAAACAATTCTCCTACACCTATCACTTGATATATTTTTATAAAATGTTACTTTTGCACAGTTGTGATTCATTTACGTAAAATTCTTACGTCATGGACTTCATAATTCCAATCAGAATATTTGAAAACTCAAAAAAACATATAACGTGGACATTTTTGACAAAGTTAATAACCAAAAAGGGAATATTGGACAATATGCAAAGCAAGCTCATGGCTACTTCGCATTCCCAAAACTAGAAGGCGAAATTAACTCTAGAATGAAATTTAGAGGTAAAGAGGTTCTAACATGGAGTTTGAACAATTACATCGGACTAGCTAACCACCCAGAAGTAAGACAAGCCGATGCTGAATCTGCTGAAAAATGGGGTCTTGCATATCCAATGGGTGCTCGTATGATGTCTGGTCAAACAAGTCGCCACGAAGAATTAGAAGCTCAATTAGCTGATTTCGTAGGCAAACCAGATGCTTTCCTTTTGAACTTCGGTTACCAAGGAATGCTTTCTATTATTGATGCCCTAGTTAATCGTCACGATGTTATCGTTTATGACTCTGAATCACATGCATGTATCATGGATGGATTAAGACTTCACCAAGGGAAACGTTTCGTTTATCCTCATAACGATATGGAAAACCTTCACAAGCAATTAGAACGTGCTACCAAGTGGACAGAAAACACTGGTGGTGGAATTCTTGTTATCACTGAAGGGGTATTCGGTATGGCTGGAGATCTTGGTAAGTTGGATGAAATTGTAGCTATGAAAGACGAATTCAACTTCCGTTTGTTAGTTGATGATGCTCATGGTTTCGGTGTTATGGGAGCTACTGGTGCAGGTGCTCCTGAGCATTTCGGCGTTACTGAAGGTGTTGATGTTCTTTTTGGTACTTTCGCTAAAGCGATGGCTGGTATTGGCGCATTCGTTGCTTGTAACGAGGATGTGTGTGATTACCTACGCTACAACATGCGTTCACAAACTTTTGCTAAGTCACTTCCAATGCCAATTGTTGAAGGGTCGATTAAACGTTTGGAACTACTTAGAAGCAAACCTGAACTACGTGAACAGCTTTTCACTATTTCAGATACACTTCAAAAAGGATTGACTGAAGCTGGTTTAGAAATTGGATGTACAGAATCTCCAGTAACTCCGGTTTATCTTTCTGGTAGCGTTGCTGAAGGTACTCAAGTAACTATGGATCTTAGAGAAAATTATGGTATTTTCTGCTCTATCGTAGTTTATCCTGTTATTCCTAAGGGACAACTATTACTTCGTTTGATTCCAACAGCAACTCACACTCTTGAAGATGTAGAGTATACTGTAAATGCATTTAAAGATGTAGCTGCAAAATTAAAAGAAGGCAAATATAGCAACGAAAAATTTGCTGATATTTTCAATCAATAAGAGCATATAAATAATCAAAAAAAAGCGACACTTACCGGTGTCGCTTTTTTTGTCTCAATGTCTCGTCCTGATATAGCATTATACAACAAGTAATGTTATGGAAAAAACTAAAGAAGGTCAATAATGTTAAGCGTAGTCAAAATACACACAAGGCTTTAAATTGCGCGTTATAGATTATCCCCTTCTTCACCTAAGATCGATTTTAATAAAAAAAAGCCATTGAATAAAAATCCAATGGCCTTAAAATCTCTTCAATTCTCCTATTTCAAATCAGAAGGTGTCTGAGGTGTCGATATCAAGTAGGTAAACAATTCCCATCGTTTTGACAAATTATCTTTGGTACCACCATTTCCCTCAATATAATCTTTCACCATATCTTGTCCCAAGTTGTAATTAATGATATAACTACGGTAAGTCTCTGGAAATCTAAACGAAGATTTGCTTGAACGACTCAAGGCATATTTCTCCATCCATTCTCCAGTTTTTTCTCTACTCCATTTTCCATCTAAATAATTACGCATAGCAACAGTTCTAGCGTAACTCAACTTATGAGTCAGCTCCTGAACTTCATAGTAAAGATCAACCTTAGAAACATCAAGTCCTGCTAATGGGAACAAAATCTCTTTTTCAAACTTCATACGTTCTTCCTTAGGAAAAACAACGTTAATACCATAATTGGCCGTACCTTCTGCAATTAGAGACTGTGGGCTAAACAATGGATAAATAGAAAATTCTAACCACCCTTTACCTTTCACCAAGTTCGTTTCGAGTAGAGAATTATATACATGATGCCCTGGATAACCTTCGTGACTTGCTAAATCAATAGCACGATCAATTAAAATCGAGTAATCGGTATTCACCTGTATCAAACTAAAATTATTCCCTTTATACCAGTTATATGCAGCCCATGCTTTATCAGTAACATACTCCAACTTAAAATTTTCGTCTTCAGGTAAATCAATGTGCAATTTCGTTCTCCTTCTTGATTCCTCTATAGCAGCACGAAAAACCGCATCAAGCTTATCTTTAGGTATGATAAAACCACGGTTAAACTTTGCTAGTCTATCGATTAAATTCTCCTTTCCTGGCAAAAGCTTAGCTAACTCATCTATGATTTCTGCAAAATGCGCATCCTCAAAATTTGGCACAACAGCGTCATACAAAGCTGAAGATTCTTCATTGAATGTAAACTTCTTACCATTCAACATCTCAATTCTTGCCTTAACTGAGATCAGTTGCTTGTTTAAATAGCGCTTACGCATCACCAACATCTCATCTTTCTGATCTATTTTAATCGAATTTAAATCAGCCGATAATTCATCCACTCTATTCAATAATACGGAAGCTGGAATTGTATCTTTTTTAAGAGCCTCTACCTCTTTCTTCCATTCCTCTGGACCATAATAAGCATCAACATACATTGAGTCATACAGACCAATTTCCAATACTGTTTTCACATATTTCTCTGAGATCTGCTTAAATGACTCATCGACATTTTTAGTCTGCTGACATGAAGCTATAACAAAGCCCAAAAGCAGAAAAGACAATAATTTATTCATGTTCTAATTTGTTTGATGTTTCTTTAAAAAGTCCAAAATTAAAAAACCATTTGGTATTATTTTTATTTTAAATATAATTATTACACCATAAAAAGGAATTCTACAAGCAAGCAACAGTAAAAGCAGCTTTTTAACAAAAAAAAATGGATTGTTTCATTCGAAACAATCCATTCTCAATGTTTAATATTTGAGCGAGAAACGAGACTTGAACTCGCGACCCCGACCTTGGCAAGGTCGTGCTCTACCAACTGAGCTATTCTCGCAATTTCTTTTTTTTATTAAATCAGAAAAGAAAAACTGATTTGAGCGAGAAACGAGACTCGAACTCGCGACCCCGACCTTGGCAAGGTCGTGCTCTACCAACTGAGCTATTCTCGCAATTTCTTTTTTTTATTAAATCAGAAAAGAAAAACTGATTTGAGCGAGAAACGAGACTCGAACTCGCGACCCCGACCTTGGCAAGGTCGTGCTCTACCAACTGAGCTATTCTCGCAATTTCTTTTTTTTTATTAAATCAGAAAAGAAAAACTGATTTGAGCGAGAAACGAGACTCGAACTCGCGACCCCGACCTTGGCAAGGTCGTGCTCTACCAACTGAGCTATTCTCGCAATAAATATTCTAATCTCAATCGTTATTAAGATAGCTTTCGCAATTATTAACAAAGAAGATAACTTCTGTCAATTGCGATGCAAATATAGGCATTATAGCTACTACAGCAAGTTTTTTCAAGAAAAAGATAATAAAAAAAAACACCTCTGAAAAACAGAGGTGTTTTGAATATATCTATCAAAATGTAAGATAAAACTTACATCAAGAAACTCAATAGAATACCAGCTCCTACTGCAGAACCAATTACACCAGATACGTTAGGTGCCATCGCATGCATCAACAAGTGGTTTGTAGGGTCATTCTCTAATCCCATCACCTGCACTACACGAGCACTATCAGGAACCGCAGATACCCCAGCTGCACCAATCATTGGATTAATAGGACGTTCTTTTGGTGAAAAGACATTCATTATCTTAGCAAAGATAACACCACCAGCTGTTGCAACAATAAATGAAGCAGCTCCCAATGCAAAGATTAAGATAGAGTCAGCAGTTAAGAATACATCAGCTTGAGTTGATGCACCTACTGTTACCCCAAGCAGAATGGTAATAATATTAATCAATGCGTTACTTGCAGTATCAGCCAAACGATTCGTTACGGTCGATTCTTTAAGTAAGTTACCAAAGAATAACATACCCAACAATGGCACCGAAGTTGGTGAAATATAAGCCGTCAACAATAGACCAATAATAGGGAACATGATTTTCTCAAGACGTGTTACAGCACGAGGTGCTTTCATCTTAATTTTACGTTCCTTTTTAGTTGTCAACAAGTTGATAATTGGAGGTTGAATTACTGGAACTAAAGCCATATAAGAATAAGCTGCAATAGCGATAGGTCCGATCAAATTCTTCACAGTTACTCCATTAGCCATAACATTTACACCATTGGCAAGTTTCGACGACAAGAAGATAGCCGTAGGACCATCAGCTCCACCAATAATTCCAATCGCACCTGCTTCTGGTGGCGCAAAGCCCATCCAAAGTGCACCTAGGAATGTCGCAAAAATACCAATCTGAGCTGCCGCTCCAAGAATCATCAAACGTGGGTTTGAGATCAATGAAGAGAAATCTGTCATAGAACCAATTCCTAAGAAAATCAACGGAGGATACCATCCTTGCAATACTCCAGAATAAAGTAGATTCATTACTGATCCTGGCTCATAAACACCTAACTGCAAGTTAAAGTCTACAGCTTGAAACATTGGAATATTACCGATTAAAATACCTGTTCCAATCGGAATCAATAACAATGGTTCATAGTCGTACTTAATCGCTAAGAATATAAATATAAGCCCGATAAGCACCATTAAAAGGTGACCATATGTTACATTAGCAAATCCTGTAAATTCATAGAAATTTTTCAATCCTACTACTGCATCTGACTCATGCGCACAATCCAACTCAGCATTATTTCCAAACTTAAGAACATCATCTTCAATTTGTGCAACACGAGAACCTAAATCAAGATTCTGAGTCGTTATCCAGTAAGTTCCTGTGTTTGAATTTGGATTTGTATTTTTACTAAGGTGCTGAACATCTTGTTTATTAAAGGTCATTATAATTTTATTCCCTTCAACAGACCAGTGTCCTGTAAAACGCTGTTTAATAGAGTCCATCGAGAACGTATTGTTCCCTTGAAATTCATATATTTTATAACGTCTTACTGTTCCTCTAGTTTCATCACTCAAGGCGTTTGGAATATAACCATCTTGATGGTTTATCCATTTCCCTTCAATTAATTGCTCTTTGATAGTCCCAGTATTCTGAGCTAGAGATGAAAAAGCCATCCCTAACATCAAAACAAGTGAGAATATCATTTTATATAGGTTTCTCATTACGTTTATTTTAACTTAAATTGATTACCCAATTTCGATAAGTACATCATCTTGAAGTACTGCATCTCCTACATTTACCTTAATAGACTTAACTGTACCAGGCTTCTCCGCCAATACGTTATTTTCCATTTTCATGGCTTCCATTACAAGTAAAGTGTCACCAGCATTAATTGTGTCACCTACGGCAACATTAACTTTAAAGATGGTTCCTGGAAGAGGAGCTTTAATACTAATACCACCTGCAGCTTTTTTAATTTGACCTTCACCTGGCTTATTAATGACAGGCTTACGAATCAACTGAGGCGTTTTAGAAGTTTTCTCTTCTGCATGAATCTCAACATCGTAAACAGTACCGTTTACCTCAATTTGAGCATTTGAACCTTCGATCTCTTTGATATCAACATCGAAATCTTGTCCTTTTATAGTAAATTTGAACTTTTTCATCGTCTTATCTTGGTTGATTCATTACTCCATAAATCTTCGAACTCCATGGAGAATAATTCTTAGTTACTTTCTTAATGGTAATAATATTGCTTTCTTCATCGTGAATTTGATCGAAGTGTAAGTGAAGAGCCATAGCAATAGCTGCATTCACGTTTCCTTCAATATCTAAATTCTCAACATTAGCACTTGGCTTACCTTGCTTTTTAAGTTTCGATCTAAGATTGATTTGCAAAAGCTTAGGAAGGTTTACAAAAACAATAACCAAGGCTATCAAAGCGGTAAATACGATCCCGTACCCAACCAAGGCAATTGTCCATCCACCCTGACTTCCAATCGATAATAAATTGATATAACTCATAGTTTATTATTTTTTTACAATGGAATGTTTGAATGCTTCTTTGGAGGATTAGATTGCTTCTTAGTCTGTAAAGACTGGAATGCACGAATCACTCTAAAACGCGTATTACGTGGCTCAATCACATCATCAATATAACCGTATGAAGCTGCATTGTAAGGGTTAGCAAATTTATCGTTATATTCAATCTCTTGCTCATCGATAAATTTAGCTTTCTCTTCATCATTAAGCTCCATCATTTTTCTACCATGAAGAACCTCGATAGCACCTTTAGCACCCATTACTGCAATCTCAGCAGAAGGCCAAGCGTAGTTAAGGTCACCACGTAGTTGCTTACAAGACATTACATCATGAGCACCACCATAAGATTTACGAAGAGTAATCGTTACCTTAGGAACAGTAGCTTCACCATAAGCAAACATCAATTTCGCTCCATGAGTAATGATACCACCAAACTCCTGACCTGAACCTGGAAGGAATCCTGGAACATCAACCAAAGTAAGAATTGGAATATTAAAACAGTCGCAGAAACGGATAAAACGAGCTGCTTTTCTTGATGATTCGATATCAAGAACACCAGCAAGGAAATTAGGCTGATTGGCAACAATACCTACTGGCATTCCACCCATTCTTGAGAAACCAACTAAAATATTCTTTGCATAGTGACGGTGAACCTCTAGGAACTCAGCATCATCAACCATAGCATAGATAACATCCTTCATATCGTAAGGCATGTTAGGATTAGCTGGAATGATTTCATTCAACACATCTTCTAATCTATCGATAGGATCAGTACAATCAGCTAAAGGAGCCTCTTCAAGATTATTCGAAGGCATAAAAGATAACAGCTTACGAATAATCATGATACCTTCTTCTTCGTCTTCCAATTTGAAGTGAGAAACACCTGATTTAGAAGCATGCATATGTGCACCACCTAAATCTTCAGTTGTAATATCTTCACCAGTCACTGTTTTCACAACTTTAGGACCAGTAACGAACATGTATGACTTTTCTTCAGTCATCATGATAAAGTCAGTTAATGCAGGAGAATAAACTGCACCACCAGCACAAGGACCAAAAATTGCAGAAATCTGAGGAATAACTCCAGATGCCATAATATTTCTTTGGAAAATCTCAGCATATCCAGCCAATGCATTCACACCTTCCTGAATACGAGCTCCACCTGAATCGTTCAATCCAATACAAGGTGCTCCAACTTTCATTGCCATATCCATAACCTTGCAAATTTTCTGAGCAAAAGTTTCAGATAGAGACCCACCAAACACAGTGAAATCTTGAGAGTATACAAATATTAAACGTCCATCTACAGTACCTTGACCTGTAACAACACCATCACCTAAGAACTTAGTCTTATCCATACCAAAATTGGTACAACGATGTGTTACAAACATATCGAATTCCTCGAAACTACCTTCATCCAAAAGCATATCGATTCTTTCGCGAGCTGTATACTTCCCTTTCTTGTGCTGAGACTCGATACGCTTCACGCCTCCACCAAGTTTAGCTTCAGCTCTTAAGTCAATTAACTTTTTAATTTTATCCTGACTAGCCATAACTTCTATTAGTTATAATATTTTATTATTAAGTATTCTTATTTATCACCACAAATCTCAGTCAAAACTCTCTGAGTTGACTTAGGGTGCAAAAAGCCAATACTTAAGCCTTCAGCTCCTTTGCGAGGTTTCTTATCAATCAATTGACATCCTGCTGCTTCTGCATCATTCAAAGCATCCTGCACATCTTCTACAGCAAACGCCAAGTGATGCATTCCACCACCAGTTTTCTCAACAAATTTCCCAATAGGTCCTGCTGGATCAGTAGACTCAAGCAATTCGATTTTCACATCCCCCACCTTGAAAAATGCAGTTTTTACTTTCTGATCAACTACTTCTTCAATAGCATAACACTCTAATCCTAATACTTTCTCGTAAAATGGAATAGCTTCTTCTAAGCTTTTAACAGCAATTCCGATGTGCTCAATATGTGTCGGTTTCATAATTAAATTATATTTTGATTGAATAATTTTCGTGACAAAAATATTGAAAGCAGAAACGATAATCAACGTTTTCATAGAATATTAAACTTGTTCTTCAACATGTCTAAGACAGCAAAAACAAACCGCTCATTTTCATCTGACACAAAGAGCTTTACGGAAATTTTTCTTTATTTAAAATCTATAAAAACAAAGCTCAAACACACTTGATTTCAGTATTTTCGAAAACCTTTGCACAAATCACATTTCAATATGAAACAAATGAACAGGCATTTCTTTTTTTTTTTGAAATAAAAAGCTAGTTTCCTCAACATAGAATTTAATGTTTTAAAACAAGAAATCTCAAATCATGAGAGACTTCATTTATACAACAACAAATAACCATGATATATTATACCATCCATTTTTTAAAATCAGAAGCTTGACTCAAATTTCTCTACTATGCAATTTAATATAGCTTTACTTGAAATACGAAGAAGATAAGCTTCACGATTCCATTTCGTGATAGAAAGTTCCGTTCAATCAGAGAACAAACCTGTTTTAACTACAAAACAGAGTTATTCACAAAAATAAGAGTGGTAAAAACATAGATTTTACACATTCTCTGCTCAACAAAATCAAACTCTTTAACTATATTTGCAGCGAAATCTGCTTTCAACCAATTTTTATATAAAAATTTAAGATGATACTATTCTTTAAAAAAGGTAAAGTTCATTACGGAGTACATTGTTCTCTCGAATTAAATGCAATTGATACGGCTAAACTATCTTGGCTATTTAGCGATGCTGAAGTTCTAACTAGCAAGACTATAACAGGTAAATTTGTAGGACCTCGTAAAGAGATGATTACGCCTTGGAGTACTAATGCTGTTGAGATAACTCAAAATATGGGACTAAACGGGATTCTTCGTATAGAGGAATTCACACAAGTAGATGCTGAGCATCCACAGTTTGACCCAATGCTTCAAAGTTCATATGAGAATTTAGATCAAGAAATTTTCACTATCGAAAAGCAAGCTGATCCAGTAATTTACATCGAAGACATTAAAGCTTACAACAAACAAGAAGGTTTGGCACTAAGCGAAGAAGAAGTTAAATATCTTGAAGACGTTGAAAAGAAGATTGACCGAAAACTAACTGACTCCGAGGTATTTGGCTTTTCTCAAGTTAATTCTGAGCACTGCCGTCACAAAATATTTAATGGTACTTTTATAATAGATGGAAAAGAAAAGGAATCTTCACTTTTCCAATTGATTAAGAAAACTTCCAAAGAAAATCATAACCGTATTGTATCGGCTTACAAAGATAACTGTGCATTTCTTGGTGGACCTAGAGTTCAACAATTCGCTCCAGCCTCACACGATAAAGCAGACTTCTTCTATACTAAAGATATAGATACTGTTATTTCACTAAAGGCAGAAACACATAACTTCCCAACTACTGTAGAACCATTTAATGGGGCTGCTACAGGAACTGGTGGTGAAATTCGAGATCGTATTGCAGGTGGAAAAGCTTCTCTTCCTATGGCAGGTACAGCTGTTTATATGACTGCTTACCCAAGACTTGAATCATCAAGAAATTGGGAAGGTGCTACTGATCCTCGTAAATGGCTATATCAAACACCAGAAGAAATCCTTATTAAAGCATCAAACGGAGCTAGTGATTTCGGAAACAAATTTGGTCAACCATTAATTTGTGGTTCTGTATTGACATTCGAACATTTCGAAAACAATAAGAAGTATGGTTACGACAAAGTCATCATGCAAGCAGGTGGTATTGGCTATGGTCGTTTAGAACAAGCCCAAAAAGATGTTCCTAATAAAGGCGACAAAGTTGTTCTTTTAGGTGGTGACAACTACCGAATTGGAATGGGTGGATCTGCTGTATCTTCAGTTGCTACTGGTGAATTCGACAATTCTATTGAATTAAATGCCGTTCAGCGTTCGAATCCTGAAATGCAAAAACGAGTTTGCAATGCGATTAGAGCAATGGCTGAGTCTGATCACAATCCTATTATTTCTATTCACGATCATGGTGCAGGTGGTCACTTAAACTGTCTTTCTGAGTTGGTTGAAGAGACTGGTGGTAAGATTGATCTTAATGCGCTTCCAGTTGGTGATCCAACGCTTTCTGCAAAAGAGATTGTTGGTAACGAGTCTCAGGAAAGAATGGGATTGGTTATTGGTAAAGATGATGTTGATTTATTAACTCGTATTGCTGATCGCGAACGAGCTCCTATATACACTATTGGTGAAACAACTGGCGACATGCGTTTCACATTCGAAGATAATAAAACAGGTGAAAATCCTATTGATCTTGGTCTTTCTGAAATGTTTGGTAAGCCACCAAAAACAGTAATGACTGACGAAACAGTTGTTGAATCATTCGAAGAAGTTTCATACGAAGCTGACAAATTAGAAGATTATCTTGAAGAAGTTTTACAACTAGAGTCTGTTGCTTGTAAAGACTGGTTAACCAATAAGGTAGACCGCTCAGTAACTGGTAAAATTGCTATGCAGCAATGTGCAGGTCCTCTTCAATTACCACTAAACAACTTAGGAGCTGTTGCTCTTGATTTCCAAGGTGAAAAAGGTATCGCAACTTCTATTGGACACGCTCCTGTTTCAGCTCTTGTTGATTCTGCTAATGGTTCTCGTCTTTCAATTGCCGAGTCGTTAACAAACTTAGTTTGGGCTCCAATTGAGCAAGGTATTAAGGGTGTTTCTCTTTCTGCCAACTGGATGTGGCCTTGCAAGAATAAAGGTGAGGATGCTCGTCTTTACAAAGCCGTTGAATCAATTAGTGAATTTGCTATTGAACTAGGCTTAAATGTTCCTACAGGTAAAGATTCATTATCTATGACTCAGAAATATGGTCAGGATGATGTGGTTTATGCTCCAGGAACTGTAATTATTTCTACTGTTGGTGAAATTGTTGACATTAATCGCATGGTGAGCCCAGTGATGAAAAATGTTGCAAACTCTCACTTATTACATATCGATTTCTCAAAGGATGCCTTCCAACTAGGAGGTAGTAGTTTCGCACAAATCGTTAACAAACTAGGTAAAACAACACCTAATGTAAACGATGCTAAATACTTTGCTAAGACTTTCGAAACGCTTCAGCAACTAATTCTTGATAGAAAAGTTCTTGCTGGTCATGATATTTCAGCGGGTGGTATGGTTACCGCATTACTTGAAATGTGTTTCGCAGACAACAAACTTGGTGCTTCTATTAATCTTGATGAGATAAAAGAAGCTGACCTAATTAAGGTTCTTTTCAGCGAAAACCCTGGGGTTATCATTCAAGTTGAAGATATCGACTCTGTTAGCAAAACATTAACTGAAGCAGGTGTTATTTTCCATAAAATTGGAACGCCATCTGAAGCTGGAAAAATGACAATTGCTAAAGCAGATAAGACTTTAACTCTTGATGTTGCTTCATTGCGTGATCTTTGGTATAAAACATCTTACCTATTAGACCGTAGCCAATCAGGTGAAGATTTAGCTTTGGAACGATTCAAATCGTATAAAGAGAATAACTTATCTTATAAGTTCCCAGAAAACTTTACGGGTAAATTCTCTCAGTATGGTATCGATCCTAAACGTCAAACCAAATCTGGAATCAAAGCAGCTATCATTCGTGAAAAAGGTGTGAATGGTGATAGAGAAATGGCTTGGATGATGCATTTAGCCGGAATGGATGTTAAAGATATTCATATGACAGACTTGATTTCTGGTCGTTCAGATTTCTCTGATGTTAATATGATTGTTTTTGTTGGAGGTTTCTCTAACTCTGACGTACTAGGTTCGGCTAAAGGTTGGGCTGGAGCATTCCTTTATAACGAAAAAGCTAAGAAAGCTCTTGAAGATTTCTACAAGCGTAAAGACACTTTAAGTTTAGGTGTGTGTAATGGTTGTCAGTTAATCTCTGAACTAGGCTTAATTTACCCAGATCACGAGAAACATCCTAAACTAATTCATAACGAATCTCATAAATTCGAATCAGGATTTGTTAATGTTGATGTTGAAGCGAACGATTCAGTTATGCTTTCAACTCTTGCTGGTAGCCGTCTAGGTATTTGGGTTGCTCACGGTGAAGGTAAATTTGAATTACCATACGGAGAAGACAAATATCAAATTCCAATGAAGTACAGTTTCAAAGAATATCCTGCAAACCCGAATGGTTCTCCATTCGAAACAGCAGCAATCTGTTCTAAAGATGGTCGTCATTTAGCAATGATGCCTCACCTAGAACGTGCAACTTACCCATGGAATTGGGCATACTATAACGAAAGTAGAAATGAGGATGAATTAAGTCCATGGATTGAAGCTTTTGTTAACGCAAAAAACTGGATTGCAAAACAGAAATAACATACTTTGCTACATATATCGAGCCCTCTTTTCTAAGGAAAAGGGGGCTTTTTCATGTTTGGACATAACATGAATTCAAATTAAATTTTCCTACCTTGCGATTTGAACTACTCAAATCTATCGGTATTATGAAGCATTTTGCATTACTAATCTCTATCCTATCCATCACATTTTCATGTGCTAACCAAAAAAACACTCGTAACAAAGCAGAAATTAATTCGACTCAAATAAATAAGGAAATTCCTCTTAAAAAATCCAATTTTGCACCTGGCACCTTAGCTTTAAGCTTAAAAATAACAGATATTATTTCACATGATAATTATAAGGAGATAATTGCAAGTGTAGAAAAAAGATTAGGTTCTGGTGCTGGAATAATTGGTATCTATTCAAAAGGAACGAAAGTCACTTTTATAAGTAAACACGACAGAAAATTAAGAGTTAATTCATCGTATAAATTACTTTTTAAAGAATCTCAAGTTATGGGCAGTAATAAAAGCACTTTAAAATTAATTAAGCAAATTGACTAAACACTTAATTTCAATTGATGATATAAGATACTGCTAAGCTTACACAAACCAACAATTTAATACCTACTAACTCATAATTAACTAAAAAGAATGGCAAGAAATTTACTATTAAGTACTATAATTTTTGTGACATGTACCTTAAGTGGATTAGCACAAACTAAGAATATTGTAATTAACGAAGATACTTACAAAAAGCTTACTGCACCCGGAGTAAACCATGTAAGAATGGCTAAGAAAGCAGATAAACGTAAAGGAATTATTCGAGTAAAAGATGCACCACATGAACGTTTATTATTCGAAAAGCTTATTTTGCAAGATCCCAACACCGGAAAAATACCAGAAAACGTCCGAAAAAGAGAGCTGAGCTTCTTATCTGATAACAAGAACCTATTTATTTCAAGAACAAAATCACAAAATATTGATTGGAAACAAACAGGTCCCTATAATGTAGGAGGTAGAACGAGAGCTTTAGCTGTAGACATCACAAATGACAATATCATTTTAGCTGGTGGGGTGACTGGTGGTATGTGGAGATCTGAAGATGGAGGCGCATCTTGGACCAAAACAACAATTACAACTGAACACCAAAGTGTTACTGCTGTTGCTCAAGACCCTCGTGATGGCTTTACAAATATTTGGTATTATGCAACAGGAGAATATTCTGGGTCAGCTGGAGCTAGAGGTGCATTTTATTCTGGTGCTGGAGTGTACAAGTCAGATGACGGTGGGAAAAACTGGGAACCATTTGCAGATACTGATCGATTTAAAACGCCTATTTTCAATGAATTTTTTGACATTTGCTGGAACATTACTGTTGATCCAACTAATGGTGATTTATATGTAGCCACTTATGGCGGCATATATAAATATAACTCGGGAGAAGAGACGCGTAATTTTGTACTTGACTCAAAACCTTCAAATAACGATAACACCAAAAGATATTCGGCTACCACAGATATCCTTTGTACACCATCGGGAATAAAGTTTGCGACATTAAGTGGAGAAGGCGAAATAAATGGAATCTTTATGTCCGCAACGGGAAATTCTAACGACTGGACGAAAATAACACCTGAAGGCTTTCCAATAGATTTTGATCGCACCGTACTAGCCTATGCTCCTAGCAACGAAAATATCCTTTATTTTTTATCTGAAACTCCTGAAGCTGGTTTTAATGACCATAGTTTATGGAAACTGACTATTAATGGTGAAGAATTGATCTGGGAAGATAGATCCATAAACCTTCCTTCAAAAAAATCTACAGAAGACAATGATGTCTCAGGTTATACCTCACAAAACTCTTACGATATGGTAATTAAAGTTGCTCCTGATAATGAAGATATGGTTTTTATTGGAGGAACAAACTTACATCGTAGCGATGATGGTTTCGAAACTAACACAAAAACATTTTGGATCGGTGGTTATGCCACGGTAAATAATGTTAGTCAATATGATCATCATCATCCTGACCAACATGCCTTAGTATTTCTTAATGATGGACAAACATTATTTAGTGGTCATGATGGTGGAATAAGTAAAACAAGTAATTACAAGCAAACAGAAGATTCTGATCCGAATGATAATGGAAGTGATGAAAATCCAGATCTTAAACCTGTAGATTGGGTTTCGTTAAATAATGGCTATTTAACCACTCAGGCCTACACCGTTGGTATAGATGCTAAAGAGTTGGAATCATTTGAGATATTAACTGGTTTTCAAGACAATGGAACATGGTATACGGATAAAAATAATAATGGAATTCATAAAAAAGATTGGATTCAACTAGGAAGTGGTGACGGAGCATATTGTAGTATGCATAATAGCAAAAATGCTTATATTACCTCATCACAAAGAGGCCGTATTTACTTAAGTACTTACAATGAGATAGAAAAAGAGTGGGAATGGACAAGGGTTGATCCAGAGGGCGTCAATTCGGACGATGTTCTTTTCATTAATCCTTATGAAATTGATGGAAATAATGAATCCATCATGTTTTATGCTGGCGGTACTGATATTTGGAGAAATAAAAATATATATGAAATCCCTAAATTTGAAAACAATGCAGCAAGCAAAGGCTGGGATAAGATCAGTGGCACCAACGTTACAGGCCAAATATCAGCACTAAAATCATCGATTCTTCCAGCAAATCTACTCTATTTTGGGACATCAGAAGGAAAAATATACAAAACGATTAATTCTCATTCTAGCCAGGCTGAAACTATTGAAATAACAGCACCTTCCATGCCTGATGGTTATGTTAGCAGTATTGAGGTTAATCCTGCCAACGCAAAATATGTTTATGTGACATTCTCAAACTACGAGGTTGAAAGTATCTTCTTTTCTGAAAATGCTGGGGAAACTTGGACTGCAGCTTCTGGTAACCTAGAAATAATTGATGAGGATGATAAAAACATTGGCCCTTCTGTTCGATATGTTAATGTTGTAAATGCAGAAAACGGACCTGTTTTCTTTGCTGGAACGAGCATTGGTTTATATATGACTACAGATCTTAATTCTAATACCAAGTGGACTCAAGTTTCGACTGATAAAATTGGAAATACTGTTGTAAGTATGGTAAAAACACGAGAAGATGGTTTTATCGTCGTAGGATCTCATGGTAATGGAATTTTTCATGCTAATATTACACCAGGTGAACCTATCGTAGACGCAGCAGGACCGCTTGTTAGTATTGATGATTTAGATGAAGAGGCTACTAAATTTAGCATCTATCCTAACCCATTGGTTGTTGATAGCCGCGTTGAATTTCCTAATAAGAAAAATTCACCGTATCGATTAGTTGTAATAGATGCTTCGGGACGTGTTGTGCGCATTATCGAAAATATTACAAATAATAATATTACCATTAACCGTGAACAGTTAAAACCTGGAATTCACATTATAAACCTTGAGGGTGAAAAAATATACAAGGGAAAACTTTTAGTTAAGTAAACCCATATTTCTCAAAACAAAAAGACCTAAAAGCATCAGCTTTTAGGTCTTTTTACTTTAATCCTAGAGAATTAAAATGTGTATTAATAGCCTATACCAGCTGCCATAATATTGTTTGGATCGAAGGCATGACAAGGTGTTACGCCATGAACCATATCACATTTTGGACAATGGCCCTCGAATTCTTCCATTGTAAAGGTCTCTTTACAACCATGACATTCTATATCCAATGGCATTGGCATCAATTGCTCTGCAAATCCCATCATTCTAACTTTATCAACTACTTGTTGACCATTTTCGAAACTTCCTGCGCATCCGTCGTGCATAATATCAATTTTTTTTTGTGTTAGTTCGTAATTCTATAATTTAGGATTGAAACTTCAACCTAAAAGCCAATATCTTCTTTCTTAATAATCTCACCATGACGTAATCTGTTCCTCATTTTTTGAACAACAGCATCCATTCTTTCGAGATCACCTAATAAGTTTTGCTCTTCGTCACTTGTTTCAATCACTTTGTGAATTCCACCATTTTTAATAACGATACGTTTATCACCCATAAGTGCCAAAATTGGATCATGTGTTGCCATCAAAACAATTTTTTCTTCACCTACTAATAAATCCAAAGCTCGTTTTCTATCGATACCTGCATTCTCAATTTCATCTATTAAAACAATAGGTGATTTACTAAGAATAGCTGTATCAGCAATCATTAAGGCTCTTGATTGCCCACCACTTAAGCTTGTTATAGGCGTCGACAATTCAAATTTCTCTCCTGCTAGATCATTTGCCTGAGCAAAAATCTTATTAATCACTCCTTCTACATCTTCAACCAAACGAGATTGTGCGTGTAATTCGATAAACTCATAAACCGTTAAGTCCATTACAAAGTTCATGTTCTGCGATAATTGAGCAACCAATTTGTTTCCAGAGTCCAAACGCCATTTTGAATCACCAACTTCTCCATTAATCAGTACTGATCGTGAAGTTGGCGTATCACCTTTAGCAACCCACTCAATATCGGCCAATAGTCGACTTTTACCTGAACCAGTTGGCCCAACGATGCAAACAATTTCACTCTTATTTATTTTTAACTCATCAAACTGTTCTGCTTCGCCAGACTTGTTTGTTCCTGGTAATAATGTGATACTGTTAACGCCATCATCTTCATCTTCTCCTAAAAACTCAAGCATCTGATCAATGTAAATACACATTGATTCTAAAACCTGAGCTTTATCCATAGCTCTATTTTCTTGTTCTTCTTCTTCATCAAGAAAATCTAGGTAACTGACTAATGTTACATCCAGATTACCGTTCAACTCCAAGGTATGCTCTTCGAAAAAGCCTGGTAAAAAAGGATATTGTTCAAATAAATCGGTAAGTGTTTTACCCTGTATATCGTTAATTGTAATCATGTTCTTTGTACGTTAAATTTTAAAGTGTCTAAAGTTAAAAGTGCCTTAAGTATTTACGAGTACTTATAAAAGACTAAAGCTTTAAGTGACCTGTGTACTAACAACTCATAAATACTTTAAGTACTCTAAGTACTTTACTTATCATTCAAATCAATTTTTCGAACATTACCCATTTGGTAAGATTCTCCTATTCGGGTTTCACCCAAACAATATGAACAAAGAGCAGATGGCATTGAGAATCTCAATTTCTCTCCTACAAGTGTCTTCACTTCAACTTTATCATCATATAAAAGAGTACTTAACTCATATGCACCCTGTCCGGTCAATCCGTTCACATGCATAATAGTCGCTCCTGGATTCACAGCATTTACTCTTGAAGCAAAGACTTCACGTTCAGCTTGAGAAACAATATCACCCTTTGTGATAATTACAATATCAGCAGTTTTAAGCATTGGTCCGATTTTCTTTGGTGTATTAATACCACTCAAATTATCGATTACACAAACTGCGGTAACAGTCTTAATATATGGAGAACATCGATTACACAATCCTGCACTTTCGGTTATCAAAAGGTCTAATCCTTCTTTTAATCCCCATTGTGTAACCTCTTCGATATTACTTACGAAATAATGGTCTGGACAAAGTGAACCAGAAAGTCCTTTCTTCACTTTAACACCTGCTTTTTCATAAAGTATATCATCATCGGTATACAAACAGTCAAATTTTACAACACCAACTTTTAATCCACGTTTTTGAACGGAGTCAATTGTTTTTAAAATAACAGCTGTTTTTCCTGACGAAGGAGGTCCTGATACAGTAACTAGATTCATATCTTAAGATTATATCTGTTTTAATAATGAGTTAATGCAAGCACTCAACACTTGCTAAATTATGCCTTAAATTTAATCAAACTAAATTAAGATTGAGGCGAAAAGCTTAAAGGTCCCATATTTTTAAAGCTATTATCCTTTATTGCTTTATTAAAGATTCCTTCGCATTTAACGATTAACTCTCCAATATTGTTTGAGTTGATGTAATCCCAACCTAACCACATGAATTTATTTTTTTCAGGAAGTCTGTTATCAACTTCTGGATTGATACTTGGGAATAAACCTTGGTGTGAAAGAATTTCACCAACACCTTTCGATGCAAAGAAATCAATGACATCCTGAGTTTTATCTAATTTATCTTTTTTAGTTAGCATGAAAATTGGACTGATAATTGCTCCATCTTCAGGCCACACAGCCACCATGCTACCACCCTCTTTTACCATCTTAGTAAAGAAATAAGGCATAATGGTGATGGCTGGTCGATCTTTCTTCTTTGTATGCGATTTTACCATTTGTGATGGGTGCATACTTTCTAACAAACATTCGCCTAATCCTTTCACTCCTTCTTCACCATAAGCTTTATAAATATGAAGTAGCATTGAATTGAACAGGTCGAAGTCACTAATTGGAAGACTTACACTATTTTTAAATTCAGGCTTAAACAGATCAGCCCAAGTACGAGGCACCTTTCTATCACCTAGTTCTGCAGTGTTAACAAGAAATACAGCTGGCACAACACCAATCATAGAGTAATGTCCTTCAGGATCCTTCAAACAGATATCTTCATTATCGAAATCTTTATTTAGTCGATCAAAGCCTGTACTATCAGCAAAAACATTGCGTTTCTTAAACTTACCCATCAACTTCTCATCGAAAAATAAATCGAAACCAGCAGAAATAAATATATCAGCTAACTTATCAGGATTATCTTCATTAATCACATCTCCCATTAACCAATCAAGTCCCATAGAAGCCGCCTTCAAATCATATACGATCTCTCTATCGTTAGCTTTCTTATAATCTTCAATAAAAGCATCAATGCCTTCCACTAATGGCACACGTACCGGACATGGCAATAAACCTTGTACATGAACGGCATCAGAGTCAGTACTTGTTTCTTTCTGATTCAAATCTGCATCAACTTGGTTTCTTGTCAAATCAATACCCTCGACCAATAAAGTAGCAAAGGCATCAACATTTAGCTTTTTCATTTTTAAAGCCACCTCTAAGGTCAGAGACTTACCAAAAAGTTCTCTTTTCTTAGGATCTTCCAACTGTTTAAATCCATTTGAAACAAAAATCTTAATCGTTTCAGGAAAACGTGTGCAAATATCAAGTAAACTATCGGTATTTTTGAAATATTGATTCTCCATATCAGTGAGCTTTTGTTTAATTTTCTATTACAAATGTAGAACCAACTCATGATTTAAAATGTAACCAATGTTACACTTGATGTTTTTTTTTAATATAAACCACTATCACCCTCTTAATTAGAACCTAAGCTCCTGTTTAAATTGATGATAAATCAATGCATAATGCTGATGAACACCCTCCATTTTTAGACAAAAGCCTAATTATTTTGTATCTTAGAGCAATTATTTCAATTCTAATGCTCTAAATAATTTCACCACTTTTGAGACCACTTGCAGCAATACTAATTAGGTTACTGAGTATGACCCTATTACTCGGTATCTATTCCCATGCATTCTCCCAAGATGGTACTGTTAAATTCAACAATAGCGCTAACAGAACTTTATGCCCTCGTAATAATGGCATCCTTACTTCTTTGCAAACTTCATCATTAGAAATCTCTGGTCCCTCAGATAAAACATGGTACGCTACTTATTCTGTTAATGGTAGTCCTGCCGAAAATTTGAACAATGGTTCAGGGATAACTGCAAATACATTCGTTTTAGAGATTAGTTTCAATAATAATAGTCAAGCATATAAAGATTTTATAATTAGGATTGAAGATGCATGGTTAGAAGACGGTACACCTCTTAATATTTTAGAAGAAGAACGAGTTCGGACATTAAGCGTTTATCCTCTTATAAACCCTACCGTACAAGCATACAAGAATGTAATAAAAACAAACTCTGAGCTTGACTATACGATTCAAATGGGTATGAGTTCGATGCCCACTATTCAGCTCCCTACCAATGCTCAGCAATTAAACTATAGTACCGAAGTCATTGATTACTTTCAATACATTAATATTAGAGTAAAATGGCAAAATGAAGCTGGGATAACAACGTTCAAAACTATTGAAAAAACAGGCTTTGGATGTAATAGTGATACCATATACAGTAATATTGAACTTAAGAGTGAATTCAGTCTAGATTTGGGAGAAAATAAAAGCATCTGCTCTGGAGAAGTTGTTACAATTACACCAACAATAGATCTGGAATCAGACTACACGTACTTATGGAGTACAGGTGAAACGACCAAAACTATTGACGTTAAAGAGTCAGGCTTATATTCCCTAACTGTTACCGACCTTATGGATAATCAAAAAATTACGGATCAAGTAAAGATTACCGTTCACGAAATACCTGCTATAAATATTGACGATATAATGATATTGGAGGATGATCCAATTCTAGTTAATATTCAACAGGAAGGTTGTACATACAATTGGTCTACTGGCGAAACAACAGAAGAAATTTCGATAACAAGCCCTGGTGATTTTTCCGCAATGATTACTTCTGAATTTGGGTGTCGTAATTCAAAATCATTTACTGTTAAAGACATAACATCATTCTTTACTTTAAGCTTACCGAATATTGTGCATATTTGTGCTAGCGAAACGATGATCTTGAGTGCATACACTGACATTGACCAAGAGTATAAATACCTATGGGATAATGGATCAACCGAAAAGGAGATTGTTATTAGTGAAGAAGGAATATATACACTCACAGCTACTGATCCCAGTGGTTTCTCTCAAACCGCAAGTTCACAGATCATATATCATCCCAATCCTATTGTCGATTTAGGTGACGATTTCATTCTTTGGGATGGAGAATCGAAGCAACTAGATGCTCAGAACACAGGTTCCAGTTATCGCTGGAACACACAAGAAACCAGTCAAGTTATTACTGTTAGTTCTGGGGGGGATTTTGAGGTTAATGTAATAGACGAATTTGGTTGTAGCAACTCAGATATTGTTTCTGTAGATTACAGAGAAGGTGAAAAATTTCGCGTTGAATTAGGTGAGGATAAAAGTATCTGCCTAGGTGATGAAGTCCTAATTGTGCCTGAAATAATAGGTAAACCGAACTTACCTTTAAGATACAAATGGGTCGGTCAGAATCATACAGAACCTGAAATATACTTAAAAGAGGAAGGCATTTTCGTTTTAGAAGTAACAGATCATTTAGGCAATATGGAAAGTGCTCAAATTGAAATCACAATGCTTCCTTCACCGAATATTGACCTAGGTGAAGATATTATCGACAACCCAAATAAAACATATGAACTAATAGCAAATGTAGATAATGTGAGCTACAATTGGTCAACAGGTGAAGTTTCAAAATCGATTATCATCGAAAAAACAGGGACTTATTGGGTAGAGGTTATTGATGACAATCAATGTTCTTCTCGTGATGAAATTAATGTGAAATTCGTGGCCGACTACCCTTTTGTAGGCTTACCAGAAGCCTTTTCTCCAAATGGAGATGGTCATAACGATTTGCTTTTTGTAAGAGGTGTAGATGTTGATAAAATAGAGCTCATGATATATAACCGATTGGGCAAAAAAGTATTTGAAACCAAAGATATCAACCAGGGATGGGATGGCTACTGCAATGGACAATTACAAATAATGGATAGTTACTACTACAGTCTTAATATCACTTACACCAACGGTTTTGAGAGAACTAAAACGGGTAATTTTGCTCTACTCAAATAAGACAGTTCTTAAGACTTATCGCTTCTCAAACTCATTTTAAGATTTAGAAAACCATCAACTATCATTTAGTTCTTAGCTTATGATATATTTTTTAGATATTTATTGAAGAGAACTGTACTCTTACTCTTGTTCTTTGAAGAATAGGAGCTGGTAAATCAAACGCCATAAGGCATACTATTCCATAAAACAAATAGCAAGCAAACTTCTAAAAACAGTAAAGGCTGTCGGATCATTCCAACAGCCTTTACTTATATTTTAAATTGGGATTACTCCACAATATTCATCTCGTCAATTAAATAACCAGCACCTGCAAATTTATCAACGATAAATAAGACGTAACGGATATCTAGTGATACATTTCTACAAATAGAAGCATCGTACATTAAGTCAGACATAACACCTTCCCAAGCACGGTCGAAATTCAATCCGATCAATTCTCCATTAGCATTCAATACAGGAGAACCTGAATTACCACCAGTAGTATGGTTGGTTGCCGCGAAGCAAACGTTCATTTGATCATTCTGTCCATAACGACCATAATCTTTACTTGCATAAAGATCTCTCAATTTTTGAGGTACATCGTAATCAAAAATGTTTGGGTTATCTTTTTCAATAATACCCTCAAGAGTTGTATAGTAATCGTAGGTTACAGCATTGCGAGCTTTATACCCCGCAACTTTACCAAAATGCACACGGAATGTTGAATTCGCATCAGCATAAAATACTTTATCAGATTCCATTGCCATTAAACCAGCCATATAAGTACGTTGTAACTTATCAACCTTATTTTTTAATTCAGAGTACTTTGGACTAATTGCAATCTTGTATAAATCAGCAATGCTCATTGCCATGATATAGGCAGGATCTTTAGCAATTTTCTTTGCATTTGATGGCTTATAGTTTGCTAACAGATTATCTAGCTGAGCCTTATTTGCCAATACTGATTTAGACATGGTTTTCTTAGCGTATGCTTTAAAATCACCTTTATATTTTTTAGCTACAACTTTCAATTCTTCTGGTAAGAACTTAGCCTCAACATTATCAAAATACATGCTCATCATTGCTTCCAATAACTTCTGATCTGTAGCTTTATTGTAGTTCTTATAAAAAGCAGCAGCTCTCTTTTGCAATCCTTTTACCTCTTTAGCAATACCTTCGGAGTCTTCTTTTTTAAGAGATACAAGCTTTTTAAATCTACCTGCAAATTTGATAACTTCTGATCCTGAAAAACCAGCTTCGATAGCATAATCACGAGCTAAACTGTATGGAGTCATCTCCTCGTAAATCCCTTTCATCTGACCAAGAATACCAGCATATTTTGCTTTTAGTTTCGCATCAGAATTAGCCCAAGTTTCAAACTTCTTCTCAAGTTCTTTTTTCTTTGCAATAGCATTTAAACGATCAAGTCCTTTGATCTCACCTTGCCATCTTTTCCAAGAGTTAGCAACACCTGCATATTTTGCTGAATACTGAATTCTAACCATTGGTGAAGCATCCATATCAGCACGCATAAGGTCAAGCTTCTTCGTTCTCAATTTAATTTTATGAGGGTTATCAACCTGTGTCATCAACTCAAGAGCATAGGAAGTCAAATACTCAGTTGTCGTTCCTGGGTAACCAAATACCATCGTAAAATCACCTTCGTTAATACCTTTCAACGAAATTTTGAAAGAATTTTTTGGCTTCAATGGTACATTTTCTTTTGCAAAAGATGCTGGTTTGTTGTCTTTGTTTGCGTAAATTCTAAACATAGAGAAGTCACCTGTATGACGAGGCCACATCCAGTTGTCAGTATCACCACCAAATTTACCAATTGCTGATGGAGGCGCACCTACTAAACGAACGTCTTTAAAGATTTCATATACTGATAAAAAATACTGATTTCCCGCGAAATAGGCTTTCACATTAGCACGGTACTCAGAATCTTTCTCTGTAGCAGTTTCAATTGCCTTAATGTTCTTTTTAATAATTTTTGTACGCTCTTCTTCTTTGGTATCATCATTAACACCTTTAAGAACTTCAGCAGTAACATCAGCCATACGAATTAGGAAAGAAGCGGTAATGCCTTCGTTTACCAATTCTTCACCTTTGTTCATTGCCCAAAAACCATCTTTTAGGTAATCATTCTCGAGTGTTGAGTGAGCCTGGATAGCACCATAACCACAGTGGTGGTTGGTAACAATAAGACCTTGATCTGAGATCAATTCTCCAGTACAGAAGTGACGGAATGGTCTACCTTCGCGTCCTAATCCAATTACAGCATCTTTCAAGCAAGCTTGATTAACGTCGTAAATATCCTCTGCAGTTAGCTTAAATCCAGCCTTCTGCATATCCTCAATATTGTACTTTTTCAAAAGCATAGGAATCCACATTCCCTCATCTGCTTTTACCTGATTACCGATTAATAAAAGTACGGCGGTCACTAATAATGTCAATTTTCTTAACATGGTTTGTTGTGAGTTTGTTATTATTATTCTAGTTGTCTTCTTTATAATTATAAATTAAGAATTATAAGTGATGAATTGATTTCGTCATTTAATTCTTAATCCTTTTATTATTCTTTGTTCTTAATAATTAATGACGAATTATCAATTACGAATTACGGGATTTCATAGTTTTCTGTATACTCCCAATTATTCTTAATAGTTCATCTATATCTTTTAGTAGACTTTCACTTTCATCCTTAGAAAGATAATCTGTATCTCGTAGTAATCGAATCCAATAATGTGTTTCTCTAGCCTCTTTATACGAAATTGTTAGTTTGGCAAAGAAATCTTTTTCACTTTGTCCTCCGATAGCCTCTTCAATATTAGCTCCTATTGAAGTTCCTGATCGTAATAGCTGTTTACTTAAAACGAATTCTTTTTTTACTTCTCGTAAATACTTAGATAACTTTACAATTCTAACTGCAAAAGCATAGCTTTTTTCTTGTATAACATTATCCTTTTTCATCACAATACGTAATTTTCAATTCGTAATTAACTATCTCCTAATTCATAATTAGAAAACACTTAGTTCTTGATACAAACGCTGAATAGGCAAGCCTACAACGTTAAAATAGGAACCTTCAATACCATCAATGCCTACAAAACCAATCCATTCTTGAATTCCATAAGCCCCAGCCTTATCGAATGGTTTGTAATTATCGATGTAATAGTCAATTTCTTCAAGACTAAGTTCCTTAAAATGAACATGTGTTTTTGTAGAAAAACTGACTTCCTTGTGTTTTGATTTTAAACAAACACCTGAAATAACCTGATGCGATCTTCCAGATAGCGTTTGTAACATACCAACAGCCTCATCCCTATTCTTTGGTTTTCCTAAAACAAGATCATCAACACATACAATCGTATCAGCCGTAATCACCAATTCCATCTCGTTTAAGTCCAGCTCAAAAGCCTCAGCTTTAAGCTTAGCCAAATAAATTGGAATCTGTTCCCCTTTTAAATGCTCAGGATAGACTTCCTTAACATCTTTGGTCTGAATTTTAAAATTTAGTCCCAACTCTTTCAACATCTGATGACGTCGTGGCGACTGAGAAGCCAATATCAATTGATAATTTTTTAAATTATTCAACATAGGTTTTCTAATGATGAATTATAAATGATAGATTATAAATTATACTCCTTTACTAATCCTTTTTCTTCTTACTTGTGATAATTATACTACGAAGTAATTTCAGCTCCGATAGATGTTCCAGACCTTAATATTTGTTTGCTAAGCACATATTCCCGTTTCTCATCGCATAGATATTTATAGAGATGAACTATACGTATGGCAAATTGAAACGATTTTGTCTTTACCGTATTTTCATTCATCACTTATAAATTATAATTCATAATTTCCCCAAGATATGATTGACTACAAATGCGTATGAAATACCAGCAAGAATAGCCATTCGTAATAAAAACACTCCAAATTTCAGGCTTTCATCTTTTTTCAATCTAATGACTAAATAAGATAGTAAAAATAATGGGATGATAATTAAAAGGCTGAAATACCAAGGTGTAATCTTATCCATGGGTGCATTTAAAAATTGGTACCACACACCAAAAACAGAAATGCTTAAGAATAAAATTAAGCCAACAATAATTGATTTGGTCCATTTAAAACCAATCACAAATGGTAAGCTTCGTCTGCCAATTTCCTTATCGCCTTTTACCGATATTAAGTCACGTATAAACTGATGAATTAGTACTCCAAAAAAAGCAAAGAATGAAAATGCTCCAACCCAATATAAAAGATAATCGAAGTTGGTTTTTGATGCGACCAAAACCTCAGCATAGGTTTTATTTAGAGGTGGAATCTCGAAAATAACAACCAGGAAAGGGATGGCAGCACAAATAAAAGCTAAAACTAAATTCCCTAATATGAAATGGTTTTTATAAGACGTTGAATAGAACCACAATAATCCTCCTGCCATAAAAAAGATTAAAACAAATTGCCAATGTCCAACTTTATAGGATACGTAACCTCCCAGAAGTAAACCTATAAAACTAAAAATCTGATGCAACATGAGTGAAATTCGACGGCTTATTCGTCTTCCTACTATCACATCACGTTTATTTAAACGATCGGCTTTACAATCAAAATAATCATTAATAATGTAGCCCCCAGCCGCAATAAAAAGAGTCGCCATCACCAAAATCGCGAAATTTAAATCGCTTAGTTGAAGTTGAATTTCATTAATTGCCAGAATAGGCTGAATAATAAAATACCGCATTACATACTGTGTTAATGCAATAATAATCAGATTGGGAAAGCGAATCAGTTTTAGTAGGCTGAGCATTATAGAATAAAGTTAAAGTGAAAAAGATTAAAGTAAAGAAGTGATTCTGTTCGTCAACTAATAAACGAGAATATTAAATACTTTGAATCTTTGTATCCGTTGCAAACCAGTTGCCATGAGCACGAAGTACCTGCTCCATTACATCGCGAACCGCCGCACAGCCACCATCCATATCTGAAATATAAGATGAAATTTCTTTTATTTGAGTCACTGCATTCTTAGGACATGTTGGAACACCTACTCGTTGCATGACCTCGTAATCAGGTAAGTCATCACCCATATACATAATATTCTCTTCTGCAATATCATGTTTAGATAGAAAATCTTCGAAATCAGCAATCTTATCTTTTGAAGACATGTAAATATCCTGTACCCCTAGGCCACGGTAACGTTTCTCAACCGCATCAGACGTACCTCCTGTTATAATCGCAACAGGATAACCTTTCTTCACAGCATATTGAATAGCAAAGCCATCTTTTGTATTTGCTGTTCTCAACAATTCTCCATCAGAGTCTATGGTGATACACTCTGTAGACAATACTCCATCCACATCGAAAATGAAAGCCTTAACTTTCATTAAATCTTCTTTAAAAAAGGCCATATTTATTTAATTTTTACTTTTTGTTACGCATGAGTCATTCAAACTCTTATTCATTGATTATCTTCATTATAATCAATCATTATCCTTCGAATGCAAGTGATAAATACTTTCACTCACAAATTTATACAATTTTTGAAAATCAGGATGCATATTTAGACTTTCCTCATGTGCTTTTATAACATCTTCGTCGAAACGAACTGCTGGTCCGGTTTGAGCATCTTTGGCAGATATTTCCTGCACCTTCTCCGCTGTTTCCAAAATTAGAGGTTTTAGCAACTCGAAATCCATGCCTTCGTCTTGAAGCAATTCTTGCCCAATATGATACATGTGATTCGTAAAATTACAGGTAAACACCGCAGCCATATGCAATTGCTTGCGCTGCTTTGAAGAAATCAACTGAACCGAATTTGAAATCTTCTTCGCCATACCTACAAGCTCTAACTCTATAGCTGACTCATTGGCTTCTATACAAATTGGAATGTTTGAAAAATCTACTTGACGAACTTTAGAGAATGTTTGCAGGGGATAAAACACCCCATAATTAGAGGTATAAGTTTCGAATACTGACATGGGTAAGCTTCCTGCCGTATGTACCAATAACTTATTTTTAAGTTGTAAAGTCTCTAAGGCTGATGATAAAGCCTTATCGCTTAAAGCGAATATGTAAATATCCGCATCGCGACGAACCTCATCAAATGAACAACAGGCTTCAGCTCCAACTTGCTTCCCTAATGTTTCAGACGAAACTTGCGTTCTGCTATAAACCTGACAAATATTATAGTTCGCACTTTTTAAAGCCAAGGCCAAATGTGTTGCCAGATTTCCTGCTCCTACAAAAACAACATTTCTAATCATTCCATTTTCAATATTAAACAATAGCAAATATACAATAATACACTTTATGCATATTGAGGTGCAAGTTAATACAAAATACGTTTTGATTGGATTTGATCTTATCAGAAGCTTTATTTTTCAAAAAAAGAGGTAAAACCTAAGTTTTACCTCTAAAAAAATAAACCACTTACTTTCTTACTCTAAATTACCAAGGTTGTCAAACACGTAATCTAAAACATTTACTTTTTTTACAACGTCTCTTTATTTCCTTTTGTATCCACTCTATAGAAGGATTCATTCTCTATCAATAATGCTTGTGCCTCATCATGATGATCGACATCTACCCTCACAATTCTGCCGTTAAAATCGGTTGAAATTTGATTAACAACGCAGTGTCCAACAATAACTCTTTTAACATTATAAAAGTGTAAAAGTGCATCTAAGTCTTGACTCGACATTTTAAGGTAATCTTTATAATCAACCACCATACCTCGATACCACACCAATCCCATTCTTCCATATAAGAAATCAACCAGTTCAATACCTTCACGAACACTCCTATCAATTCCAACATAAGGAATCGCTGCACTGTTTATTTCTTCTATCGAAAGTTTTCTACTTAAGAGCTCTTTGCTTAAACCGGCATGAACAAAAACACAATCACCAATCTTAGTCATTAAGTTTTTTGTTCTTAGCCATTTTCCCAGCTCAGTATTTTCTCCATATAGATCCTTGTATCCAATAGCCAAACTTCCAGCTATAGCTCTATACTTTTGTTGCGTGTATTTCCAACTGGCACGTAACAACATATCTTCATGATTCCCAATTATAAAATGAACTTTACCTCCAGCTTTTTCAGCTTCAGATTCAAGCTTATAAATTAACCAAAGAACTTGTGTTACATAGTTTCCTCTATCTACAAAATCGCCATTAAGAACAAGGTGCCCATTCCCGAATATCCATTTATAATCTTCATCAATAACTTTATTCGACTTTAGTAAGTCTACAAAAGCGCTTATGTTCCCTTCAATATCAGCAACAACAAACATTTTATCAGCTTTAGGATAGCTTGACCTTTGAATACGATTCTCCTTTAGTTGAACTTTAAATGCTTTATATGGTTCTGGCAATTCAACTTTCAAATCTGTTTTCGAACTGATATTTTCACGAACAAGTTCATTCTTATCATTGACTGAAACAGATTCTACTTTATCTTCAGAATAGAAAATATAAGGTCCATCAACGCCATTGTATAGGTCGATATGATCTGCTAGTATGGCCATTACTTCCTTATCGACATATTTATTCACATAATACAAAACATCATGCCCCTCAGAGTTTTTCGCATATAAGTCAGCACCCTTATCAATCAAAAGTCCCAGAACTTCTAACAGCTTATATTTAACCGCATACATCAATGGTGATTTCGATGACTTTGTGGTACTCATGGTATTAACATCGGCATCACTTTCAATTAAAAACAGCGCTATAGAGGACTCTTTCTCCTTTATCGCATAATTCAATAAGGAATAGCCTGAAGAATTAGTCATATTTAAATCAGTAGAAGCATCAACTTCAGATTTAAACTGTTCAAATTTGCCTTTTGCAATAAGCTCGAATAATTTATCGCCAGCTGAATCTTTTACTTTGGTGCACATAACAAAAGCAAGTGCCAATAATAAAACGAAGTATGGTGTCTTTTTCACTTTTCTTGATTTGAGTTGAAAAAAAGAGGCTGTTTAAAACGCAAACATCAAACAGCCTCTAACTTTACTAACTTTAGGGTTGGAAAAATCTTAGTTGAACAAACTATAGTATCAATTAATAGCCTGAATTTTGAATCATATGGTCTCCATTTACATTCATTTCCTCTTGTGGAATAGGGAAAACAGCCAAATCATCAGTATACTCAAGAACTGTTTTAGTTTCTCGAACGATATTTCTTTTATTTCTAATTAAATCAAAGAATCTATGTCCTTCAGCAACTAATTCTTTTCTTCTTTCTTCCAGAACACGGTCAAGATTAACATCAGCTTCTGCTACTGTGTTAGCAGGATTTCCACGTTCAACAATCGGATTTAAGTATTTAATTGCATTGGGTTTATCGTTATTTTTAACTGCAGCTTCAGCAGCAATTAAATATACCTCAGACAATCTAATAACAGGAACAGAACTTGTATTAGTAGCCGAGTTTAAAGGACCATCTCCTTTTAAATAAGCTTCAACCACAGATAAAGTATTACCTATACCAGGGTACTTAAGCACTCTTCCGTTGGGACGCTTTGAAGATTTAGACTCTTGCAAAAGATTATATCTCACATCATTTACATCAGCAGACATAAAACTCACAAAACTCTTAGCAGATCCGAAAGAACCATAACTATCAGGATCAGATATATTTGCAACAGATTCACCTCCTCCATTATCTTCTGCACTATTTATTACTGAAAGAATAGATTCTGATGTAGATGTTGAAGACCAAGAATTAACATACTCTTTATTGATAATCAATTTATATGGGCTATTTTCGATAACATCAGTAGCAAGCTCATAAGCTTTTGGATTATTCTCCATATACAAATAAACACGAGACAATAAGGCTTTCACTCCATAAGCATTCAAGAAACCATCTTTTCTCGATGTTCCTAACATTGGGATAGCCGCTTCAAACTCATCAACAATAAATTGATACGTTTCTTTTACAGTGTTTCTTTGAAGAAAATCGTATTCACCAAGTACTTCTTCTACAATAGGAATACCTAAATCAGCATCATCAGCCAAGGGATATTGTTTCGCAAAAATCCTAGCCAAGTCGAAATGAAACAAAGCTCGTAAAGCACGTGCATGACCAATTAATTCTTGCTTCTTTTCTATATCTTCTTCTTTTTCAACTGTTATCTTATCAAGAAAATATAAACAACTATTAGCTTTCCTAATTGCTGTAAATAGAACTTTCCACATATCAGAATCAAAACTGTTCGCATCATAGTCAAAATCATACTCATCATCTAGCCTGCTGCCATTAATAAGTCCCATATCATCGGCTCTTACATCATTTTTCATGATAAATGAACCATTATAATAATCGGCTGATTGCAAGCTATTATATGTTCCTCTTACAAGAAGTTCGACCTCTTGTAATGAATTTATTTCTTCAGGCAGTTGTGAAGAACTTGGTGATTGATCTAAAAAATCTTCACTACACGAGAAAAAGAATGCAGCAATAAAGATTGTTAGAACTATATTTATTTTTTTCATATGTCTATAATTGTTTTTTATTTAACTCATGAGAATCATCCTAGCCATAATCTTTTAAATAAAAGATATACCAAGGCTATTATCATGTTTATATCTTATATAAAAATTCATTAAATTAAAATTCAACTGAAATTCCAAATGTTACTGTTTTATTATTTGGCATTTCAAACCCAATAAAGCCACTAGGTGATTGTTCTGGATCAACCAAATCTTGCGAAGCAAAAGTAAGTAGATTAGTACCCTGAACATAAAATTTCACTGAAGTCAAACTAGCTTTTTTAACCAATGATGATGGTAAGTTATATGCTAAACTTATGTTCTTTAAACGAATGTAATCGTTGTCCATTAAAAATCGCGACGACGGTTTATATGATTTTTTATTTCCGCCCCAAATTGGTTTTGGATTCTTAGAAACATCACCAGGCTTTTCCCAATAATCAGTTTGAGTTGCAGGCAAAGCATATTTATAACTTTTGTATCCATCGTTCCATAAAGAGCTACCATGTATATGATAGATTTGACCTCCTACTGAGAAATTAAATAGAAAAGACAAATCAAAACCCTTATACGAGAAGTTATTACCTATACTACCAAAAAAGGTAGGGTCTGGGCTTCCCATTTCAACTTGTTCCGTCTCCTTATAGTTATTTGTTGTTTCATCCGAAACTGTTTTATTCCCATTTTCATCGGTATTCACTTTATACCACAAAGGATCTCCATTTTCAGAATCAACACCCGCCCAAGGCAAAAGGTTATAAGTATAATACGGAAGGCCTTCTTTTTTAATCGTATAAGAATCTGTTTCATCAGATAACAACTTAGTGATCTTATTATCTAAGAATGAGATATTGAAAGTAGTATTCCAATGAAAATCATCTTTAACAATATTTTGAGTGTTCAGTTCGAACTCAAAACCTGTATTCTCCATTTCACCAACATTTCTCATTACAGAACTAAAACCTGTAACAGTAGAAATATTTTTAGCCATTAATAAATCTGATGTTGTACGCTTAAAATAATCGATAGACCCAGCTATTCTATTCAAGAAACCAAAATCAAAACCAAAATTTAAATTGTGATTTTTCTCCCATGTCAAATTATCATTACTCAACTGAGACTCAGCACCTGCTGGCTGTCCAACATATTTTGAAGTATACCCATACAATGGTAAATGATCGTAATAGCCACTTGGCAGGTTACCACTTGTACCGTATGATGCTCTAAGTTTTAAATTATCA
>Ga0209379_10000294_pt1 | contig 47555 bp, 44 predicted proteins | sample tdDd001_FD_187124 | JGI IMG/M metagenome (GOLD analysis project Ga0209379, IMG submission 187124) | Marine sediment microbial communities from the Atlantic coast under amendment with organic carbon and nitrate - tdDd00.1 (SPAdes)... | ecosystem: Environmental > Aquatic > Marine > Coastal >... | reverse complement strand
TAAGTTTGGTTTTGTATTTGGTTTTGTATTTGGTTTTGTATTTGGTTTTTCCACGCTTGATGCTCGCAGTCAATTATGAGGTGTTTTTATTGAATTTTATTTATTTGGATGATCTTGAATATGGAAATTAAAATTTAACGATGAAGTTCACAGTGAAAATATGACCGTCATAGATTAAAGTCATCCATGTCTGAGCAAAGCGAGTTTGGATGGCTTCTATGGCGGTTATATTTGAACTGATGAAATTCACGATAGATTTTGCGTGTAAGATTCAAGACTATCTAAATACATAAAATACTCAATAAAAAAGGGCCATCAAAATTGACAGCCCCCGAAGATTTATTTTACTGGTTTAAGTCTTGCCGTAAAGTGACGCAGTACTTGTGGCTCGTAATCAAAATCGAATCCAACAAGTTTTTCTGCTTCGTTATAAACTTTGATCACCGCATCAGCAACAATATCCATGTGATTATCTGTATATACACGTCTTGGAATCGTTAGGCGCATAAGCTCCAGTGGAGACTCAAGATGGTCACCTGTGTCTGGGTCGCGTCCAAGTAGGAATGAACCGATTTCAACAGGACGAACGCCTGATTCAAGGTATACAGCATTACACACTGCTTGTGCAGGGAATTGATGGAATGGAATGTGTGGACAAATTTTCTTACAATCCACAAATACAGCATGACCACCAACAGGATATTGAATTGGAACACCAGCTTCATGCAGACGATCGCCCAGATACTGAATCTGACCAATTCTATGGGCTAGATAATCATAATCAAGCGCTTCCTCAAGACCAACCGCAAGTGCTTCCATGTCACGACCAGATAGACCGCCGTAAGTTGGGAAACCTTCCATTGGTACACAAAGCGATCGACAAGCTGTGTACATTTCAACATCATCTTTAATACCTACAAGACCACCCATGTTCACAAGACCGTCTTTCTTTGCTGACATTACAAAACCATCAGCTAGGTCAAACATTTCCCGAGAAATCTCACGAATTGACTTGTCTGCATATCCTTCTTCACGTATCTTAATGAAGTAAGCATTTTCAGCATAACGTGCGCCATCAATAAAGTTTCTAATGCCGTACTTGTCAGCAATAGCTTTAACACCACGCATGTTCTCCATTGATACAGGCTGACCACCTGCAGAGTTACACGTTACGGTCATTACAATGCCTGCAATATCGTTCACATCATGTTCTTTAATGAAATTCTCAAGCTTTTCGAGATCGAAGTCACCCTTGAAATCGTCATACGTCTCAGTATCAAAAGCTTTTTCATCAATCAGATTGATCGCGCGACCACCAGCAATTTCAACATGTGCCTTTGTTGTATCAAAGTGCATGTTTGAAAGTACATAGTCTCCAGGCTTCTTAATAATGTTCGGGAATAATATCTGCTCTGCACCACGACCCTGATGAGTCGGTACCACATACTTGTAGCCAGTGATATCTTGTACCACTTCTTCAAGTCTGTAGAAACTGCGGCTTCCTGCATAAGATTCGTCGCCCATCATTATAGCTGCCCATTGTCTGTCGCTCATAGCACCAGTACCCGAATCTGTTAGCAGATCAATATATACATCTTCTGCTCTCAGAGAGAACGGGTTATACCCTGCCTCGATCAGTTTTCTTTCCCGTTCTTCTTTTGAAATCAATTTCAGTGGTTCAACCATTTTAATCTTGTATGGTTCAGCAATACGTTTAGCCATAAAAATTCGCCTCCTCATTAATTTGAATGAATATAAGGCGGACTTTTTTAAAGCACTTACCTAATAAGACGCAGACACCATTTAATACTACATGCTATAGTTTGTCTACTATTTCATTGGTCCGTTACTTTGCAAATCCGAGTGTCATTCCTTCTAAGATGAACCTTAAATATTTTACCTAGTCGTAATTTGCACCACAGTCAGGCTATTTAAGTGTCATTATGGTAGACTTACAAAAAAGTTGGGCAACTTCAATTTATTTTACCATGAAGAACGTTTTCCACGCAATAAATAACTGAATTGGCATAAAAAAATCCGCTCTGACAATGTTCTTAACATTTCAAAGCGGACTCAATTTATTCATCTAGTAGTTTTCTATACACTTTAGTATCAACCATTTCAACAAGCGCATTTGCAATACGCTTTGCATCATGTCGAACGTACCCTTTAGACACTTCCATGAAGTTTTGCGTCATAACGCCAATGCCGAGACCATCCAAATATTTTCTATCTGCGTCCGTTAAGTACACAGGTATTGAACCTTCAGCTTCATAATACTCAAGATGATCGTCAGAGATAATAGCATTATTCACGAGAACAAGATCAATCATATCCACCGAACCATGTTCCATTAGTGCGTTCACATGTTCAGCTACACTATAATCATCGGTTTCCCCCGGCTGCGTCATCAGGTTTGGAATGTACACACGTTTGGCTTTTGTCGTTATTAAGGCTTCAAGTATCCCATCTACAAGTAAATTGGGAATGATACTCGTATATAAACTTCCTGGTCCCATAACAACAATGTCAGCCTCTTCAATGGCTTTAATCGCATCTGGAAGTGCTTTAATATTCTTTTCTTTTGTTGTAATTTTATGTATGATCTGACCTGTTTCGAGCACACGTACTGGAATCATGGATTCCCCTTCAACGATTTGGCCATCTTCTAGTTCAGCTAAAAGTGTCATTTCAGATGGTGTAACAGGTAGAACACGTCCCGTAATAGCAACAATGTCACTTATTTTTTCAATAGCCGTTTCAAAGCTACCCGAAATCCCGACAAGCGCTGCAATAAGAAGATTTCCAAAACTTTGTCCTTTTAGACCACCTTCACTGAATCTATATTTAATAAGATCTTCCATAATTGGTTCAGTGTTTGCCAGTGCCAATATACAGCTTCGAATATCACCTGGTGGCAGCATGCCTAAATCCTCACGTAAAACGCCAGATCCACCACCATCATCTGCTACAGATACAATAGCTGTAACATCTGATGTTACCTTTTTCAGACCTCTTAACAATATCGAAAGACCCGTTCCGCCCCCAAGGGCAACGATCTTAACATCTGTTTCCATACGTAAAACCCCTAACAATTCAATATTTCGCACACACTTCAATTCATGAACATCAAATATATCATACTCATAGTTATTGGACAAGTTTACCAATTTCATATTGGCACTTACTTGCATAACGTTATCCACAGTCGTAAAAACACCAGCATGTGAACACCTCAAGCCACATACTGGTGCATAAACTCATTTTAATTACCTGATGTCACGATGTGAAACACCAACTGTATAGTTGTGTCCTTTTAGTTCTTCATATAATCGATTGGATAATGTCACAGATCTATGATGACCACCCGTACAACCAATCGCAATGATTAGCTGTGCACGTCCTTCTTTTTCACAAAGCGGTAGAACAGTATTCACCATACTTAAAATCTGATTGTAAAAATCATGGCTTTCCTGGAATGACATCACATACTCTTGCACAGGTTTATCATTTCCAGTCTGAATTCTTAACTCTTCCACGTAAAATGGATTTGGTAAAAAACGCGCATCAAAAACAAAGTCAGCATCCAGCGGCATACCTTTTTTAAATCCAAAAGACATAATCGAAATAGACATTGAAGAAGTATCCGAGTCTTCTCTAAAAATCTTAGCCATTTCATTTTTAAACTGACTGAGATTATATCCACTCGTGTCAATAATTGTGTCAGCAACTTCTCTTAGTTTTGAAAGGCGTTCACGTTCAAGGCTTATTCCATCTTCAATAGAACCATTTGGATTCATTGGGTGTGATCGTCTCGCCTCTTTAAATCGTTTGATCAGGACTTTGTCAGAAGAATCCAGGAACAGAAGTTTATAGTTTAATCCATTCGACTTCAAGACCTGAAGCTCTTTTTCAAGATCTTCAAAAAAGACCCCGCCACGAATATCTGTTACAAGAGCCAGTTTTTTAATATCTTCCGTATTCTGATCACAAAGTGATACAAACTGATGGATCAAAACAGGCGGTAAATTGTCAACACAATAATATCCAAAATCCTCTAACACCTTCATAGCCTGACTTCTACCTGCGCCAGACATACCTGTAATAATCACCAGTTCCATAAGTCGCTCCTTATTCTTCAACTGCATTTAGTATTCTGTCCGATGTAAGACCCGCAGCTTCAGCACGTCTAATTGCCTTCTCAACCTTCCCGATGTCATCAGGATGATGGGCGTCACTATTTATTGAAAATTTTATGTCGTATTCCATAGCTTCTTTGATCTGGTTCACGGTTAAAAAACCATGATTTGCATTAATTTCAAGCGCTGTACCCGTCTCCCCAGCAGCTTTAGCAACACGTTTTATATCAATAGGACCTTTTGCCCCTGGATGAGTGAGTACATCTATATTATATTGTTTCATTGCATTTATTAATGAAAGGGTATTTGCTTCTTTCAACTTTTCATCATATTTGTCTTCTTTACTAAAATAATTCCCTGCATGATGCAGCATATCTCGCACAATACGCACTGGTCGACTGCCAAAATGATAGCCCGCAAGTAATATATCATTCATTTCAAGAAGCTCATCATCCACATCCAAGTGTCCATCTATATCAAGAACATTGGCTTCTAATCCGAGTAAAATTTCGATATCATCGTATTTTTTATTGAGTTCATCAATAATACGACGCATTTCCTTATATTTTCTTCGTTTGATTCCAAAGCCCATATGACCAGGACCATGATCACTTATAGCAAGGATCTTAATACCTTTTTCTCTGGCCGAAACAACATTTTCTTCAATTGTTCCTTTGCCATGGCTATAAATTGTATGGGTATGATAATCCGAAAGAATTCTCATAGTTTATTCCTTCCCGAATAACCGCACTTCAGGTTCAAGCTCTACACCGAATTGATCAAAAACAACTTTTTGCACCAGACTGATCAGTTTTAAAACGTCAGAACTAGAAGCACTGCCTCTATTAACAATGAAGCCACAGTGTTTTTCCGACACCTGTGCATCGCCATAACGAACACCGCGTAATCCTGCGTCATCTATTAGTTTACCAGCATAATAGCCTTCTGGTCTTTTAAATGTTGACCCAGCACTTGGCAAACTTAGTGGTTGTTTTGATGTACGTTTTTGAGTTAAATCATCGATGATACTCTTTATATCATTATACGGTTTTTCTTTCAGTTCAAGTGCTACCTCTAAAACAATGTGTTTCTCTCTTTGAATCGCACTTCTTCTATACCCGAATTCAAGTTCATCATTCGAAAGCGTTTTAACATCGCCGTCTCTCGTTAGAACTGTCACTTCACGTACAACATCTTTCATTTCTCCACCATAGGCGCCTGCATTCATAAACACAGCCCCACCAATAGTACCGGGAATTCCAGATGCAAATTCAAAACCACCAAGAGATTTTTCTACAACCCTGTTTGAGAGTTTCGATAATAGAATACCTGATTGTGCCACAACTCTTTCACCTTCAATTTTTACACCACTGAAGTTTTCTGAGAGTTTCAAAACCACACCACGGATTCCGTCATCTCCTACAAGTAAATTACTGCCGTTACCGACGATATGGAACGGACAGGCATTATCCTTACAAATTTCCATTACCTCACGAACTTCATCTACATTTTCAGGCATAACCAGCACGTCAGCAGGTCCACCGATTTTAAATGATGTGTGTTTGTTCATAGGCTCATCTATATATACAATTTCAGGATTCAGTCTTTCTTTTAAAGTATTTGCCGTAGCATTAATCAAGATATTTCTCCAATCAACTTATATTCCAAACTCAATATTCATACTTATATTATATTCCAATGTAATTACCGAGGCATTACGAAACGATTTCAATTTTATTAAACCATTTATTTTCATATTTTACTAAAACAGTTTCTCAAGTCATTTCCAGTTATAATCGATAAAGTATTGTATTCGAACACTATTGATATAACTGCACTTCATGGATCTAATCCCTTTTGAAACATATCGTTTATAGTATACATGACACGTTTACATAATACAAGATTCGTCATCAGTTTCTATCCCTATATACATATAAAAAAAGCCTATTCAGATTTCCATCCAAATAAGCTTTTCATTCCTCATATAATCAAACTGTAATTATTTTTTTGCAAACTCAGCAACTAAACAATGCGTTGTTCTCCAGCATATATATTCGCTCTTGTCCCCCGAGCAAATCCAACCAAAGTCATATTCAAATGCTGGGCTTGTTTTACAGCAAGGGCAGTCGGTGCAGATCTAGAAACAATAATCGGTATCCCCGCTTTTGCAGTTTTTATTAACATTTCAGATGAAACTCGACCACTTGTTAAAATCATTTTGTCACTTAAATTAATTCCCTTAACAAGAACTTCACCAAGTATTTTATCCAGAGCATTATGCCTGCCAACGTCCTCTTTCATTATCAGGATTTCACTCGAATCACACAGACAACATGAATGGACGCCACCAGTCAATTTAAATAACTCAGATTCACTATTCAGCCGCTTCGATAAAGTCCAAATGTCATCGATCGATACTGAAAATGTACTCTGAACTGGTCTAAGCTGTATGGTATCCGTCACATTATAGAAAGTGACACCTTTTGCACATCCAGTTGTCATGGTTCTTCTTCCAAACAATTCTTCTGACAGAGGATTTCTGTTTTTTAGTGTTACATGGGCAAACCCCTTATCCTCGTCAATCATGACATTTTCCACATCATCCTTTTTCATGATGATGCCTTCACTTTTAAGAAAACCGTACACAAGATACTCAAGTGAATTTGGAGAGCAAAGCAACGTGATGAACTCATCTCCATTCAGGAAAATGGTCAGCGGATACTCCGCAATGACCATGTCCTCCATTATCGTATGTTTTTCAGACTCCACTTTAAGCAGCTGGACCATTTCAATTGTCTTCATTTTCATACAGCATCCTCTTTATCGCATCTCAAGAGTTATAGTGCACTCTATTTTATCTTTTCCACTTTCACAGCACATACCTTGTATTCAGGAATATCCGTAACTGGATCAAGAGCTGCATTGGTCAGTCGATTTGCCGCCCCTTCTGCAAAATGGAATGGTATGAAAACTACTCCATCACTCACAATATCAGTGACCTTCACCAGCACCTCAATCTCACCACGCCTTGAAGAAACTTTTACTTTTTCTCCGTCGACAACATTCAAGTCAAGCGCTTTACTTGGTGAAATTTCAATGTAGCTGCCACCAACAATTTCTTCTATGCCCTCAGTCTTACCTGTCATCGTCCGTGTATGATAATGATATAAAATACGTCCTGTTGTGAGAATCAGCGGGTAGGCTTCATCTACAATTTCAGCAGGCTCTCTGTATAAAACAGGATGGAAGGTTCCAATACCTTTAGCAAACTTGTCTTTATGCAGATACTTGGTTCCCGGATGTGTCTCGTCTAGACAAGGCCACTGCAGACCATTACCTTCAATTCGATCATAGGTTATGCCTCCATATTGAGGTGTTACAGATGCAATTTCACCCATAATTTCTTCTGCAGTTTCAAACATATTTTCGTATCCGAGGCGTTTCATGATTTGATTAAGGATAAACCAGTCGTCATGAGCCTCACCCGGTGCATCCACAGCTTTTCTCACGCGCTGAATTCGTCTTTCACTATTTGTAAATGTCCCATCCTTTTCTGCGAAACAAGTCGCAGGAAGAACAACATTTGCTTTCTGCGCCGTTTCACTAAGGAATATATCTTGTACAACCAAGAACTCTAAATTATCCAGTGCTTTCTCAATATGGTTTAAATCCGGGTCTGACACCATTGGATTCTCACCCATACAATAAATAAATTTCACTGAATCATCATAGGCACCATCCATGATTTTTGGAATGGTCAAACCATTCTTATCGGAAAGATCTTCTACACCCCAAGCTGTTTTAAACTTAGCTTTCGCAGCAGGATCAACCACTTTTTGATATCCAGGGTATACATTTGGAAGCGCACCCATATCACAAGCGCCTTGTACATTATTCTGTCCACGCAGCGGATTAACACCACCCGCTTCGACACCAACATTGCCACATGACATAGCCAAGTTAGCAACTGCTTTAACATGATCCGTACCTGCACTATGTTGTGTAATGCCCATTGCATAGAATATGGCTGCCGTTTCACCTTCAGCGTAAATTTGAGCTGCTTTTTTCAAGTCTTCAATAGGCACACCGCAAATCTCAGCTGCTTTTTCTACCGGGAAGTCTTTCACAATCGCCTTAACGGCCTCGAATCCTTCTGTTCTATCTTTGATATATTCTTTATCGTATAGTTCGTTTTCAACAATATGGTTCAGCATGCCATTAATCATAGCCACATTGGAACCCGGTTCAATTTGAAGATACACATCAGCTAAATCTGCCAGTTCAATTCTTCTCGGATCTGCGACAATCAGCTTTGCACCTTTTTTAAGCGCACGTTTCATATATGTCCCAATCACTGGATGATTCTCTGTTGTGTTCGTACCTGTCACAAACATAACTTTCGCATCTAAGACTTCTTCGATGCTGTTTGTCATAGCACCACTACCAAACGAAGCTGCAAGACCTGCAACTGTAGAGCTATGTCAGAGTCGAGCACAGTGGTCCACGTTATTGGTCCCAATCACTCCTCTAAATAGTTTCTGCATCACATAGTTGTCTTCAGTGCTGCATCTAGCTGACGAAAGTGCCGCAAGCGCATCTGCACCATGATCTTTTTTAACTTGAGCCATCTTAGACGCGACTAGATCAAGTGCCTCTTCCCAAGTCGACTCAACAAGCACACCCTCTTTACGAATGAGCGGTACTGACAACCTATCCTTATGGCCAATGAAATCAAAAGCCGATTTACCTTTTACACAAAGCAAGCCTTGATTGACGCCATCTTCCGCTGGCTCAATACGCACAACCTTGTTGTCTTTAACAACCAAGTTAATCTGACACCCGACACCACAGTAAGTACATGTTGTCTTAACCTTCTTGTCAATTTCCCAGGCACGAAACTTATGTTTTGTCTTTTCTTTTAAAGCTCCAGTTGGACAGACATTCACGCAGTTGCTGCATGACACGCAGCTCGAATACTGCATGCCCTCTTCAAATGGATGTGTCACACGGGTTTCGTGTCCACGTTCACTGAAACCGATTGAACTGGAACCTTGCAACTCCTTACAGACCCTCACACATTTCCCACAAAGGATACATTTGTCCCCATTAAATGTGTAGAATTCATTGGATGCGTCAACATGTCCTTTTAATGCCTTCGGATAAAATTTATTTTCCGTCTCTACATCGTATTCAAAACAGTAATCCTGTAGTTTGCATTCTCCTGCATTAGGACACTTTAAACAATCATTATCATGCGCTGCCCAAATCAGATCCAAAATATCTTTACGCGCACGAACAACTTTATCAGAATGTGTTTGAACGACCATTCCATCCATTACAGGCGTTGTGCAGGAAGCCACCAATGTTCTGGCTTTCTCCACTTCCACAACACATATTCTACAGGCGCCATGAGGGACCAGTCTCTTATCATGACAAAACGTCGGTATCTTTTCACCTGCTAGCTCACAGGCTTTAAGAATCGAAGTGCCTTCAACAACTTCAATTGGTTTTCCGTTTATTTTTAATGAGATCAACTTCATGCTCCCCCCTCTTACTTTTTCACAATACATTTAACAGGACACTTCGCTATACAAGCCTCACACTTAATACATTTATCTTGATCAATAACATGTAATCCTTTTCTCTCACCCGAGATACAGTCAACAGGACATACTTTCGTACATGCCGTACATCCGATACATTCATCTGTAATTACGATAGACAGCAGTGCTTTACAGACGCCCGACGGGCATGTCCTATCAATTACATGTGCATCATACTCATCCCTAAAATGAACGATTGTTGAAAGAACAGGATTCGGAGCTGTTTGCCCCAGTCCACACAGAGATGTATTCTTAATTGTTGTTGCCAGTGACTCAAGTTTATCAATATCTTCAAGAGTGCCTTTTCCCTCGCATATTTTATCAAGAAGACCAAGCATTCTTCGTGTGCCTTCTCTACACGGTGTACACTTACCGCATGATTCATCCACCGTAAAGTCTAAGAAGAATCGTGCAATATCCACCATGCAGTTGTTTTCATCCATGACGATCATACCGCCTGAACCCATCATTGAGCCCTTCTCAATAAGATTGTCGTAATCGATTGGCGTATCTAAAGCATCAGTTGTAATGCATCCGCCCGATGGACCGCCTGTCTGAACAGCTTTAAAAGCTTTACCATTTGGAATACCGCCACCGATATCATAGATCACCTCGCGCAGCGTCGTGCCCATAGGAATTTCAATGAGTCCAGTGTTCATGATCTTACCACCTAGAGCAAATACCTTCGTGCCTTTGGAACGGTCCGTTCCAACACTGGCGTACCACTCAGAGCCATTTAGTATTATTTGTGGAATATTGGCATATGTCTCAACGTTATTTAAAAGTGTTGGTTGTCCCCAAATACCTTTTTGAGCCGGGAAAGGCGGACGTGGGCGCGGCATGCCTCTTTCACCTTCGATTGAAGCAATCAAAGCGGTTTCTTCACCACATACGAATGCGCCAGCGCCTAAACGAATTTCCATATCGAAATTAAAATCTGTATCGAAGATGCCTTTTCCGAGGAGACCGTATTCTTTAGCTTCCTCAATTGCAATCTCCAGTCTATGTACTGCGATTGGGTACTCCGCACGGATATATACGTAACCTAGATCTGCACCAATAGCGTAAGCTGCAATCGCCATAGCCTCGATTAAAGCATGAGGATCACCTTCAAGAACCGAACGATCCATAAATGCACCCGGATCACCTTCATCAGCATTACAGGCAACGTATTTCTGATCTCCTTTTGCTTGATAAGTAAATTGCCACTTCAGTCCAGTTGGGAAACCACCGCCACCTCGACCTCTCAGACCAGAATTTTTTATCTCGTCGATAACGTCTTCCCGTGACATTTCAGTTAAAACTTTACCTAAAGCCCTGTACCCATCCATTGCGATGTATTCATCAATCACCTCTGGATTGATGATGCCACAATTTCTAAGCACAATACGCTGTTGTTTCTTATAAAATTCAACTTGATTGATTGATTTAATTTCATCGTCTTCTACTGATTCAGCATAGAGAAAATCAGTTACGATACGCCCTTTCAAGAGGTGTTCTTCTGTGATCCGTGCAACATCGTCTACCGATATGCGACTGTAGAACGAACCTTCAGGATACACAATCACGATCGGTCCAGCCTCACAAAGGCCAAAACAGCCCGTGCGGACAACTTTCACTTCTTTTTCAAGATCATGTTTTTTCAGTTCTTGTAAGAACTTCGTTTCAATATCTAGGGCACCTGATGATGTACACCCTGTACCACCACAGACCAGGACATGTGATCTAAAGAAATCCATTGGTAAACCTCCTCTAAATATGGCTTTACTTTTCAACCGCACCTATTGTCAGCTCTGATACGACCTGGCCATTCACAATATGTTCAGCAATAACACGTTGAGCTTTTTTTGCATCCATGTTGACATAAGTCACTTTTTCACCATTTTTATACACTTCAACAATCGGCTCAAGACGACAAACACCAATACATCCAGCTTGAGTAATCGTAACATCATTCAAATTTCGAATTTTCGCTTCTTCCAGTAGAGTTGTAAGTACAGTTCTGGCACCAGCAGAGATCCCGCATGTCGCCATTCCAACAACCACTCTCGTACATTTTGTATCCATCCTGACATCAACTGTTTTAAGTGCTTCTTCTCTGATCTTTGCGAGTTCTGCTAAAGATTTCACCTGGACCTCCTACTTGTCTATGTCTTCCTGATATTTCTCGAGTATGCCGGGAACATCCGCTTCAACCAATCGCCCATACACATCTTCATTAACTGTCAATACAGGTGCGAGACCACAAGCCCCTATGCACCGAGTTGCTTCCAGAGAAAACTTCCCATTCTCTGATGTACAGCCAATTTTCACATTTAAGTCTCTACTGATTCTATCAATGATTGCTTGCGAACCTTTAACATAACAAGCTGTACCTAAACACACACCTATATGATTTTCGCCCTTTGGTTCAAGTGAAAACTGAGAATAAAAAGTTACAACTCCATATATATCAGCAAGCGGTACATTCAGCCCTTTTGATATGAACTGTTGTATTTCTAAAGGTAAAGCACCAAAAATCTTCTGACCTTCGTGCAGAACAGGCATGAGAGCCCCTTTTGTCCCTTTATATTTTTCTATTGCAGCATTCAGCAGTTCGTAATTGTCATTCGTGTATACATCTTTAGCCACCTTCGTTCCTCCTTTTAATATTTCTATTTATTATGACTTTTCAGTTTATTCTGCTTATTGTTGTGAAAAAATTCAAGTTCTTCTTAGGTTCTTCTTATTATATTTAAACTTGCTCCTTTGGCAGGACGTACGCTTTCGACCTCTACAATACAGTAAAAAGCTCACCTATACCGGTATAATTATACCAGTAATTAACTATTTACTCTATGCAATTAACAACAAATAAAAAAAGAAAGACGCTCTTAATTTCAGAATGTCTTTACATGATATGTTAAAACTTTATTCAAGTGTTTTTTATTTCAACAACATCACCTTCCATGATGATGCCTTCTGTCACAACTTCTGCAAATACGCCCTCTCGCGGCATAACGCAATCTCCTACTTGAGCTTTTATTTCACATCCACCATGACACTCTTTCCCAATTTGTGTGATTCTCATTTCTGCCACACCCACTTTGAGCAGTGTGCCCACAGGTAATTTGCTCACATCTATGCCTGATATCGTTAAATTTTCTGCAAAATCTCCAGCCTGTAAGTCATTCAGTCCCAACGCACGCATTTTATCAATGCTACTTTGACTGAGCAAGCTGATTTGTCGATGCCAATCGCCTGCATGCGCATCTCCCTCAATTCCATGGTTTATAATCAATTTCGATTGAGCGATCGGTTTTTTCTTTGTACCTTTTTCCACACTGATATTGATAGAATCAAGTCGTCCTTTAATCACGTTTAATCGCCTCCCTATTATAACCAGTCATCAGATTTAAGCGGTTCCCATAAATGTACTTTCACAACTGTGTCTTGCTCAAAGTGCCCGACTTCATGTTTAATAACCACATAACCGCTGGCTTTAGCCATCCATGAAATCATCCCTGATTTCCCCTTGATCGGCACGACCTTTAAACTTGAACCATCTTGGTGCACTTCAACCATTTGACACGAATCACGTCCGTGTGCTGCACGTATAGAATCTGTCAGTATGCCTTGTGCGGTTGGCCTCACCGGTATGTCCATACGCCAAATTTGATTGAGTAGTGCTCGGCCCACCGTATCCATCACCATCAATGCAGAAACAGGATGTCCCGGCAATCCAATGACCAATTTATCCTGTGCTTTTGCGAGTACAGTTGGTTTCCCAGGTTTAAATGCCAATCCATGAACCAGAACTTCTGATTCAGGCAATTGCTTCACCATCTCTAGGGTATAATCATGCTCTCCGACAGAGCTCCCACCGGATAGTAAAATAAGATCTGCTTCTTGATGCAATGTCTCTATAGACTTCTTAAATGCCTCTTTATCATCTTTAACAATTGATGTTGACACCACATCAAGGCCATAGGATGCACATAATGCACTTAAGCCATAACTGTTACTGTCATAGATTTGACCTTCTTGAATGGCATTTCCCGGTTGAACCAATTCATCACCAGTCGATAAGATCGCTACCGTTGGTCGCCTTAACACCTCAACTGAGTCATATCCAAGTGCAGCTAAAACACTGACTTGACTGGCTCCAAGTCGTTCACCACGTTCAAGTCCAATTGTGCCTGATTTAAAATCGCCACCCTTTAAAATCATATTTTCATTCAGTTGCACGCTCTTTGATACCAAAACATGCCCTTCCAAACGATTGCAATCTTCTATCATCACCACCCCATTGGCGCCCTCTGGAATCATGCCACCAGTCGGGACATAGATAGCTTCACCGCTATTCAACTCGCCTTCAAACCACTTTCCCATCTCAACGGTGCCCTTAAGTAAGAGTGTCACAGGTGTATTCTGACTTGCCCCTACAAGGTCTTTAATCTGAACTGCATAACCATCCACAGTCGACTTTCTATAAGGCGGTATATCGTGATTCACTCCTATGTCCGAATGTATAACTCGACCAAATCCTCTCGTAATCGGAATAACTTCTGTCTGTATTTGATTTGTAAATGCCTGCACAACTTTCTGAATGGCTTCAGAAACGGGTGTCATACTTAATTTTTTCATACTTTAAGCTCCTATATAATCGTTAAGGTCCCTTGGAGTGTTAATATCTATAAATAGTTTTTTAGCCAATGTATGTTTAATCTGAAAAATTGTATTTGAGCGTGTACGTCTATAGGAATTCAATCCCCGTCCAGGATACGTCTCAACAAAAGACAACAAGCCCTCTGGATCCACTTTATAAATGCCATGAAAAGGTTGCGCATAATCATAAGCACAGCTTACTGTCACATCCGATTGTTCCTTTTGATGTGCTGTCCATAAACTATTAATGTATTCAAGATCATAGGCAGGCATATCACATGCCATCAGATATACATGGTCACATGTCGTTTTTAAGAACGCTGTATACAGGCCCATCACCGGCCCCTGATCCTGTACTTCATCTTTTTCAACTTTAACATTGCGAGGCAATGTCCAGCCCTCATACAATTCCGGTGTATTGCTGATAATAAGTACCTCATCGAACGTTTGATGAACAGCTTCTACCAATTGTTTAATCAGCACATCGCCCTCAATTTCAATTGTCTGCTTATCATAACCCATCCGAGTGGATTGTCCACCTGCAAGAATTACACAAGCAAGATTCTGGTGTGTCCACTTACCCATTTTGACCACGCTCCTCCATGAGTTGACTTATACGTATCTACAGTTTATCTGAAATTTCTATATTTCGCATGGGAATCTCACACAAAATGATATAATATATTATCAAATTAACGTCAAAAGGAGAGACATATGTATACAGCATCCGTCATTACAGTAAGCGACAAAGGCAGCAAAGGCGAGCGCGTGGACACCAGTGGACCCATTCTAGTAGAAGGCCTAGAAGCCTCTGGATATAAAGTAATACACACCTGTATCATTCCAGATGAATTATCCACAATAGAAAACACATTACTTGACCTTAGCGATCGATTACAAGTCAATTTAATTTTAACCACAGGTGGTACAGGATTCGCACCACGTGATGTAACACCAGAAGCAACAGAACTGGTTATAGAAAGACGTACGCCAGGCTTAACAGAGCTTACACGTCAAGAGAGTCTTAAAATCACGCCTAAAGCCGCACTTTCTCGGGCGACAGCTGGTATCAGAAGACAAACACTCATCATAAACATGCCTGGCAGTCCTAAAGCTGCAAAAGAACACCTTGAAATTCTAATTCCAGTTCTTAGTCATGGGCTTGATATCATGCTTGAACTTGATGGTGAATGTGCAACACCCATTAAAGATAAAAACTCGTAAAAAGTAAAAGCAGGCAAATCTATAATTTCATAGATTTACCTGCTTTTTTATGTTTGCTCAACTCATATTTTATTTCTAGTATCTATTCCACTGAATCCAGTTCTATTTTCACATCAACATTAAAATTCAAGAATAGATTATCGTCCATGTCATCAAGAGAGATTTCAATCGGAACGATTGTCTCGCCGCCCTTTTTAATTGATGTGCCCCAAATACGAACCACTTTTCCCTTGTACTCTTTATCTGGTACAGCTTGCGATGTCACAATGGCTTCTTGTCCTTCATAAATTCGACCAATGAATTCTTCTGCAATATCTGCTTTAACAATACGGGAATCAAGGTCAACTATTGTAAGAACACTGTTTTCGCGATTCACATATGAACCTTCTTTTGAACCCACCTCAAAAACAACGCCATTTTTAATTGCAGAAACCATCTGATTTCCATTTACGAAGTTTGCTTTAGAATACTTATCTTCTAGTCGCTTCAATTCATCCTCAAGTCGTGTTAATCTGTTCTGAAGAGATTGTTTATCACCACTGACTTGTGTCCGTGTGCTCTGAAGATTCAACTTCATCTTATTCAAGTTTCTTTTTTGCTGCTCAACTTGATCTTCAAGCTTCGTGTACTCATCTTTTGAAACTGCACCGTTATTGTAAAGTTCTTTTTTAGAAGTTAAATCATTCTCAAGATTTAGAAGTTCAGCTTTTGATGTCTCTAAATCTAGCTCAATTGTTGATACAGAATAGTCTTTTTTACTCAGTTCATACTCAGTTTCATTAATTTCCATCTTCTTACTTGCGATTTCATTTTCAAGTACACTTATATCAAAATCCACCAGTTGGTCGCCTTCAGCTATACGCTCTCCAGCCTTAACATGTATTTTATCTACGCGTGCATTAAAGTCAACACTAATACTCTGTTCAATTGTTGCCTCTACGATTCCATAAGCCTCAACTGATTCAATCTTTGGTTCATCTTCCATCTCCACATTTTCTTCAGGTGCATCAACCTCTTCTGCCGCCGCATCACCACAAGCAGCCATCGTTAATGTCATTACAACTATAATCCCAATCAATGCAAGCTTTTTAATCATTAGACCAACCTCCCGTCTTTCAACCGAATAATTCTTGTGCCATATTGTGCAGCACTTTCCGAGTGCGTTACCTGAACAATTGTTTTCCCAGTTTCCTTATTTATCTTCTGGAAGAGTTCCATGATTTCTGTACCCGTTACACTATCCAGATTTCCAATCGGTTCATCCGCAAGTATCAGATCCGGTTCACCAATCAAAGCCCTTGCAATTGCCACACGTTGCTGCTGTCCGCCTGAAAGTTCTCTTGGCGTATGTTTTCTACGATCGCTGAGTCCGACAAGTTCCAGAATTTCATCCAATCGTTCCTTATACTTCTTCGGTTTTTTTCCATCCAACAACAATGGCAACATCACATTTTCTTCCAAACTAAGATTCGGGATCAGGTTATAAAATTGAAATACGAATCCGATCTCACGTCGACGCATGATGCTTTCTTCCTTATCCTTCATAAGCTTCAGCTCTTTACCATTAACGGTCACCAGACCCGTACTTGGATCATCAAGTCCGCCAATGAGGTAGAGTAACGTTGATTTTCCAGAACCCGATGGTCCCATCAAAGATACAAACTCACCCTTTTCAATCTGAAAATCCAGATTTTTAAGGACCTTTACCTCTTCTTTACCAAGCATGAAATTCTTGCAGACGTCTTTAACATCAACCACAACGGACATGCTTTGCCTCCTATTCATATCTTAATTCTTCTATTATGCTGACTTTTCCAGACCTGCGAAGTATGCTGAGTGACGATAGCAAGCAGACCAGTACCGCGCCTAACATTCCCATTCCAGCTGCGGATAACGTCAGCTCCATATTAAAGTTTATTTCTACTTTTTCAAGCAATCCAGTAACACGCATAAGCATCAGTTGCGTTGTAATAATTCCAAAACAAGCACCCATGATACCACCAGAAATGGATTCAATAAGAATCATCCGCTTTCTTTGTTTTTTGCTCATTCCAACTGAAGCATATATTGCCAGCGCTTTCTTTCTTGCCAAGAAACTCACCAAAAAGTTATTCATAACTCCGATGCTTCCGATAAGTGCTGTTGCAACTGAAAATGCTGAAATAATGATGATAATTGTCGAATTGCTTTCAAGAAACATTTCTTTCTGAGATTCCATAGATTGTACATGATACCAGTCCAGATTTTTAAGCTTGGTTTCAATTTTCTCAACCATTTCTTCAACTTCATAACCCGGTTTCACTTTCATAACCATTCTAAGACCCCAAAACTGCTTCAAATCGCTCCTGATATTCTGTTTTGATGTGATCCCAAAATCACCATTGGCATCTTTGGTTTTAATGAAGCCGATGACTTCATACTCACGAATACCTCGGCCGGTATCCAATTCAATGATTTGACCCTCTTTGAGGTTGTGTCTATCACGAAGTGTTGTGCCTAAAATCAGCTTTTTGCCACTGAGAACTTCTTTTATGATTTCTTCATCATTATCATGACCCAAAATATCGTAATCAAAGAAGTTAAGGAACCGTTCACTATCGGCACCAATCAACTGTCTTATAAAACCCTTTTCTTCACCGTTATAGTTGAAAGCACGATAAGATTCCTGATACAACATCGTATCCTGAATTCCATCGATGGATAAAATTCTCTGTACTGTTGTCTGAGTTGAAGAAGAATCCACACGAACTTCGACATCATATGTTCTGACATTGAAATACTCAAGTGTATCATCCTTAATACCAGAACCCATAATACTAATAGTCATCATACTTGCAAGACCGATGGTTAGAAGTATGACGTTGTCATATGTGCTCTTATTCCCCCGCATATTCTTAACGGCAAGGAGTCCTATATTTCCGAATACCGCTCCAAAAAATCGCTCAGACACAGTAATAAATCCGTCACTGAGGGCTGGTACAAAGCACACAAGTGCAAATATCATTAATACGATTCCAAGACCGCCAGATACAGCAGCCATCATCCCCTCTGCCATTAAAATAGGCAAAGCAATGGATAAAATCCCTAGAATCACACCGATGACATATCTCAAGTACTTTCTTTTCTTTTTTGTGCCTTCGATGATGTTTAGCAGTATCTCTTTAACCGGAATACGTGATGTCTTGATGATAGGCACCAACGCACTCCCGAATGACAGTATCAGTCCAAATGCAAACGCCAGCATCATATACTCAGGCGGATACACAATACGTTCAACAGCTGCGCCATTGAGCATCTTGCTTGACATAAGACCAATAACCAAAGACAACATCCCATAGCCTAATGCACAGCCAAAAAGACCACCCAAAATGCCGTATATCGTCGCTTCTGCCAACATGATAAAATCTGTCATTTTCTTCGTTGCCCCTATGCTTCGGAACGTTCCAAGCATAGGCAGTCGTTCAAATGTAATAACCTTAAATGATGTGTAAATGATGAACACACTGATCAAAACAACAAGAATCAACATAAACATAAATGGTATTCTAATCGTATCCATTTCTGACTTGATTTCACTTTTTGAAATCATGACATCGACATATTCATCCTTATACACAGTCTTGAGTTTTTCAATCGTTTCATCAAGTTTTGTATCATCCACTGATTTAAAATAAATTGTATTTACCAAATTAGGTGATCCTAAAAATCGGCTCAGTGTTTCCCTAGGAACGATGACTTCCGTGTTTTTCTCTCCAAAGGCCAAGTTTTCCCTAAAGAATCCCTTATTTTCAGCAATCGCAACGATCTTGAAACGCTTGATATCCTCATCTGAGAATTTTAACGGCATATAATCTCCAAGTTCAAGCCCTTCCTTTTTAGCAAAGGCCTGACCGACAATCAAAGCTTTTCCTGTAAATTCCGACTCGCCAAGGGTTTCAGTAAAACTGACAGGATTCATGATTTGCAGATCTGCAAGTCTATAACCTTTCAGACCGATGTTTTGATTCTTATTTTCAACATTCCTGTACTGTACACCGTTTTCGACGACGCCAATGGCATATTCCACCTCGCTACTGACATCCCCCAACTCCTTCATTTTAATCGACCCAGTTTCGTTGAACCGTCCAGGGCCTGCATATATTTCCGCAGTGCCAATATAACTCTTGATGTTTTCCATTATAATGTCTGTTAGCGCATCTGATATTGAAAGTGAAGCAAAGAACAATCCGACAGACAACATGATGGATAATAAAATCAGAAAGGTACGGAATTTATGCTCTTTAATATTACGAAGAGTATATTTTACTAAGATCCCCATCGATTTCCTCCTCTCGATTTCATTTTATTGATGCAATGCCTCTTACTTTTTTAGTGTGTGAAATCTCACTTATTGCATACCAAGGTGGTCTTTCACATACTGCTCGATTGTAATGTATCAAAGAAGTCTTAAAAATAGATTAAGAATTACTTCTTAATTGGGCAAATTCAGGAATTTAAGTGATTTTTAATTCTTTGTACACATGTTGGTCACAGAAGTTTTAAGGCTAAACAAAAATCCCGGAGACATTATATGCCTCCGGGATCTCATTTACTATTTTTCAATATTGAAAATACTTTCTAATCGCGTCAGTTCAAAAACTCTTTTGACCTGATCATTCATCGAAATGAGTTTGATGCTTCCATTTTTCTCCATACATTTTTTATATAGAGCAACTAGAACACCTAGCCCAGTACTATCTATAAACCCACACTTTTTAAAATCCAAAATATAGTGATGTGTTCCGTCCTTCACCATTTGATTTGTCTTTTCTCTAAAATCAGCCGCTTCATCTATTGCAAACGTTTCTGGTATCGTAAATTTAAACTCACTCATTATTTTTCCCCTTAAACTATGAATTTTTCTACTAAGCCACTTAGAGTACTTGCCATCGCCGTCGTTTCTTCTGAACTTGCAGCCATGTTTTGACTAATCGAAGTCTGCTCTTCTGCTGCAGCTGCAACCTCTTGAGAGTTTGCGGCAGTCATCTCAGTAATTGAAGCTACGCCATCAATTAGCTTAAGTATCTGATCTGAACTTGCGACCTCATCTTGGGTAATATCTACAATCTGTGCAACATCTTTCCCAATCTGTTCTACTGCATTCATAATGCTGATAAATGACTGATCTGTTTCCATTGCAACATCCAGACCATTATCAACAGCTTTTTTACCTTGTTGCATTGAAACAACCGCTTTTCCAATCTGCTGCACCATTTCATTAACAACCACGGTAATCTCATTAGATTCGCTACTCGTTTGTTCTGAAAGCTTTCGAACTTCATCTGCAACAACAGAGAATCCTTTGCCGTGTTCACCCGCTCGTGCTGCCTCAATTGTTGCATTAAGAGCCAACAGATTCGTCTGATCTGAAATATTATTGATTGTGGTAATAATTCCACTCACTTTTTTTGATAAATCATCCAACACTTTAAGTGTGTCCGTTGTCAACACAGCGGCCTCATCGATTCCTTTAATAGCCCCTATTGTTCTCTCAACATTTTCACGACCTTGGTGTGCAGCATGTATTGTTTTATTTGAATTATCATTTGTGTCTCTTGCGCGTTTCTGTGCAATCTGAATCAAGCTGGAAAGCTGTACCAGCACCTCTGAGGTTTCAACAATCGATTGATTTTGATCTCCAGCGTTTGTAGCCACTTCGGTTATATTTGAAGCAATCTCTTCCGTAGACACACTGATTTCTTCTGAAGATGCAGATATCTCATCAGATGCAGAAGCCAATTCAATAGCACCTTGGCGAACATGTCCAATAATATCGGCCTGACTTTCCATCATCTTATTAAAATACTCTCCCAGTGTCTGGAGCTCATCTTTCGTGCGAATTTCAGATCTTACTCTTAAATCACCTTCGCCCGCTTTCGTCATCAATTCTTCAAGTTCCATGATCGGATTGATAATGTTTCTAGTTGCGAGAATAAAAGCACACAGCATAGATACAGCCAATGCGACACCCATGATCATCCAAGTCATTTTTCTAATACTCAGTGCGGCATGCATATATTCATTATAATTTGCTGTCACAGCAATTGTCCACTGTGAAACAGGCATAAATCTAACAAACTTTTTAACACCCTGATATGTATAATAGCCCTCATCTTCTTTACCGGCTTTCATTTCACCAAGAAGTTCATCAAAGCCAGGAATATCAAGATCACCTAAATTTTCATTAAGAATTTTTTCTTCTACAGGATGATGAAGGATAAGACCCTCTCTATCAATCATATATCCGTAGCCATTCTCACCAACTTTAATCTTGGATAAATGTTCAGAAATACTATCAAATCTAATTGTCCCAATTAATGTACCGACAATTTTATTATCTTCTTTTAATGGGTATGCCAAAGCAATAATCGCTTCTCCTGATTCCTTGGATACAATTACAGAACTCTGACCCATATCACCACTCAAGGCCTGCTTTACATACTCACGGTCTTTCAGACTCAAATTCATATTCCTATGACCACTACTGACAATGCTGTTCGCATTGGAGTCTGTTATAGCTAGCATTTCTACTATATCTGCATGTTCTTCCTGGAGTTTCTTTAGAGATTCATACACTTCGTTTCTCAGTGTTTCATCGCCATTTGCCAGCCCTGAAAAAATGTGGTTTATGCTGAGTGCTTCGACATACATCTCCACGGCCTCAATCTCTTCTTCAATTAACGCCTTAGCATTTTCAGTTAACTCACGCAATTCTTGCTCTGTTGATGCTTGCATGGAATCCGATGCCATCGTACTCGACACCGCGCCTAAAATCACCAGTGGAACAGAAATAAAAATAAAAAACATTAAAAGCAGTTTAAATTTTAAACTCATTTTCATAGTAACACCCCTTTAAAAGCTTTCTGCTAAATGGTCAGTCGCTTTTTTATTACCAGCTTATTTTTCTGGTACTCCACCATATCAGCTATGCTATTTATCAAAAATAGCCCCCTACCACCAACATCTAGTATTTTATCTTCTAAAATAGAATCTGGAATAATAACCATATCCTTGTTCTTCTCAGAGTCAACAATCTCCATTTCCAGAAATTCTCCATCAAAATAGATTTGCAATGATATAGATGCTTTTTCATCACTCTTGTTCCCGTGCTTAAATGCGTTTGTTAGAGCTTCTGTTAAAATCAGTCGAATTTCAAAATTATCTTTTTCTATCTGATAATCCTTCAAAATCGTATCAATAAGCGCTTTGTAACCAGAAATACCAAACAGAACGTAACTTTTTCGTTCTGATATCATTGATTCGCCTCCCTCTACAATATTTCAAGAGCAAGCAAAGTACAGTCATCCATTAACCCATTCAAATCAGTTGTTTTTTCTTTCAATGTATTGGCCAAGTCATTCTTCAAGTCATCAAATGAGCCCCTGCACTCATGTTTTGCCTTAAATTCTTCGTTTTCCATAATTGTTTCTAATCCATCAGAATAGAATAATAACTGATCTCCTTTTCTAAATGACATCCTTTTTTCATCAAAAGTACTATCCTCAAACATTCCAAGGAACGGCCCTTTAACGATATGCTCTTCCCATTTTTTTTCACTGCTTTTATATATAAATTGATTGATTCCCGCACCCACAATCCACGCTTCTTGTTTTTTATAATCTAACGTGAAGCAACAAACCGCAGTATAACGTTCACCAAAATACTTCATAGATTTCTTATTTAACACATCCACAATTTCATGTGGATCAACACTCTTCTCTACAGCTTCCCTGAAAAGTACATTAAACGCTGAGATATTCATCGCAGCAGTTATGCCTTTTCCACTCACATCTCCAATAAGTCCAACGACCAGATCGTCATGAACCTTCTCTAACAGATAAAAATCACCACTCACCGTTTTAGCCGGTTTATAGAGCGTTTTCATCCGCGTCTTTTCAGCCAGCGGAAATACTTTTGGCAGAAACCGTTTCTGGATTCGAGCAGCGTCTTGCAAACTCTTCTTTCGCTCCGTAATATCTCGTCCAATCGACAAAATGGCAGGTTTTCCATTATAGTCAATGTAATTTGATGAAACTTCTACATCCAGTTCTTTGCCCCCAGCAACCTGAATTCTGTAATCGAACACTGTCTTTGTCGCTTTTAACTTCATAATCTGATTTATTCGCTTTTCAGCAGTTTTTATAAAATCTGGGACTATGTTTCTAATCTCAGTTCCAACAAGAGTTTCAAAATAACTCTGGGCCTCCATGTTAGCAAATACAATTTTCCCATTTTGACTGATCATCACCGGGTCCGGAAAATAATCTAAAATTTGCCGATAACGTTTTTCACTTTCTTTTAAGCTATTCTCCAATTGAAGTGTTTTTGAGACATCTCTCATTTGAACGATAACATACTTAATAAAGCCGTCTTCACTTAGAAGTGGATTACAAGAGCATTCCATGGTTTTATCATAGGTTTTCATATACCTTTGCATGGAAGTGATCTGCTTTGACTCAATCGCCATAACTACAGGACAATCTTTACAGAGTTTTTCGAGTCCATGTATTTCATAACATTTTTTCCCAATCACATTTTCAGGTGTCTTTCCATAAAATTCATATCCTTTTTGATTTAGGAATTTTATTGTGTGATCCGGCGTATACAAAACTATGATATCTTGAATTCCATTGAGAATTCGTTCTAACTGAGCTATATGCTTTTTCGTGCTGTATTCCCTCATATTTAAACGTTCTACTATTTCTTCTATTATTAGTGAATCCGATAAAGATGACACTGATTCATTACGATCTTTTAATCCAACACATATCTCCAATAAATTCACCCCATCATACATTGTGAACCAATCCCAATATCAACCTTTGTTCAACATATATTCCAACCCCAAATGCGACAATGCAAAATATTGTATAAATCTTTTCATAAAGAGTAGTAAGTCATAAGTCCTAATCCCTAGCAAAATGATAGGACATTATCATTATTCCACTCTCCCAATTGCTTACATTAGCACAATATCTTACCGATGTAAAGAGTTTCTTCATTTGGTATCAATGCTTAACATTTACAAAAATTATCCATTATTTCTTATAGAATCAAACTTCAATTAATCAACAGTTTTTATATCGATTCAACATACTTCTTAAAAACAAATAAAAGAAGCTGACTTTAAATGAAGAAATTCATTTAAAGTCAGCTTTTCAGTATAAATAATATCTTAATCCAACCGTTTCTTGAACCTTACTGAAGCAACAGTTAACAGTATTATTGTAAAAATAACAAGCGCAATCGTATCATTCACCAAATACTTGAATTCAGCGCCTTTTAGAATGACTGCTCTCAATATATTAATGAAATAGGATACTGGCAGTCCGTATCCTACCATATAAATAGGTAACGGCATAGCCTCTCTCGGGAACATAAATCCTGAGAGCATGACGCTCGGCAAAAGAAACAGAAATGTCATCTGCATGGCCTGCGCCTGATTCTCTGCAATGGTGGAAATCAACATCCCAATAGCCAATGCACACATGATAAATAGAATTCCCAGTCCAATCAACAGTAGCAGTGAACCCATGACCGGAACCTCAAACCACCATGTTCCCAGGAAGAGTGCAATCAGAAAATCAACCGTACCTATAACTACATAGGGAATCATCTTTCCAATAATAAGTTCCGCACTTCTTATGGGCGTCACAATCAACAGCTCAATCGTGCCGTGTTCCTTCTCCCTTACAAGGGAAAATGCAGTCAACATGGCAGTGATGTTCTGCATCACTAGACCGATGAGCCCTGGTACGATGAACTTCGAGCTTTCGAGCTTAGGATTGAACCATACCTTCGTTCGAATGTCTAACCGCTCCATATTTTGAGATAAATCTATGCCCGTTTCTTCAATCAGCTCAAAAATGTAGGTCCTGCTGAGCATCACGCTGCTTTGAAGCGCCGTTCGAGCAATCGTTGGATCAACACCATTGATAATGAGCTGTGTTGTTGCTTTCGTCCCTTCTTCAATTCTGTCACCAAATCCAGCAGGAATAACCAACGCAAGATCAACAGTGTCGACCATGATGGCATCCTTAATCTCACCCGTATTTTTCAGATACATCACAGGGTTGAAATATCTCGTGGCTTGAAATTTCTCTATCAACTCACGACTTTCCTGCGTCTTGTCCATATCTAGAATGGCCATATCGACAGATTCGACATCAGAATTTACCGCATATCCAAAAAGCAATGTGAAAATAACAGGCATCATGAGTGCAATAATCAAGCTTGGTATATCCCTTTTTATGTGTATGAACTCCTTTTTTATGACTGCAAACAAGCGTGTCAGACTCATTATTCCTCCTCCTCTCTGAGAAGAAACTTCAACTCGTCATAGGAGCTCGTAACCTTCTGGCCTGTGATCTCTTCTTCATACTTTATAAAGACATCTTCAAGGGTCTCAACGTTCATCTCTTTGATAATCTCTGTTGGTGTGCCTTGACCGATGACCTTCCCCTGAAAGACAAATGCCACTTCATCACAGCTTTCCGCCTCATCCATATAGTGCGTGGTAACGAGGATGCTGATGCCTTGTCTTGACAGTCTGTAGATAATCTCCCAGAATACACGTCTGGATACAGGATCAACGCCAGCGGTCGGCTCATCGAGTATCAGCAGTTGAGGTCGATGTATCAGTGTGCACCCAAGAGCTAGACGCTGTTTCCATCCACCTGAGAGTGTTTTTGTCATCTGGTGCTTTCGCCCTTCGAGTCCTGCCATTTTTACAATCTGGTCTATGCGTTCTTCAACATTTTTCCGCTTCACAGCGTAGATCTCTGTATAAAACTTAAGATTCTCGTAAACCGTCAAATCCTCGTAAAGGCCAAACTTTTGAGACATATATCCAATGTTCAGCTTTATTTTTTCCGAGTCTTTCTCGATATCATAACCAAAGACTGTCCCGATGCCTGAAGTCGGCCGCAGAACACCACAGAGCATTCTGATAAGCGTGGATTTTCCCGCTCCGTTTGGACCGAGTATTCCAAATATTTTCCCTTTGGGAATATTCAAGGAGATTCCATCGACAGCCTTGATCTTTCCAAATGTCTTCTTCAATTCCTTCGTTTGAATTAAGATTTCACTCATTCACATCATCTCCCGGCTCAGTATCTTCCAGATAAACATCTACAAGCATGCCCGGCTTGAGTTTTCCATCGCCACTACCTAGGTTTATGCGTGTTTCATACACAACTTCCTGACGATTCTCACGTGACTCCAGATTTTTCGGTGTAAATTCACCGTCCGAGGCGATGTATTCGATCGTGCCGTCAAGTGTCACGGACGGATCGTAGTCCACTTTAATCGCTACAATATCGTTTATATTAGCCTGATGCATATTCATCTCTGCAACATAGATTCGAACCTTGAGATTCGAAACATCCGAAATCTCAGCAAAGTTGGTCATCATTTTATATTGCTCGCCAACCTTATAGTTGATTCGCTCGACAGCTCCATCGACATTTGCATAAAGAACAGCGTCCTTCATGCTTTCCTTAACAGACTCTATGGACCATTTCACCATTTCCACCCGACTCTGTGCCGCAGCCACTTCCTCTTCAGTCGCTCCTCCTAAAACCAGATTAAGCTGCTCTACTAGAAAAGCCTTCTGAGATTTCGCTTGATCCCTCATAGAAACAGCATTGTCCTTGGCTAGTTTTGCGTCGTCCAACTGCTTTTTCGGCGCTGCGCCACTCTGATATAACGTCTCAATCGTTTCATGGTTATCAAAAGCATAATTCAACTGGTCTTGAAGAATTGCAATCTGATCCTTCTGCTGCTCTATCTGCTGGCGAATCTGATTGACTTCCTCTTCACGTGCGCCCTTTAGAATACGTTCCAGATCAGCTTGGGCAGCATTCAAATTCGCATTCAGTCTCTCCACTTCAATTTCAAGCTTGTCCGTTTTGAGTGTTGCTATGACATCTCCACTTGAGACTGTATCACCTTCTTTTACAAGTATTTCAACGATCTGTCCCGAAAGGGATGTCATGACACTGAAGCGTTCACTTTCCACTGTGCCTGTATAGTAGTTTCGTTCCTCTGGGGCGCATCCCGTAAATAGTATTAACACAAGGAACGCAACTAAAACCATTCTTACTGTTTTCATTGAACTGCCCCCTTTAAACCGTTGATGATAATCTGAGCCGTTGTTTGAATCATCTCTTCTAGATTTTCTCCATTTCTGTCACCCGGAACCAGAGCGCTCTGAATAAAGATGCCCATCATTTGGCCAATGATCGTTCGAATGACGGTCATTTCTTCCAGTTCATCTGTACCAAGCTTCTTCGAAAGTGATCTCGTCAATTGGTGACCGATGCCCTGAATGTTTTCCATGAAGTTCGAAATAAACATTTCCTTCACTTCTTCATGAAAATTGATCTCGTAGAACATGATCTTAATCAACTCATAATTCTCTTTTACGAGTTTGAATCGATCACGTAATACGGCTTCTAGGAGTTCTTCCGAAGTCATATCCTCCGATTTTTCGAGGATTTCATACAGTGTTTTTGTCGCAATCCCACCGGCGAATCGGACGATGAATTCTTCAGCGACATTTTTAAGCAGATCTATTTTTTTGGGAAAGTACCTGAAAATCGTCCCTTCGGCACAACCCGCTTCTTTGGCAATTTCTGATGTTCTTGCGCCTGCGTAACCGTGCCTGTAAAACATATTTATTGAAGCGTTTATTATCTTGTCTCGTGTAGATAGCTTTGACATGATCATTCCTCCATCTGATATTTCAATTCATGGTCACCCACCTTTTTTGCGATGAGTGAGTACTTACTCACTCAATATATACCCTTATTATCCTTCGGTCAAATAAAAATATGATTATTACACCAACGCGGTGTAACTTTTGAGGTTTACGCTCTTTTATTTTGGTATAAATCAGCTAAGGGAGTGATTATATGGCTTTAGCGTGGAATGATAGTTTTTCTGTTAAGATAACTGAAATTGACAATCAACATAAAACTCTAGTTGTGATGATTAACAGGCTTCATATGGCAATCCGCACTGCTGAGGCTGAAGATATAGTGCCCAAAATACTTGAGGAACTGTTGGAATATGTCAAGATACATTTCGAAACCGAAGAGCGATATCTGAAACTTGCCCACTATCCAGATTTTGATGAACATAAAAAAACACACGCTCGCCTTGCAAAAAGGGTAAATGATATGTATAACAATCTTACAGATAGCGAAATTCTTTTTGAAGATATGATTGAACTTTATTTGTTTCTACAAGAATGGCTCAACTCCCATCTCTTATTTGATGACAAACTCTATATCCCATTCCTAAAAGAATTTCATGATGTAGAGAACTCAAACGTTTGATTCTTCATATAAAAATGGGATTCGGCATAGCCGAATCCCATTTTTGTGTTTTCTGAATACGCTTTATTCAAAAGCAAAACTATCTTTATTAATATGAAGTCACTTTGTTCCAATAAGTATCATCTTCAAGAGTAACCGTCTTTAACGCCTCCTCCATTGTAGAACAGACATTAAATACTTGATTCAGCTTTGACACATTAAACAATTCGTTGATCCAATCATCCTTATTGAGAATAACCATCTTATTCTTATTAAAAATAAAATTCTTTGCTACATTAACCAAAAGACCAAGCCCTGTACTGTCAATCTGTTCAACCTTTGTCAGATCAATGATGTACCCCCCAGCATCCTCTATAATACCCTTCAACTCTATTTTATACCCGTCAATGAAGTCATATGTTATTCTTCCCTTCAACGAAAGGACTTGAATCTCCTCAGTGAAACTAGAATTAACTCTTCTGATATTCTCCTCAGTCATATTGTCAGCTCCTTTTATTCAGTTTCAAACTTCAATTGATACACATTATTCTCAAATTGGAAATAACCAGCCATCACTCTCGCTTCACTGTGACATACACACAGAACTCCCCATTTTCACCTTTCCCCCAAGTAAACGAATCTACCATATGTTCCATCATCAAAAGACCTCTTCCACTCTCCATAAAAACATTGTCATTATCTTTAAGCGTATTGATCACATTTTCCTTTGAATCTTCAATGCCAGTCATCCAGTCTATAACAATTGCATTTACCTCGTTATCATTTACTTCAATTTCAATTTTGATATTTTCACTTCTCTGCTTATCCTCATTGATTTCAATGGCTTTCATCGAATTTATTATCGCCTCGTGGAGCACAAAATGCAGTCGCTTATACGCTTCAAATTCAGACTTTTCAAGAAATCGCATTATCATATCATCAAAAAAAACCAAATGTTCTTTCTTTCCAGGAAAGTCCAATTTAAGGCGATACATGTATGCCTCCCCCTTTTCTCATGCTCATCCAAATCATCGAAACATCGTCATCGAAATCTTCCTTTTCAATAAGTTCAAACCATCTCTTAAAGCTTTTCGACCCTTCTATCGTTCGGTCAATTTTCATATGCAAAAGAGTCTTCAAATCGACGTTTTTTGCTTCGCTAAAACCATCTGTATAGAGTAAGATATCTACAATATCGATAATTGGATATTCCTTTTCTGGTATTTCCTCATACTCAAACACACCAATAGGCATGATCATTGACTCAAGCATTTCGTAATACCCATCTTTAAACATCAAGATAACGCTTGGATGACCAGCATTAACATATGTGATTGTTCCTTTTGCAAAATCCACCACGAGTATGACGCTGGTAAAATAGTAATCAAGATCTTCCATAAATAACGCGTTAAACTCCACGATGGCTCTTTGAAGAATCTCCATCACTTTACCGGGACTTCTTGTACTTTTAAACGCATCCGGTAATAGGGATCTGATATACATAGTGATCAACGAAGTCGCAATTCCGTGTCCCATTACATCGATCAAGGCAATGGCACAAGTGTCTTCATCAAGTTCTTCCCAATAGAACATGTCCCCTCCGAGTTTTTCAAACGACTTATGAGTGCCTTTGATACACATCTGAGACGTATTTATTTCAGGTGGAAAAACACTATTCTGGACTTTCCTTGCCAGTTCAATGTCCTTATATAAATCCTTTCTGCTTTTCTCTCGTTCGGTTATATCTTGAAGCGCGATAACCGAACTTTTGATACTGCCATCATGATCTAGCACATCCTCATATTTAACCTCGGCTATCCTACTGCGTCCATCTCTATGAATAAAGGTATAGTCATTCTTTCCATAGGCTTTCTTAACCCTGTTCTTAACTAGAATCCGTTCCCAAATATCACCCAATATTGTATCTTCATCAAATCCAGCGATCTCTAAAAAAGATGAATTGGTCCATGTTATATTACCGATGCCATCAGAAATCGCGATACCTGTCTTTGATGCATTAACCGCTCGTACCTTAAGATTGTAAGACTCATTCACTGCACTTAGTTCATCTCGACTTTTTGCCAGTAAGATCATGTCATTGTATGATCTGAGTGCCGCGATCAGTGATGTATACAACCTCTGAACAGATAATTCGGTTTTTGCCTTAAAGTCATTGATGTCATATTCAAGAATCACTCGCTGACCGAAGACAATATCCGAATGTCCTGTTATCAATATGATCCGCATCATGCTATTAGCAATAGTCTTCCTTATAAAGTCCACCAATAATAGGCCATCATCCACTTTAGACATTGACACATCCAAAAACACAACCGCTATATCTGATGTATTCTTTAATAGCTCCTCGGCCTCCACACTGTTAAAGGCACTATAAAAACACAATGATTTTCCATTAAATAATGTGTCTTTCAATGCTATTTTGATGGCTTGATGAACTGCCTCCTCATCATCAACGATCAAAATATTCCAATACTCTGTCACAACGTCTTCATTAGATATTTCCTCTTCATCAGAGAACACGAACAATTCATAATCGTTGTCTAAATGGCTCATTGACTTACCTCCTCGATGTGACACGTCGTAATTTATGCGTTACGACTCAGAGATGAGACCGCATCATCAAAAGTCGGATATATTTCATACAATTCACTAATATTGAATACTTCGAACATTTCTTTGATGACGTCATCTTCAACAACTATGACTGCTTTTGCTTCGTTCTCAATGAGATTGCTCCTTATTTTCACAAGTAAACCGAGGCCTACACTGTCTAAGTAATTTGTTTTTCTCAAATCCAATATGTGCCTTAACGTATTAGGTTCTAGGCTGTTGAATTCTAATTTCACATCACTGTATAAACCCTCAATTGTGTCAAAAGTAATTCGCCCTACTAAAGCCAATACGTGAATGTCACCATCAAATTTCGAATCAACTCTGTCGATTATATTCACACTCAAGTACTTTTCCTTAACTGCTATAAGTTCTTTTTTATTCTCGAAAAACACTTTCACTAAGTCTGGATCGAATTGGCTGCCTGAGGCATCACGAATTATTTTATCCACCTCTTCTTCCGGAAACTCTTCTCTATAACTCCTTTTTGTAGAGAGGGCATCGTATACATCTGCCAATGCCACAATCCGTGCCTCCAATGGAATATCAGTTCCCCTCAACTTAGATTGGTAACCTTCGCCATCGAAACGTTCATGATGGTATTTGATGATGTTCACAGTCATGTCGTCAATCTTAGCGCTTTCAAGCATTCGTGTCCCAATTAAAACGTGATTCTGCATCGACTTATGTTCATCAGGAGTATACATACCTGCCTTTTTCAATAATTTATCTGATATGCCAACCTTTCCAATATCGTGAAGAGAGGCGTACAGCTCAATCTTATTAACCGTCATTTCATCACAACCATAACCACGTGCAATGATCGCTGAATACTTGCAGACTCGTCTAATGTGATTTCCAGTATCGGTGTCATTAAAATAATTCACATTTTCAAGTGCGGTAATCATGGACATGGTGATCCGCTGAATTTTTTTGGTCTGTTCTTTCACCATTACGCTCATTTTTTTTTCAGATTCTTTAGACTGCCGATTCAACTTTTCAAATTTTTTCTTTCTTTGCTCATCTTCCGTTATATCGTCAATAAGCACTAGTGCACAGTCTTCGCCGTCATACTCCACATACCTTGTATTCACCTGAAAATATTTCCTGTATTTTTCTTCACTGTTGTATATTTCTTTAACAATTTTTTCATTGATAATCGATTGTTTTTTTTGGAGCGTTTTTTGAATTATTTTCCTGATTTGACAGTTGTCGCAGTATGACATGCAACCGCACGTATCCCCTTCATCAAACGCATATGAACATCCAATTACATTACCCATGTTCTGGCCATTTATTTCTAACTGGTTGTTTTGGAACATCTCTTTAAAAGCATTATTACTATCACTAATGATAAAATCCGATCCAATCGTAAAAATGGCTGATGACATCGACTGTAAAATCAATTCCATTAGCTCATTGATTTTTTGAGGATTATTCATTTTAAAATTCATAATTAATACTCCTCCTTTAGAATATTGTCTTCGTTCAGACAAAGAAGTTCTGCTGAATTGATACCCAGAATCGAGGTAGAAAACCAGTTTCAGTTGTAATCATTTCATATGTCGTAGAACTCGTTTTATAACAAAAAGAACGCTCAAGATAAAATCTTGAGCGTTCTTTTAATTTCACTTTATATCAAGTTTATTTTATATCTCCATGTGTCTCTGAACTCGCCAGCTCCACGATCTTGTTGTCTTCATCACAGAATACAACTTTTGGTTCAAAGCTCATCGCTTTTTCTTGCTCAATCCAGCAGTAAGCAATAATAATACATACATCACCCGGCTGAACCATTCGTGCAGCAGCACCATTTAGACAAATCACACCACTGTCGGCTTCCCCTTCAATAACATACGTTTCAAGTCTTGAACCGTTGTTGTTATCAACAATTTGAACACGCTCACCAGGTAAAATACCAGCTGCATCCATAAGTGTTTTATCAATTGTAATAGAGCCTACATAATTCAAATTAGCTTCTGTAATAACTGCTCTATGAATCTTTCCTTTAAACATATTTACTAACATTTATTCAACCTCCAACCTAATGTTATCGAGCAGTTTAGGCTTGCCCACCCAAACAGCTAGTGCGATCAAAACATCACCCGCAACTAAATTAAGTGGCTCAAGTGTTCTCGCATCTAATATTTCGATATAATCAATCCGTGCATATGGAATACTGTCAATGATTGCTTTCATCTCATCGTAAATAAGATGAGCATCTCTTATGCCTTCTTCAATCATTTCACGTGCGCGAGCTAAAGAACTTGATAACTTAAGCGCATCTTTTCGTTCTTCAGTCGACAGGTACGTGTTTCTGGAGCTAAGGGCCAATCCGTCTTGTTCACGAACAATTGGACATGGAACAACTTCAAGATCAAAATTCATATCTTCAACCATACGCTGAATTACAGCCACCTGCTGAGCATCCTTCATACCAAAGTAAGCTCGATCAGGTACACATAGGTTAAATAATTTTGATACTATCGTAGCAACGCCTTGAAAATGACCTTCACGACTCGCACCACACATACGTTTTGTTAAAGATCCTTCAACATTCACATATGTGTTATGTCCTGTAGGATACATTTCTTCCGTGGTTGGGAAAAAGACATAGTCTACACCAACTGATTCCATGAGCTTCTGATCACTTTCAAGATCTCTTGGATATGCATCAAGATCCTCGCCTGGACCAAACTGCGTTGGATTCACAAAAACACTGGCAACTAGAATATCATTCTCACGCCTAGCTCTCACCATGAGTGATTTATGTCCTTCATGCAAGAATCCCATTGTAGGTACAAAACCAACGCTCTTGCCCTCTTTTTTTAAACTTTTTAATAGATCTCTTAATTGCTTGCCACTTGTATATAGCTCCACTTCGGACGCCTCCTAGTACAATTTATCCAGTACTTCATCTTTTATTTTAAAGGTATGCTTTTCTTCTGGGAAAGTCATCGCTTGAACTTCTGATTTATACGCAGCCACTGCATCTTTCATAATTGAGCCAACATCTGCAAACTGCTTCACAAATTTTGGCGTGAAGTCAGAATACATACCAAGCATATCTTGAATGACAAGAACTTGGCCGTCACAATATTTGCCTGCCCCAATTCCAATTGTTGGAATATCGAGTTTTTCACTTACCATTTTAGCAAGTTTCTCTGGAACACACTCAAGTACAATTGAACTAACGCCTGCATCTTGAAGCATTAATGCCTCTTCAATTAATTTTTTCGCCTGTGCTTCACTTTTACCCTGCACTTTAAACCCGCCAAACATATTTACGGATTGCGGCGTCAGACCAAGGTGACCAACAACAGGAATTTGCGCCTTAACAATTGCCGTTATTTTATCAAGCACATCAGTGCCGCCTTCAAGTTTAACCGCATCTGCTCCAGCTTCTTTAATAAAACGACCGGCATTACGAACGGCTTCTTCAACACTAATGTGATAACTCATAAATGGCATATCGCCTATTACAAAGGCTTTTTCAACACCCCTAGCAACAGCACGTGTATGATGAAGCATATCATCCATTGTTACTTTTAATGTATCATCGTATCCAAGCATAACCATACCCAGTGAATCTCCAACGAGAATCGTATCAACGCCTGCTTCATCAAGAAGTTTTGCTGTTGAATAGTCGTATGCTGTTAACATTGATATTTTTGTACCTTTTTCTTTAAAATCAATAAAAGAAGATACCGTAAATTTGCCCTTGTTCATGATTTCACCTCATCATCTAACAATTCTTCCAGTTTCCCTAGCTTATCTTGGTCTGTACCTGATTTTTCTTTAGCCATCTGAACTGTTGCCAATCCCAAATATCTATAAAAGTCCTCGGTTTTTTGATCTGATACAGCCGTAAGATGTGCTTTCACAGTGTTTACATCTCCACGTGCGATGGGTCCCGTTAGGGCTTCCTTGGTATCCATGTGCTTTAGATTCTCAATTGTGCCACGTATGAGCGGATAAAGGGCTTTATAGCCAATCTCCCGATCAATTCCAATCGATTCGTACATAGACAGTCCCATGTCCACGAGTGTCACTAAGTAATTAGACACTGTGCAGGCTGCCATATGATACAGAGTTTTCTGCTCACTTCGAATGATGAAATACGTGTTGTTCATTTGATCCATTAAGCTTGTAAGACTTTCAACCGCATCAATTGTCCCCTCTATAGAGAAAACAGTCGACTTTAATTGTTCAATTGCAGTATTCACATCTGCAATAGACTGAATAGGATGAAGGGATGCAATCTCTGCACCTTTTTCATGTAACGCACTCAGTAGTTCACTCGAATGCGCACCACTCATATGAACAAATGTCTTACCTTTTAATGAAGTTTCATTTTGAAAAGTTAAAGCAAGTTCCTCAGCCACCAATTGAATCGAAGTGTCTGGTGTCGTGATAAATACAACATCACAATCAGTAACAAGTTTAACTATCTCACCGTAATACCCGCTTGACGTCAGGCTTGCAGCTTCTTTGGCCGAGTTTTGTGTCTGGCTGTAGTATCCGGTTATACTTGTAGCGTTTTTTTGTAAATACGCTCCGAAAGCTCTTCCAACCTTGCCAGCTCCAATAAAGCCAATCTTCAATTAAATCCCTCCCATACATAACAAAAAAACCTGCTTTTGGGCAGGCGTACAGAAAATGATTTCCAAACGTAATGTCTGGTAGCTAGCATTCTCTGTCTCTGTCCATAGGCTCCGAGCAGAATTGACTCAAATGATAAAGCAATTTATAGTAACGCGCTAATCATTCGAGTAAAGCAATGGGATTTCATGTGTTTCTTACTGGTCGTACAGTTTATTTCAGCACATGGTATGGCTCCCCAAGGATACCATCCAAGGTCATTTTATCACAGTGATTTTAAAAATCAAATATTCCTTTTTGATGTTGCGTCAGCAAGTTGTTTTTCACCTCTAATATTTTCCAATTTCAAAATTTACAGTTTATTAGTATCAGGTGTTAATATCTAGTATTGACTTGACGTTCTATATTGATGTACAATATTCATTAGTAATACTGGTCTTTTATACGAATGTGGCCCTTATTGTGGGGGCTATTTCAAATAAACCCTAAATGGGTTAAACTCAGTCAGGAGTGTGAATTGAATGTTTCCAACACTTAAGATTAGAGACTTGAGCGCCAAGCTTCCTATTATCCAAGGCGGTATGGGAATCGGTGTATCAATGTCAAAATTAGCAGCAGCAGTGGCTAATGAAGGTGGTATCGGTATTATTTCCGGAGCACAACCAGGATACCAAGAAGACAACTTTAGAACAGACAATGCTGAATCTAATATTCAAGGCTTAATCAAAGAACTTCGTAAAGCTCGAGAATTAGCTCCAAATGGAATTATTGGTGTTAACTTCCTTGCTGCATCTAAGAATTACTCTGACCTTGTTCTTGCAGCGGTTAAAGAGAAAGCTGATCTTATTATTTCAGGTGCTGGTTTACCAAAATCTTTACCTGCTCTTGTTAAAGGATCAAATACGAAGATTGCTCCGATCGTTTCTTCTGGTAGAGCAGCTGCGACAATCGCTAAAATCTGGGATCGTAAATATGATTTTCTTCCAGATGCAGTTATCGTTGAAGGTCCTCTTGCCGGAGGCCACCTTGGTTTCTCTCACGACCAGCTAAAATCAAATGAGCTTCCTAATCTAAAAGATCTGGTTATTGAAGTTGTTGAAGCTCTTAAACCTTTTGAAGAAAAGTACGGTCGTAAAGTTGCTGTTATCGCTGCTGGTGGTGTTTATACTGGCGCAGATATGGCTGAAATGATGGAAGTTGGCGCTGCTGGTGTTCAAATAGCGACACGTCTTGTTGCTACAGAAGAATGTGACGCTCACGAGAACTTCAAACAAGCTTATATTGATGCCACAGAAGACGATATTGAAATTATCGTAAGTCCAGTTGGACTTCCAGGGCGTGCTATTCGAAATAACTTTACAGAGCTTGCAAAACAAGGGGCACACAAAGTAACTCGTTGTTATAACTGTCTTACGGGTTGTAATCCTGCGACGACACCTTACTGTATTACAGATGCACTTGTTGCCTCTGTTGAAGGGGACGTTGAAAACGGCCTTGTATTTATTGGTCAAAATGGCCATAGAGTCACTGAAATGTCTACTGTACATGAAGTGATTGAGTCAATGCGTACTGAATATGACGAGTATGGCTCTAATAAGTAAAAGTCAACTAAATTACACCATTAAAAGGGAAGTCCACACTGGACTTCCCTTTCTTGTATGCATTATTACACTTCCTGGGTGTCAATCACCAATAACGGGTATTAAAAAAATACAAATTTGTGATTACTCAGGTTTCTCACACGATAAAGTGTTCTCTACAAGGAGGGTTCAGTATGAAAGGTTCGGTTGTTTCCATTTGGTTAGGTACCATCGAAAATGTTTGGGGAAAGGATGTAAAAATTCAGGCTATGAGCTCAGTGGGTTGGGCTGCTGATCGAATGATTTCTCCCCTAGATGATATCGATGATCCAACCATTTTTAGCGTTATGGGCAACGTTGGAAGTCAAGTAGGAATAAGTACTGAGCAAGTTTGGCGGATCCTTGGAAAAAATAATGTACTCAGCTTTAGCAAGTGGTTTCCATCATTTTTTGAACGATCTAACCTTAAAGCTTTCCTAATGATGATGGATACGGTCCATGCCCAGTTAACTAAAATGATTAAGGGTGCACAGCCACCACGCATGATACCTGAAGAAATAGATAACACAACATTTACGATCACATATCAGTCATCGCGTGGACTATTCGATTACTTAAAAGGCCTACTAGAAGGTGCTGCTGAATACTTCAACGAGAAGATGGAGTACGAAGTTCTTGACCAATCAAAATTATCAGATGGGCGTCATCAAATGATTTTAAAGATTAAAGTTGAGAAAGGCACAAAAGTTTATAAGACTTATAAAGTAAGTCGACTTTTATCTTTTGGGTTTATAAATTACATTCCATTGAAAATTGCGATCCCACCAGCTATAGCAGCAACTCTTGTAGCTGGATTTGGTACCGGCAACTGGATAATTGGTGGTATATCAGGTGCAATCACACTTGGAATCACCATCGCAACCGCTCGTACAGTCTGGTCTCCAACCCTTGCTGCTTTGGATGAATTGGAACAAATGAAGAAGCTTAGATTTGATAACGATACTATAATCACTACTGGTGATAAATATGAAGAATTATTTAAGCAAATCAATCGTGTTAAAGATGCGCTTCGAGCAGATTTTATTTTCTTCAAAGGCGGCGTGGATGACATTCATAACTTCAATGGAAAATTTAAAGATGTTGCAGGCAACATGACTGAGGTTTCAGACATTATTTCAACAAATGTTCAAGAAGTCGCTGAAGGTGCAATCCATCAAGCCACTGAAACTGAAAAATCGGTCGGAATATTAAGCGGAAATATTGAAACGCTGAATTCTCTATCGGAGGAAGAAATTGAACGTAAAGATAGTCTCGAATCCGCTGTGAGCAATATTGAAACGTCGTTTAAAGAACTTCAAGCAGTGGCCCTAAATCTTAATGACATTCGCGAGAAATTTGCTGGTGTAAACGACCTTGGTCAGGACCTTTCAGAAAAGGTTCAAGATATTATCAATATCGTTTCCACGGTGGAGAGCATTGCTGAGCAAACAAATCTCCTAGCACTTAACGCTTCTATTGAGGCTGCTAGAGCCGGCGAACACGGTCGTGGTTTTGCCGTTGTTGCTGAAGAAGTCCGTAAACTCGCTGAAGATTCTAAAGACGCTGTGAGTACAATCAATGCCAATCTTAACCTCTTTACTGAAGAAGTTAACTTGATGGTTAAAGAGGTCGCGGATCAATTTATAGCTCTTGAAGAAGGTAATAAAAAACTCCACACAGTCGCAGAGAACAATAGAGAAGCCACTGATCAGATTTCTGATGTTGCTGAAGGCATTATCGAACTTTCACTTAGGTTGCAATCCGAAACTCAGAAAGTCGGCGAAGTCTTCGAAAATATGCACACACTTGCCGCTATTGCAGAAGAAAACTCTGCTTCTAGTCAGGAAATGAGTGCAAACGTACAACAATTCACGCAGCAGCTTCATGATTTCACAGAATACATCAACGAGCTTGAAAAACTTTCTGTCAATCTTAAAAGCGAACTTAAAAAGTATCATCTTTAAAGTTAATTAAACCCGGATTAAAAAAGGCGTTGGTGAATTCACCAACGCCTTTTGTTTACTCATAACTTATAAATATTTTTGTAACGGCTTTATACGGTTTCTCAGGTGTTACTGCCTCAAACGGAAACCCTTTCTTATTCACATGATCTGGTAGATTTTGTGTCTCAAGACATATCGCCTTATGATCTAAATGATTTGCAGTATACATAACAACAGCATCTTGGTCTGTCCAAACATCAAGACGTCGCCCGCTTTCAGGATGATACAGATTTATCTGAGGCGCATCCGTCTTCTCTAATAAAAATGGATGATCAAATCCACCACCGCGCATAATCTGTGTTTCATTTGCGCCAATATCTTGTCCTACCGTTTTCTCATCTCTAAAGTCAAAAGCTGTTCCATCAACACCTGCAAGAAGACCTACAGGACATCCATTTTCCTGTATTGGCGCGAACTGCTCAGCCGATATTTTCAATCGATGATCATAGACTTGTTTATTCAAATTACCACTTAAATTAAAGTAGGTATGATTCGTCATATTGAGTACTGTTGGCTCGTCTGTATCCCCTTCATACATTAATTTCAATGTGTTGTCATTATTAAGTAGATACGTTACTTTTAGATTCACATTTCCAGGGAATCCACCTTCACCGTCAAAACTTTTTAATGAAAACTCAACACCAACTGCATCTTTTTCTTCAATTGGTTTAACATTCCAGTTTCTAGTATGTAAACCTGCGTTCCCAGCATGAAGGTTATAATTTTGATCATTCTTATCAAGTTCAAATAACTTCCCACCTAATTTGAATTTCGCATCAGAAATCCGACCTGCTGTTCGGCCAACAATGCTTCCAAAGTAATCCTGGTTTTTAATATACTCCTGTACAGTGTTATATCTCATAACTATATTCTCAAAATTCCCTTTATTATCTGGAACCATAAGAGCTTCGATTACACAGCCAACCGAGAGAACATCCACTTGAATACCTTTGTCGTTGTGCAGCTGAATTCGTTCTATATCAAATCCGTCAAGCTGGATTCCAGTTGAAGATCTATCTAGTTTCATTTTTTACACCCTTTCATAACTTTAGCCCAATGCACTCACCCAAATAGTTACTATTCCAAGTATATATTCGGCTTTGATGATATATATATTATAAGCTTATGACTCCAAGCTCACAACCCCTGTTCTAATTTATGTAATTAATTACAAAACCGTTCGATTTTTGGACATATAAAAACGACGTTCCCCATCTTCTCGGTAACGTCGTTTCATGTTTGGTGACTATCCATTGGTTTTCATCCTTTGGTTTTATTAGTAATCCATTGTTTTGAAACCATATAGCATAGCATATTCACGATCTACTTCTGAGTTACAGACCTTGCATAAACCAAAACGATTTACTTTCTTGTCTTCTTCACATCTCTTGCAAACACTGACTTTCACATAATTGTTCTGTACATTTTTGTCCATTTCCATACCTCCATTATTGAATAATCGTATACAATCTTGTCTATATGAATATTATAGTTTAATTTCATGCATTTTACAATAGTTTTTTCATGTTTTTTAATGTTTTTTTGCACGTACAATTTCCAGACGAAATTACTGACATTATTCATTTTCATACGGTTTTAGTGAATTTGAGTGCAATTTTAGGCCTTTTGTATTAGAATCCGTAAGTTTTCAACCTTAATTTCCGTATTTTCAACCAATTTCATTCCACTAAATATAAAAAGTCATTTTGCAAGAAGAGATGAACCCTCTTGCAAAATGACTAATTGTTGTAAATATCTCTGTTCAATTTTCCAAAATCATCTGCAACGACCATCGCAGTGACTAAATCTCCCATAATATTAACTGGCGTCACGGCAACACTGACAACATGACTTATAGAAATAATAATTGCAAGAAGTTCCAGCGGAACTCCAAAAATGTGATATACGATACCGAGTGTAAACATACCGGTTATAGTCCCAGCGGTGGTAACCATTGCAATGATCACCAACATAAAGCTTAACCCCCACAGATTAAAGGCTTCAAACTGAATCCCGTAAACACTTGCGGTTAATAATATTGCAACAGTCTGCATAATCGCAGTTCCATCCATATTAAGCGTTGTTCCACCGAGTATGACTTCTTTTGCAATACCTTCAGGAACACCCAATTTTATAGTTGCAGTCCTAATGGTCACAGGTTCAGTTTCACGACTGTTTATCGTCCAACCAGCTATTCGTATAAGCGAAAAACTCTTTTTAAAGAATGTGAGTGGTGACAACTTGAGCTTAAATGCAATAGTACCACTAAAAACAAATATAACATGCAAAGCAATGAGTAAGAAAACCATCACAGCATATATAAATACAAATTTAAACATAGCCGCACCAGTACGAGATGTCAACTCAAAGCTAATGAGAAAAATGATGATTGGAAATATGAAATACAATTTATACACTAATTGTATCAATCTCTTATAAGCATCTTTAAATATATCCTTCTTTAAATCATCATCAAAACTTCGCCGTCTTTCATACTCTGCAAGTCCTATACCAAACACTGCTGAAATAAAACATATAACCTCTAATCGGATTCTGTAGAAATACGGTAACAAACTCTGCTCCCAGTACAATAAATCGCTTCGTATATCCGTCCATGGCTTAAATTCCACCACTTCATTGAGTCTTGATAAAATCATTTCACCAACAAATATTGATAATAGAACAGCCATAACTGTTGTTGCAATGTAAGTTCGAACAGAATCACCACCGCCATAATGACCACGAATCATCCTCCACATTAACCTAAAAGCATCAATAAACGCCAAACATCCGAGTGGCCAAATTAATATTTTAATTAAGAGTGTAAAACTGAGCATGCTGATACTTGTGATTTGGCGTATAACACCCTCGATTGCATCAGGCATATTTATGGAATAGGCCACAATTCCAGTGATTCCACCGAAGATAAGACCTAGAAAGAATCTCGATAAAGTATCTTTTTTCATGTTGATCGTCCTTTATTATTTTTGGATTATATTCATAATACCCTCTAGAAAACCTTTAGCACTGACTTTTCCGTGGTACTTCGACCGACCACGTATAAAGTCCATTTCTGCTTTAACATCCTTAAAATCATAAAGCGTATTTGAATACTTTTCAAATTTCAGATTCCCAAAGTCTTCAATCCCAAGTGTCGCTATGTTCTGCAGACCACTGTGAATGGATCTTCGCACCCGTTGTTCTATCGCTTTGGTAGACACTGATTTACGAACACCTTCTTGTTCATAATAAACACTCAGCTTCTCGTAAAGTTTGGACATATTAATACTGTATTGTCGGCTCTTGCTTAGTGCGGTTTCTTCCATAATCATATCAACCATATTGAGAAGATCTGAAGCGCCAGCTTCACTCATAATACCTAAATCTGTCAACATTCTAGATGCAGTGTCACGCGGACTCTGCTTGGCTGGAATTGGTGCTGATTGAGCAGGGTTTGCTGTAAGACCTGCCGCTGCGTTTAGAGTTTGGTTTATTTGACTGAGTGTTCTTCGAATACGTTGATTTTCAATAGCTTTTTGAGTGATACTCACAACTTCAACCACATTGATCGGTTTATTAATGTAAAACTCAATACCCGACCGATATGCTTCACTTATCATATCTTGAGATGTCACTTCAGAAATCATAATAAACTGCATGTCTTGATCGTTTTTCCGAATACGAGTGATAATCTCTATCCCATCAATACTTGGAAGCAGTAAATCTACATATACAATATCAGGCTTGAGTCTTGCAATATCAGCCAAAGCTTGTTCACCGTCTTCTGCTTCTCCTATAAGACAGCCAAGTTCATAGTCTTCAATTATGTTTGATAATATTGTTCTGACCCCAATATCATCATCTACAAGGTAAATTCTTGGTTTCATTATAAACTGTCCCCCTTAAGCAAATTTTTTTCAAACCCTTTCATTGGAAGAAAAATTTTAAATACAGTGCCTTTTCCAATCTCAGATTCCACGTAAATCTGACCTGTATAATATGATTCAACCAATTCTTTCACATGAGTTAATCCGATTCCTGTAGACATTCTCCCAGTCATTTTATCGAACTTTGTTGAAAACCCTGGTTTAAAAATTGCTTGAAGATCTTTAGGTTTTATACCTGCACCATTATCTGTGATCTCAAATATAATATTGTGTGCTTCAATGCGCTGTGCAATATGAATATATCCTGTTGAGCTGATCGATTCAATAGCATTATTGATTAAGTTATTCAAAATACTAATTAATGAATGATAATCGTTTATTACCGCATCATTTCCGATATCGAGTACAATTTCAATATCCTTATTTAAAACCTGTACATAGCGTCTCGTATTCTCTTGAATGATCTCAAGAATTTCACCAATTAACATATTTTCTTTGTTCCTATACTCAGGCAGAAGGCTCTTCATGCCTGAAATTACGCGCTGTGAATCTTTTTTGATCTCGTGAATGTCTTTTGATAAATTTAGGAGCCTTGTCCTCAAACGTACAACGTAATTTTCATCAACTTTCGTATCTTCGCTTTTGAGCTCAGAGTAAATGGAGTAACTTCTATTCATTGCTGATTCAATATCACCCATAGACTTATTCAAGAAAAAGATCTCGGCTTTCATTTTTGCACTCATGATTAGAAGCTCTTTATATTTTTCATTATGTTCTTCTCTTAAAAGCAACACACTATAGAATCTTAAACCTGAATATAGAATAAGAATGAGCATAGCACGAGTAAGACCCGCTAAAAATAGACCAAGTAAAACAACATCTGCAGAAGTTGCATCGAACTCCTGTCTGATTACGACTTCCATAAGGTTAGCCATAATATCTGAAATACTGACCATAAAAACAAGTTGTACCGGATAGTCCCGATAACTGCGAATTTTAAGTTGTGAATACATGAGTCCAACAATCATATAAAAAATCGCCGCTGGAACATGTTTATTCATAATGAGAATAACATCTCCCGCTGTTGATACATATTCAAGAAATACTCGGAATCCAAATATCGATAACCCAGATAAAATACCCGTAGATACAATCGATACCTTCTCGAACTTTAAGAGCAATAGTGTCATAGCTACAATACCAAGTGAAATTCTAAATGATGAGTTAAACGGATGTATATAAACCTGCCCCATTAAAGCTGTTGCAGCTGCTATGAAGAAAATCTCTGTTACCCTATCTTTTTTTAACATTTTATTCCTCCTATGCGTACTAAATGAGGACAGTTCTTGATTTAATTCGTCTTCATTAAAATTTTAACACAAATTCTAAAAAAATTATTGAAAATCCGTTTAGTTCGTGTATAATCGGTGGTAGAAATGGAGTGAGTAATCCTGTGAAACATTATGATAGTGAAACGGTTTACTTCATTTCTTACGCTAAGCTACCAAGTAACATAGCTGCTGGTCAGCTTATGGAAATGGTCGGCGTCGGACTCGTCATTAATTTTAAGTCAGGCTCAGTGACAGATATGTCATGCACCCTCTTAACTGATGAAGCGAAAATGTTCCTTAAGGATATCATTGTTGGATTTAACCTTCATGAAGAATCTATACAGGACCTCATTGACGCTATTTGTTTCCGGTACCATGGTCATTCTCAAAAAGCGATCTGCGTTGCTGTCAAGCAAACTGCTGAACGTTATCAACAGTGGCGAAGCGAAAAAATGAATAAGTCGTAAGCGGCATGCATACAACTGCTTTGTTTGCGGTGATGATGTAACCCATCTTTACCAAGCTAATAAAATCCAGTACATGAAAAGCGCAAGCTTTTTTTGTACTGGATTTTTTTTATAAAAAAACAAATAGAGGTATAAAAACCTTGACTGGATTTTTTATAATTACCGCAAACTTACAACACACTAGGAGGAAGAATCATGAGCGGCAATAATGCACCCCTAAACCACGTATTTTACAGAAACCAGAACTGGCGGTACCCTAAGGTTTCTCACGGAAAGGGGATTTACCTGTACGATGAAAACGGTAAAGCTTATATGGATGGATGTTCCGGGTCAGCAGTTGCCAATATAGGCCACGGAAATGTAGAAGTTGCAGATTTTGCAGCCGAACAAATGAAAACCATCGCGTACACACATCTGTCTAGATGGACGGTTGATCCAATTGAACGTTGTGCAAAAAAAATCGTTGAATGGGCACCTGAAGGTCTTAATCATGTTTATTTTGTTTCTGGCGGTTCAGAAGCAACTGAAACAGCCATTAAAATGGCACGTCAGTATTACGTCGAACGTGATGGCCAAGGCGCATCAAAATGGAAGATAATTTCTAAATGGAATTCTTTCCACGGCAATACTCTTGGCGCACTTTCTATGACAGGCATTACAGGACGACGGAAAATGTACGACCCGATTCTGGTGAACTTCCCAAAAATTCCACAATTTTATCACTATAGAAATCCTTGGCATGCAAAAACTCTACGAGAAACAAGCATCCTTGCCGCTGAAGCTCTTGAAGAAGAGATTCTAAGACAAGGTCCCGAAAATGTCGCAGCATTTATCACAGAGCCAATTGTCGGCTCAGCTGCACCGGGTGTTTACCCCGATCCAATATATTTTGAGATGGTTCGCGAAATTTGCGACCGATACGATATGCTCCTCATTATCGATGAGGTCATGTCTGGATTTGGACGTACGGGGAAAAGGTTTGCAGTAGAGCACTTTAATGTCATCCCAGATATATTAACAGTTGCCAAAGGCATGAGCAGCGGATATACGCCTATTGGTGCGGCAATTGTAAATGATGAAATCTTTAACACAATCATGATCAATGGAAGTGGCCATTTTGTACACGGTCACACTTATGGAGGTAATCCTCTATCTTGTGCTGTTGCCGACAAAGTCTTGTCTATTATAGAAAGAGAAAATTGGGTCGACAATGCTGCAACACAAGGGAAATATTTAATGCAAAAGCTACAACATCTGAACAACAAACCCATTGTTGGAGACATCAGAGGCATTGGACTCATGATAGGTATTGAATTCGTCTCAGACAAAAAAACAAAGAAGCCTTTTGAACAAGACGACCGCCTTCAAGGTGAAATCATGGAAGCATGTCTTGAAGAAGGCCTTGTAGTATACCCAGGCGGCGGTTGCTTTATCGGATACAAAGGTGACCACATCCTTCTTGCTCCACCAATTAACATTACACGTCATGAAGTGGATCTACTTGTTGAGAAACTAGAACGCGGCATTGAGAACGTTCTAGACAGACTGAGCATCGGAAGGAGACAATACCATGAAAAAACTCATTATAACGATAGCGCCAACAGGGAATGTTCCGACGAAAACGATGACGCCTCATGTCCCCCTTACGTCAGAGGAAATCGCAAAAAACATACAAGCCTGTGCCAGACTCGGCGCTTCAATCGCACATATCCACGTTCGAGACGAGAATTTGAAGCCGACAAGCGACCGGAGTCTGTTCAAGGAAGTTCTCGATCGATTGGACGCGATGACTGTTGATATTGTACGACAAGTGTCAACGGGCGCTCGGGGCGGTTCAGCAAACTCTGCCGACTGGCGTGGACAAATGCTTGATCTCAACGTTGAAATGGCCAGCCTATCAACAGGATCATCCAACTTCCCAACAAGTGTAAATGCCAATAGTCCAGAACTGATACAGGCCCTTGCTGAAAAAATGAACTCACATAACATAAAACCTGAAATTGAAGTGTTTGATGGCGCTATGCTTCATAATGCCATCTAC
>Ga0209379_10000292_pt1 | contig 47612 bp, 48 predicted proteins | sample tdDd001_FD_187124 | JGI IMG/M metagenome (GOLD analysis project Ga0209379, IMG submission 187124) | Marine sediment microbial communities from the Atlantic coast under amendment with organic carbon and nitrate - tdDd00.1 (SPAdes)... | ecosystem: Environmental > Aquatic > Marine > Coastal >... | reverse complement strand
TAAAACTCATAGACATGTGTGTACATGAGGTGGGATTACTGTCAAGCGGCAAAGTCGCTTGGTAAAAGTTATCATGAGCCGTATACGGAAAACGTACGTACGGTTCTGTGAGAGCAAAAAGAACTGGAGTTAATTACCCCAGTTCTTTAGCTACTCGATTGATAGATATTATACCATTTAGTTCATGGAAGGAAATGCATGATTCTTTACCTGACATGGTAGCAAAGGGGCTAGCTATGTCGTGATATGCTCCATACAGGCAAAAGTAACTTAACTTAGCTGCCTAAGTAGGCCTTAATGTATCTTAAGTAATGGCATGGTTTCATTCGTATGAGTTCATTGAATGAATACGTCTTTAGTAGGTCTGTGATGAGTTTAAAGCCGATGTAGTAACCAAACTTTGAGGGGAAACCATGACTGCCCTGTCCAAAATACTTATTGGTCATACCTTCTGTCAGTTCAAGGTCGCGAAGGAGTTCGGTTTTGTTATTGCATAGAGCTTGATCACAAGCATCCTCCCATTGATCTGGTACCCTTGCACCAACCCACAAGTATTCAGAATCAGTAAATCCATCTTGTAGGGCTTTAGAGGCTGCAACTGCTAATCCCTCTGCAAAGAGACTCTCTGCTAACGTTTTATGTTCATCAAAGTCAATCAATAAAGCGTGAATACCATGGGTTAACTCATGGGCTATAAACAATTTCAAACTCATAGGGTCTTTGGGTATGGATTCGAGTGCAAAAAATGTTGTGGCTTGTTCTTTGAATTTAATATTCCAACCATCGGCAAGATAAAAGCCAATAAAACTTATTACTGGTAAATCTGCGATTTCATTTGCTTGAATCTTAAATAGTGATTTTAGCTCACCTGTTACTTCATTCAGATTTAAGTCCAAGCGATGCATGTATTGGTCGATTCCTTTAGCTTCATCCTTATATTTATCAATTGCATGTTCTAAAAACTGGTTGAGTTCAGCATCGGGTACAAATAGTCTGATTAGTTCAAGGTAACTATCGAAGACATCCTTGTTTTTTAAATGGTAATGCTTGTTCCACTTAAGTACATTTTCTGCTCGTGTATCATTTGTTTCGACTTTACCTGTGTATGTGATAAAATCATTTACTAGTGACCTGTGTGTAATTATCATCATTACTCCTTTAAATCATATTTAATGTAATCGAACTTGTGCCTAATGTAGCCATAAAGTAAGAATAAATCCTCTAACTCGTTTAAAAGCTCCAGTAACATCTTCTTTATATTTTAACATTTAATTACATTTGAACACAAGTCTTAGGAGGTGACTCTGTAAGTTAGTGAGTCGTCTTGTTTTGAAAAAATAATGTCCATGAGTGGCTATGCTTTTATTCTGAACTCTCTTGGCAAGTTCTTTATGTGAGGATAAAAATAATAAAAAAAGAGCAAGATGTCTTCCATCTCCCTCTGTAAACCTATTATAACATGTTTTTTCTCAGAAAAACAGGCTTGAATATGGCAGAGATTTGTAAGAAAATAGAAGTACTTTAAAAGGAGGTCAAGAGATGAGATTATTTCATGTAAGTGAGGAAGCACATATTAAAGAGTTTGTTCCACGTATCCCCTATAGACAAGATATGGATAAATCAAAGGGCTTGGTTTGGGCTTTAACAGAAGACAGCTTACCCAACTGGTTAACGCCAAGGAATTGTCCAAGGGTGGGCTATAGGGTTACTGATGAAACAACGAGTGATGACATTTCAAGATTCTTTTCATCCTCTTCTAAGCATTGTCTAATGATTGAACATGCCTGGTTTGAGGCAATGGCAAGTACGCCTCTTTATGTTTACGAGTTTGAAAGCTCAAATTTTTACTTTGATGAAGTTGCTGGTTTTTATGTCAGTGATCAAACGGAAGTCCCTATAGATGTGGTTCGTTATGACAATTTGTTTGAGGAGCACTTTAAAAGAAATACCGAAATAAGACTGGTAGACAACCTATGGCCTTTTGCTGATAAGGTAAAGGAATCATCTTTAAAGTGGTCATTGTGTCGTATGGGCTATGCCCAGGCCAGACAAGTAGAAGTGATATGACAGAGAATGATTATATGAATTATTGCCTACAAAAGCAGGGGGCCAGGGAAAAACTCTTGTTTAAGGAAGGCATACCAGCATGTACGGTTGGGGGGAAGATGTTTGGTGTATTGGTCAAGAATCAAGGCTCTTATGGTTTGATTTTGAAGGGGACGAGTGATCTCAGTCAGGCCTTACGTCAAAAATATACTGGTATAAAAATACCCAAAAACTTTGATGATCGTTATTGGAACCTTGTATTATTTAACTCGGATATACCCAAAGAAGAAATACTGTTTCTAATTGACTTATCCTATAAGATTGTTCATGATTCCCTGAGTAAAAGAATACAAAGAGACCTCTCTTCCCAAAGTAAGGGATAGGGACCTTGGCTAAGGGAGAAAAGGGACTTATTGAGGACAAGTGGCTGGCAGGTGTGCTGGCCTTTTTCTATACAGGAGAATACATCAAATGCAAAGTCCTAGCTAGAACTTTTTGATAGACTAGGCCTAGGAGGTAAAGGTATGAAATGGCAAAAGAATATTAATCAAGTAATGGCTTATATAGAAGACCACCTGGGTGAAGACTTAGATATGGCTTATATTTGTCGGGTGATGCAGACGTCTGAGTGGGAATTTAGGCGACTCTTTTCCTTCATCAGTCAGATGTCTTTATCTGAGTATATAAGAAAGCGTCGATTGACCCAGGCTGTTGATAGGATAAGGGCTGGAGAAAAGATGATTGACTTGGCGTCTCTTTATGGATATGAGTCTCAAGCAGCCTTTAGTAGGGCTTTTAAAAAGCAACACGGCATAAGTCCCCTTCAGGCCAAAAACAAGAAGGCTATGATGATGCCTTGTCCAGCGATTACCTTTAATTTGTTTTTGAAGGAGGACCTGTTAATGAAAAAAAATGATCATGAAAGTATTTCTATTATTGGAGGTGGTGGGGCTGGTTATGCCCTTACAATCGACCTAGATGAAAAGAAAATCCAGGCTATCAACAAGGCCTTTTGGGGGGACTGGGGCAATGAGGTGGTTGGGACGACAGCTCTTCCCCTTTATGGTGCCTTCATATCCGAAGATACCTGCCAGCTACTGGGAGACCTTAATAATAAGAGGGTCCTTGAAGTGGGATGTGGGAGAGGGGAATCCCTGGTTTATGTGGGCCAAAGAGGGGCAGGTGACCTATGGGGCCTAGATATATCACCGGACCAGATTCATAAGACGAGAAAACGCCTGGACCAGGCTGGTCTAAAAGCCAACCTGATTTGTAGCCCCATGGAAAATGATTGTGGTCTGCCAGAGGCTTATTTTGACCTGATTTATTCCGTTTATGGCCTTGGATGGACCACAGACTTGCAGGCAACCCTTGATAAACTAGGATCATACTTGAAGACCGGTGGCCATTTGATTTTTTCATGGTCACATCCCATTCATAAGTGTGTAGCCCTTGAAGACGATAAACTCTGTTTTCAGAAGTCCTACTTTGATGAATCTTTTTACTCTGTTCCTAGGCGGGGTGGGACCCTATCCTTGTCAGACAGGAAACTTTCCACCTATATCAATTGTCTGGCCCAGGCTGGCTTTCTTGTAGAAAAAATGATCGAGGAAACAGATGAGGCCCTTTCTAAGGGAGTCCATTCGGCATTTGCAAGTAAAGCAAGCGTCCTTCCGGTCACCTTTGTGATCAAGGCCCGCAAGCTCTAGCTGGATCAAGGACAAGTTTATCTTTAGAGGTTACAAGTCAATCCTTTGGGTATAATTGTAATAGCAAAAGGATTGAAGTAAAGGTGGGTGACCTATGAAGGATAATATGATAACTCGAGTGACCTCAAGTCACTTAAAGGACATTTTAATGGATGTGGAATTGGACTATAACTTGAACCAGCTTTTTGTGAATAACATTGAGGAGTTTGTCCATGCCCTTACTCATGTGAAACCCATGATGGTGGTTATTGAAATAAATGACCGAGAAGATGCTTTTTACAAGTTGATGCGTATTATCAAGAAATCGGTCTTAACCAAGGGCGTCCCTTTGCTGGTCCTGGCCAATACGGATGATGATGACTTTATTGATGTTTTGGCTAGAGAAAACATAGAAGCCATCTTATACAAGCCCATTAAGAAGTCTGTTATAGACCTATATATCAGGAATTTCTCTAAGATGATGCAGGTACAAAATGACCTCCAACTCATCCAAGACCTGAAAACTGTACAAACCGTTATGATATCGGGCCTGGCTTCTCTTGCTGAGTACAGGGATCCTGAAACTGGGGAACACATCAAGCGTACTCAAAATTATGTCAAGGCCCTGGCAGTAACTCTCATGAGAAAGGGCCATTATAAGGACCAGTTGAGTATGGAGAAAATTGAATCCATGTATATGTCAGTCCCCCTCCATGATATCGGCAAGGTTGGCATCAGTGACCAAATCCTACTCAAGCCTGAGCGTCTAACAGCTGAAGAGTTTCAGATCATGAAAACCCATGCTAAGATTGGCTATGACACTATCGTAAGCGTTGGTAACAAGCTGAAAAATAATGCCTTTTTAGAGTATGCTGCTGATGTTGCATACACCCACCATGAGCGCTTTGATGGGACGGGCTATCCTAGGGGCTTGAAGGGACAGGAAATTCCTCTAATTGGCCGTTTAATGGCAGTTGCTGATGTTTATGACGCCTTGACCTCTAAACGAGTTTACAAGGATGCCATGTCCCATGAGGAGGCAGTGGCCATTATTCAGGCCGAAAGTGGAAAGCACTTTGATCCCATTATTGTCAACTGTATGATGACCCTTGAGTCGACCTTTAGAAATATTGTTCAGACCTACAGGGATTATGACCAGGGCTCTAAGGACAAGTATAAGTTCTTGAAAGACCTAGTGGTCAGCCAAGACCTGAATCGGGTCTTAGTCGTTGAAGATAGCCGGATTGTAAGAGAAATAACCCGCAACCAACTAGAGGCCCTTGGCGTCCTTGTTGAGGTTGCATCTGATGGCGTGGATGGCTATGACAAGGCCAAGACTGGTGACTATGATTTGGTCTTACTGGATATTGAGATGCCTAGAATGAACGGTTATACCATGGCAAAGAAAATTAGAGACCTGGGTAAAGACTGTGTCCTTATTGCTATGACTGCTGCTGATTATAGTGTGACCCTAGAGGAGTTAAGGGCCTATGGTATTGAAGGCATGGTCCTAAAGCCAATCGACTTTAACAGGATAGCAGGTATTTACAAGGAGGCCCTTCGGTCCCAATCATCTTAAATTAAGGACTCTCCCTATGGAGAGTCTTTATATGTTAGAATATAAGTAAGTATATTGAATTAGGAGGTTTTGATGATAGAGATTAGGGCTTTAGATGCATCGAGGATAGAGGACTTCTTTGCTTTTTTTGAGGGAGACGCCCATGGGGATAATCCCAATGAAGATAGGTGTTACTGCATTAATTGGGTCAGCGAAAACCATAGTCGAAAGCTTAATTTTAGAGATCCAGATGTGAGGAAGGACTATGCTAAAGAATACATAAGAAGAGGGTCCTTAAAAGGCTATTTAGCCTATGACAGGGATAGGGTTGTTGGCTGGTGTAATGCCAATACCAAGGGGGCCTGCATCCACTCCATGGGCTGGCAGTACTTCATGAAGGATATCCCCTTGGATGAAAATAGAGACATGAGAATTAAATCGATTTATTGCTTTGCTGTAGCGCCACATATGAAGGGTAAAGGAGTAGCCAGTCAGCTCTTGGATAGGGTCTGTAAGGATGCAAGGGATGAGGGCTTTGAGGCAGTGGAGGTCTTTCCCATAAAGGAGGCCAAGGACTCTTTTATGGCCTTTATGGGTCCCCATGGCTTATACAAAAAGAAGGGCTTTACAATTGTTGGCGAAACCGATCGAGACTATATCATGAGAAAAGACCTATAAGACAAGGGCAGAGTCAGTAGATTCTGCCTTTTATTTGTATACATAAAATACGTCCCTCTTTATAGAGGGACGTCAGCTTATGGAGATTAACCCATGAATATGAGACCGACACCCGCTAGGGCAACAAGGGCCCCAATAAACTCCTTGAAGTGAACTTTTTCCTTGTGGACAAAAATAGCATAAGGAATAAGGATAACAGGTGTTATGGATGTCAGGGTCGCAGCGACACCGGGATGGGTATACTGGATTGCCAGCAGGGAAAGAGAGATACCCAGGAAGGGTCCAAAAAAGGAACCCAGGGTAATGAACTTCATGGCCTGCTTTTCCTTTAGGGCAGCCAAGAAGTGACCCCACCGATGTCTCAAGGTTAGAATAATAGAGAAGCCAACCATACCAGCGAGTAAACGTATCTGAGTGGCTGCAAAGGCATCGTAAGATTCAAGGCCGACCTTGCCAATTATATAACCCAGGGCTTGTCCAAAGGCCCCACCAAAGGCCAGGAGAATACCTGCTACAGGGTGTGAAAGCTTGACCTTCTTACCTGTGTCTTTGACCAAGATAACCAAGGCTATACCTGATACCGTAACAAACATACCGAAGATTTGGAAGCCTGTCATGGATTCACCAAGAATGAGATAGGCCAATATTGCATTCATGGGGGGAACGCTGGCATAAATTAGCATGGAGATCCTGGCTCCAATTCGGACGAAGGCTTCAAATAAGAGAAGGTCACCAATAACAAGACCCACCATCCCTGAGGCAAATAGCCATGCCCAAGTACTAGCAGAAGCATCTAGGGGAAGGGGCGACCCTCTAAAGATCCAAGTAAATATCATAAGGAAAAACATACCGATGAAAAGACGAATCAAGTTCAAAGATAAGGATCCTACTTTTTTTCCTGCGTGTTCAAAGGAGGTTGCTGTCACTGACCAGCATAGGGCTGTGGCAAGTGCAGCCAGCTCTCCGTAATAGTTTTCCATATGGCACTCCTATATAGTTGGTTAAAAGTTTAGTATCTCGAAATATAATTTTACAAGATTATTGGACCTTTAGCAAGTCAAAAGCATCTTTTGGCCGGATAAAGTATGTTTTTGTTGTCATAATGGGGGTAACGTATTATAATAGTCGGGTACATAAAGGAGAGACTATGAAAAGAGGACAATTAATCGAGTTTAACATTGAATCAGTAAGATTCCCAAACAAGGGTATTGGTACCTTTGAAGGTAGAGAAATTCAAGTTAAAAATGTAATAAAGGGTCAGAAGGTACAAGCTAGAGTTAAGAAGAGAAGAAAAGAATATGTCGAAGCTAAGCTGGTTGGTATTTTAGAGCAGTCAGACTTAGAAGTACCATCATTTTGTGAGCATTTTGGTCGCTGTGGTGGATGTAGCTTGCAAACCCTACCCTATGAGGTACAAAGCCAAAATAAGGCCGATATGGTTGAAAAACTTTTAGCAGATAACAATATTAGGGGCTATAATTACAAGCCTATCATCCACAGCCCGGAAATCTATGACTACCGAAATAAGATGGAGTTTTCTTTTGGTGATGAGCAAAAGGGTGGAGAGTTACAGCTTGGTATGCACAAGAAGGGCCGTATGCACGATGTAGTGAATGTGCCCCACTGTCATATTTGTCACGATGACTTTACAAGGATTGCAGATGCTGTCCTCCAATTTGCCAAGGACCATCAACTGGTTAAGTACAATAAGAATAGCCATGAGGGTCTGGTTAGACATTTAACCATCCGTAAGGGGGTTAAGACAAAAGAAATCTTAGTTGGTCTATCAGCAACTACCCAGATGACCTTTGATGAGGATGCTCTTGTACAGACCCTACTCGATCTTGAATTGGATGGTCATATTGTTGGTATCCTCCATATTCAAAATGATGGCATGGGGGATGTGGTTCAAGGACCAATCAAGGTTCTTCATGGTCGTGATCACTACTACGAGGAGTTATTAGATCTAAGGTTCAAGGTATCTTTCTACTCCTTCTTCCAGACCAACCCCCTAGGGGCAGAAGTCTTATACACCAGTGCCTTAGACCAGTTAAAGGACCTTGAAGACAAGGTAGTCTTTGATCTCTTCAGTGGTACGGGTACCATTGGTCAGATTGTGTCTAGAAGAGCCAAGGAAGTTGTTGGAATAGAGCTTATTGAATCTGCTGTAGAAGCAGCCAACGAAAACACCAAACTAAACAATATTCCTAACGCCCACTTCCTTGCAGGGGATGTTTTTGACCAGTTAGACAACGTTAAAGTCAAACCAGATGTTATTATTCTAGATCCGCCTAGAATGGGGATACTAGAAAAGACCCTACAAAAGATCATCAAGTATAAGGTTAAAGAAATGGTTTACATTTCTTGTAATCCCAAGACTCTGGCTGAAAACCTTGTTCAGTTACAGAAGAACGGTTACCAGGTACAAGATGTCTTCTGTGTAGATATGTTCCCCCACACGCCCCACGTTGAAACTGTGGTGAAACTATCAAGGAAATAGAAGGGGTTCAGGCTTTCTTAAGGTAATATTTTACGGAAATTCCTACATTCTTCCGACGAAAAATGCTTTCGTCGGAAGTTTTTATTTTTGTGTGGTTTTATGTATCTTCAAAGGGTTTAATCTGACACCATTATCAGATGAGAGTCCAGAGTCGAATTATGTTCTTAGATTGGATCCTAATCAAGAAGAATAACTTATCATCAGCTCAAGACAGTCTTACACCAGCCTAGAGATTATCGATATCATTAATAACAAGAAGGTGATTAAGGCTTATTCTATATCAGAATACCAGGACAAGCTCAATAAAATAGAATATCACTGTGGCCTTATAGATGGCCATAAAGGAACACAAACTCAAAAGGTCATTGAGGCCTTCTAGAGGTTAAGCAAGAATTCAGTCACTGGTGATATGGACCCTGAATCCATACGGGCCATGGAGGAGTTTGAAACATCAAGAACTCCTCATTGGACTATGTATTATAGTAGCTGCGAATTCAATATCTTTGTTGGAGACCTCAAAGAATATGAGATTGGTGTTGACCTAGGTAAACCATGGAAGCTGGAAGGACTGTCTGATATGACAGGGGATGTAGGCTGTGCAATCAATGGTCAGTTCTTTGCAGGTAAGACTGAAGGCCTGGGGACCTTAATCACTAAGACTTTATTATTTTGCACCTAAGAATAATCTCTTTACAAACTAGATTGAGTATAAGGATGGCCATGTAGAAGTAAGGGATGTTAAGAAAGAAGAGCTTTATCATCTGTAGATGAATACTAACTTCACCATTGGCACCAGCTGGGAGCTAGTTAAAGATGGGAAGTACCCAGAACGGAATCGGGGTGGCATAGCCCATAGACACTTTAGACATCCAAGATCTCTATTAGCTTCTTCAGGATCTAAAAGAATCTTCATCACTATAGATGGTAGAAGTAAGATTTCATGAGGTATGACTGCTAAAGAGTGCCAGGAGCTGTTGAAGTATATTGAAAGGGTTAATGATTTGAAGTTGAGTTTGCAGTGAATCTTGATGGTGGTGGAGACACTACAATGACGATTCGCTCAAAGGTAGTTAGTTCAGTGTCAGATGGATTTGAATGAAAATAGGTACTTATTTGCATCTAAGTGTGGATTATAGAAATCACCAGATTAAAGATTTGGTGATTTTTACTTAAACAGCTATGTGATCAGGGAGAACGAATTTAGAACTACAGCTTTTTAATCCGAATGAATCAATAAATACATTATATACGTTACTGTCCTTAGCTGGGATTAAAACAACATATGTATTGTCTGGTCTTACCCTTACAACAAGTAAGTCATCAACGCTACCATTTCGAACTGTTGAATTTTCTGAATAATACAGTCTAAACTCGGTTCTATTTGGATGATTTTACTACTAAAAATTCTATGTAAATAAATTGTAATAGATGTAATTAAGTATACTTGGATAGAACAATCATGTAGTTTTTTGCAATAATATATTACATATATTTAGAGTTAATGTAATATCAAAAGTCAAGAGACATTTATGTTTGTTGAACTTTTTCCTAAGCCGTGTTAACTTTGAAATATGATGAAGATATCAAATGCAGCATTTTATATCTTTTCAGTATATGGCTCTTTTTTATAGAGGAGAGCATTAATTAATAATACAATCTAAGTAATAATAGAAGGGGGGGACTATACTAATTGATTAGATTGGATTACATATTAAGTTTTAGATGTTTTTGATTGAAAAAGAAAAGAGTATTTGATGAAAAAAGAATTAGTTTTATACTCATTATAGCACTGTTAGTATCTACGATTAGCTATGGTTATGTCGATTTGGGATATAGGCCTCCAAGTGCAGACCGAATATATTTTATACATTATTCTATGAGTAGTACTTGGGCGAATCGTGCTTATTCTGCAGCAAACACATGGAATAATGTTAATGCTGGTGTGAAGTTTATAAAGGGGGGATATTGCCATCAAGAAATGGATGTTCAAGACAGTTACTTTAGTGTGATGTATGACTCATTTTTAGCGTATGGATGGCCAGCAGATGCAAACGCAGGTTTTGCTAGATTTAATACTGGTGATTATGGTGATATTGTTATGAATTCCCTAAGGAGTTGGGGAGATGGAAATAGTACAAGTTATCTAGACGGGCAGGGTCTTTTGACTCATGAGTTTGGGCATTCAATAGGATTAGGTGATGTCTATTCTGCATCAGATGTGCAGACAGGGAATTATACAGATGTAACAATGTATGGTCACTCAGACTATAGTATGCTAAATTCCTATGGACAAAGAACGTTACACCAAGATGACATTAATGGTATTAGAGCACTATGGCCATAAGGGAGGGCTTGATCATGAAGAAAAATAAATTAAAACTATCTATAGTATTTATGCTTGTATTATTGGCTATTCCTATGTTATATAGTAAATTTAACATTAATGAAACTTTAAGAGATGATCAACTTGATACATCAAATGAGATACCTCAGTTAGTTTTTAGTGAACCACAATATGAAGAAGCAGAACTCGTTCAACGTTCAGATGTTGTTGTAATTGGGAACTTAAAAAGTATTAAAGAAAAAACAGTAAAAAAAATAATAAAGGAACCTGAGGATCCTGAATCACCAGCTGCAAAAAAAGGTGAAAAAATAAAAGTGAAGGCTCCAGTAATTATCTATAACTTAAAGATTGAAGAGGTTATTCATGGAACACTTACCAAAATAAATATAGATTTAATCATTCCGGATATGAGTAATGAATTTTTTGATATTCTTGTTGAAGGTAATGACTATAAACTGTATCTAGTGAAGAATGAATTCTTTGGCAATAATGCTTACAGTCTACTAAGTGCCTCACAGGGAATTGTACCTGTAGAGTAATAATAGTTGCATGAATATTCGTTTCAATATAGAAAATTAATATACAAAAGAGGATATAATAAGTTATTTGATTGACTGGTTAGCATAATCAAATTTCGTGAACTCTAGATCATTAGTTCATCTACAAATTGGAAGTTCCAACATTTTTACGACATTAGAGAAGTATAGATAGGACAGGATTAGTTATCTGAAATACTAATAAGATGTTGTAGTTCCTTTAGAGACCATGAAATACAGTGATTATATTCATTTGTGTTAAAGTATGATGACCATAACTTTCGTTATAATACATACGGTCCACGTTGAAACAGTTGTTAAACTATCATAGTAGAATGAACAAAGTTAAGTCTGTTTTAAAAGGCATTATTTTAGTAACTCATAATCAGATAAGCAAAATCTAGGAATAAATAATAATCCTGCGTTTGTTAACTTTGTATCAAAGAAAATAAATAATAAAAGATGAGGAGATGTTAAGATGAAAAGAAAACTAGTAATTGTATTATTTTTAGGGGTGTTGGTTGCAGGTCTGCTTTATAGTCGTCATTCACGTAATGTTATATATGGCAATGACACTAAATCAGTTTACAAAAAAATAAATGAGATAAAAATGTATTCCAATAGTAGTATTGAGATTCTAGAAACATACGATTTCGACGATGATAGAATCGTTACATTCTTGTCGGATACATGGCCTGCATACATCACCTTTTCAAAGGACAAAAATGAGAATTATGTTTATACAGGAACCAAAATGTCTAGGCATACTAATTTTAGTAAGTTTATAATTCCTTTAGTTGGTCACAGTAACAATGATTATTTAATCAGTGTAAAGAACAGATCTTCATCTATTAACAAGTATTATTTTACTGCAAATGGAAAAAGATATGATGTGAATTTTAATACCGATGATGATTTAAGTACTTACACTAAGATAGATTATGCAAAAACAACTCGCTATCTCTATTACTTTGATGAGAATGAGGAATAACAATTATATTCCATTATATAAACATAATGGAAGTTTTTATTTTTTTGAACTTACTAAGGAGTCTAAGATTTTTAAAGGATGATTAAAGTTTATCTAATAGGATTCTCTCTGATAGAGATGGTCTTTCAAATGGACCTTTTCCTTAATTTATCAATGGAGCTCTAACAGAAAGATCTTTACCATCTAAACTTACCTTACTCCATTCCAATGAACAAACTTCTTCTCCTCTCATGGCGGTATGACAAGCATTTAATAAAGTTTAAGGGTTATATTGCATAATTGGAAGTTCCTGATCATATTCCGTAGATGCTCTTCAATGAGTTTTCGAAGTAACCTGATAGAGGTTTTTTATTTGGAAACTCTTGTAATTTTATTGCCCTTACGTTTCGATCATTAATACTTCATTTGTTTCTATATCGTTGCCATTATATACATATTGTGGTAACTTGGTTTTATAAAAGAATATAGTATTTCTACGAAAAGGAGGGTTTTATGAGAAAGAATGCAGTAATTTTATTGGTATTTGCATCACTTGCTATAATAGGATATGTTTTCTTAAAGGATGTCACTAAAAAACCAACAGAGCCTACAGAGATACGTGTATCTACCATGACTCGTGAAAGCTATATGACTGATGATAAGGATATTAGTTTTGTTTTGAACTGGATAAAAGAATCATCAGTCATTATTAAACCACCGAATCCACCAGGGACTGTTATAGCAACAACATACCCATATTTTTTAGATTACAAAGTAGGATCAGATGAATATAAGTATTCAATAACTCATGATTCGCTGATACATTATAAAAATAAAGAACAGGTAGAATCCTATAAGTTGACTGATGAAATGTATGATGAAATTATGGAGGTTATAAGAAAACTGAAGTTTAGTTACATGTAATATAAGTACAACAGATTAATTTAGTAATGATGCTGCATTCTCTAAGAAAGAGTTAATATAGTAAATTTGATACACGGTAAATAACCTCCGATTGATGTAATCTCAAGAGCTGAAATTGATATGATATAAAATAGAACTGAGCAATTTAGGACTATTGATAACTTCAGTGATGAGCAAGTTATTCAAAGTCTCTACTTAGAGACCGGCAAAGTAACCCAGGTATTAAATGCAGTAAATGCTTATGGATTCAAAATTCAGTCGTCAAAGAGAGAAGGTACAAGGTTATACTGTGCAGCTGACATATCTAATATTCTAGAGAATCATACTAACCACTAAAAAATTTAAAACAAGTATAACACTGTAAAATAATATCTGATTTAATTTGAAGAAGTTAATAGTTTATCCCAAGTAAATTTATACGTATTAACCCAATTAAGGTTAATAGATAAGTTAACATTTATTTACTTATATAGAATAATATTGTATCGCGTGTATAGGTGGTCACAGTTTAAGATTGTTATATAAGGAGGGTATAGAAAGTGAATTTTTTTAGTGAATTTACAAAAGCAGGTATTTTAGACGAAACAGAAATGCCATTTGATTTTATAGCAGTTCCTTTGAGCAATGACACGAGTTCTTATCATTTTAAAACTAAAGAAGAGGTTTTTATTATTGCTAATACTGGTTCTGGAGGGTGTTACTTAAAGCGAATGAGAGATGGAAAGATATTTTATATAAGTTCCGAAGGTGAAAATATATTTGTTGCTCAAAATTCCGAACAATTACTAGAACTTATTGTTCAGTATCCTTATTGGGTGGATATGATCAGATTCAGTGTAAATGTTAACTATTCATCATACTATGAAGCACATCTTTCTTTAAAGGAGGAACGAATTGAATTTGTTCCTAACTTTCTTGAAATTCAATCAAAACTAATTAAACTATACAATATTTCAAGTCCTGAAATTGTACTTAGGCAATTTATTCAAACTCTTAAAGCAGGAACTGATTTAGAAGCTAGGTCTACAGTTGATAATGAACTATATGATGCTCTTACATAGCAAAGTTAATAGTTTTATTGTATATAATATAACAGGATGTTATGTTCTAATTTCAGATTATCATCAGCACACCCCACATGTGGAGACTGTTGTGAAGCTTAAACTAGCATTATAAGATAATACGAATAAATAATTCAAGTTCTGAGTGTAAAACATCTCAGAACTTTTTTGCTGTAAAATATTCGTTGTTTTTTACAGCAAGCACTTATATACTATGAGTAGGAGGAGGTGCCGATATGTCAAAAATAAGACCAGTATCTGATTTACGGAACTATAATGATGTTTTGAATGAATGTAGAGAAAGCTCACCTGTATATCTCACAAAAAAAGGCAGAGGTAAGTATGTCTTACTAGATATTAAAGATTACGAGAAAATGATTGCTTCAATGAAGTTAGTTGCACATTTGGAAGAGGGCGAGAAATCATCTAGAGAAGAAGGTTGGTTCAACTTGGATGAAGTTGAAGAATTATTGGGTAAGTAATATGTATAAAATTCAATTATCTCCAATGGCAAAGGATGATCTTCTCAATCAAAAAAAATATTTGATTGAAGAGTTTGACGAGTATACAGCTAATGAAATGGTACAAAAAATGACTGAGAGTCTCAGAAACATTGAGGAGTATCCACTTTTAGGAAGACCCCTAACGAACCTAATTAATATTCCTACGGAGTACATGTATTATATAGCAGATAAGAACTATGTGTTTTATCGTATTGAAGGAAGAAGTATCAAAATCATTCGTATTCTAAGTACAAGACTGGACTTCGTTCAATTGCTATTCAATGTTTAGAGGATTATCAATATTTGCGACCTAAGTAGCACACACATTGTAGCAATTGAAAACATTTAGGAAGTAGAAGGGCTTCAGAGTTCTTAATTGATTTTATAGGTTAAATGCCACCAAATTGCCCCCATAAAGGGCAGTTGGTGGCATTTTTTTGATTAGAGTTTTTTAGGTCCCTAAGGTCAGACTTAGGGAGGGGATAGCTTGATGGTCTCTTAGTCTATAAGCTGGTATCCCTGAGAAAAACTTAATAGGTTGTAAGCTTTATGCTGTTCATATTCATGACCTGTCAAATGGAATTTATAGGTCTTACCTTCAATCAAGCCCTTAAAAGAGGGGGTGCTTATATCCGGGACTACTAGTTCGACAGTTCTTGTTTTGATTTCTCCCTTGACGACCTCTGTCACTTTTAAGTCGTAGATCCGGACCCCGCATACGATTACTGTATCATGATTGTAAGTTGCTGCCGGTGAATCGGGTTCAGCCTTTGTAGTTATTGTTCTTATTTCTTTGGTTTTAATTGGACCGAGCTCAGCGATTACAATTAAATCAGAGTTGTTATATAACTGGAGTTCTGTATATAACGGTTCACTGAATGAAGTCTTGTTTTGGACACTAGAGTTGAGTTCTGATGTGGATTTATTCTTAAGGGATTCCTCCTTTTCTTGTAGGATAGGGCCTGCAATTGCAGTGAGTAAGATGCATACAACCAGTGCTGGAATCAGTTTTTTCATAAGGTCTCCTTTCGCAAATACTATAGGGGGATATCCACTTGCTTCCTTGTTTCGAGTATAGGTTTAATTCCATGTATTTACAATATAAAAGTCCAATGACTAGGACCTATGTGGTCCCTCCTATCACAGAACCAGGGATAATAAAAAAAAATTGTAAAAAGTATACATATAATTAAATATCTTCTATTTGTATTTGGAAGGATTAGGCGGATAAATGTCAGTTTAGATTCACGAGGGAGGGGTCGGATAAAATTAATTCTTTACAAGTGAAAGGAAATGATATACACTGAATGTGTCGATATCGACACGTAAGCGGAAAAAATTGTCAGAAAATTAGGAAAGGGGTCAAGTTATGAAGAAGTTAAGAATGTTTCTTTCAATGTTACTGATTATTGCCTTGTCATTTACCATGGCATTTGCAGGTAATGGTAACGAAGGTTTTAAGACAGGTGACTTAACAGAGGAGTCAACTGAAAACCATGAAAAGATTGCAGAGAAGTTTATCAAGTCTGAGTTCAAGGGAAGTGAATTTAAGATTAAGAAGAACTTTAAGCAAGAGGGATTATCGACCATCAGATTACAACAGTATTATTACAATGTACCAGTTTGGAAGTCTGAGATAATTGTAAATGTATCAGACAAGGGTGTTGTAAAATCAGTAATCGGTTTACCAATTACCCTAGAAGGCAAGTTGGCTCATACAGTTGAAGAAAAAATCAACAAGCCACAGGCGACTAGAATTGCCTTAGAAGCCCTAGGCTTCAAGCCAGTATTGCTTTCAAATCCAAAAGCAGAGCTAGTTGTTTACAACTACAACAATGTATCAAGATATGCTTACTTTGTAGAAATCGTCTTTGATGAACCAACACCTGGCAGATGGTTTACTTTTGTAGATGCAGAAACTGGTGCCATCATCAACTCATATAATAAGCTTGCAACTGGTAAGCCATCTGGTGATGTGACATCTGGTTCAGATTCTACAGGTACTGGTAGTGATGTATTGGGTCAACAAAGAAGCTTTGGCACGACCAACTTAAATGGTGATTATTACTTAGTAGACTTAAACAGAAATATCTACACAATGGATGCTAGAAACAGAACTAGATTACCAGGTTCTATGTGGCAAGATGGAGATAACATCTTTAATGCTAGTTATGATGCTGCAGCTGTATCATCTCAATATAACTTAACGATTACCTATGATTATTTCATGGATAAGTTCGGCAGAGATTCATTTGATAATATGGGCGCTCAAATTACTTCAAGTGTTCACGTAGGAAGAGCTTACAATAATGCTTATTGGAATGGCAGTCAGTTTGCCTTTGGTGATGGTGATGGTTCAACCTTTATTGCCCTATCTGGTGCTTTAGATGTTGTTGCTCATGAGTTTATGCATGCTGTAACTGAACATACTGCTGACCTAATTTACTCTAACGAGTCAGGTGCTTTAAATGAAGCCATGTCAGATATCTTTGGTGCTGCTGTTGAATTCCATGCCAATGAAAATCCAGACTGGTTATTAGGTGAAGATATCGTTGGTTCTTCATTTGCTAATCCAGCTTTAAGATCAATGGAAGATCCTACTGTATGTGGAGATCCAGACCACTACTCTGTTAGATATACAGGTACTCAAGATTACGGTGGGGTACACATTAACTCTGGTATTATCAACAAGGTAGCTTACTTGTTAGCAGAGGGTGGCAGTCACTATGGTGTAAGTGTTCAAGGTCAAGGTGTTGTTGCTATGGAAGAAATCTTCTACAGAGCCCTAACAACTTACATGACACCATCAACAAACTTCGCAGCTGCCAAGCTGGCTTGTGAACAAGCAGCGGCAGACTTGTATGGCGCTAATAGTGCTCAAGTACAAAGTGTTACTCAAGCCTTTATTGCTTGTGGTATTAACTAGAAGATACACCCACCTATAATGTCATTTTTAGTATATATCTGCATTTAATGCAGATATATGCTAAAATCATTATGGAGGTGTAAGATGGAATACGGGCGTATTATAAGGAAAACAAGAGAGAGTTTAGGCTTGTTTCAAAAGGACCTAGCCACAGATAACTTATCTAGAAACCTGTTGAGTAATATTGAAATGGGTCAGGTGAAATTAATGCCAGCCAAGGCTATGGCCTTGTTTACTCAATTTATAGAAGTATCATGGACTAAGGGACTTTATTGCGATATACGGTTTGACGACTTGTTGTCAGATCGACAGGAATATCAGGATTATCTACGAGCCAATGACTTGTGTAAATCCTTAAATGACTTGATTGACAAGAAGGAAGTCAACCAGGACTTGATTGACCAGGCTGTTACCTTTGCAAGAAGACATGAAGTGGGTTTGCTTAGGTATTTCCTATACTTACTCTCAGCACGATTACAGGCTACAAGAGGTGATCAGCTTAAGACCTGTCGTTTATACTTTGATGCCCTAGATTATCTCAAGTGGAAAAATCCTGTTCGAGTACGAGTGCTTTATGAGACCTGCTTAAAAGAGGTTACATGGATAGCTTATGCTTGTGAGGAGTTTTTAGCTCTAGACCGCTATCTAAGTGTTTTAAATGAGATGCTGGAGAGGCTCAAGATGCCTGTCAAACCAGAAATGTTGTTTAATATGGCCTTGTTTAGCTTTCGATCTGAAGCCTTTGATTCATCCTTGAAACATATAGATGCTTTTGTAGCAAGTGATATTCCGTTCAAACGACAGGTGGATGGCAATATTCTGAGGTGTGCTATTTTAACATCCCTTGGTAGGTATGATGAGGGCGTGAAGGGGTATTTCCTTTTAATCAAGGACCTAGGTGATCCTGAGTATAAGAAACAGCAAATCATGTGTCGAGTTAACATTATACATCTTATAGCAGATAAAAAACTTAAGGCCTATAAAAATGTTTTATGTGATCAGTTGGCGATTATGAATCAGATGACCACAAAAGATTTAGGAGACACTGCCACCCAAATTAGTACCTATACAAATATGGGGGTGGGGTATGCGTTCTTGAAAGATAGCCTGGGGTCCAGTAAGTACTACATGAGGAGTTTAGAATTGTGTTTAAGCCATGAAAAGTGGTCAGACTATGTTCATGTCCTAAACAATTCCTTGACAGTATTTGTTGAAAGTAATTTGTTAGACCAGTATATTCACTTCTTGGTACAAGTGAAGTTAGACCTGTTAACGAGTCACTTGCAGGCAACCTTATATAAGTTACTACTTCAACTCAAAGACCTAAGACAAGACAGGGAATCTGAAGAGTTGAATCAGTATATAGCAAGTGTTATTACATAGGAGGATGAAATGAAAAAGAGATTGATTAGTATTATTTTGGCGATTATGGTTTTCTCAATGGCATCGTTGAGTTGTGCAGATTGGTTCTTGCCTGATCCAATGGACTGGGATACAGATCCAAACCCTGAAGAACTTAACGTTATGGAGATTAGACCTTAAGTATTAGACATAACTGAGATGAAGATTGGTTGTAGGGACCAAATTCAATAAAAAGTATGTTCGGTTCAATTGGAACCGGGCATATTTTTTTGCTTATTTTTTCACTGAAGAGGTATATATTAAGTAGGAGATGATGCATATTTACTGATAAAACTATGGATGTAAAGGAGAGGGCTATGTTTGATTGGAAAGAAGAGTACGCTATTGGCATTGAGGCGATTGATGACCAACATCAAGGATGGTTTAAGTTGGGCAAGAAGCTTGAGGACCTGGCAGACAACCATCAATATGAGGAAAATTTTGAGAAGATAATCTTTGCTATTAATGATTTATTGACTTATACATCTGACCACTTTAAAAAAGAAGAGGCCTATATGAAGTCTATAAACTATCCGGACCGGACCGCCCATATGACAGACCACCAGAAGATGGTTGACTATATTGCCAGTATTGACATAGGGGCCATTGATGAGACTCAACATAAGACCATAGGGGCTCTGGTGGACTTTATTAGTGGGTGGATCATCAATCACATCCTGATAGTCGATCAAAAAATTGTAGACTATATTGTAGAAGCTGAGTCGAGTCATTAAGTTTATAGGATAAGAGCCACATATAACCATCAGGAGTATACCTGGTGGTTTTGTTTTGAATGGAAGTTGTTAATATTCGTTCTTCGTGATATTATATCAATAAGATATGTATCTTATTGATATAATGAAGGGGGAGGTTTTTATGAATACCAATGCCTATGCTATCCTGGCCCTGTTAAGCCAGGAACCAATGACAGGTTATATGATCAAGCAGTGGGTGGACAAGGGATTTAGTCAGTTTTGGAAGATGTCTTACGGACAGATTTATCCCACCCTAAAGAAGTTTGGAGAGGAGGGACTTGTAACGGTCCATTTAGAAGGTAATGAAAAGGGACAGACCACTAAGTGGTATACCATTACAGACCAGGGGATGGATTGCTTTAGAAGCTGGGTAGATATTGATGTACATGACTTTAATATAAAGGATGAAGCCCACCTGAAATTCTATTTTTCAGGTGTTCTAGGACCGGACCGTATTATTGAAAAGGCTCAAAAAGCCCTGGCTTATAACCGTACTCGAATGGAGGCCTACAAGGAAGATATGGACCGCATGAAGAAAGAGGAGCCAGATCCTAGCTTAGATGAACTCCTTCATTTCATGGCTGTTAAAAAGGGAGAATACCTCAATCAGGCCCGGATGCAGTGGGAACATGAGTGTATAGAAGCCATGAAGTGGTTTAAGGATAAAGAAGAAAAAAAGTTAAAAAAGCTTAAGTCATCCAAGGAGGAGGGCGCTTATGAAAACTTTTAAATGCCTTATTGGCCTGATTTTGATGGTCTTGTTATTGCCAGCCTGCAAGCCACCTGCAGGTGATGAAGCCCTTGCCATGACAGCTGAACTGACCTTTATGGGCCGGGCGAGTGTTCGCATAGACTATGCAGACGGGACCGTTATTTATATCGACCCTGCTTATGGTATGGACACGGCCTATGAGAAAGAGGCCGACCTAGTCCTAGTGACCCACCAGCATTCTGACCATAACAAGACAGATCTTGTGACCCTGAAGGACCAGGGGCGGATCATCAACTGTCCCGTTGATATAAGAGTTGGTCAAGTTTTGACCCTAGACCATATCAATGACAAGTACTTTAAGGTAGAGGCTGTTGAAGCCTATAACGCTTATCATTCTAAGGACACGTCCTGCGGTTATGTGATTACCTATGGGGACCTAGTGATTTATCACTCAGGTGATACCTCAACCACTGAGCAAATGGCCCATATGAGTGACTTTCAAATAGATTATGCCCTCTTGTGCATGGATGGATATTATAACATGGATCATGAGGAAGCAGGTCAAGTGGCCAGGATGATAGAAGCCATGGCTGTCATTCCTATCCATCCTGACAAGGACCTGTCCTATAACCAGTTTGTAGCGGAAGCGTTTGACTTCCATACGACCATTATCCTTAGACCAAGGTCAAGTACTCAGTTGAGAGACCTCCATGGAACAAAATAAGAAAGGAAACCTAGCCATGAAACCAGCCCTAGTCATCATTGATCTACAAGAGGTATTTTTAAGAGAACGAAAGCATACTTCCACTTATCAAAGCATCCTGGGTCATATTAATTATGCTCTGGATATTTTCCATCAGGCTGACTTACCAGTTATCATTATCAGAGATGTGTACGGTGAGGATGGGGAGGATTTTAAGTGTGTGGCTGAGTTGGATTTGCACGAAGGAGACCTTCATATGACAAAGTCCCACTTCAATGCCTTTTATCAAAGTCCACTTGAGACCCTGCTAAGTGACCTGGATGTCCAGTCCATCGTCCTTGCTGGTATGACAGCTGAGTATTGTATAGATGCAACCTATTTTGGTGGCAAGGACAGGGGATTCAATGTTTGCCTCCTACAAGGGGGCGTCTTTGCTAGTCAAGAGCAAGCCTTGACTCTTTCCTACTACACAAGAGACTGGGTGAGTTGTTCAGCCTTAAAGTCATTCATCTAGCCATAGCCTGTGACAAGACTTGTCACAGGTTTTATTTTTTTTGCTTATTGCATGCTTGAGGGGATTGTGTTATCTTCAAATAGAAATGTGAAATGTTTAACAAAACACACTCGAGGTGATGATATGTCCAATGAAATCAATATACAAACCGTTATAGATTCGGTTGACAATGGGGTTGTTGTTTTAGACCTCTTCGGAAGAATAGAAGCCATCAATCAGAAAATATTAGATATCCTGGCTCTTGATTCTGCATATTCCTACTATGATATCAAAGATCTTTTCTGTGGCATGACTCTGAAGAAGGTCTTTTCTTTAAAAGATAATATTTTAGGCCACAGGGCCACCGTCAATAATCAAGATCTATTCATTGATTACTTTCCCCATCTTGTTGAAGACCATGTGGAAGGGGTGGTGGTCATCTGCCGTCAAACCCATATGCACATCGATGCCATTATGGAATCCTCATATGATGGTATCTACATAACCAATGGAGCCGGAGATACCATCCGGGTCAATAAATCCTATGAGAGGATCACTGGCTTTAAGAAAGAAGACTTGATTGGCTGTAATATGCAGGCCCTAGAGGACCAGGGGATGATCTCTAAGTCAGCCTCCCTTTTAGCCCTAAAGAATAGGGAGGTGGTCACCATCAACCAGCAGCTCCTAACAGGGAAGCAGGTCTTAGTCACCAGTAATCCCATTTTCAACTCCAAAGATGAAATCACCATGGTGGTGACCAATGTGCGAGATGAGACAGAAATCCACCGGCTGAGGGGGATGCTGAGGGAGAACAAGTTGGTCAAGGAAAAGATCAAACGGGAAATTGATGAGTTAAAGACCCAACTACTTGAGACCAACTTCCTGGTAGTGGAAGATGAAAAAATGATCAATACCCTTAAGCGAGCAAAAAGAGCAGCAGCAACAGAGGCTTCTGTCCTGGTTCTTGGAGAGAGTGGGGTCGGCAAGGAGGAGATTGTCAAGTTCATCCACAACAACAGCAAGCGTAAGGAAAGCAAGTTTATTAAGATAAATTGTGGAGCCATCCCTGAAAACCTCATAGAATCAGAGCTGTTCGGTTATGTTAAGGGGGCCTTTACAGGGGCTGACCACAAGGGCAAGATGGGTCTTTTTGAAGTGGCCAATGGGGGGACCCTCTTTCTTGATGAGATAGGGGAACTGCCCCTACAGATGCAGGTTAAGCTCTTAAGGGTCCTCCAAGAAGGTGAGATTGTAAGAATTGGGGACTCTAAACCCATTCAGGTGGACTTTCGTCTGGTTGCTGCTACCAACTGTGACCTGGAGGAGATGGTGGACCAGGGCAGATTTAGGAAGGACCTCCTCTACAGGCTCAATGTCATCCCTATAGAGATTCCTCCCCTTAGGGAGAGAAAGGGAGATATTATTGGCCTGGTTAATACTTTTTTAAAGGCCATAAATGACAAGTATGGCTGGCAAAAGGTCATCTCTCCAGAAGTTTACCGTTTCTTATACTCTTATGCCTGGCCTGGAAATGTTCGTGAATTAAAAAACTGCATTGAAAGGATCACTGTTATGAGCAATGATACCATTATTCAAACGGAAGACCTGCCAGATGAGTTTGTCTGCAAGTGTCATTTACATCCTCAAGATCAGGCTCCCCAGTCTGTAGGGAGCTTAAAGGAGGCCCTGGATAAGGTTGAAAGGGACTTAATTGAAAGGGCCTATGAGGAGTATGGTAATGTTAGGGAGGCAGCCAAGGCCCTAGGAATAGGGGCGGCTACCTTTGTTAGAAAGAGACAGAAGTTCATGCCCTCCAATTAGGTGTTTCATTTATGAAACGAGAGGCCTAGCGTTTCATTATTGGAACAAGGGGCCAGGTCAATGAAATCAGGCCCTCACCTGACAAGTTAATAGATATTAATAACTCGTTCCGTAATTGGAACGAGTTTTTTTTATGGGGACTTGCACAAAACGGATCAAGGGACCTGAAATAGCCATTTGTCAAAAAAGAGAAGTTGGCACGGCTCTTGCTCTTATAGAAATTGTGAAAAAAATAACTTACAACTTTTAAGAAAGAAGGTTTTACCATGGCATTAAAAACGAGAGAAGAGTATATCGAAAGTTTAAGACAACTCAATATCAAGGTTTACTTATTTGGGGAACTAGTTGAGAACCCAGTTGACCACCCTGTCATCAGACCCTCACTCAATTCCCTGGCTATGACCTACGAGCTGGCCCACCAAGAGGAGTATAAGGACCTGATGACAGCGACGTCTCATTTAACGGGTGAAGTTGTTAACCGTTTCTGCCATCTCCACCAGAGTACAGATGATTTAATTAAAAAGGTCAAAATGCAAAGACTGTTGGGTCAGAAGACTGCTGGATGTTTCCAGAGATGTGTAGGCATGGATGCCTTTAATGCTGTGTATAGTACCACCTTTGAAATTGATAAGAAATACCCTACCAAGTACCATGAAAACTTTGTTGACTACATGAAGTATGTCCAGGCCAATGACTTAACTGTTGATGGGGCTATGACAGATCCCAAGGGAGACCGGTCACTAGCGCCAAGTCAACAGGAAGATCCAGATATGTTTTTAAGAGTCGTTGAGAGAAGACCTGACGGGGTTGTCGTGCGAGGAGCCAAGGCTCATCAAACAGGTTCAATTAATTCTCATGAGCATCTAATCATGCCAACCATAGCCATGGGACCAGATGACAAGGATTATGCAATCTCTTTTGCTATTCAAACCGATGCAGAAGGCATCTTCATGATCTATGGCCGTCAATCATGTGATATGAGAAAGATGGAAGAGGGAGCTGACATTGACCTGGGCAATAGTGAGTTTGGAGGTCATGAAGCCCTAGTTGTCTTCGATGATGTCTTTGTTCCTAATGACCGTTTGTTCCTGAATGGAGAAACTGAATTTGCAGGTATGTTGGTAGAACGCTTTGCCGGCTATCATAGACAGTCATATGGTGGTTGCAAGGTTGGTGTTGGTGATGTCCTCATCGGGGCAGCTGCTTTAGCAGCAGAATACAACGGGGTTGAGAGAGCCTCACACATTAAAGATAAATTGATTGAGATGACCCACTTAAATGAGACCCTCTTCTCATGTGGTATAGCGTGTTCTGCTGAGGGAAGTGCCACACCTGCAGGGAACTACCAGATTGACCTATTACTGGCCAACATTTGCAAGCAAAATGTTACTCGTTTCCCTTATGAAATCGCAAGATTAGCAGAAGACATCGCTGGTGGCTTATTTGTTACCCTGCCATCTGAAAAGGACTTCAATCATCCTGTTATAGGACCGGTTTGTGAAAAGTATTTTAAGGGCAATGCCAAGGTTTCAACAGAGAATAGAAGAAGGGTCTTAAGGTTGGTAGAAAACTTAACCCTTGGGACAGCAGCTGTGGGTTATAGAACAGAATCCATGCATGGTGCTGGATCACCACAAGCTCAGAGAATTATGATCGCAAGACAAGGTAATTTGGCCCATAAGAAGGACTTGGCCAAGGCAATTGCAAAGATTAAGGACTAGCCATGAGCTCAATTGAAATTCGCATAGAAAACATAATTAATACCAATATAAGACCCTATCTCCAGGAGCATTTCGGAGATGTTCGCTTCATTAGCTATAAGGATGATACTGTCCGTATTAGTTTTGAGGGGGCCTGCAAGGGCTGTCCCTCTGCTGCCACTACCCTAGAAGGTGTTGTAAAGAAGTCATTGGTACAAGGTGTTCCCAGCATCAAGGAGGTCATAGCGGTTAACCAGGTCAGTGATGACTTAATGGCTATGGCAAGACAAATATTGAATCGACCTAGAAAAGAAGGATGAAGGAGCGACCAGGCGTATGCGCAAGAAAATATATGAATCAAAATTAAGAACACCTGAGGAGGCGGCAAAGGTCATCAAGTCAGGAAGTCGAGTAGTCATCGGTCATGCCTGTAGTGAGCCAACCTCTGTGGTAGAAGCCATGGTTAAGAACAAGGACCTTTATAAGGATGTAGAAATTGTTCATATGTTGGCTATGGGCAAGAGTGAATATACATCGTCAGAGATGAAGGGACACTTCAAACACAATGCCCTTTTTGTAGGGGGGTCTACCCGCCAGGCTGTTGAAGACAACAGGGCAGATTTTACCCCCTGCTTCTTCTATGAAATCCCTAGACTGTTTAAGGAGGGCGACCTAGCAGTTGACGTAGCCATCATCCAAGTAAGTCCACCAGATGATCATGGCTATTGCAGCTATGGCCTTTCAAATGACTATACTAAGGCGGCGGCAGAGGCAGCCGACATCGTCATCGCTGAAGTCAATGACCACATGCCAAGGATTATGGGGGATAACTTTATTCACCTATCGGATATTCACCACCTGGTAGAGGTCTCAAGACCCATGATCCAGTTGAATCCACCAAAGATTGGTGAGGTTGAAAAGGCAATTGGCAAGCACTGTGCCAGTCTAGTTGAGGACGGCTCAACCCTACAACTTGGGATAGGTGCCATTCCTGATGCTGTCCTCATGTTCCTTAAGGACAAGAAGGACCTGGGTATCCACTCTGAAATGGTATCTGATGGTGTTGTTGACCTGGTAGAAGCCGGTGTCATTACCAACAAACATAAGACCATCCATAAGGGCAAGTTGGTGGTTACCTTCCTTATGGGGACCAAGCGCTTATATGATTTTGTTCATAACAATCCCTCTGTGGAAATGTATCCAGTGGATTATGTAAATGACCCTGTAGTTGTGGCTCAAAACCACAAAATGGTGTCTATTAATTCATGTTTACAAGTTGACCTTATGGGTCAGGTGTCTTCTGAGAGTATTGGTTTGAAGCAGTATAGTGGTACAGGTGGCCAGGTAGACTACATTAGAGGAGCCAGTATGGCCAAGGCAGGCAAGTCCATCATAGCCATGCCTTCCACTGCAGCCAAGGGAAGCCTATCAAGGATTGTACCCTTTATTGAAGAAGGAACAACGATTACGACAAGCCGTAATGATGTTCATTATGTTGTAACTGAATATGGTGTCGCCAGCTTAAGGGGCAAGACCCTTAAGGAAAGGGGCCGCCAATTAATAGAGATAGCCCATCCTAACTTTAAGCCTAGCCTTATTGAAGAGTGGGAAAGACGATTTTCAGACACCTATTGATTAGAGGAGGAAGTAGATGTTTAAAGTAAAAACTCAGGTTCATCAAATCGATCGCTTTACAGACTTTGTGGACCAGTTTGATATTAACGACCAAGACCTGATATTAACCCACCAGTTCCTATATGATGCTTACATGAAGGACCTGAACCTTAAGGGACGTTACATGATGCAGGAAGCCTACGGAACAGGAGAGCCATCTGATGTCATGATGAATGCTATTTTAAAGGATGCCAACCAAGCTCCCTTTAATAGAATCATTGCTATTGGGGGCGGAACCGTTCTTGATATAGCCAAGTTGCTGGTTTTAAAGGATATAGATGATGTGGTGGATGCCTTTGAAAAAAAAGTAGACCTAGTTAAGGAAAAGGACCTGGTGGCCATACCCACAACCTGTGGTACTGGCAGTGAGGTAACCAATATCACCATCGCTGAAATGACTCGAAAGCAAACGAAGATGGGACTAGCAGTTGACCAGTTGCTACCAGACCATGCTGTATTGATACCAGAGTTACTGGCTGGCCTACCCTACAAGTTTTATGTGTACTCGTCTATAGATGCTTTGATTCACGCCATTGAGTCATATGTATCCCCAAAGGCCAATGACTATACCCGCTTGTTCAGCTTAAAGGCCATAGAGATAATCTTGGACATATACATGAAGATTATAGTAAGGGGAGAAGACTACCGCTTGGAAAGATTGGCCGATATGGCCCTTGCCAGCAACTATGCAGGCATAGCCTTTGGTAATGCAGGTGTGGGTGCTGTACATGCCTTATCCTACCCACTTGGTGGTATGTACCATGTGGCCCATGGAGAGGCCAACTACCAGTTCTTTACGGAAATATTCAAGCTTTATACAAGCAAGAATCCTAAGGGGGCTATTAGGGAGGTCAACCAGGTCATCGCTAAAATAATCGGATCAAAAGAAGACCAAGTTTATGACCAGCTTGAAAGAGTTTTAGGCAAGCTCCTAGAGAAAAATAAATTAAGAACCTATGGCATGAAAGAAGAAGAAAAGGAACTGTTCACCGACAGTGTCATCCAGGGCCAGGGCCGACTACTAGCCAATAACTATGTGCCTTTGACCAGACAAGATATTTTAGATGTTTACAGCAACCTATATTAGATGAGAAGCGGAGGATTTAAGATGATTAATGCAATGATGGAAAAAGCAAGGGAAGCACAGGCACAGTTTGAATCATTCAACCAAGAAAGGGTAGATGCCATTGTAAGAGCAATTGGTAAAGTAGTATATGATAATGCTGAAATGTTGGCAAGAATGGCTGTTGATGAAACCGGTATGGGTGTATATGAAGACAAGGTAGCTAAAAACAAGGGTAAATCAAAGATCATATGGAATGACTTGAAGGATAAGAAGTCAGTGGATGAAATATCAAGAGACAAGTATACCAATGTCATTGAGATTGCCAAGCCAATTGGTGTGGTTGGGGCTGTTACACCAACGACTAACCCAATTGTAACCCCTATGTGTAATGCCATGTTTGCCCTCAAGGGAAGAAATGCTATTATTGTAGCCCCTCATCCGAGAGCTAAGGCTTGCAGTAAAAAAACGGTTGACTTAATCAATAATCAACTAGAAAGCTTGGGTGCTCCAAAGAACCTGATTCAAATCATTGAAGAACCATCAATCGATAAAACAAATGCCCTTATGGCTGCTGCTGATGTGGTTGTAGCGACAGGAGGCATGGGTATGGTAAAGGCAGCCTACTCAAGTGGGAAACCAGCCTTTGGTGTAGGGGCTGGCAATGTTCAAGTCATTGTGGACCGAGACGTAGACTTTGTAAGTACCGCCAAAAACATCATCTCAGGCAGAACATTTGACAATGGCATTATCTGTTCGGGAGAGCAAACTGTTATCGCCCATGAAGATGACTACGATCATGTGATGAAGGCCTTTGCAGACCAAGGGGGCTACTTGATCACTGACCAAAAGGACAAGGCTAAGTTAAGAGAAACTCTTTTCCATGAGGGCCACATGAACAAGGATGTTGTTGGTCAGTCTGTGGAGAAAATTGCAGACCTGGCTGGACTGGATATACCTGAGGGGACTCGAGTGATCCTTGTTGAAGCCGATGGCATTGGTCAAGAGGACCTTTTCTGCAAGGAGAAAATGTGTCCAGTTTTATCAACCTTCAAGTATGGGGCCTTCGATGAGGCCATTAAGATTGCCAAGACCAACTTGGAGTTAGAGGGTAATGGTCATACAGCAGGTATCCATTCCAATAACCTTGAGAATATAAAGAAGGTAGGCGAGGTCCTGTCTGTATCAAGAGTAGTGGTCAATGCACCGACCTCAACAACTGCTGGTGGTAGCTTTACCAATGGATTTGCCCCAACAACGACTCTTGGATGTGGCAGCTGGGGGAATAACTCAATCTCAGAGAACTTTACCTACAAGCACCTGATCAATATATCGAGAATTGGCTTAATCAGAGAGGATGTAGCCATGAAGTCGGATGTGGAAATCTGGAGTGCCTAACTTATAAGATGAACAAAACCTCCCTAGTTCAGGGAGGTTTTGATTATTTTTGTCGGTTTTTATAGTGGGTGTGGAGGAGCTTGTGGGCCAGGTCGCTGTTGGGCTTTTCAAGAAACTCTTCATAGAGGGCCTTAACAGCAGGATTCTCATGAGACTTGCGGAGGGTCATTTTCTCTTCTGCTGAGTAGATGCCCTTAATCCGTTCGATACGAATGGCGTTATTGGTTGGTCTAGGTTGACCACCGCCTCCGATGCAGCCTCCTGGACAGCACATAACCTCTACAAAGTGATAGTCTGCTTCCTTGTTTCTAATCTTATCAAGTATCATCTTGGCGTTGGTTAAGCTATTGGTAACAGCCACCTTGACCTGGATGTCACCCACGTCTATGGTGGCTTCCTTGACCCCAGTCAGGCCTCTAACTTGGGTGAAATTGATTTCCTTTAAGGCCTGGCCCGTAACAATTTCATAAACGCTTCTAAGGGCAGCCTCCATCACGCCGCCACTGGCTCCAAAGATTAGGCCAGCCCCGGTTGTGATACCAAAGGGAGCGTCAAAGTCACTGGCTTCAATATGGTCCAAGTCATAGCCCTGCATCTTAATCATGTTGCCCAGTTCCCTAGTTGTTAGGACGTAATCAACATCAGGTAGACCATTACGGCCCATCTCTGGCCTTTGAGCTTCAAATTTCTTGGCTGTACAAGGCATGAAGGATACGACCACAAGGTCCTTGGGGGCTTGGTGTATCTTGTCAGCATAGTAGGTCTTGGCAAGGGCTCCAAACATTTGTTGGGGCGACTTGCAGGTAGACAGGTGGTCAATTAAGTCTGGATAGAACTGCTCAATGTAGTTAATCCAACCAGGGGAACACGAGGTTAGCATGGGGAGGACACCACCATTTTCTAATCGGTCTAAAAACTCTATGCCCTCTTCAAGAATGGTTAAGTCAGCAGTGAAGTCTGTATCGAAGACCGCATCAAAGCCCATGTTTCTTAAGAGAGTTGGTAGCTTGCTGGCTACATTTTCTCCTGGCGCAAGGCCGAACATTTCACCCAATGAAACCCGAATAGAAGGGGCAATTTGGGCGATGACATGCTTGCTTTCATCCTCAATGGCATTTAAGACGTGAACAATATCATCTTTTTCATAGATGGCTCCAACAGGACAGACATTGATACATTGACCACAATAGGTGCACTTGACCTGGCTGAGGTCAAAGTCATAGGCTGGTCCCATCCGCATCTCGAAGGATCGACCAATATTATAGATGGCCCCAACTTCTTGAATATCGTTACAGGCCTGGATGCAGCGACCGCACTTAATGCACTTGTTCATATCCCTGACGATTGAGGGATTTCCATACATGATGGGCTCTTCTTCTAAGACCTGGTCATACCTGTTGGCCTTGATGTTAAGCTCTTCAGTCAAGCGCTGGAGTTCACAGACCCCATTTGAGTGACAGGTGGTACAGGTTTGATCATGGTTGGCTAAGATTAACTCTAGTATAAGGCGTCTATTTTCTCTGACCCTCTTGTTGTTGGTATGGATAACCATACCATCTGATATCTTAGTCAAGCAGGCTGCTTGAAGGGGTTGAAGTCCCTCGACCTCTACAATACAGACCCGGCAATTTCCCTTGACCTTAAGGTCAGGGTGGTAACAAAGGGTGGGAATTTTAATGCCCATTTTCTTGGCTGCATCTAAAATGGAAATGGCTTGGTCGAAGGACGCTTGTCGACCATTGATTGTAATCTTATACATGAAGGTCGCCCCCTTTCATTGAACAGGCACCTGTATAACACTGGCCTCCGATATGGGCTTGGAGTTCATCCTTAAAGTATTTTATAACAGATAGGATGGCTGTGGGGGCTGTTTGCCCTAGGCCACAGAAGGAGGCGGATTTCATAACCTCACAGGTACTTTTTAGTAGACCAAGATCCTTGTCTGTCCCCTGTCCCTGGCTGATTTTATCAAGAATCATGCTGATATGCCGGTTGCCCTCACGACAAGGGGTACACTTGCCACAGGATTCATGCCTGAAGAAGTTAGCAGTGGCCTTTAAAAAGTCTAAAATGCAGATTGATTCATCAGCAACAAAGATAGCCCCTGAACCCAGGTTGGCTCCAATGGCCTTGAAGGCTTCATAGGACAATTGGATATCAAAGAGGTCTCTGGGTAATACAACACCAGACGAACCGCCGACTTGGATGAACTTGATAGTGTCATAGGCTTCAAGGGTTTGACACTGGTTTTTAATGAGGTCTGATAACTTTAAACCAAAGGCAACTTCAAAGACGCCCTTGTTTTTAACGAAGCCAGAGACAGAGAAGAGTTTGGTACCTGTACTGGCTTCAGTGCCATAGGTGGTATAGGTTGCTGCCCCCAGTTGCATGATGGGCAACAGGTTGACTAGGGTTTCTACATTATGAACCAGGGTTGGTTTGTTGAAAAGCCCTTTTTGAGCCGTATAGGGCGGTTTCTGCCGGGGATCACCCGCCCGTCCTTCGATGGATTCGATGAGGGCGGTTTCTTCTCCACAGATATAGGCTCCAACACCTGATCGGTATTCAAGGTCAAATGAAAAGCCAGTGCCCATAATATTTGGACCCAGGTAATTTTTTTGACGGGCTTCTTTTATACCAGCTTCGATGTGGTCTTTAATATTGGTATATTCCCCCCGAACATAGAGGTAGCCCTTGCTGGCTCCAATGGCATAGGCCGCTATGATCATGGCCTCGATAACCTTGAGGGGGTTGCGTCGAAGGAGTTCTCGATCCTTAAAGGTGCCTGGCTCTCCTTCATCAGCATTGCAAATAATATACTTGATATCAGAACTTTCATCAGCAACAAACTGCATCTTTAGGCCGACAGGAAAACCAGCCCCGCCACGGCCTAGGAGCTTGGCCTTTTTTATTTCGTCAATAAGGTCTTGAGGCTTCTTATCGAGTACACACTTGAGGGTTTTGAAGCCATCCGCTTGTTCGTAGTCCTTAAATGATAACAACTTGCCCGGTCTTTCAAATAAAAGATTAGTCATGAGTTTCACCTCTTTTCAGGTCGGCTAAGATATTGAATATCTTACTGCGGGTTAGGTTACCATAAACCTCTTTGTCAATTCTTACTGCAGGGGCCTGGTCACAGGCACCAATACATGAAACCGTCTCAAGGGAAAAGAGGCCATCTTCAGTGATCTCTCCCATGTGAATACCCAGGATTTCTTGAAAGATTCGAATGACTTCTTTGCCGTTTTGTAGGTGGCAGGGGGCACTGTTGCAAACCTGGATGACATGTTTGCCCCTCTTTTTTGTTGAGAGCATGCTGTAAAACTCTGCTGTGCCATAGACCCGGGTTAGGGAGATATCCAAGGCCTGGGATACTGCCCTTAGGCTAGCTTGTGAAAGATAATTGAATTCTGATGTGTCTTGTACAGCTATTAGGATTTCTAATAGTTTATCATCGGAACGACCAATTTTTTCTACAATTGTTTCAACCTTTGTAATCATTAAATCGCCTCCTTATCTGAACTTCCCATATTTAACCCATACCCCGTATTTGACTTGATAATCTGTCTCCATTCTATTTAGGAAGAAGTAATACGATCCACCTCCCAGACCTAGCGACCCCCTATACACAAGAGAGACTGAAAGGGCTAAGGCATAAGTAGGAAAGAAGATGTGAAAGCATCTTCTTTTTAAGTGTTTTCTCACAAATGAAGCAGAAACGAGAATTGGCGTGTATAATAGATCATGTACTGGTAGGATAAACATGTAAGGAGGTTACATGAAATATATAAATGCAAGTGACAAGTTGCCTGAGGCCCTAATAAATCAGATTAAGGCCTATGTGGATGGGGTTTATATTTATATCCCAAGACTGGAGGCAAAAAAAAGAAAATGGGGATCCGTGTCTAAGTCAAGACGAGAGTTTGACCTGAGAAATGAAAGAATTTATGAGGCCTACTTGAGGGGGAAATCTCTTCAAGATTTATGTGACTCATACTTTCTTTCAGACAAGAGTATTCGGCGGATCCTGTTACAAGAGAAGAAAAAGTATGAGGTGGAGAAAATGAAAATTCAGAACATAGTGGAAAACTGGGAGGTCCAGGGGGCCATTCAACAGATTTCAGCCTGTGAATGGTTGATTGGTCATGACCATCAAATTAAGATTTACAAGGACTTGAGAAGGTTAAAGAGAAGCCTGGCCTTCTTAACAAGTCTCAGGGAAGAGGGCCTGCTGGTGCCTAAGATCATTCCCCTGGTATCAGGTGAATCCTACTGGCAGGATGGGGAAGGCTATTATCTCATGACCAGCCATCTGCAGTCAGAGGGTTTGTTGGAGGAAATGCACTTGACGACAGAGTGGTACTATGACTTTGGTCAAACCCTTGGACGACTTCATCTAGCCCTCAAGGCATGTGAAAATAAGATGTCCTATTGGAACAATAGCCTCTTGGAGGAAATGAAGGGCTGGGTCTTAGAAGCCTTAGAAGCAAGGGGGCTTGACTACCTAGACCTAGAGTGCCTTCATAAGGCTATTGAAGAACTTGAGGCAGTGAATGACGCGTTGCCCAGACAGTTGATTCACCGGAATGTATTTGTTGGGACCTTTCTCTATGATGCGGAGGGCTTCAAGGGTTACTCTAATTTCGACCTGGGCCAGGGCAATATTCGTCTATTTGATCCTTGTTACTTCCTCTTGGGTCTTTTGAGTGAGGGCAGGGTGACAACCATGGAGCCTGAAACTTGGTTGACCTATGTCAAGGCTACTTTTGAAGGTTATGAGTCTCTTGTTGGTCTATCTCTTCAAGAAAAAGAGGCTGTGGTGGTTGTTATGAAAAACATAGAGCTTCTCTTTATAGCCTACTTCATCAGAGAAGACAAGGAGGACCAGGCCCAAGAGGCCTATAAGATCTTTAGCCTAGTCTGTGAGCTAGAAGAAGCAATACTTGAGACCCTGAGAAATTTATAGTGAAAAATTTCCATATTTATTATTAGTCTCTTTCCTTGTGGGTATAGATAAGATGATAAAATATTAGAGGAGGTAAGTATGAGAATCGTTTTGGGTATTGAAATTAACGACCGACAAGAGGACGCAATCAAGGTTCAATCTTTATTGACCGAGTATGGTTGTGGGATTAAGATGCGACTGGGCATGCATGATTCTGGAGAGGGATGTGCTGCTTCGGGCTTAATCATTTTAGAGTTTTTCCCTGATGCGGGTAAGATGATTGATGAACTGGAAGCTAAGTTAAAGGAGATTGCATCTGTTAAAGTTGGTCGAATGGAATTTTAGAGGTAAACCGAGTCTGCTGGCTCGGTTTTTTCTATGAGGTAAAAGTAAAAAAATGGTGCTTCTTCACGATTCCGGTAAAAACATTTTAATTCTGGGGGGAAAGGTTTATAATAGAAGTATTATGTAGAGAGGAAAAGCAAATGAATCCAATAGAATTAGATGAAATAGATTATAAGATTATTGAGATACTAAAAGACAAAGGGCGAATCCAGTGGCGGGAGATTGGTGAAATGATCCATATGACCGGACAAGCTGTTGGGGATCGGGTACGTCGCCTGACTAAGTATGGCGTTATATCCAAATTTCAGGCTGTTGTAGACCCAGCCTATGTCGAAAAGAAGGACATTGATTATATTACCATGATAATGACCTCAAATGAACATGGGGGTTTTTTAAGTTATTGTAAGTCCCAGGCTGACATCAAGGAAGTCTATAAGATCAGTGGCTATGGATGTTACCTGTTAAGGATAGAAAGCCAGTGCAAGGAGGACTTAAATACAATCCTAGACAAGTTGGTGACTTATGGCAACTATCAGGTGAGTTCTGTTATTGGCAAGCATAAGTAGGTCCTGGTTGGTGACAGGATTAAGCCCTAGGATTAAGGGTATAAGGGATAGGAAATAAATGATGACTAACTCATGGGTTAGGAGGCAATAAATGAAGAAAATTGGTATATTTTTGATGGCAATAGTCCTAATCTTAAGTGGGTGTTCCAGTAATAAACCCATTAAGGTGGCTTATGTGGCAGGGATAACAGGTGACCTGTCTGAACTTGGTATATATGGCAGGAATGCTTTTTTAATGCGGGTTGATGAAATCAATGCCCAGGGAGGGATTGATGGACGGTTGATTGAACCCCTGGTATATGATGACCTGAATGATCCAGAAAAAATCAAGGCAATCTACAAAGAGATAGAGGAAGAGGAAATAGACTTTGTAGTGGGACATATCTTGAGTTCGCTTGCAGAGTCTGTCTTAAAAGAAGCAAGCTCAGAAGATGTTTTGATTTTAACTGCTACCATGTCGACCCGGATTATCGATAATGTTGATGATTATTTGATTCGTACCTGTATCTCCAACTCTCAACAAGGAAAGAAGATGGGCCAGCTTATCAAGGATGATGGCCATAGGGCAGCAATCTTGGTGACAGACCAAAGAAATAAAACCTATTCAGATGAGTTTGGAGTCACTTTTGAGTCCTTTTATGATGGCCAGGTCATGACCATTCCCTACCTACCAGATGATGAGTCTATGGAGAAAATCCTCCAAGCGGTTGAATCAGGAGAATACGGTGCCTTGATTATGGTTACGCCTGCCCTGGATACAGCCTTGATCTCTCAAAGAATACGTTTGATCAATAATAGTCTGGATTTTTATGGTGTATCATGGTCTATGTCACCAGATCTTATTGCCAACGGCGGCAAGCATGTGGAAGGCCTGAAAATTGTATACCAGGAAGCAGATGACCAGTTTAAAGAAGCTAGGGACAAGTTTTATGCAGATTACCTGGAAACCTATAAGGAAGAATCCAATTTTGTTGGTCAAATCACCTATGAGATAAGTGATATCTTATTTAAGGCTATGAAAGCAAGCAAGAAAATTGAACCAGACCAAGTTAAGAAGGAACTGATTAATCACTCTTTCCATGGTTTATCTGGTCTTATTACAATAAACGAATACGGGGATCGACCTGGAGTCTATACAACATATATTGTTGAAGAGGGGCAGTTCATCCAGATTGATTAATAGGTGGTTCCATGAAAAAGAAAAGAAAGCACAGGAAGCTAAAAAATGAGTTTTTACTCAACACCATTATCACCATCACATTTCTCTTTGTTTTTGTTATGGTTGTCATTCTGGCCTTTAATGCCAAACTTTTTAGTGATGAAATATACTTTAAAAATCGTTTGGTATCAGATACCCTGGTAACTCAGCTAGATGAGCATAGTGAGAGTCAACTCATGGCCCTAGACTACTACGGAGAGTTCTTAAACGAGGATGGTTTTAATCCACAAAATAACCTCGACCAAGAACGACTCAGATTTCTTCTACAGAAGGATGAAATGTTCATGAGTGGTCAGATTCTGGATGCAGAAGCCAGGGTTATATACTCTAGCTCAGAGGATCAAGGGGACATCGGATTTGACCTTTCTATGCAACCCTATATAAGTGTCCTCAAGGAAGAAGGGGATTATTATTACTCTAATACCTTCTACTCTAAGACTCACAACCGGGTCATGGCTTCCCTAAGCTATAAGACTAGGGACTATTATGTCGTCGTTTATTTGGACCTATCTCACTTTAAGGACCATATAAACTTTTTGCCCATAAAAGACCAGTTGGAGTACATTTTATTAGACCATAATGGGACCATTGTCTCTTCATCTAAGGAGGACCTGGTAGAAGCAAGAATGAAGTTTAGTTTCTACAAGGTTACAGAAGGCTCGCGAGATGACTTCAAGAAAGTTATCATTGATGACACCAGGTACCTCTTAAGCGAGTCCTATTCGGACCTGATGAACTGGACTGTGATTATTCTAAGTGATTACAATATGGTTTTAAAGCCCATTTACTTGATGGTCCTGCTATCCATTGGATTTTCGGTTGTTATGATTGCTTTAATCTTAGTCTTCCAAAATAAGCGGGTGAATTATATTGTCAAGAAAATTCAGGAACTCAATGACAATTTGGGACGGATACAAAAAGGGGTATATGATATTGTCTTCATCGACACCCCCTTTGTGGAATTCAACGATATGGCTAGACACTTCATCAAGTCAACAGACCAAATTCAAATGCGGGAGGAAGAAATCCGCATGTTGAACTCCAACCTGGAGTCTATTGTTGACAGCAGGACTGCAGAACTGTCCGATAAGAATATAGAACTGGAGGCCTTGCTGAAGGAATTACAGGATACCCAAGACCTCTTAATCGAATCCGAAAAGTCGGCTTCCTTCAGTCGTCTGATTGCTGGCATAGCCCATGAAATTAATACTCCGATTGGTGTTGGGGTGACCATGTCTTCTTATTTGACAGAAGCATCTAAGAAGCTGGACAAGGCCAATAAGGACAAAACCTTGACCAAGAGCCAGTTTAACAAGTATATAGAGGATACCTTGGAGGTATCTTCCATTCTACTTGAAAATTTAATTAAGGCAGGAGAATTGATTACATCCTTCAAGACTGCCTCTAATAATAATTTCACTTATGACTTAATTGACTTTAATTTTTATGCTTTGGCAGCCAACTTGGTTAAATCCTTGAAGACTCAAATTAAGAACAAGGATATCAGCATTCGGTTGGCCATGGACAATAAAATGTTAATGACCTCTTATCCCTCAGCTTATTCACAGGTTTTAACCAACCTTATATCAAATGCAATCAACCATGGCTTTGGTGAGGACCAGTCAGGGACCATTATCATCAGTGGCCATATGGATGCCAGTCATTTGTACTTGAGTGTCAAAGATGATGGAAGAGGCATTCCAAATGAAATCAAGGGCGATATCTTCGAGCCCTTCTTCTCAACGAACAGGTCTGGTGGTGGTATGGGACTTGGACTTAGCATTATTCAAAACCTTGTTGTCAATAAATTAAAGGGCAGTATCCTTATAGATAGTCAAGAGGGATCTTATACAGAATTTAAGATGACCTTCCCCCTAGACTTCCACAAGACAAAATAAACAATGACAAGCATTCAATGACCTTGGATGCTTCTTTTGAGGAGGTTGGATTCATGTATGACCTAGTAATAAAAAAAAGCCTGACTCTATCAGAGAAGGGGGCCGTTGAGGCCCTTCAATTAGCCTGCTACCAGGCGGAGGACCTGCAGCTAAAACTTGAACTCGATTATAAGGCTGGTCAAAAGAGTCAGAATCAAGATGAGTTTCTACTTTATGATCAAGATAGACTCATTGCCTACCTGGGCATCTGTGGCTTCGGTGGTCACACCCTTGAACTTTCGGGCATGGTAGATCCTGCTTATAGACGCCAAGGATGTTTTAGCCGCCTAGTGGAGGCCTTCTATGACAGCCTCAGTCAAAGGGCCTATAAGACCCTTTTGCTTCTGAATGATCGAAGGTCTGAGGCAGGCAGAGCCTTTATTGAATCTCGAAAAGGGGCCTATAGGTGTTCTGAGTATGAGATGGTTTTTAAGGGCACCCTAGCCAGTGATGATAAGAAGGGCCTGGTGTTGAGACCTGCCAGGAATGAGGACCGAGAAGAGATCAGACAGCAAAATGAAATATACTGGGATAGGCCACTTGATTTGGACCAGGTCACCTGGCCTGAAGAAGATCTACTATCAGGTTTTATTACCTACTTGGGTCAAAATGACCATGGGGTCGTGGGCAAGGTTAGCGTCCAACGGTTAGGTGACCGGATTGGAATATTTGGACTGGGTGTCAAGCCAGCCTATAGAAAAAAAGGCTATGGTCGCGCCCTCTTGGCATCTGTCATGAGACTGGAAGGCAAAGGGGCAGACAAGACCTTCTTCTTGCAGGTTGAAACTAAGAATGACCAGGCCCTGGGACTTTATCAATCTTTGGGCTTTAAGACAGACTATATTATGGATTATTATGAAGTGACCTTAGACAGAAGGGGGTAGATGGATGAAGATCTTTACAGGAAAAATAACCATTAACAGACCACGAGACCAAGTGGTAGATTTATTTCTAGATCCCAACCATCAAGATCAATTTCAGGAGGGCTATGAGAGAAAAGAAATTATTTCGGGTGACTTGAATCAGGTGAGATGTCATTCCAAGGTATATTTTAGAATTGGTCATGGGACAATGACCTTAGATGAGACGATACTTAAAAATGAGCTTCCTGAGACCTTTGAGGCCTTCTACCACCATGAGCGTATGGATAATACCATGAAGGTATCTTTTAGGTCTCTAAATGATCAGGTGACTGAGTATTATTATGAGTATGAGTATAGCCGGGTCCAGGGACTATGGGCTCGGATAATGTTAAAAGTCTTTTCAGCCTTCTATAAGAAACAGGGGGACTTGAGGGCTCAACGGTTCAAGACCTTTGTAGAAGGCCAGTAGAAAGGGAGGATACTTATGAAAGTATTAGTCATGGGAGGTTCAAGTTTTGTCAGTCAATTAATAGCCATGAAGGGGATCGAGCTGGGCTATCAAGTGGATATATTCACAAGGGGGCGGACACCCATTCCTTATGAAGGATACCACCATCACTTTGTTGGGGACCGTAAGCGGGTAGAGGACTTGCAGCAGTTACGGACCCCCTATGACTACGTGATGGATATTACTGCATATGATGAAGAAGATGTAAGCCTTTTAGTTGAAAGTTTAGACTTATCAAAAGTTAAGCGGTATGTCATGTGCTCAACAGCCTCTGTCTATATAGGATTTAGACCTGGCCTAGTTATCAAAGAAGACCACCCTAGGGGAAAAGAAGAAGCTTTTGACAATACTTATGGCTACAATAAGTACCTAGCAGAGGAATACCTATTCAACCACCCTCTACCGGTGACGATCTTTAGACCGACCTATATCTATGGTGAGTATAACAATATCTATAGGGATGCTTACTTGTTCGAATCGATTCAAAAAGGGCGTATTCTTTGTTTGGAGGACAAGTGTCATGTCCAATTTGTTTATGGTCCAGACCTAGCCTCTACTTTTTATAGTGCCCTTGATAATGATAAGGCAATCAACAAGGCATACAATATGGCTCACACAGAAAGGTTGACATGGACCCAGTGGTTGGAGGCAGGGATGAAGGCTGTTGGAAAAGAGGCACTTGTTGACCGTGTGACCGAGGAGGAGGCCTTTTCAAATGGTCAAAAGTTCCCCTTTACTAATATGGATTTATGCTTTGATACATCAGCCCTAGAAGAAGATGGGCTTCTTGTGCCAGCAATCCGTTTTCAAGAGGGTATAAAAAGGGCTTATGCCTGGTATCAGACTGTGGGTCTGACTGCTGTTACTAAGAGGCGATTTGACCTGGACACCTAAGGGTTCATAAGAGCTATTCTGTGACTGAAGCTAAAAGGATGGCCTTGTTTTAAGGATATAAAATGCGATTAGAAAAACATTCCGACAGAAGGGATGTTTTTTTGTTTGGGACGGAACTTGACAAAATGCCAAAGGGGTGGTAAGCTTATAATATAAAAAGGGACGGAACTTGACAAAAGGAGGGCTTATGCCGAGACAGGCTAGAGAAAAAAAGTTATATAGTTTTTATAGGATTCGTCAGGTTTGTCGGTCTATTGAGGACCTCCTGGCTGAAGACCAGGATCGTATGATCCTCATTCAAGCCCTCTTATCAGCCAAGGAAAAACATAACTTCAAATTATTGGGCTTAAGCATCCATAGTCAGGGCTATGAGATGGTCTTGTATGACAATGGATCAGATATTACTAAGATCATGAGAAGTGTGAACATATCCTTTGCTATGAAGTATAAGTGTCTTCATGAAGAAGCCCACCATGTCTTTCAGGAAAGATATCAAAGTGACCTTTTGGACTGGGACCAGGTTGAAGCACATCTTAAGCAAATGGAACCCTGCCAGTTTACTGACCCCACTTGGTTGGATGCCTTAGATTTTGAGGCATGCCAGGAGGGCAAGTGTATAGATTGTAAGAGGGAGGCCAGACGAAGGTTGGACCGTGACCTTGAAGGACTTGGTATAAGCTATGAGGCCCTCTTAAAAAATAAGAAGCAGAGAAATGAAATGATTAAATCCATCAGAAAGAATTCGACCCTGTCTTTGCAAGAAATTGGTGACTTGTTTGGTGGCTTGTCTGAATCTGCTGTGTGCAAGATATTAACACGATAGGAGGTAGCCATGTTTAATCTGAATATTGATACGACTGAAAAGGGACTTCAAGTGGATCAAGTTTACGATCTGATTATAATCGGTGGTGGTCCAGCAGGACTGTCTGCAGCCTTATACGGGGCTCGGAAGGGGCTTAAAGTTGCTTTAGTAGGAGAAAAAATGGGTGGCCAGGTTCAGGATACATCCAGTGTTGAGAATTATATGGGCTTCGAGTTTGTTAGTGGCCAGGGACTGGCCAAGGCCTTTGAAGACCATGTGAGCTCACTTAAGATTGACATGCTCAAGGATGTCCGAATCAAGTCTATTGACCGTGACCAAGACTTTCTCTTAAGGGCTGATAACTATATGACCTATAGAGCGAAAACTGTATTAATTGCAACGGGATCAAAATCTAGAAGCCTGGGTGTGCCAGGAGAGGAGACCTTTTATGGCCGGGGGGTGACCTATTGTGGCATATGTGATGGCCCCCTATTTAAAGACAAGGTAGTTACTGTTGTTGGTGGCGGTAATTCTGCTGTAGAAGCGGCTATCGACCTGGCTAAGATTGCAAGTAGGGTCCACTTGGTACATCGCTCTGCCTTTAGGGCTGACCAAATTTTAGTAGATAGACTCATGGATCTAGAGAATGTTGATATCCACTTGGGGACACAGATTGAATCCATTCAAGGCCAGGACCAGGTCGAGTGGGTCGACCTTAAGGGCGATAGGACTGGTCCCTTAGAGACTCAGGGGGTCCTAGTGGAAATTGGATACCTGCCCAACAGCCAATTTGTTCAAGTGGACAAAAATGCCAGGGGTGAAATCATTATTGACAAGAACCATCAAACTTCTGTACCAGGGATATTTGCAGCAGGGGATGTCACAACAGAAGCCTATAAACAGATCATAGTGGCGGCAAGTGAAGGGGCAAAGGCTGCTCTGGCCATCAACCACTATCTCAATAACCTATAAGGAGGGATATTATGGCTTTATTTAATCAAGATACTCAAAATCAATTAAAGGATATTTTTAAGGACCTTAAGGATCCTGTAACCATAGCCCTATTCACAGGCGATGACTGTCAAACATGTCCGGATACCCTGGCCTTCATGGAAGAGCTGGAAAACCTTTCTGACAAATTAGTCTTAAGAAAACATAGTTTAGATGATAAAGACCAAGTGGAGGCCCTGAACATAGAACGGGTTCCTGCGATTGTTCTTTTGGACCAGGAAGGAAAGAATCGTCATATGAAGTTTTACGGCATTCCAGCTGGTCATGAAATCAATTCATTTATCTCAGGCTTGATGGAAGTATCGGGCGCAGGTGAAAGACTCCCTAGTCAAGTACAGGCTGAGCTTGACCAATTAGATAAAAAAGTGAAGATTAAGGTCTTTGTAACCCTGTCATGTCCACATTGTTCAGGTGCTGTTTCTAAGGCCCATAAGTTAGCCTTTGAAAATGAGAACATAGAAGCTGAAATGATTGAGTGTAGTACCTTCCCTGACCTTGCCAACCAGTACCAGGTCCAGGGGGTACCTAAAATCGTATTTAATGATAGAGAAGAATTGGTTGGTAACCAGCCTTTAGACCAGTTCATAAGTGCAGTGCTGAAGGCTTAGTAGCCATAGAGACTCGAGAGGGTCTCTTTTTATTTTCCTTGCTGGAGGCTTTTAATATGCTGATAAACTTTGTATAATGAAAGGGGAACAAAAACGAGAACAGGGGTGGCCATGAATCCAAATAAGCGTATTTATATTGCAATAGACCTGAAATCATTTTACGCATCTGTAGAATGCATAGAGAGAGGCTTAGATCCCTTAACCACGAATTTAGTTGTAGCGGATGCCTCTAGAACTCAAAAAACTATTTGCCTGGCCGTGTCCCCTTCTTTAAAAAGACACGGCATATCTGGTCGTGCCCGCTTGTTCGAAGTCGACCAGCAGTTAAAGATTGAAAATGCTAGAAGGCAGTCCCAGGCCCCTCGACAAGTGTTCACAGCCAAGTCTTGGGTGGCACCTGACCTGGACCAAGATCCCAGTCTGGCTATAGATTATATAGCAGCACCGCCCAGGATGAGCCTGTACATGAAGTATAGTGCTGATATTTATAGGGTCTACTTGAAATACCTGTCCCCGGATGATATCCACATCTACTCCATCGATGAAGTCTTCATGGATGTAACCAATTATTTGAAGACCATGAATCTTAGCCCAAGGGCTCTTGCCAAAAACATAATTCAAGATGTCTACAACACCGTTGGTGTTACTGCTACAGCGGGAATAGGGACCAACCTTTACTTGTGCAAGGTTGCCATGGATATTGTGGCCAAGCATATTCCAGCAGATGAAGATGGGGTAAGGATTGCAGAAATTGATGAAATAAGTTACCGGAAGCTGTTGTGGAACCATGAACCCATCACGGACTTTTGGCGGGTTGGAAGAGGCTATGCCAAGCGTCTGGCCAAACACCATATTTATACCATGGGGCAAATCGCTAGGTGCTCACTGGGCCAGGAAAATGACTATTATAACGAGGACTTGTTATATGACTTGTTTGGTGTGAATGCCGAACTCTTAATAGACCATGCCTGGGGCCATGAACCCTGTACCATGGCTGATATCAAATCCTATAAACCTGAGGTTAAGTCTACAGGTGCTGGTCAGGTCCTCCATAGTCCTTATCCCTATGACAAGGTTAGAATTATTGTGCAGGAGATGACAGACCTCTTGGTCTTGGATTTAGTGGACAAGGGCCTGGTAACCGACCAGGTCGTCTTAACGGTTGGCTATGATATTGAAAATTTATCTAATCCTGAAATAAGAAGCAAGTACAGGGGACCTGTGAAGACAGACTACTATGGTCGCCAGGTTCCAAGGCATGCCCATGGTAGGGTCAACTTAAAAAAATTCACTTCTTCGACCCAGACTATTATGGAAGGGGTTATGAAGTTATTTGATGACATTGTAAACCCCCACCTCCTGGCCCGCAGGGTTAATATAGTGGCCAACCATGTGGTTACTGAAGAGGAGGCCAAGAATCAAACCTATGAGCAGTTGAGTCTCTTTGACCATATGGATCAGGAGGAGAGTGACATTGATTTTAAGAAGGAGAAAGACCTCCAGCAGACCTTGATTCAAATTAAGAAGAAGTTTGGTAAAAATGCTGTCTTAAAGGGTATGAATCTTCAAGAGGGGGCTACAACTAAGGAACGGAACAATCAGATTGGTGGCCATAAGGCCTAGGGGGAGTATGGATAAGGACTATAAGGATATTTTATATAGGGACCCACCCAAGTCAAGAAAAAGACCAAAGATGGCCATTAAAGACCGGGCAGCCCAGTTTGCCCCCTTTTCTGCTGTGGTGGGTCATGAGGCAGCTGCCCATGAAACTGCCCGACTAACTGAAGTCAGAAGGGACCTAGATGAGAGTGAGAAGGCCATCATTAACAGCCAACTTCAAGAACTCGAGGCTGACATGCCAACACCCTATGGTGTTTATGTTACCTTTTTCTGTAAGGATGAAAAAAAGGAGGGGGGAGCCTATATTTCTGGACGGTTTATTTTAAAGAGGATAGACCCCTATAAGGGGGTGCTGGTGACCGTTAGTGGGGAGGAGATTCCCATTGTAGATATTTCGAGTATCAGTTACCCAGTCGACTAAGTAGAAGAAAAGGGAGAGGGCATGGACTTACTATTAGATTTTCTGGTTTTAATAACAACAATGACTGTGTTTCTAATGGTCATGAGATTCAAGCATCCAATAAAGAGAGTTGTTTTTCTCTATACACTCTTCATAGGCGTATCCTTTTCACTTTACCTTTACTTGTATGGTTTGGGTTTTGAAAAAGAGCTCTTGTCCGGCCTATGTTTTTCACTGCCTTCCCTGCTACTGGCTTATATGCTTTCTTATTATAAGGGGGCACGATTTATCTTTACCTTTGCCATGGTTGACCTACTAGGGATGCTGGCTATTATTTTGGGGCGGTCTATCAGCCTGCCCTTCGACCGTAACCCGGCTATTATTTTTATAAGCACAGGGTTGTTATTGGGCTTTTATGTTTGGTCTGCTAGTCGTATCAGAAAGCAATATCTGACGATTTTAGACCAGGTAACCAAGGGCTGGTCTTATATGGGGCTGACCGCTATTTTTCTTTATGTCTTTACCCTTGTACTAGTAGGCTATCCTAGTCCCCTCTACATAAGGCAGGAATATATCTTAACCCTGATGGTCTATCTATTGGTCTTTTTCTCTTTCTTAAAAGTCATGTATGAGTCAGCCAAGAATAATATTAAGATTTACAATGATAAGTTGGAGAAGGACTACCTGCAGGTTCAACTGGAACTTGCCCAGGCCTACCATGATATGGCCTATAAGGATGGCTTGACAGGCATTAACAATCGTCGAGCTTATGAAGAAACCCTAGACAAGATGGAGGGGGACGGCCTGGATGTGGCTTGTTTGTCCTTGGACCTTAATAATCTCAAGTATGTGAATGACCACTTTGGTCACCATGCAGGCGACCTTTTGATTCAGACCATTGGCGACCTTTTAGTCGCAGTCTTTGAGCCTGAGACCTGTTATAGGGTTGGGGGAGATGAGTTTATGGTGATTATTCAAAAGGAGACTGGAGATGTCCTCAAAGACCTACTAGACCAACTGGACCAAAAAACTCAACAAGTTCAAGAAAATCTGGACCTCCCCTTTGACTATGCCCTGGGTATGACCTGTGGTAAAGGAGAGAATATCAGACACTTGATTCGAGAGGCTGATCAAATTATGTACCAGGGCAAAAAAGAAAAGAAAAAAATGAGCTAAGCAACCTCCTTCTTGTGATAGAGGGTGGGTAAACTTCAATCAATTTATGTTAGAAAAAAACGACTTAACTTCAGTAGATGAGTTAAGTCGTTTTTAGTATTATTCAAATTGAGGATTACCGAAAATAATGGTTCCATCAGTATAAGTTGTATCTGCATTGATACGTAATATATCAACTCCGCCTATTGGGAGTTCTAATTCATAGAGGACGTAGAATTCCATTTCAGCGATATGCTTTATAGAGTATTCTAGTTTAGATTCCTTAAACTCCTTGGCATTATCAGCCTCTACAGGTAATTTACCAATGCTTAATTCTACTGAACCCTTGGTATCTTTATCATCTGGAATGAAGATGACAGTGACACGCATGGTCTCATATTTACCATCTGCATGTAGTATCGTTTTATGACCAGTGCCATATTGATCCATGTGGGAGAAGAAACCATGGGTATATTCAACGGATTCACCGTCATCAAATTCATTGATACGATTCAACATCTCTTGATCGACTGTGTAAGTAAGTTCATCACCGCTTGCATCTAACACATCGCTTGGCTTGACATCCACAACACCTGCAGATCCTAGATAGATTGTTCCTGTGCTGCCATCCCAGGTTACTGGTAATCTAGCAGCCTCTGCAATGGGTCTAACAGGTAAGTATGTCCTTCCATCGATTATAACAGGGACATATTGTTGGCCTGTTGCTTCATCAATGGGTTCGAATGCTTCACCGTTAAAAACGATACTGATGTCGTTGGCGATTATTGCTTGAATGTACCGACCACCATCTGCTGCAAATACACCAGCAGAAAAGGTAAGTAGTAGTGCTAGTAGAAGTAAACCGGTTTTTTTCATTTAAGACTCCTTATCTTTTAAATACAGTTGTCAGAGAGGTCTGCCTCTGACGCCACTTTCGTGTAACTCATCATTCAATATACTCCTCATCAAAAACTAGGTTACCATAGAAGGCTTCTAAAAAAAACGTTTGAGCTGATTTAGGGTGATGCATAAAATAATATTATACAAAAGATGTTTAAAATAAATAATTGTTATAGTTTAACAACTTGAAGTTTATAAACTCATCAATCAACTAGTTGTTAGTTTGTCTCTATTGCCCATGTTATAATGGTCCTAAGGGGTGCGACAGTTCGGTGTCGTGTGTATAGCAGGTGGGAGTCCTGCCTAGTAAGATTTAGCCAATCGCTAGTATCTAGGCTTTGGAGCCGAAGCCGTGAGGTTAGGTTTAAGCGTAAGTCGGAGATTA
>Ga0209379_10000291_pt1 | contig 47839 bp, 35 predicted proteins | sample tdDd001_FD_187124 | JGI IMG/M metagenome (GOLD analysis project Ga0209379, IMG submission 187124) | Marine sediment microbial communities from the Atlantic coast under amendment with organic carbon and nitrate - tdDd00.1 (SPAdes)... | ecosystem: Environmental > Aquatic > Marine > Coastal >... | reverse complement strand
TAGAGGCATGGCAACAACAGTATCTACAACAATCTTATAAGATTTCTTTTCTAAGATATGTCTAATGTCTTTAGTAGCTGCCATATTGATCCAACTGGTATTACATCCAACTCCAATCAGACTAATATTTTCAAATTTATTCTTAGGTAAGTTCTTTACAAATCGTTTTACCGTACTAGGAGCATTAAAAGCATGAATGGCAAATACTATTATTAAATGACCCTTATCATCTAATGAATCATAATCTGTGTGTTCTAAGGCATGAAGCTTTTCTACATGCAATTCCTCAGCGAGTAACTTAGCCACATAAGCTGAGTTACCTGTAGGACTAAACTGTACTATCGTATACATAATTTTTCCCTTTCTAATATGTCAAACCAACAGTTTCTTTCATATGTTTATCATTTTCTGTTGCATCTAATCTGAAATATGCTACAAGTTTTAACTATAGCACCAACAAAAAAATTCCGTTTTATTCTCCTTGTTCTTTTGGAGGCTCTATCGGTTGATCACCTAGATAAAATTCAATCGCTTCTTCGATGAACTTAAACGATTTCTCCTGCATAACTGCATATTTAGATGGCCATTTATTACCTTGACTATAAAAGTCGTATAATTTTTTTATCATATCAGGTTGCTCACCTGAATATTTTTCTAGAATTCCCCACATCTCTTTCGCTAATAACTGAGCTTCAGGGCTACTAGGAGTATGGTCTTTATCTATCAGCTCAATGATTGTTTTCATATATTTTATTAACCAATCCGAGGGAATTTCTTTTTCTGAAAACTGATTGTGAACTTTTGATATATTACTTAACATGTCATCATCCAAAAAATTCATAATCCAAAAGTGTTCATTGTTTTCATTGATTAATTTGACCATATTGGCATACTTTGACCAATCAACTGTATCAGAGGCTTCTATTTCTTTCATGATCATATCTATTGACACCAATACATTATTTGCAATAGATATTTGTTCATTAATTAGTTCTGTTTGTTTGGTTAACATTCTTTTCACATCATCATTTGAGTTGATTGGAACCAATTTTTCTTTTATGGCCTCAAGAGATAACCCTAATGATTTCAATGTAATTATTTGATGTAATATTGTGATATCATTTGCACTATACAATCTTCTTCCACCTTCAGTAAAACTAGATGGCTTTAACAAATTAATTTTATCGTAGTACTGCAAGGTTCTAACAGTAACATTAACTTTCTTAGCAAGTTGTCCAACGGTTAATTTATCATAATTCATAAAACACCTCCTATTACAATTATATCTCATAACGTAACGTCACAAACAACAACTAAATTGAAACTTCTTAATATTTCAGATGATTTTATAATTCTCTGTGACATTGTTTAACTTTTAATAACTATCTTATACATTATCGGGATTATTTAAAAATATATTTCGACATACAAAATATATGGTTGCATTGACAACTATATTTGTGTATAATAGCCTTATTGCCAATAGTTGCATTGACAACTAATTTAAGGAGTGATTAAAATGAACAACGATGAAAGTATTTTTAAATGGCTATCAATAGTTATGAGATATACACATAAACATATCAATCACCAAATGGAAGATTTAAAGATCAGTCGTGGACAACACCAGTATCTTTTAGCACTTTACCATAACAACGGTATTTCTCAAGAGGAATTATCTAAAAAAATGGAGATAGATAAAGGTACAACGGCTCGTGCTGTTAAAAAGCTTGTAGATAATGGTTACATCATACGCGAAGTCGATGAAAATGATAAACGTGCCTTTAAACTTTTTGTTACAGAAAAAGCTGAAGGATATAAAAATAAATTCTTTGAAATAGCTGACGAGTGGGAAGCGACATTACTAGAAGGTATTTCAGAAGAACATCGTCAAATTATGAGAACAGTGATGATGGATATGGGTAGAACAGCAATTGACAAAGTGAAAGAGGAGACATAATATGAATAAACAAAATCAAATGCTCGGAAACGAGCCAATAAACAAATTACTATTCAAACTTGCAACACCTGCAATTATTGGTATGATGGTAAATGCACTTTACAATCTAGTAGATACTTTCTTTGTAGGTCGAGTGATTGGTAAATACGCTATAGCAGGTTTGACCGTTGCCTTTCCAATACAGATGATTATTATGGCTATGGCACAATTAATCGGTATAGGAGCTGCATCCGTTATATCTAGGAATTTGGGTTCTAACAATTTAGAAAAAGCAAACCACGTTGCAGGTATTGCAATTGTATTAGCCGCATTGGTTGGTATTTCTAGTTGTATTTTAGGATTAATGTTTATTGACCCTATCTTAAAACTCTTTGCTGCATCAGGTATTGTACTAGAATATGCAAAAGCGTATATGGGTATTATTTTTGTAGGTAACATCTTTGTGACATTCACAGTATCAACAAACAGTTTGGTTCGTGCAGAAGGTAATGCAAAAGTGGCTATGATAACTATGGTTATCGGTACAGCTCTAAATATTGCTCTTGATCCACTTTTCATCTATGTATTTGATATGGGTATCAAAGGTGCAGCTTATGCAACAGTCATATCTCAAGGTGTATCTTTCATTTACATCCTTTCATATTTCTTACGTGGTAAGAGCACAATAAAACTTGCAATGCACCATTTTAAATTGAGAATGGATTATATCATTGAAATTGTAACTGTCGGATTCCCATCATTTGCCAGACAAGTTGCAGGTAGTGTCATGGCAGTCATCATTAATACATCATTGGTTCATTTCGGTGGTGACGTCGCATTATCAGCTTATGGACTAATCAATAAGGTGACAATGTTCTTGTTCATGCCTTTATTCGGTATTGTTCAAGGTATGCAACCAATTGTTGGATTCAACTACGGTGCTGAAAAATATGATCGTGTAAAGAAAGTAATCATCAGTTCCATCACTGCTATGACTGTTATGCTGGTTGCCTCTTGGGCGGTCGTTCAATTATTCCCGACTCCTATTTTAAGTATCTTCTTACCATTCGAAGGCAATCAGGATGTTTTTGCAATCGGAGTACCTGGTATAAAAATGTTCTTGTTCGGTGTACCGGTTATTGCGATTCAAATAGTAAGTTCTTCAGTATATCAAGCGATAGGTAAATCAAAACCCGCACTGGTTTTATCTTTACTAAGACAGGTTATTTTACTTATTCCATTACTGCTGATACTGCCAAATCTATTCGACTTGGGACTGACTGGTATATGGCTTGCTTATCCACTTAGTGATATCATTTCGACTACGATTAGTACGTTCATGTTAAGAAAGGAATTCAAAAGCATGTCACAAAAAACAATTGAGTTAGAAGACAATCTAAAATGTGCATAGATCTATAAAATAGAATCAATATAAAACACCTAGGATTTCACATAATCATCCTAGGTGTTTTCATTTATTAGAAGTTTTGAAACTGCATAATTATATCATGTAGTTTTTTATATTACCTGCGTGTGGACATTTTCACAGCCAGCTGTTGAAATTTCTGATAACTATAATCATAGAATTCTTTAAATGACTCACAGAAATAGTTCAAATGATTTTCATCTCTATTTCGTTTACATCCACCTCTACAAAGGTTTAACCATTGACATTCTTGACACTTTTCACTATGAAGAAAAGATTCTTCTATAAAACTTGTTATGATGGGTTTCTGATGTATATCCGTTAAATCATCTGTATTGATGTTGCCAAGTTTAAATGCATCCAATACATAAAAATCGCATGGATAAATCGAACCGTCTGCTTCAATCACGTGTTGCAGTGAGCATCTACCAATCATGTCACAGCTTTCAGGTGGCATACCAAGAAACATCCCTAAGATATTGTCAAAGAATCGAATACTGATTCTTTCATCATTCAAAATATCTTTATACCATAGATCAAACAAGTTGATTAAGAAATTGGTATAATCTTTTGGTTTTAGAGAAAACTTTTCAAGTCCTCTTTCCTCTTCTAATGGATCAAGACACGGAATAAACTGTAAATTTTTATAACCTTTACTTTTGTACTCTTTATAAATGCTTCTTATTTTTCGTGTTACTACTTTACTGACCACAGTAAGAACATTAAAATCCACCCCATGCTTCGATAACAGTTCAGCAGCTTTTTGTACCCTTTTGTGTGTCCCTTTTCCTGTATAGTCAAGTCTGTTTAAGTCATGAACATCCTTTGTACCATCTATCGATAATCCAATCAGGAAACTATTATCACTAAACAGTTTTGCCCACTTCTCATCTATCAGCAACCCATTGGTTTGCAGTGCGAAATGTACTTGTTTACTATTCTCAAAATATTTATCTACCAACACTAGAAATTCCTTATAGAATTCTATCCCCACTAGAGTAGGTTCTCCACCTTGAAAGGCAAAGGTTACTTGCCCATTTCCAGAAAAGTCACTGGCTTTTCTAATCAGGTTTTCGGCGGTATCTAAAGTCATCAAACCATAATCTGTAACATTTCTATTCTCTGCTATATCATGATAAAAGCAATAACTGCAGTTCATATTACATCGACTTGATGATGGTTTAATTAAAAAATTTATATTTGGCATAACAACTTCCTTTCTCAATTATTATAAAAAATAAAAGTGGTTAATTATATCATAGTAGTTAGTTTATTATTACAATCAAAGAATCCTTTATAACTTAAATCATAACACAAGATTGATTACATCGTGTATTTGTACTTATCAATTGCTTGTTTTGTTTTTAAAAATCTTCTTAGACCTTTTGCAAAGATAATGACTCCGATAACGATAAATCCTCTTCCAATCCATAGATACTCACTTAATTCGAAGAACTTTAAAAATGATAATCCAGCAACTATCAAACTTAAGGCTGTTCTCAAATATGCTAAAAAGGTTCTTTCATTGGCAAGAAGGGTTCTACTTTCAGCCAAAACATCTCTTAGTGTTAAATCTAATTCTTTTACATTTGAACTCATAATATATCTCCAATTCTATATTAACTTTTAACCGTTTTGGTCAAAAGTATTTCTTTAATAGTATTATATAGCCTAATCGTAGTTAATGCAAGCCCATACTTATTGCCATTTCGGTTGTATTGTAATATACTTATAGCTAAGGAGTGATGAAATGAATAATGTAATCGATCAAAACAAACTTATGGAAATCATCCAGAAACTTGGACCTATTACTAAAAAAGAACTTCAAAATATTACAAGTATCAAACTCACGACTCTTAACAGAATGCTTACACCATTATTTGATGCGCGCTGGATCTATTTGACAGATGAAAAAAGTACGACTGGTGGAAGACCCTCTAACTCAATCGACATCGATAGGAGCCTATACGCTGTAATAGGTATCGATATTTCGAGAACATACATAAAAATAGTTTTAACCACTTTAAAAATGGATCTTATAGAAAGCCATACAATTGATTTATCCGAAAGTATTACAAAAGATATGGTAATAGAAAAAATTCTTAAATCTCTTTCACGACTAATAAAAAATTATAGTGAAAGAAAAATATTATCAATAGGAATTGGATCTGTTGGCCCTCTGAACATCTCAGAAGGTTTATTACTGAAGCCTACTTATATACAAATCGAAGACTGGCATATGATTCCTATACAAACCATATTAGAAGAATCTTTTAATTACCCGGTTTATCTAAACACGGGTGCAAATCTTGCCCTCTTAGCCGAGACATACTTCGAGAACAACTCAGAATATCATGCAGCGTATATAAATTGCGGTGTTGGTATAAGAAATAGCACTATGATCAAAGGTAAAATGATTCAGACTTTAGGTAATCGTGAGGATACACTTGCTCATACTTCTATCCGTTCAGAAAACAAATCCTGTTACTGTGGCAGTACTGACTGCATTGATTTAAAGAGTAGTATTCGAGGTATGCTTGCAGCTTTTGAACATAAAACAAACCAATCCATTTCAATTGCAAACTACAGTGAGTTTTTTGAAGGACCAGACAATAGTCGGGATATTGTTAATGATATTATAAAATCTGGCGCAGAAACACTAGGCATAGGTATTGCCAATTACATCAAACTTTTTAACTTGAACTATGTGTTCATCAGTGGTCCTTTAGTTAAACATTCCAACTATTATTACAATCAAGTTATAAAGTATACTCTTGAGAATCTTGGGGATACTTTCAATCTAAAAGTTAACTTGGTTAAAGGCGGAAAGTATGGAACTGATTCTATTGCATTAGGTAGTGCTATCTACGCTTCAAAATTATATATTGAATCCTGCAGCTTCTAACAGTCAAGAGTTTTACCCCTCACTTCTCCACTAAGTATATTTTTTTCTTCTAAGATTAATGGTACAATGGTAAAGTAGACAAGAAAATGACAAAAGGAGATTTGAATGGACAGAACGAGTATGATAATTATTGGTATAATAACGTGTTTGGCAATAGGTGCATTTTTTGCTTTACGTTATTACAAAAAAAGAAACATAACAAAGTTATTTGAACAAATTTACATGAATCTAAAACAAGTCCCAAAAGGAAAGAAGAACAGCTTTATATTACTGATGTTTATGGAAACTATGTCAGCATCTCTAAAAAAGTCAAAGTCAGCTGCTAACACAAATAAACTAAACAATCCTAAGTATCTAGAAATTCAAATGATCCAAATGACAAAATTGCTTAAAGACAGCTCAAATGTAACAGATAAGAAAACTAAACAATCACTACGTTTATTAAATGATTATCTAGCATGGGAAGAAGCACAGAAGGCAAAAGCCAAAGAATTAAAACAAAATATAACAGCCTAATGAATCAAATCCCTTATTGATGTAACTTTCAATAAGGGATTTTTAATAGTTCAACTGAATTCAATTGGTTTAAAATCAGAGATTAATTCAATACAACTTTCTTTTTTGCTCTTTTGTTCTTAAAAAGTAATCCCATTATCATTAGAATGAGAATACTTCCTAATAAATAATACATCAAATAACTTGCTTGTTTCTCAATAACAGCGAGTTTAAAATTATTGGCCTTGGTTTCAAAAACCAGATAACTGCCATCTTCTTCACTGTCTATTTTTTCCCATTTATCCTCTTTCATTTGATAGAGAATGACTTCCTGATTAGAGGATGGTCTTAAATATCTATATTGTAAAGTATCGGATTGACTTTTATCAATGGCGATACGCCACTCATCTAATACGACTTCTCCACTTTTCTTATCATATGACACAGTTTCATTCATTCTTAGTTTTATTTCTGGATCAAATATACCTTCAACTAAAAGCTGTGGTTTGACGCTTGTATCCGATGATAATACTTGTATCAAAGGTGTATAAACAGCTGTAATTTTCTTTGAGAATATTAGATTTGTATAATCATCTTCTGACCAATTACTGTAGTGCCCGTCTCTTGTAGGCACTTCAGGGATTTGATCAATACCAATAGTTTCTCCATACTCAAATGGCATTTCCAATAACAGTTCCTCATCTACAAAAAAGGATAATTTAAACGATTTAAAAGCTTCTGGTATATCCTTCTGAATAAATTCATCATAGGTTAGTGGAATTGCTTTTTCACCATAACTGATGCCATCAATACCAGCCCATTTATTATTTACAAAATAATTGTTTTCAGTAATATTTCTTGTATCGCCAGCTATCGCACCTGCAAATTCAGTAAAGTTAGAAATATTGACAATCGCATAAGAGTCATAGATATTTTGTCCTAAACCCGTAATGCCACCAATATATTTTTTCCCAGAAAGTTCACTGATGCTATAAGATTTTCTGATGGTACTGTCTGATAGCCCTGCAATACCACCGACATAATGACCATCGACACTTTCAATGCTGGCATAATTTTCACTTGAAAACAATAATCCGACATCCATTCTTCCAACAATACCACCAACATAGTTTTTCTTAGAGGTAATCTCTCCTTTATTGATGGAATGACTTAAAATAGCTTTTGTCTGGTATTTAAAATTAAATGTACTTTCACCTTTTTTAACAATTTCATCTTCAGGATCAAAATCAAATTCAATGGCCATAGCACCTGCAATACCACCCACATCTACATCGCCTTTAATATCTCCTTCATTATAACAATTGGTTAAATACCCTCTTTCCATCACCTCTTGATCAGTTTCATCTAATAGGGTGTCAGATATGTCTTCAAACATGGCTTCATTATCAAATGACAATGCGTTGATGCCATCTCTCATAATCTCTGCAATTACTTTATATTGTTCATTGACTTGTTCTAAATTCCCAACAAACTGATCGGATCCTCTACGCGCTTCTTGATTTAATAGTGTTAATTCTTTGGATACTTCATTTAGAGAATCAAATAACTGATCTGTATTGTCACCTACATATTCGCTGAGTGCAGGAAAAGTCAAACCGGGTTTTCTATTTTGTTCATCAATGATTTTGGTCATATAGTCAATACTCTTGGTTAAATGTCTTGAACCCGCTTCAAAGTATCCCATACCATCTGATATAAACGCCATAGCTTTAGAAGTTTTCTTCGCTGCTGATTGCATATTCTCTAATGACTTTTCAATCTCAGCTCTCATATTGTCTAGATCTTCAGACATGGCTTTAAGATCTGTCGTGGCGGAATCAAACCAAACGAAGGCTTCTCTAATTAATACCATATCATCTTCAAACTCACTTGCAAGTAAAGAAAAACCTGTATTTAACTTTGGAATTGCAACATTCAAATGTTCCATAGCACTATTTAATTCTGTAATAATCGGACCATAATCCAATCCGATTAAGTTGTTATGTAATTCGTAGTATTCTTGAATAATAGTCATTGCTGTTTGGGCATTTTCATTGGCTTTTTCAAGATCATCCAATCCCTCAGAAACCAACCTCACACCATCATCATATTTCGTTGAAGGAGCTGTCGCTGCTTGAATATTTTTTAATCCCAGTGATATTTTTATAAGTGCCTGATCAGCATCTTGTGATGCCAATTCCAGATCATAAAATGCATCCTCTAAATCCCCGATACCTTGATCTAAATCATCTGAAGCTTCCTTGAGTTCATCAAATCCAGATTCTAAAGCATCAAATGCAAGTGTCATCTCCTCAGATGCTAATGCCAGTTCATCTACAACATAAGTGAGTTGAAGTGATATCTTCTTCATTCTGGAAAATGCATCATTAATCGTTTCCGAGGCATCATCAGCATACTCAGCTGTACCATCTAAAACTATATGTAAATTATCTGAAGCAATGTTCATCAACTGGTTCACAGTTTCTAGTCTATTAGAAACTTGATTAGAAGATTGGTGTGCTTCATCAACTGTCTTTTCTAACAGTTCGTTCATCACTTGAAATTCCTGGTCCAATCTTTCTAGTGTATCTTCAGAAAACAGTAAACGGATATAAGGCTCAAATTGTCCGACAATGCCCCCAACATCTTTTCTACCATACACAGTACCATAATTCTTACAACTTTCAATATAGCCTGATTGCCTTCCAGCTATGCCGCCAATATTATAACCGACATGTTGATACCCAATCGTACCATAGTTGGTATTATTGGATAATATACCTTGATTGTATCCTGTAATACCGCCTGTATCAGTTTGTGCATCTATGTTTTCTGTTGAGTTTAAATCGCCATTTTCTAGTTCTTCTAAATCATATGAGTCCATATCATTACTAGGGATGGCATCATCAGTTGTATTGACTGAACTGTGATTTGTACTGGCAGCTACATAACCAACATTTTGCCCAACAATGCCACCAGTGTAATGTTCTCCCGTAACTGCTCCTGATGACATACAACTGAGAATGGTTCCAGTGGTTTCGTTTAATCCTACAATACCACCTATACTCGATGTTCCAGAAACATGACCTTCAAAGGTACAGTTCATGATAAGACCTTTGTTGGTACCTACAATACCACCTATTTCAGATTTAGTCCCTGAAGGATCTACAACACCTTTTACATTTAAGTTTTTTACGACACCTGTTTCCTCTATGTATCTAAACAGCCCTTGATCTGAACTTGATAAAGTGATATTCAAGCCATTGATCGTATGGCCATTGCCATCAAATACACCCGAAAAGCTTGGTATGGCAATAAAATTTACATCCGTTAAATCAAGATCAGATTGTAATTCTACTATTAAATTTCTTGAATAGACATCATATGTACAGGCTTTAGAAAAGTCCATTAAATCATCAACATTTGTGATCTCTATAACCGGATTATTACCAAACGTTGGAACCATATTAAATAATAATACAAATATGATGACCATACTTATTGCTCTATTTGATTTCTTCATTGTATACTTCCTTTTGCTCTATAAGCTTTGTATCATACTTCAGGCTACCTGTCTCAACCAAACCTTTGATGTCACCTTTGATAATCCCTTTAATATCTGCGTCAATGTAACCTGAGACATATCCCTGTAATCTACCATTGAGTCTCATACTACCACTCTGAGAAGTTATCATACCTTTTCTTTTCAGTGTAAATGCTGTTTTCTCGATTATGAAATCGCCAAATAGTAATGTCTGTGGTAAAACTCCCAGAACCAATATCAGCGAAATAATCGTACCTCTACCTAAACAAACACCAATAGATGAAACTGCATAATCTGATGATAAAAATCCTATCAGAATACCCGCAGATGCAAGTATTGTTCCCGATGTAATAATGGTGGGGAAAGCTTGATTTAACGATTCAATCATCGCTTCATTGATAGGCATATTTTTTTTAAGTTCCATATATCTACTGGTGATTACAATAGCATAATCAATTGTAGCGCCCATTTGAATGGCCGTTACCACCAGATAACTCATAAAGAAGATATTTGTATGTTGTATTGCTGGGAATGAAAAGTTAATCCATATACTCCCTTGGATTGTAAGTACCAGAAGTACTGGTAGTCCAGCTGATTTAAAAGTGAATAGTAAAATCGTCATAACAAACAATGCAGATAAGACCGTAATAATGATATTGTCTTTAGCAAAAGATGTACTCAAATCATAATCACTTGTTGTTTCACCAACAAAATATGCTTCTTCATAATACTGACCTGCTATGACATGTAATTTTTCTAACCAGTCAAACGCTTCAGGACCTTCTTCAGGCATATCCAGCAACAATAATATTCTTGAATAATTTTCACCTTGAAGTTGTGCTTTTCCATCGATGAGTTGTTTATGTAAGTCATCAATATCCGCTTCAAGTTCTGATTCCAAAGTGATATACCCTGCTTCTTTTTGATCGTATAAAAAGAGGAACATATCCAAAAGTGGTACCGCGTACTGATCAAGACCATTGATCAGTTTGCTATAGGTTTCTTGTTCTATGGCATATCCTCTATATAACATCTTAGAGGATTCGATATCCACATCGGTTAATTCTGCAAACTGTCTCGGATTTAATTTATCTGTAACGTAATATGAATCTTCTGCCTCTGTATTGGATAATCCTATAACCGTATCCACGACAGGAAGTGCTTCAAAGGCCTTAATTAACGCCCCTTCTTTTTCATAATCACCGCTAGGAATGACAACTGCCAACAAATTGGTTTCACCGAACGTATCATTTATTTTAGCCTTGGCGATTTGAGTTTCGTTTTGTTTAAAAGTCGTTAATGTTGTATAACCATAAACATAGTTTGTTTGATTGGAAAAGAAGAATGCCACACATAATATAAAAGCAAAAACAATCGGTACAATAAACTTTGTCTTAACTACAATTTTTCCCCAAGGAGTAATTTTAGGTACAAAATTCTTATGGACCGTTTTATCCATTAAATCACTGAATATCATCAACAGACCCGGCATCAATGTAAACACAATCAATAAACTGAACAACAACGCTTTAATAAGTACCAGTCCCATATCAAAACCGAGTTTAAACTGCATAAACATCAAAGCCATCAAGCCAGATACCGTGGTCATACTACTTGACGATATTTCTGGTATTGCTTTACTGAGCGCTTGAATGGCTGCTTCTCTTGCAGGCAAGTGTTCTCTTTCTTCCGTAAACCTATGGCATAAAATAATGGCATAATCAATAGCCAAAGCCAGTTGTAAGATAACAGCTATTGAATTGGAAACAAATGAAATTTCGCCATATAAAAAATGTGTCCCCATATTCAAAAGGGCTGCCACACCAAACGTTACCAACAATACTGGAATCTCCATATAAGTTTTAGAGGTAAACAACAATACCGCTAAGATAATAAACACAGCTATTACCATGACACTTTTGATTTCAGCTTCTAGAGCGGTTGCCATGTCTTCTGTTATGCCGCTGGATACATAAATATCGTAATCACTTAAAAGTCCCAAGACTTCATCCATGGCAACTACGGTGATTTCATCTTGTTCTTCTCCTTCAAAGCTAACCAAAAACAGCGCTGAAGCAGATTTATAATGCTCTTCATTGTTTTCAAATGTAACACCTGAAACACCTGAAATCTCTTTAATATTTGTTTTTAACACTTCAGCTTTTTCCCAAGTGATATTAGACACCATAATTGATGCCGTACCAAATGTTGTGAATTCATCTTCCATTAAACTGAGCCCTTGTCTTGTCTCAGTTGTTTCCGGTAAATAGGTTCTAATATCATCATTTACATGTATCCAATTTCTAGATATCACACAGAATATAACCATGATGGTATACACCAATATAAAACCATTTCTCTTATCTATGATTTGTGTAGATAGTTTTTCCATAAAGGATTGTTTGTTTTCAGATTTACTCATAATTCTCCTCATTTTTCTCAACGTCTAAATGAGTATACAAAATCTGAAATATAATACTATAGTCATATTCTTAATTTTGTAATAAAAACAGACAATTTCATGGAATTGTCTAGTGAAAATCGTTATAATAAGTTGAAAGGATGATACTATGCATAATACTAAATCAGACATAACAAAAAATATACTTGCAGGTTCTTTAAAGAAACTTCTTAAAGAGAAAGCTTTAAATAAAATAAGCATCAAAGACATCGTTTCTGATAGTGGTCTTAACAGACAAACTTTCTATTATCACTTTAACGATATTTATGACCTTTTGGATTGGATATTCAAGACTGAATTTCTTTCAATCTTTAATAATTATGAGGGTGAAAGACTGTGGCAAGAAGGTCTAAAAGAGTTTTTATATTATATTGAGGAAAATAGAGTTCTCTGTCAAAATGTTATTGGACATTTAGGACATGATACGATGATTCAGGCCTTTAATAACGATATATCAAATTTAGTTATTAAAGCCATTGATAAAATCTCTGAAGGATATGATATTGCTGAAAATTACAGAACGCAACTGATACAGTACTTCACCATTAGTTTCAGTAGTATAATTGAACAATGGACCATGGGAAGAATTACTCAAACCATTGATGAATTAGTTGAATTTTTAGATGTTATCATCAAAGATCAAATGCGTGGAACCGAACTACGCTTAACTAAAAAATAGAGATTAATTAGATTAATCTCTATTTCTATTTAAATATCCAAACTTTTTATTATGATTTTTTCCACTTTCTGTGCGACTAACATCGCTCTTTCATCATCTGTAATCATATGTAACATCTCTGTTGGTTTCATCATACCAATGATGACTTGATTGCTCTCTTCGTATACAACAACTTTACAGGGTAAAAAATACCCTACATCTTGAGATATGTCTAGAATTTCTTTTGCCAATATTGGATTACATACTTCTAAAACATAATAGTTATTAGGATAACTCATATTGTGTTCTTTAAACTTGTCTTTAAAATTCAACTCATACAAAGTACCAAATCCATTTTCTTTTAAGGATGCTTTTACTTTCTTTATCGTTGTTTTTAGATTATATCTAGATACTACTTCAAATCTCATATAAAAATCCTCCCAAAGTATATATATCCAATATATGACGTTTTAATCCACTTTCAATTGATTTAATCCCACATCTAAACAATGCCAACTCAAAGTACCACACTTGGCTCTGGCAGGCATCTTATTCAGACTTTCAAAAAGTGTTGCATCTTCTAACAGTTCTTCCTCATCTTCTGTCAGTTCTTGTCCACGAACCATCTTAAAAAATACTTCTGCTTTTTTCTTTGCTTCGCCTACTTCTAATCCTTTTACCAAATCAATCATAATCGACATCGATGCTTGACTAATAGCACATCCAGAACCAATATAGGCTGCCTCAGTTATGATTCCATCATTTACTTTTAACTGTAATGTTAAATCATCACCACAGTTGGGATTATGACCTCTTTCAACCGCATCAGGAGATTCTAACTCTCTTTTATTATGTTTACTTTTATTATGTTCTAAGATAATTTCAGTATACAAACTATTCATAAAACACCTCCTTAACTTGATGTAGTGCATAAATCAGTTGGTCTATATCTTCTTTTGTATTAAAAATACTAAACGACGCTCTACATGTAGAAGGATGGTTCAAGTATTTCATCAAAGGCTGACAACAATGATGACCCGCTCTAATAGCGACATGATTGTTATCCAAAATACTAGCAACATCATGAGGATGTACTTCTTTAACATTAAATGTTATTAAAGCACCTCTATCCCTATTCCCATAGACCTCAATAAAATCTAATTTCTTCAATTCATCAAAGGCATACATCGTCAATTCATGTTCTAAAGAGATAATATTTTCTAGTCCAATCTCAGAAATATAATCAATTGCAGTTTTCAATCCTAAAACACCAGCTACATTTTGTGTACCGGCTTCTAGTCTTCCTGGCAAATCAGCATATGTCGTTGATTGCTCCTCAACGTATTCAATCATATCACCACCAGATAAGAATGGATCAAATTGTTCTAAAATGTCCTTTCGCCCATAAAGTACACCAATACCTTGAGGTGCAAATATCTTATGGCCTGAAAATACCATTAAGTCTGGTTCTAAGGCTTTTACAGAAACCAAGTCATGTCCAACACTCTGTGCGGCATCCAATAAACGTATTGCCCCTTCAGTTTTTGCTATATTAAATATTTTATTAACATCATGTTTGATACCAATACCATTTGAAATCATAGGAATCGATACCATCAGAGTATTCTGATCTATTTTTTTTAGTTCAGATTCTAAAATACTACCATTGTCATCACAATATAAATATCTGAGTTCAGCACCCGTTTCATGACATAATCGCTGAAACGGAATGATGTTACTGTGATGATTTGTAATAGACAAGACGATGTTATGTTCTTGTTTTAAAAGTTTCTTTATATAACCATAAGCAATTAGATTTAAAGATTCTGTTGCATTTCTAGTAAAAATTATCTCTGAACCTTCTTTTGCCTCAATAAAATTTTTTACCACTTCTCTACTCTCGTCATATAATCTAGTCGATTCTACGGAAAGTAAATGCGCCCCTCTATGCGGACTGCCATTACTGGTTTCATAATAATCCTTTATGATATCAATCACCACTTTTGGTTTTTGAGATGTCGCTGCGCTGTCTAAATAAACCAATTCCTTATGGTGATTGAATAATGGAAAATCTGATTTATGCGATAACATAATTAATGCTCCTATCAACAGATTCTAATGATTTCAGTTTGATGTCCTCATCAGCGATATCTTCTATGACTTCCTTAAAACTAGAAGATATAACAAGAAGTTTGGCTTCTTTTTCTGATAAACCTCTACTCATTAAATAGAATAATCTGTTTTCATCTAGTTGTCCTATACTTGCGCCATGTTCTCCAATAACATCATCTTCTGAACACATAAGTGCTGGTATAGAATCAGCTTTCACCGTTTCACTAAGTAACAATACAACTTCTTCTTCTTTACCTACAGATTGTACAGCACCTCTTTCAAAGTGAAGTGTGCCTCTAAAGACCTTCTTCGCTTCACCACCTAATACACCTTTACCCAAGATATCTGATTGTGTCTTTTTACCAATATGGTTTGCTGTGAAAGAAAGATCCAATCCTCTATCATCAGCTGCCATATAAAGTGATTTATAAACACATTTGCTTTTGTATCCTTTTAAGTTCGTATCATAGTTGATGATCATATTCTTTGAACCGAGTTGTATATCAACCACCTTCAGAAGCCCATTGTCATGTATTTCTGTTTGGGTTTGGTCTATAAACTGACTGTCCAAATGGTTATTCTGAATCTTGATCAAAGTGAGTTCAGCACCTTCATCAACAACAATTCGTGTTAATCCATGATGTACTGAGTTTTCAAAGTTATTGTAATCCATTACAATAGTGCCTTTTGAATATGGTGCAACATAAATATGATTGTTTTCTATAAGGTCACCATGTTCTTTATAATCCAACCAAATCAAATCTTGGTCTTTCTGGTCTATAACGATACTCAACTGAGTTTCTGCTTTTCTACTAATGAAATTTTTGAAGTCATTTCCTAAGTCTTTTTTAAACTCCAGACTAGGAATAATTAATTTTTTTACATCATGAATGACTGATTTTTTGGATCCTTTTTTTATTTCAGGCGTGTATTTGTCAGGTGTAATCTGTACCACTGATTCTGGTAGAGGTATCCTTTTAAAGTCAATGCCTGCTTCTTTAAGTGTCATGTGAACCTCCTATCCTACAACGCCTTCAAGTTCTAGTGTGATTAAATTGTTAAGTTCTACTGCATATTCTAGTGGTAACTCTTTGGTAATCGGTTCTACGAAACCACGTACAATCATGGCTTTCGCTTCTGCTTCTGGAATACCTCTAGACATCAAGTAGAAGATAGCCTCTTCTGAAATTCTACCGATTTTGGCTTCATGACCAATATCGATATTGCTATTTTCAACTTCTATAATTGGTAATGTATCTGAAACAGATAAATTATCCAGTATCAAAGATTCACAATTAACCGTTGATTTTACATGATGTGCTTTTTTAGTTGCTTTTAGCATACCTCTATAGAAAGCATGACCGCCACCTTTGGATATCGATTTGGAATTCACAATCGATGTTGTATGAGGTGCTGCATGTAACACTTTAGTGCCGGTATCCAAATACTGACCTTCAGCAGCAAATGTAATGCCTGTGAATTCAGATTTTGCATACTCGCCTCTTAAAATACTCATTGGGTATAACATGGATACTTTTGATCCAAAAGAACCTGAAACCCATTCTATTTTACCGTGAGCATCAACTGCTGCACGTTTTGTATTTAAGTTGTACATATTTCTAGACCAGTTTTCAATGGTCGAATATCTCAGTTCAGCTCCTTCTTTTACAAAGAGTTCAACAGCACCAGCATGTAAGTTCTGTACCGAATATTTCGGTGCTGAACACCCTTCAATAAAATGAAGTTTAGCGCCTTTTTCTACAACAATCATTGTATGTTCAAATTGACCAGCACCTTTAGCATTCAATCTAAAGTAAGACTGCAATGGGAAATCCACTTCAATACCTTCTGGTACATAAACAAATGAACCACCTGACCATACAGCGCCATGAAGTGCTGCAAACTTATGATCATAAGGTCTGATCAATGTCATAAAGTACTTCTTAACAATTTCAGGGTAGTCATGTACTGCTGATTCCATATCGGTATAAATAACACCTTGGTCCACCAATTCTTGTTTAATTGAGTGATAGACTACTTCAGAGTCATATTGAGCACCAACTCCGGAAAGGGATTTCCTTTCTGCTTCTGGAATACCAAGTCTTTCAAAAGTTTCTTTGATATCATCTGGTACTTCATCCCATGAATGTTGCTGTTCTACATCGGGTTTGACATAATGTACGATGTTTTCAACATCTAAATCTGATAAATCCGCTCCCCATGTTGGGACAGGTTTTGACTTATATATTTCAAGAGATTTTAATCTCTTTTCCAACATCCAATCCGGTTCATTCTTCTCTTTGGAGATTTCTCTAATAATCTCTTCATTCAAACCTTTATCAGAACGATAAACATGGCGTTCTTCATTTATAATATCGTAGACACCACGGTCTATATCTGATACTTGCGTTTTCTTAGCCATAATATCTCCTTATTTATATGATTCAAATCCTTTGGTATCAATTTCATTTGCAATCTCAATCGTACCACTTTTTACGATTTTGCCATCCACTAATACATGTACAAAATCGGGTTTGATGTAGTCTAATATTTTATTGTAATGTGTGATTATAAGCATACTGTTATTCTCAGACACCAACTCTGTTAAATTTTCATACACTGAACGAATCGCATCAATATCCAAACCTGAATCGGTTTCATCTAATATTGCCAATCTAGGTTTTAACATAGCCATTTGTAGAATTTCATTTTTCTTCTTTTCACCACCTGAAAAACCTTGATTTAAATATCGATTTAAATACTCGTGTTTCATATCCAGCTTGTCCATGATTTGATGTGCTTGTTTTCTAAATCTGGTTGTCATAGGTAACATACCTGTTTTTTCTTTGATACTTGTTTTTAAGAAATTCTCTACTGTAATCCCAGGCACTTCTTCAGGGTATTGGAATGATAAGAATAAACCTGCTTTTGCACGTTCGTCTACTTTCATCTCCAATAGATCTTTATCAAAGAACGATACCTCTCCACCATCCACATGATAATTCGGATGTCCCATAAGAACATTAGCTAACGTTGATTTTCCAGCTCCATTTGGTCCCATAACCAAATGAACTTCACCTTCATTTATTTGTAAGTCAATGCCCTTTAATATGTTTTTACCATCTGCCGATGCTTGTAAGTTTTTTATATTTATAATTTCTTTCATGAATCCTCCTTAATTCCTAGTAAAATACTGCGAATTCTTTTTCATCTCTATAGTATACTATTTTAGTGTATATTGTCAATAACAAAAGAACACAATTATTTCATTCCCTTGACGATCTTATGAAATGAAATAAACCGCTAGTCGTTTTAATTTTATACAGCTCTTAAACAAAGCCTGTTATCTGATATGAATTGACACATTTTACTGCACATAGTAACCTTTTAAATATAGGAAGTAATCGTCATGTCAAATCACTATTTGAATAAGAATCATATGTTGTATCTTAGTAACATATCTTTTGTTTGAATATCAATAAGGAGGTATTGGTAATGAAGAAAATATCCAATGGTAAATCAAATGAATTTTGTCCACAAACACTTTTTCTCTATGGAACTTATAAAGAAGATAATACACCAAATTTCGGTCTTTTTTGTTGGTTCAGTTATACATGGCATACTGAACTGGGAGTGATGGCTTGTATTGGTGGTGATAAGCTGACCAAGGACTTGATACGAAAAAATAAAGTGTTTTCAGCAAATCTTGTAAACAAACCACTTTTAAAACTAGCAGACTACTACGGTAATAAAAATGGTTATGAGACTGATAAAATGAATATCATACCAGACTATACAAACGGTGATACATTAAATGTACCGATTATAAAAAACAGTCCTGTTAATATTGAACTAGAAGCCATACAGGAAGTACATTTAGATGGTAGTGACGTTTTCATATGTAAGATACATAATACAATGGTAGATGAAAACTTAATGGATGATACTTTGAATATAGAAGAAAAAATACAACAACTACAACCTGTCTTTACAACATGCCAAACATATTTTTCTCAAGACTGTACCAATGTTGGTCACTGGGGACAGCCTATGAAAGATATAGCTGAAAAAAAGGACGAGTAACGTGGTATTGGAGGATTTATGTCCATTTATATTATAAATGCGAAGAAGGATTATGATATATTTAAGAAGGAAAATATTTTTGAAGCATATCTTAATGATCAATTGGTAGCAACGGGATATCTTTATCCATTCTTAAACGAAGTCTTAAATCCAGGCCATCCATTCAATGTTTACATGGATGTGAATTGTGATGACTTCAAAAAAAATGTAGATATTTTATCTCAATTATTTGATGTGCTATTGAAAACCGCAAAAAATATTATAGAAATCAACGGACATCATAAATCAAGGATCTATCATTCATCAAAGCTCTCAGAATCGGAAAAGTTGGATTGGTTTCAAGAAATGGGATTACAACATGATGAAAGCACATTTCTTATGGCATTTGATTTAAATACTAAAATGCAGACTAAACACACATCGGTCAGTAATTTGAATTATAAAGTAATCGACCGATCAGACACAGAATATATTCACGTTTTTTTAGATGGATATCATGAAGCTTTTAGCGAGGAAAAGACAATTGATTGGTTTTTAGATATTATGTCTAAACCTAATGCAAAAACAATCACAGTATTTATTGATCAAACAATGGTTGCCGGTATACTTGTTTACCAGATTGATGATCAAATAGGATTTATTGAAGCTTTATACGTAGATTCTGACTATAAGGGCAACAAAATTGGCTACAATTTACTTCATCATGTCCATGAGGAATTCATAAATCAAGGACTAAAAATGGTTCAACTAGAAGTATGGGGACCAAACAAACATGCGCGCTCTTTTTATGAGACGTTCGGATATAATTATCTAAGAGAAACTGCTTTTTCATTAGGCATCAATATTACAACCACTTCTTCTTAACTCACAAAATATAATAAAAGACTTACATAAAAAAATCATCCTTATTAAAGGATGATTTCTGCTTTTTTTCTATCGGCTTTAAACATATGTCTAAATAGTAGGGTCCCGACGAAATAACATAAAATGGTGATGATATATGGAGAATTGTATGAGATGTTTGCCATCATAAAACCACCGAGTAAAATACCTAATGCACGTGCTAGATTATTCATTGTTGATCTTAAAGAACTGATTAAAGGTCTATAAGCATCATCTACAAGTTCCATATAGAAGTTTTGAAGAATCGGATTGGCCATATTCATAAGAGATGATCTGAAGAAAAAGGCTACTGAAACCAAAATAACATTTTGTGGTAGACCTATTAAAACTAAAAATGGTATGGAACCCATTTGTACAAGTGTAACCGTATTAAGTCTTCCAAATCTTTTAGCAAGATACGGTACCGTTAAACCACCGATAACAGTTCCAAATTGAGCAATGGCTAAAATTACGCCAACCCCACTGTCATTTAATTCAAGAGCATATTTGAGATATACTCCAAAGAACGGTACAATCATACCTGCACCAAATCCTATGACACCAGTGAACAGTAACATTTTTACCAGTTTTGGCGAATATATCTTCTTAATCTCTCTAAAGTGTACTTTTGTTTCATTATGTGACTTCTCACCTTTAATCATAAATAAAGGAATCAGAGCTACTAAACTCATCGCACTCACAACATACAAAGCATACCTTACTCCAATATAATTTGTTGCAAAATACGTTCCGAAGAAATCTGCTAACATACCCGTTATTAATGAACCCACCATAAACGCTGCATTCTTAGCGGCAAAACTTGCACTAAAAGCGTGCATTCTAGTTGAGTCACTTGTCTTAGCATATAAAAATGGTGCTTCAAAAGTCATTAGAGTTGATTGACCTATACCTGATAAAATACACATAGCTTGCATAAACAGCAAGTTCTTTGTACTCACCATTAAAACAGCCGATATACCAATAATCATTAAACCAAATGCAATGGCATTTCTCCTGCCAAACCGACTGGCAAAAAGAGCCATAGCTATTGCTGACCCTGCTACAGAAAATCGCCTAAGTGATAATAAACTACCAACGATTGTCTCATTATAGCCTATTTCCTTAACATATATGCCTAAAAAACCGTTAAACGCCGAAGACGTCAATCCAAATAAAAAGATAACGGTTATAAATAATTTTACTTGTTTGTTTAATCTTAAATAATTCATAAATTCACCCTACGTCAGTATACTACAAATTACTTCGAGTGTCTAAAGAAAATGTCCGATACTTCTTTTCTTTTACAATTCTAAGGTTCAAAAGACTTTTTAGCATTTAGAATAAAGTTATTAAACATAATGTAAGTGAAAAAAAAGTATCTTTTATAATAGTAAAAGATACTTTCATGTTAAAAATATGAACAACTTAAGGCGATCAATAATTGACCAATGAAATAAAATGGTGGTGCCTGAGCCATTGGAAAATGTTTGTCTGTGAAATGATAAATCCCCAACTGACAATCCCCACTAAAAAATGATATGATCCCGATCGTGAATAAGACTGACTGTGTTGTTGTAAAGTAATCACCATAGAATGTTGAAATAGCTCGAGAGATAACAAAACAAAATGCCAACAGATAAACCAAAACACCAATAGTAACTTTCGTGGATGGTTTTCCATCAATGCCACCTCTACCGTTTACAAATATAATGGCGATGACAATATAAATGATTAACATGATAATTGATATGATTGTATCTTGTGTTTGAAAGCCTGATAGCCTGGTCCAAGTAATGCCATAAATTAAAATGGCCACTAGAAACAAAGCCATCCCCTTTATAAAAGCTTCTTTGTCATCTCTATTGACGAGAATACTATCAGCAAATGTAGATATACCTAAGCCTAACATAATCCATATAGTGTAGGTAGAGTGCGTATTACCAAAGAAGCTGAGTCCAGCAGATAACAAAGCCATAAAAGTTGTCATCGGTTGACAAATTCTGACCATCTTCAAATTATTCTTTTTCCTACCAATCATATCTCCTATCATAAATAGTAAAAAAAATGGAATGGGTATCAAATTCATATTTCCTCCTTAATCTCTACTTATTATGACATATTTTGGGTAGAACATGCAAAAAGAAGCCCAATACTTGAGCTTCTTTTTTAAAAGTTATATTTTTCTGACCCTATTGAATAATCTAATCATTAGGTAGACGTCTATGTTTTGTTTCATTTTCATAAAGTAAACCCATCTCTAACAACTCAATATCACTTAAATAGCTTCCTACGAGTGTTATTCCATATGGCTCACCATTTTCTCTATAGCCGGCTGGTATTGTCACAGCAGGATAACCTGCTGGTGCGTAGACACCTGATAGTTCATTACTAATTGATAAGAGTATTTGAACATCATATTGCTCCATTGCATCATCAATTACATCTCTGCTAATACTCTGGTTATTAAGAATTATGGATTCTATTTCTGATTTAATCTTCTCACTTTTAAGGGCACTTTCAAGATAAAACTGATTAAATGGTATTACTGATTGATTATTACTATTAAACTCAACAATTTCTTCTAAAGTACTAAAAGTTGAATTCACTGCTTCATTCATAAGGAAAGCTTCAACATCATGAACGATACCGTACTCTAGAACACTCATCATATCAATTCCGCTTTGATTGCCTAATTTAACATCAACAACTTCTATACCGAAAGCTTGAAATTCAGTTATAATGGCTTTCATCTCTTTTGAACCAGAATTGACTACACCAATACGTTTTACAGTACTTGGACTAAGTTTATCTCTTATCAAAAACTCGGTCACAATAGCGGTCGCTTCATCCGCCTCATCAAAATCTATCATATTTGAAAATACTGTATAAACATCTTCAACTGATTTTCCAATGATACCTGCTGTATCCTGAGCTTCTGCAATTGGAATAATTAAATCCCTACTGATTAATCCTAGTGTCGGTTTGATAGCAACCACACTGTTTTGACCTGCTGGATATATAAGAGAACCTGAAGTTTCAGTTCCTATAGTAACTGTGGCAAGGTCTAAGCTTGCACCTGATGATGAACCTGAACTAGATCCGCCCACATCAAACATACCGTATGCATTTTTAGTTTGACCTCCCAAAGCTGAAAAGCCATTACTCGAAGGCATAGAAAGGAAATTGGACCATTCACTAAGATTTGCTTTTCCTAAGATTAAAGCATCTTGTTGTTTTAGTTGTGTCACTAGATGAGCATCTCTGTCAGTTGTTAAATCTTTTAAGACATAAGCACCAGTAGAAGTATGCATGCCTTCATCTGCTATATTATCTTTAATGAGTACCATCACACCATGAAGTGATCCTATATCACCATTCTTAATTTTTTCATCTAATCTTTTAGCTTCTTCAATGATATATGGATTTAACTCAATAACCGTGTTATACGATTCATATTCTCGAATGCGATAAAGATAGAATTTTGCCAGTTCTTCACAGGAAAAATCTCCTTCAAATAAAGAGTTTTGAAGTTGCTTGATAGAGTGTTCAACTACCAATGGTTTCATTTCTATATAACGATTAGAAAAGCCATCCAGATCATACATGGAAAAATCCAATTCCCGTTTGTATTCACTTATCATTTCCTTTTTATATTGCAATTTGACTTGATCAGGTGAAATGATTTTTATACCGATAACAGCTACTACTGCCAATAGTACGATGAGTATTGCTACTATAATGAGTATTTTCTTCAACATGCTTTCTCCTTTATCTTCTTATATGAATAAATACTTGCACTCGTTAAAACAATACTTGTGAGTATAGAAGCTTCTAAGCCAAATGCTCCACCTGATAACAAGCTTTTATTAGGAACAGAATCAGTAGTAAATAACGAACCGCCTGGTATAGTCATACCACTAACTTTAATGCCATAAAACGAACCTTGAATCCAATTCCAAATACTATGGAAACCGCAGATTCCCCATAAACTATCTTCCTTTAGTGTATACAATGCTGAAAATATCCCGAATAATATCAGATTAACGACTCCCATAATAGAGATTCCAGGATTCAGTCCATGTAATAATGCGAAGCCAAAACTTGTTATCGCAATTGAAACAGCAACATTGTATTTCGCACTCAATATAGGGAACATCCACCCTCTAAATACAATTTCTTCAGTTCCTCCTTGAATAACAAATCCTAAAAACAGTAATAGGAACACATGCCATTGAATAGATTTAAATGTAAATTCAAATGTTAAAGCCCCCGTCATAACACCAAGTATAACGATAAATGAAAATACCACTAAGCCATTTATGAGTCCTTTTAAGTAGAATTTCAAAGCATTTTGTTTTTGAAATCCCAGTGACCTGATAGAACGTTTTTCAATTAGTTTAACGTATAAGAAACATGTTAAAGTTACAAAACCAAATCCCAATATCAAATCATTTATGGGTAAGGAGATGTCTTTATCTACTCCTAAGGACATAAATGACATCGGGATACTCCCTACAATAAACATCGTTAATCCTATCAATAATACCAGTATAAAATTCGGTTTAAATTTAACTTCTTTTGCTTGTTTGATCATATAATTCATATTACCTCCACAAATAGGATATACCATTCACTTGACTGCATAGCAACACAAAGTATATAATTATTTCATTCAAAGCGCGCAGTTAAGTACGCAGTCAGGAGTTCTTATGAAAATCGGTGAATTCGCCACTCATTTTAATGTAAAGAAATCAACCATTCGTTATTATACAGAGATTAAATTATTATTTCCTGATATAACAGATACTTACCCAGAGTACAATGACTTATGTTTAAAAGACATGACTAACATCATTGAACTTAAATCAATGGGATTTTCTATCGATGAAATACAACAGATTAAAGCAAGAGAACGTTTCTTAATCAACACTTCTGATGATGGTATGAAACTACTTCAGAAAGTTCTTGATAATAAAATTGAAGCACATCAAACTGAAATAGAATCACTAACAAATAAAATCAATAAAATCAAAACTTACACATCACAAATAACACCTCAGGAAGTTAATCCTCCAATGGGAATACCTTTTAAAGCCTTAGAATATTTGCAATGTCATAAATGTCATTCAGATTTCATTATTAATGATGCTGAAATTATAAACCAACGTATATTATCAGGTAAAATCACATGTCCATGCGGTAATTCTTATTCAATTACTGATGGCATGATTTTGCGTAACGATGTTTCAGCAACACATTCAGAGAAATTAATTGACGAATCTAGTCGACTTGAGAATTTAAACAACAGTTTATTTGCTTTAGTAAAAAAATGTGGTCATATAATAAAACCTCATATAAAAACTTGGGATCACTCAAAAGGCATCATCTTTACAAACTCAGATATTGATATCATTCTTATGGAACTTGATGAAATATTTGAAGAAGATGGACTTTATTTCTTTTGTGGTTATGATTATAAAAGTTTACTAGAATTAAAAAACGTATTTGAATCAAAAGAGATTAATGGAAATTTTATATTCATTTATTATAGAGAGGATATACCACTTTCAAATAAGATTCCTTATTTAATTGATAATATTGGTAATCTATATGACCTTGTCATCAATGAAACACTTGGTTATGGGATTGAGAAATTTCATCACTTAGCGACTATTGAAAGTGAATGGCTATGCATCCATCTTGGAAAAGCAATAAAAGCATCATCTGAAACACTTGAAGACTTACGTTATTTCAGTATAGATGAGTACATTAACTTATATAAATCATATCAAATGATTCTAGATGATCAGGAGAGTTTTTCTCCAATTCCAGATATTGATAAGCTCCTAAAAAACATAAACAACCTTGGTGATTTGACTTTAACTAAAATGTTATTTAAACATAAATAAATTCAAAAGCCCATAATCTAAAATCACATCATAAAGATGTGATTTTGATTATGGGCTTTTATTATTTTCTAAACCTTATTTCACCAACTTCTATACCTGGTCTAAGAAAATCAAGACCCACCTCATAGTATCCAGCTTGTAAGACAACCTGAAGTACAGTGGTTTCCTTCCAAGCATTATCTGTACCATTTAACGGAATAGTGACAGCATAGTCATTATTTATCAATAAGTTAAATGAAGCTTGCGCTAATGAACTGGCGTCATATCGCATCTTTATATCAACCTGATACTGTCCAGCTTCTAATACTTCTAACGTTAATCCTGTTTTATCCTTTTTATTTAATACAATCACTTGATCTGAACGAACTATATTATTTGAAAAAGCTTCTTGGTTTGCAGTATAGATCTTATGTCCCACTTCTCTATTTACATTTTCAAAACATATAGAATCAACTAAGAATTCACAAATGTTTAGAGCCGTTCTTTGTAATTCTCCTAAAGTTAAAGATCCTTGATCAAGTGCTTCTAATAAATCATCATTTTCAAATAACTGAGCTTCATCATTACCAACAACCATATATAAATCATTCTGAGCCTTTATCATATATGATTTTTTATATGTGTTCGCAATCCCACCAACAACTGGATGATTAACTTTCGCCCACCAATCTGTCATTACAATGCCTTTAAATCCCCATTCTTTTCTTAAAACGGTGGTATTTAAATCATAGTTTGAAGCGGCATGGATACCATTAATCGGATTATATGAAGTCATGATACTTTTCGCTCCACCTGATTTTACAGCCATTTCAAATCCTTTTAAGTTCAACTCTCTTAGTGCTCTTTCAGAAATCAAAGCATCAACACTATGACGTTCTTCTTCTTGATCATTTGCAGTAAAATGTTTTAATGTCGCAATACTACCACCTGCTCTTAAACCTTTTGTCACTGCAGTTGCAAAAATACCAGTAAGATATGGATCTTCAGAGAAGTATTCAAAATTTCTACCGTTTAGAGGATGACGATGAATATTAAGTCCTGGACCTAATAACGTATCGATGTTGTTTAGTACTAACTCTTTTCCAACTTCTTCGTATAATGCCTCAACAACTTGAGTATCCCAACTACACGCCTGTAAAGTGCCTATAGTTACTTGAGTTGCAGTTTTTCCACTATCCATTCGTATACCTGATGGACCATCAGCTGCAGCAGCAACAGGGATTCCATAACTTTGCAACTCATCACTGATGCCACCAAAAGCAGCAGCAGCACCTGCAGTTACTTTCGGACTGCACATCCCTTCACCTTTAACAAGAGTTGCAAGTTCAACAGCATCTAACTGTGCAATAAACATCTCCATACTCACAAGTCCATCTTTAACATCTTTTAGCATATATTTTTTTGAACCGGTATAGTTCACACTACTCGGTTGACGAGTCGTCATTCTTTCTAAAGTATCAGCCGTTTTTAAAGGTACTTCTTCATAAGTTATCTCATAAACGCCATTAATACACTGTCCAGGTTTAATCCTTTTAAATGCTTGAGTCGGTGCCATCACTTCTTCTAACTGTTCTATAAGTAATAAACGCTCTAATACGTATGAAGATTTTCCGTCTAATACAACTTCCGATGCACTTCGTACACTATTTCCAACAAAGAACTTATACGCTCCTGGCTCAAGTATGTATGCTGAACGGTGTCCTGTGAAACCACCATCATCGTATGTTGCCATCTCTGAAAAATTCATAGACAATGAAACACATTCTGTTTCTCCTGGTTTTAGGAGTTTAGTTTTATAAAATGTACCTAAAGCTTTCGCGGGTTGTCCCAAACATGCTTGAGGGGCACCGTAATACAACTGAACTACTTCTTTTCCGCAGTATGTATCACCAATATTTTTAACATCTAGTTTTATATTAAGTTTTTTCTCACCATCCTCATCTGAAACAGAACATGATGTCACATTGATATCAAACTGAGTGTATGATAAACCAAATCCAAAGCCATATTGAACAGCAGAAGGTTTGAAAGTTTCAAAATATCTATACCCTACATAAATATCTTCCTCATATTTGTTCTGAAGTTTATCTCCAAAATTATGATAGGCCGGATAATCCTCTAATCGATAAGCTATCGTATCGGTTAATTTACCACTAGGCACTACTGCTCCAGTTAGAATATCGGCTAAAGCATTGCCACCTTCCATTCCACCATGCCAAGCATATAACACTGCTTGAATAGGATGATCATGCGATGGGTCATTTACCCAAGACATATCAATAATATTACTTACGTTCAGAACAACAACTACTTTTTCAAATTGTGTTGTAACTTTTTTTAACATATCAAGTTCTTCTTTAGTTAGACGATAACTGCCTTCAACATCCGCATTATCCTGATCTTCACCAGCAGTCCTTCCAATAATAACAACAGCTTTATTCGAACTTGATCTCGCTTTCATGACAAGTTCATCAGAAAGGATCATCTCTTTCTGGTACCAAGGCTCTGCGGCCCAGCCACCACCACCATCATCAAAGGGATTATCTTTTACCCACTTTTCATAATGATTCAAAACATCCTTATTTAGATTAACGTGTTCACTAGCTTTAAGTCCTTGAATAGCATTTACTGTATATTCAACATTTACAGCACCACCTGATCCGGTTCCACTTCTGTAGTAATCTAATTGACATCGTCCAAAAACTGCAATTGATTCTCCTTTTTCAAAAGGTAAAACATGATCATTTTTAAGCAGTACCATACCATCTGCTGCTGATTGTCTTGTTAACTGTATAATTTTGTCCATTTTCTCTCCTCTTATAATTATTCTTGCCATAATTGGATACGTGCTTTAACTAATTTTGTAAACTCACTACCCATTAAGTAGACATTCTCATTTTTCAATTGTCTCATAATATCAGCCCATACATCATCAAAATCATCAGGATCTGAAAGTATTGCTTTTACCAGACCTTCTTGCATGATTTCATCACAAACTTGTAACTGATAACGAATTGTCGAATCTGATGGAATCGGAATATCCCATGCTTCCCCCCATAGAGATACTGGTAACTCATCAGCACTCGGATAGAGATCAGCCCAAGTTTTAACATTATAGGCATCAAGTACTTCTTTTTCTATTTCAGTATAGTTACTCATAATAGCTTCTTGGGAATCTGGATTATAGTAATTATTTGTATCATCTTTTTTGCCTTTACCCCATACTGGAAACGGATATGAATAAACTGATTTCCCTGTCTTTTTGAAGTAGTCTGAATCAGTTAACCTTTTTTCCATTTCATCTGGATTTATTGTACGAACACCTTCATCGTAATAATAATGTTCCCCTTCAATCCCCCATAAACGGAGTATATGACCTTCATCACTGGCCATAAAATCAAGAAATTTAATCGCAGCTATTGGATCTTCACAATCTTTTGAAATGCCTATTCCATAGCCACCTATATAACCTACATCTCTAAAATCAGCCGCTTTGGTTGTTTCATCCAATTGAACAGGATATCTTCCATACATTCTATCAGTAAGATTTTTTTCTCTTAAAAGAGTTTCACCATATTCATATTGCCACCTTGCATCAATTAGTCCTAATACCCTGCCCGATGCGATTTTAGCAATATAGGACTCATGTTTCTGGACAAAACTATCCGGATCAATCAGGCCATCATTATACATATGATTTAGCCATCTATAATACTCTTTTTCCTCAGGTCTCAAGAAACGATAAGAAGCCTCATAAGTTTCTGGATCAACATACCAATTTCCATCGTCAGGTGCACCAGTTGCAAATCCTGCAGCGTTTCCAATTGATATTTTCCATCTCCAATCATCAATAACAAAAGAAATCCCTATCGTTGGTTCACCATTGATTTCAGGGTACATTTCCATATAATCTCTAATTGCTTTTTCATAATCCTCAAGCGTTTCAAGTTTGGGATAATCTAATGCTTTAACAACTGCATGTTGAAGCTGAAATCCCATTTCAGGCTCCCATACGATCTCATCAACTGGTCTTTGAGGTAAAACATATATCGACGAATCCTCTACACTGAATTGTAATCTATTATAGTATTCACCATACAATTTCATAATATTGGGACCATATTCTTCAATAAACGGACGAAGGTCTATATATGCATTTTCGTCCACAAACTTATGTGTATCTTTGATCATAACCAAATCTGGATAAACACCAGATGCAATCATCAAATCAATTTTTTCAGATATACCCTCTGTAGGATACTGTATATCAAGTACAACACCAGTTGCCTCAGTAATTGCTTTTGCAACAGGGCTAGAAAAGCTATCAAACTCCATTTTATAATCTTCTGAGTACATAGTAAGAGCAATATTATCGGTGTTACTCTTTGAGTCTGAATCAACATCATCAATAGAATTGTTATTACAACCAATCAAAAGTAAACTCAATAAAATAAGTAAAGACTTGTATAACAATTGTTTTATCATATTACTCACCTTTGCCTTTCGTACTCTGTCTATGTTCCAACTGAAATTGTTTTGGACTCATATGAACATATTTTTTAAATTTTCCATGAAAATAATCCACACTGTTAAAACCAACTAATTGTGCTATTTCATATACTTTGTTATTGTCTTCTAACAATAATTTTTTTGCTTCATCTATACGTACAGAATCCAAATATTTAGAGTAACTCATACCTGTATGTTGTTTGAATATGGTGCCTAAATATGAACTGTTGTAGCCAAATATAGACCCCAATCTTTCAAGCTTTAAGTCTTTCTCATAATGTTTGCTAATATAATCAAGTAGACGTGTCATTGTACTTTCTCTAGAACCATCATGGACCGTATCTAACATGATGGTTATATACTTTTTCATACATTGAATCAATTGATTCAGCTTAGTTTGTTGGTACATTTCATCCGTGATAGTATGGTTATCTGGTAATTTTGAATCCAATTGGGTGTACTGTTGAATCCGTTCGATAATAATCAGTAGACAGTTAACACATAATCCTTTTACTTTACTAAAATTCATATTTCTATTCCAGATATTATCTTCTAGAATTTCAAAAAATTGATTCACGCCATCAATGTTGTTAACTTCTATATAACTGAACAATAAATCACTATCTATAATAAAATGTTTCTCATCACTTTCAAATTTCTCATAGTAATAACTTATCGTCTGTGAATTATCCAAAAACCATCTTTGTCCCAACGTTTTTGCATCTTGAAAACTATTGTAAAGGGTATGATATCCATTTACTTGCCGTCCAACGCTAATAAAATAATCTGTAAACTGTTTTTCCATTTGCATGGATAAATCATATAGCGCTACTTTAATTCGAGATAAGGATAACTCCTTAAAAATAAGTACCCAGGATCCAGCAACAAAAAGAGAAACGACCTGATCATTTGACTTTTGATAATTGTCAAAGAAGGCATTTGCAATCTCTATATCATCACTAAATTGAATTTCAACAACAGTGAAAAGCCCTTTTTTATTTTGATAAGTGACATCATTTAACTTTTGACCGAATAATAATCGCCGATACAGTTGTTTCTCTTCTAATACAAGCTGATTCGTCAATAGATCATTAATCATTTTTTCTTTATCCAGTTTTAATTTAGTGGTACTTAAGTATTGCTGTAGTTCTATTTCATCAATTGGTTTGGTTAAAAAAGCTTCAACATTTAGCACAATTGCCTCTTGTGCATATTCAAATTCTGCAAAGCCAGTTAAAAAAATAACTTTGCAGTTCAATCCTTTTTTACGTATCATCTTTAGAAGTGTTACACCGTCGTATCCCGGCATACGAATGTCTAGAAGTAAAAGGTCCGGTTGATGTTCTATTATCTTTTCATAAGCAGATATACCATTTTCAGCTTCGTCTACAATAAGGAATCCAAATGCTTGCCAATCAATAATTTTTTTCAAACCTTGACGAATAACACATTCATCATCGATTAACATTACTTTGTACATCTAATCCTCCCCAATCGTTTTATTTCTCTTTGGTAAAAAGAATTTTACCGAAGTGCCTATATTTTCTTCGCTTTCAATCTCTATATGATATGGTGGTTTATAGTATAACCTGGTCCGTTGGTAGACATTTGATAAACCAACACTCTCACCTGTAGTTAACATATCTTGTTCCATTTTACTTTTAAGAACCTTAAGCATATTTTCTTCTATCCCAATACCATCATCTTCAATGAGAATTTCAAGAAACTTTTCACTTTCACTGATGATTATATGAATGTTTCCTGGTCCAATTTTCTTCTCTAAACCATGAATAAATGCATTTTCAACAACCGGTTGTAACAACAAAGGTAATATTTTAAAATGTTCGGTATCACATGACCTTGTAATAGAGAATGACACCCGCTCTCTGAATCTAAATTTCTGTATTTCCAAGTAATCACTCAACAATTCCAGTTCTGCATCCAAAGATACTTCATCATTTGAAATTGATAATTTACGACGCATTAGAGATGCCAATTTCTTAACGATCTGAGCGATTTCCAATTGGTCGTTAATAACAGCCTCCATACGAATAGTTTCTAAGGTATTGTATAGAAAATGGGGATCAACCTGACTGGCTAACATTTTAAACTCAACTTCTCTTTGTCTTAATGTTAGTTTTTCTTTTTGAACGCCAGCCTCATAAATTTCATTTATCAAGTTTTTAATACTAGTCGTCATAACTTCTAGATCTACAAATAAAGATCCAATCTCATCGGTACCTTGAATTTTATAGTCCACTTCAAAATCACCAGTTGCCACTTTATGAAGGTTTTTTCTGAATTCCTCAATACGATCACTTAATATACGCGTCAAAAAATACACCATAACAAGAGCAATTACAACACTTACAGAAATCAATGCCATACTATTTTTGATACTTTCGTTGGCAAATCCTACAAAATTTTCTACTGGAATGATTGTTAATAGTCGTATGTGGTTATTCGAGTTATGTGTGATGAAATCGTCTGTAATGACTTTATATTTTCTATTGTTATCAGTGTAATCCAATATGGTATCTGATTGTTTTTCAACACCTTGGATATTCCAGTTTTCATCTAAGTAGAGTCCTTCAAAATCCGGTTTTGTACTTAAAAAAATCTGTGTATTGTCTAAAACACCAATTACCTCATAAGGTTCTGATCCCATAAGTTTTCTTAATGTACGGTCATCAATATTTATCACCAAAACACCTAGTTCTTTACCATGTTCATCCTTTACCAAACGTATCAATGATAAGTGGTACTCCCGTGTGATATCGTCATAATGATATTTATAATCAATTTTCCCATTATTTTCTATCGCAACTTGATACCAATCAGTGGCTTCATGATACTTATTAATTGGTATTATCTGAGAATCGTTAAATAACGAATCGTTCTTCACATAAAATCTAATACTGTCTAACTCTGGGTATAAACGTAAGTAGTCATCCATTTTCGTATACTGATTTTGATCGTTAATGACTTCAACAGGATCTTTATAATCCGTTTTGATCAGTTTTCTTATTTGATCGTCTAGATATATACCATCCGATACGTCAATTGAAATACGAAAGATGTCTTGCATTCTTTCTTCTATCCTAGAAGCATTGTTTAACGCTTCTTGAGTTGCTTGATCAATCAATAAACTCCTAGTATATCCAATCAGATAGAAACTCAATAACAACAAAGGGATGAAACCACCAATTACGTAGATAAACATCATTTTGTTGGCAATTTTAAAATTATTCATAGGCATATGAATTTTTTCAAATATTTTTTTCATATTCATCCCTTCTAGTCTACAACTTCCATTACATGCATCTCATCACAATTAAATTATGATTATATGTATACCCCATTATGCACAAAATACATGACAAATTCTAGATTAACAGTTTTATTTGTAATAATTCCTAAAAAGCAGTAGGTATAAAAACGGATTGTATGAAAAAAGCACTCACTGAGTGCTTTTTAATCAATGAAATAACATCTCAGGCTAACCATTTAATGATTATAAGTTTTTTTCATTTAACTATATGTCCACATACTAATAAAATAGTATATCAACAATATGGCTACTATAACTACCAACCAGGCAGAAAAGAGCTTTATGAACTGATTGATTGAAGATTGAGTCACATCATCTTTCGGAAGTGACTTGAAATGCTTTCTAAACCAATTGACTTTATTTTTCTTAAGATTATTATGTCTAGAATACACATTTCACCTCTCATGTTTGATTTAAGATGAATGAATACATCTTATATATTGATTTTCTCCTACAGACTTTGCCTCAGGGAATTCTTTTGAACATGCTTCACTCGATACAGGACATCTAGGTTTAAAAGGACAACCCACACTCTCCGGTGTCCATCCTACAACTTCGGATTCTTCGGATTTAAGTACTGGAAGTTCTAACTGTTCAGTTCTTTCAGGATCCGGTGCAGCTGCAATTAACAGTTTTGTATATGGATGTTTAGGGTTACACACGACCTCATCTACAGAACCCCATTCTACCATGTGTCCTGCATATAAAACGATGATTCGATCTGAAAAATAACGTGCAGTTGCAATATCATGAGTAATATAAACAAATGATTTATTCATCTCTTTTTTTAGCTTATTCATAAGATTTAGAACACCTAATCTTATTGAAACGTCTAACATAGAAGTTGGTTCATCTGCAAAAATAACATCTGCACCAACAGCTAAAATTCGAGCTAAGAAAGCACGTTGCTTTTGACCACCAGACAATTGATGAGGATGTTTCTGACCTTGTTCTTCTGGTGGTACAAGACCAACCATTTCAAGATATTCATCCATCTTACTCTTTAATTCGTCTTTGTTATAGTCATGATATAGTTGTAAAGGACGTTTTAAATGATAATAAATATTGTGAAGTGGATTCAATGATGAAAAAGGATCTTGAAAAATCATTTGAGACTTTTGTCTATAATTCTTCAATTCTTTGCCTTTTAATTGATGTACATCCTCTTCATTAAATACCATTTGTCCTTCAGTTGGTTGATGAAATCTCATAGCAATTCTACAAAGTGTAGATTTACCACAACCAGACTCACCTACAATAGCTAAAGATTCTCCAGGATATAAATCAAACGATATATCATTTAATGCTCGTATTGTTCTTTTAGATCCAAATAAACCATTACCACCTACATGAAAATCCATCACAACGTTTCTGACACTGAATACAGGTTTTAATTTATCCACACGGCACCTCCTGACTTTCACTAAGTGGGTTATGACAATGGAAGAAATTTTCACCTACATGTACACGAGGCGGCTCCTTTTTAAAACAGATATCAGAAGCATTGAAACATCTTTCTTGGAACCTGCATCCGACAGGAATAGAATTCAGATCCAAAGGATTCCCTTTGATACCTTCCATATATTCGATTTTTCCTTGCAAAGAAGGAAAAGAATTTTTAAGTCCAAATGAATATGGGTGTCTTGGTGCATGTAGTAGATTCTGAGCAGTTGCTTTTTCTACAATTTCACCAGCATACATCACAGCTATATTGTCACAAAACTCCATCATTAAACTAATATCATGTGTAATGAACAAAATTGAAAACTTCAATTTATCTTTTAAATCATATATACGTTTTAAAATATCTCTTTGGACAACAGTATCAAGTGCTGTTGTTGGTTCATCTAATATTAACAATTTAGGTTTAAGTGCAAGTGCCATAGCGATAACTGCACGTTGTCTCATTCCACCAGAGAACTGATGTGGATAATCTCTAACACGATCACCTGGTATGCCAACAAGTTCTAAAAGTTCCTTCGTCATTTTTCTTGCTTCTGAACGTTTATATGTTATGCCATGTGCTTTATACAAATCAAAAAATTGCTTCTCTAGTCTTACAACAGGATTTAGACAATTCATTGCTGATTGGAAAACCATGCTGGCTTCTTGCCATCTAAAAAGATTCAGCTCTTCTTGTTTCATGTCTAAAATATTGTGACCGTTAATTTTTATAGAACCATTATTGATTAGTGCTGGTGGTCTGTGTAGTCGAAGCAAAGAATAAGCAATTGTACTTTTACCACAACCCGATTCTCCTGCTAAACCAAGACTTTCACCTTCTTTAATATTAAAACTTACATGATCAACTGCTCTTACATGTCGTCCATGAGCGATGATATAGTCTACACATAAATCTTTTACTTCTAGTACTATATTCACTTCTGACCTCCTTCAACATGTGATGAACCTAATGAATTTTTAGCTTCTAATTTCATTAACTTCTTTTTTTCTTTATAATAAGATGACATAAATCTTTGTGCTCTTAATTTTGGATTGGATAATTCATCAATTGAGAAATTAATTAGTGTTAATCCTGCACCTAAGATAATAATAGAAGCAGATGGGCCAAATACTTCCCACCAAATACCACTGCTAAGTGCTCCAGTTGTTTGTGCATGATTTAACATTGTTCCCCATGTTACAGATAATGGATCACCAAAACCGATAAATTCTAAGAAAGTTTGTGCCATTATCGCATATATAACAGTCCCTACAAATGCTGAACTGATCATAGAAAGCATATTAGGCATAATTTCAACAAACAATCTTCTTAACTTTGTTTCTCCTAATGTTTCTGCCGAATGAATAAATTCACGACTTCTGATACTCATTGTTTGAGCTCTTATAACTCTTGCTCCAAAAGGCCAGGAAGTGAAACCAATGATTGTTGCAATTAAAATAGGGGATGACCCACCTAACATGGCTGCAATAATGAGTAACAAAACCATCTGGGGTATGACCATGACCACATTAATAATGGTAGTGATTACATTGTCAACTAAACCGCCAAAATAACCAGCTGTTACACCAACTACAAGACTTATTGAAACAGCGATAACACCAGCAAACACGCCTACAGTAATTGATGTTCTTCCACCATATAGTGTTTGGGCAAAAACATCTCGTCCCAATCTAGTTGTTCCTAAAATATGTTCTTCTGAAGGTGGACTATGGTATTCATCTTTGTAACGATGTAAAGGGTCATGTGATGTGAACATGCCAGCTCCAAAAGTGACGATAAGCATAATAATAATAAGTGATAAGCCGATAGTAGTTTTAGGACTTTCTTTCAAAAACCTTACTACTGGTATATTTAATAATCTTTTTATCATTATTATCCCCTCTTCCCTTCAGTTCTTATTCTTGGATCTAAAAATAATACTGCTAAATCAGCAACAAAGTTTGCACTTAACATAATAATTGTAGACATTAGTAATATCCCTTGCATCAATGGATAATCACGTCCATTAATAGCACCTAACATTACTTTTCCAAGACCAGGATAATTAAATACTAACTCTATAATTAATGAACCACCTAGAATGAATCCTATTTGCATGGCAAATGTTGTTACAACAGGTAAAAGTGCATTTCTTGCACTGTAGGCTAACATTATTTTTCTATCAGGAATACCTTTTGCAGTACCCATGACTATATAATCTTCTCCAAGTTGATTAATCATATTGGCTCTCATGCCCATAATACCGCCTAAGCTCATTAAGACAATTGACATCACAGGTAAAAATGCATGATAAGCAACATCTTTTACATATTCAAAGGCATTTGCATGCACCATCAGTGGAGTTACAGCATAACCTCTTGGAAATATACCTGTATGGGCTAAACTATAACTTAAAAAGATAGCAATAATTACGGCTGGGATATTGGCCATTACTTGGCCACCAACGGTTACGATGGTATCAAATTTTGTACCACGTTTCCACGCAACTAAAATACCTAGGAATGTGTTAATGGCAAAGGAAATTGTGAGACCTGATCCCATTAAAAATAATGTCCATTTAAGACCTCTTGACATGGCTTGTAAAACGGTTTGTGGATAATTAGCAAAAGAATATCCCCAATTACCAGTAAAGATATTCTTAACATATTTAAAATAACTCACAATCAAAGGTTCATTTGTGTTAAATCCAAATAATTCTTCTACTGCTCTAATAGTTGCTTCATCTATCCTGCCACCAGACTCATAAAGTTCTGCTAGGTACATTTGAACAGGATCCCCCGGCATAAGCCGAGGGAGAAAGAAATTCAACGTTATAGCTGCTATAAAAGCGATTAAGTAAAAACCTAAACGTTTTGATATATATTTCATCTTTCTCCTCCCAAGCCTCTACTACTTAACTGCTTTAAGATTTAATAAATGATATACTTTCATATCATGTACAGATAAAGCAGGTTGACAGTATGGATTTTCAGCAGTAGACCAGTTTGTGAATCTACTATCGTTGTAAACAAACCAGTTTCCGTTATAAAGAATTGGAATGTTAATCATATTTTCAGTGAAGAATTGCTCAATAGTTGAAGTGATTTCTATTAATTCTGCATCAGATGCATTAGGCATTTTTGCAATCAGTTCATTGATTTCTTCGTTTACATAGTTTGTTTGAGTTACAGACCACCAAGTTGGTGTTTTAACTCTTGAAGCATCACCAATTGTATCAAAGTAGAACTTCCAGATGTTTGATGATTGACCGTTAGCTGTATAAAGTGCATCATGAGCACCTGATTCCCAGCTCTCAATGATGATACCTAAATCTACAGCATTTGCTGTACCATTGATTCCGATTTCTCTTAAACCTTCTGCTACAATTGCAGCGCCATCATTCCAATCAGACCATCCTGCAGGAGATAAAATATCAAACTCGATTGTTTTTCCTGAAGGTGTTTCAACCCAACCGTCGCCATCAGTATCTACAAAACCAGCATCTGTTAACATTTTCTTAGCAGCATCTAAATCATATTTAGTATACTTTGCATGTTCAGCTTGTGCTGCATCATCTGTGTATCCTAATAAAGCTGATGGTAAACCTGTTACTGGTGGAACTGTTCTGTCTAAGTATCCAAATACAGCTGAATCAATAATACCTTCACGGTCTACAGCCATTGAGAATGCTTTTTTAAACTCAGGTGAATTAAATGCTTCTAAATTACCTTTGTTTTCAGTCATGTAGTTAAATGCCACACGAACACCATCATTCATTCCATACCAGAATTTACGATTAGAATCGCCTTGAACATAAGTTTCTTCTGCATTAGGAATAAAAATGTGCGCCCAGTCTACTTGACCAGATTGAAGAAGTGATAAAGCACCATCATTACCATTAAATTGAGGTACTCTTAACTCATCAACTTCTAGTTGATCAGCTTTCCAGTAGTAAGGATTTCTACCTAAAACAACCATTTCAGGCGTGAAATTGTTTACAACTGAGAAAGCACCTGTTACAACTGGATTTTCATAAACGTATGTTGCAGGATCTTCAACTGATGACCAGATATGCTCAGGAACCATCATTTTTTGTAAGAAGATATCTTGTCTATGGAATCTATTTGCATCTCTCATAACAATTTTAACTGTAAAGTTATCTACAACTTCAACAGATTCAATTTTACCATTTTCACCCCAATCACCTGTACGGTCAATTGTTGGATGATCTTTAGAGTATGTGTATGAGAATGCAACGTCTTCTGCGTTAAATTCTTCGCCATCACTCCATTTTACGCCTTGTCTAACTTTAACAATTAGTGTTTTATTGTCAGGCTCACTAATAACATCTTCAGCTAACCACATATGTTCATTGTTTTCATTCATTGTATCGAATAATACTAAATGCTCATGCATGAAACCATTTACAAAATCATAAGATCCATTAGCAAACGGGTTAAAGTTTCTTACCCATCCATCATTGGAATTTAATAGAACCGTAAGAATTCTTGGTTCTGTAGGCTCATCTGTATTATCTGATGATTCTGTACTGTCGTTAACATTTGAACTGTTGTTAACGTTTTCATTAACTGCATTATTATTGTCGTTCGTACCACATCCAGCAAAAGTGCTGATGATTAAAACGAGAATAAGTAGTAAAGCAATTGATTTTTTCATTGTTTCCTCCCTATTGATAGTATAACTCCCTTATTTTACGCGAAACTTTCCGTCCTCTTACAGAGTAACTTCGGTTAACGTTTTCCTATCCGATGAATCTACGCCATTCATCAGACTTATATTAATCATATAGTTAACAAGAAATTTCTGTAACCTGAAAAAATCCATGTAAAAAACAGTAAAAATTCTAGAATTATCATATATAACAGCTAAAAATGACCATTTTCTCAATATTTTCGTATTTTTTAGTGGTTTATCTATAATTTTCACCTGATTTTTATAGTATAAATAAGTTGTTTCATTCTGAAGTAATCTATAGAAGTACAATGAATCATCTATTCAAATCATAAAATCCTTCTAATAATCATACGATGATTAAGGAGATTAAACTTAAGCATAATATCATCTTATACTTATTTGATATCTCTATAAAAAAAACTACCATCCTTATAAAAGACAGTAGTTTTGTATCATGATATCCTTTAGTATGTAATTTCTTTACCAAGTCAAATAAATATACGAATTTGTTATTTAAACAGTTAATGAATACTTGACTTACAAATGATTATTCCTCATTCTCTCTTAATGGTCTACAAGCATAGTAAATCAGATCCTCACTTGTTGTTACTTCAAACCATAACATCTCAACACCATCTACAACACTTGTCTCATCCATATAAGTAAGCGCCTTGATTTCTCTCATTTCTATGTGGTGAAAAGGTGTCTCAGCTTTCAGTTTTAAATAAATATCGAATGATTCATTTTGAATGAGATCATAATTGCCACTAAAATCTTTCCCTTTTTCATCAACAACGAACACAGTGTAACCATCACCCGTGAACTCGACTGTATATGTCACATTCAATGACCTCAAATTCTTATTAACCCAATCCTTCAGTAACGTATAATCTACAGTGAATACAAAGTTACCATCTTCCCAGTGGATATTCTCTATAGTTTTGGTGATGGGTAAAAAATTAAACAGTTCCTGATGATTGGTATCAAAAGAACCAACTACCACTAAAGTTTCACCATCAAACCAATCCTTGAAATGGGCCAGCTTAACACCATCAGACATATCTAACGGACCTCTATGTTCTAAGTACCAATCATCATTTTCATCTTCTATTGTATAAAAGCTGTAATCAAACCTATCGTCAAAGGTCATAATCAGGTCATAATTAGAAATATTTTCAGTTTTATCAGACATTTCAACCATTATGTTTTCATTCATATGATATATATTACTGGAATCAATATAACCCTCAAGATCCCCTACACTTGCATCGAGAAATACAACAGTGCTATTGTCTCTGTAATCGTAAATCCTTGGTCCTTGCAGATCTACTAAGACGTCTGTATTGTGAAAAATACCCAGTAAATCAGATGATTTTATTGGTTCACTGTATAGCCAGTTGTACTCATATATCGACAGTTTATCGTTTACACAGTACCAACCTGCAATCCAACCAACCGCTCCTTCTCCATACTCGATTAGATACCAAGTTCTCAAGTCAATTTCTTTTTCCATCAATACTTTATAAGATTCCTTTTTTAAGGCAGTACCAATGACTTCAGACTCTACTGATGCATCTCCTCTAACATTAAGTCGATCTACTTCTACTCTAATCACAAGCTGATCTGAATCTTCATCAGATTGTACCTGACTTGAACTTTGCTCACTATTAGCATCCGCAGTATTACTTTCTGTTATCTCAACATCTGATACTTTACTTTCTTCTGTATGTTCTTCAGTTGCATCAATATTTGATGTACTGCTTTCTTCAACTGTTTGATTGATTCCTTCACTTTCATTAGTAGTCGCATTACTACTACATCCACATAGTAAAACGACTAACACCAAAATAATTAAACGCTTATTCATTACTATCTCCACTGCTGTCTATTATTTACATCCTCTTTATCCCTTACTAATCACTTCATTTTTATCATTCTAGTCCTATGAAGAAATAACTCGTTGACTCCATAACATGATCACCAATGTAATCTGCTGAATTGGCTCTATCATATATTTTATAATTGTTCGCCCATGAAAACACCAGATACAAAACGCCTGGTGTATCAAAATATGCATCATTTAACTTAAAGAATTCATCATAGGCCTCTATCTCGAAAAGCTTCATCGTATGTTTATCGAATTGATCGGCTTCTTTTTTGGGATAATAGTGTGAAAAGTCTACTGATGCAATGATGAACACATCCTCTGGAATCACTGTTAGCAATTCATCTAGCTGATGCTTCTGAATGGACTTGTTGACCGCGATCGGAACAACTCTCACATTCTCGAAATAACGACTGATGAAAGGAATATGGATATTGAGTCCATGTTCCTTCACGATTTCGTCATCATCCTCATAGATAAAATCCAATGTCAGCAGTTGTTCTATAAGTTTTTTATCTGTGTGAAGTTCTCCAAACTCTCCATACCAGCTTTTCTTTGAAACAAGCATTTCTCTGTCACTTGTCGAAAAGTGGTCTGGACTGAGTAATATTATAGTTTTAGCTTCATTTGAAGCCGTTCGATACATTTTTGTGATTTTATCAAGTGGCACATTATGATGTGGTACAATCATGCCTTTTAAATCCACATCCTCATAGATTTCACTTTCCTCCATGTACAACTCCAGGCTCGGATCATACTCAAGTTCAAAACCAGCAGGTTCAAAATTAAGCAATAGAAATATCAGAGGTAAGAGAATTCGATACTTAATCACTTAATACCTCCAGAAATCTCGTTATAGTTGACTCAAGTTCCCCGTCAAAATACATTTGAACAGTTGCAGGTTCTGATTTGTATCTTCCAACTTGTACAGCTCTAATGTAGTACTTGAAAGTAACATTGCTTATATTGCTATAATAAGACGCTGATATATTACGATCATCATGATAAACATAAAAATCTGATTCTTCACTTTGTCCTGCAAACTCGAATCCAGCAGGAACAACATCTCTAATTTGTACAAACTTCTTAGTTGGGTTCCTCACTTCAATAATAACTTCAACTATATCACCTATCTCAGGATTACTATTTTCATACACTTTATTAATCTTTAGAGCACTTGACTGGAACTCTTCTGCATTAAGACCTGTAATTTTGAAGATCTCAGTAAAAGCGAGATTGTCATCAACAGAATCAAGTTTGAACGTGTCGTCTTCACTGATTTCTATATGTACACTCCATGCATCAGAAAGTTCCACTGTTTCTATCACACCATTTAAAGAATATGTCATCTTTGCATCTTTGAAAGTCATTGGTTTCGTACTCAGATAGTACAATTTATGCAGTCCTAAACTCTCTTCACGAAAATCATCGACTTCAAGTAGTTCGTTATAAAGATTTTCTTTAATACCTAATCTGTTTGCAAATGTACCAACTAGTAATTTTTCTTGTGTACTGAGATTATTTTCATCATATTCATTCAAGAATTGAACACCATAATTGTACGCTCTTGTCACATCACCAATATCTAATAGAGCAAGCACCACATAGATTCTTTCTCTGTCTGTAAGTTCATCAAACGGTTCAGCTTCTAGAAACTCATTGATAACCAGAAGCACTTTTTCATCTTGTGCCGCTAATCCCCATAAAGCCATGCCTTTAGACGTTGCTGTAGTACTGGAATTACTTAATATCTCTTTCAGATAACCAATGACATAACTTCTATTAAAAGCTTCCATACCATAACCTGTTCCTGCGATAATAGAAGTGGTTGCTATGGAAGAGTTAGCTGTTTTAAGTGGTCTGATTCCTTCATTATGGTACTGATAACCACTTAGACTTAACTCCTCTAAATTCAATTCGTAGAAATTATCATTAATCAACTGCCTTGCATAATGCCTTGCTATTATTTCCTCTACACGTTCTTGGCTATAATTGATGATATCGTATAGATCATACAGATATTCTCTTGCATCTTTATTGTAAACATATAGATCTGTCTCTCTACTAGGATTTGAAAGTACAAAGTCATCATTTAGATCTCCCTCTCTTCTATGAGGAAAATCAATAAATGATTCGACAACTTCAATAGATTCCTTTAGTCCATCCTGATAATCATCCATCTGACCTACTAAAGTTACATCATATGTCCCCTCTTCAACCAAACCAATTGATAAATAGCTATTTTCTCTACCAATGTTTTTAGATTGGCTCAAAACAACATCTTCACCTTCAAACTTGGAGTTATAGAGTACTTCAGATGTTTCTGTAGTTTCACTTCCATCACAAGATGCAGTTATAAAAACATCATCTCCTTTTATGTATTCCTTATTGTATAAACCACGCACAAAGAATGGCAAACTGGTTGTGAAGTTGGTTTTACCAACACCATAGTACAACTCCTCATTAACAACGTGCATCGTCACTCGCCATCTTGTTAGATTGTCAGGTAACTTGAATGTGTACGTCGCCTTACCATCCACAACATTTATGGTCTCGAATGTTGCAGTGTCTGGTAGTTCATCTCTAATATAATCACCATCACCACCTTCACCACATTCTGCACCACTCCCAAATGGGTCATAAGCTACAGACGATACTTCCTCATTCAATATACCATCATTGTAGACGAATTTATGAAGGGTTCTTCCCATGTTGAAGTAGTCGTAATATAACTCAAAATAAGCTTCATCAACAACAGAGACATTTAAAGCACCATTAAATGGTTGCCCATCTTTATCCTGAACCTCCACATTTAATGTAACTGTTTCAGCAGGATTGTAATCAGCTTTATCAGTATAAGCAGAAATGCTACATTCTAAAGTTTCATAATCAAAATTTACAGCATATGAGTTTTCCTTCGGAGTCATATGCATCATATTGCCATCAAAGTATATTGATTTGTACATCACATTCGGCCGATGCGCTTTCGTGAACTCAAATTCATACCTGGCACTATCAGTGACTTCATAAGATTGAAGACCTTCCCTCAAAATTAGATTAAGTGATAGATCATTATCATTTTCTGCTACAGGTTCTGAACCACTGTCTAACAGTTGAAATACAACAGTTTCTCCAACATCATATCGTACACTATAATTATAATTGTAATGATAAGGTTTTGCCTTATCAGTATGTTTAGATTGATTCCCTTTATTTTTATAATTGTATATGTTGAAACTCTCTATCACAGATTTACCATCTGGACTTTTGACTTCTAGTTCAATCGAATAACTATGATTATCTTCCATCTCAAAAGTAAAATCACCTAATCCCCCATAGGTCGTGACTTGTTGAGAATCAAGCTGTTCTGTTACATATTCATACTCATAAATATCAAATGAAACCTTGTGTAGTGGATTGTATACCGTCTCAACAAATGTCTTCAAGACATAATTATCTTCTATACGAACAGTGACAACACCATCATATGGCTCACCTTTGATATCTTCATAGTTCACGCCAAACGAACCGGAATAATCGGAAATATCAATATAATTCATCATCACATCGACATTAGCAGTATTATCCTCAGTTGCATATTTGGATGTAATCATTATGTCATGAGGCATGACAGATAAATATGTTCTTGTATTTAAGTACTGTGCTGATTCTCCATTGTTGGATGCGTAAACATAATAATTAACAGGCCTCCAGTTTGTACTTGTCACTCGCGGCGTTATCTTTTTTTCAATATTACCATTTTCATCTGTAACCATGTTTTCTGAAACTTTATTATTGGATTTATGAGAGTGAGTTATTTCAAACTCCTTATCTCTATATGCCAAACCGCTGAAATAACTTGCATTAAATGTGTAATTGAATGTATCATTATGCATGATCAGCAACTCATCAATTGAACTTTCCAGTTCAATTTCAGGCTTCTCATATTCATCAACATAAAACTCTGAATAAGCCAATCTTTTTTCACCATCAAACAAATTGACAGTATAGTAACCTGTTTCAAGTTCGAAATCAAAGCTCTCAGTCAGTGTTAAATGCTCATCTAAATAAACTTCTTTTTCTACAAAATACTCCTCAGACCAGTTCTTACCTATTTTCATGGTCAATGATTCAATCGGTTCATCTGACCGGTTTCTTAGAAATGCAAAAACATTTACTTTATCTTTCGTTTGATACACATGTCTATCTGTATAAATAAATCCCCAATACTTCGTATGGCTATTACTGTTTTCATCATAGTAGTAGTCATAGTAATAGTCATACTCGTTTGGTTTTAGACTCATCAGGATGCTATCACCACCAATGGAAGCATACATATCAGTTTCCAAAGTAGTCTCATCTATGAATAGAACACCATCTTCTCCTGTAGTACCCTTGAGTTCTTCTTTCATATAGATATCTGCATTTGCAACGGGTTCATTGATATCACTATCTACAAGCCAGTACATACTTCCATTTTCAAATCTAGAGGTATAGACTTGATAGTTGTTAACTTGTATGAATATATAACGATGTTTGTCATCCAGTTCCGCAATGAAGTAACCATCCTCAAGTGGTGGCAAACCTAATAAGTTTTCATAGCCATAAGTAGTTGATTCAATTTCCTCGTCAAATACTACATGCATATCATCGAACTTGACATCCTCTACGTTCTGCTGCTTCAGTTTCAAGTAACTATCTCGATATAAATCAAAATCAGTAACCTGAAATATCTTTACATCATAACTGTCTTCAACTGTATATCTGGATAGACAAACACTGAATGGTTCATTAGGTTTCACATTTACGATTTGAGCATGAACTGATTTCTCATAGCTGTATTTTGCTCTTGTCTCGAACTCAAAACTAAATGATTCTTGCAAAGTTCTAACACCATCTGATATACCAGGGGCTACTTTTACTGTATAGGTAGTCTCCTCTTCAAGTTGCTGTGGTATAAAGACTATTTTCTCCTTATGATACTCAAACGTTCCTAAAACCTCTGGTTCAATTGAGAAGTATTCTTCAATAGATGTTATGTTTTCACTGTTAAAGTATAGTTCAACTACTGCATTCGTATTAACACTTGTATAATCGGTATTTGGATAGAAATCGACTATTGCAAGATACTCCATAGTCTGAAAAGCTTTGACATAGTCAAGAGGATCATATGTCATCGTATAAATCGTATTCTTATCCCACTTTTCCTCTGGAATCACAGTATAATTCCTATTATCCGTTTTCTCGACTTCAAATGCCATTTCTGGTATGAACTTAACGTTAGTTGTTACCTCTTCTAAGGTTACATCACTTTTAAATGTTAAGGCTAAAGGCGATTCTAGTTTGACACCGTACTCATTCGTTTCTAGTGGTTCAACGTTCATAGCAGTGTTCAGGTCAAATACTTCCTTTTCTTCAACTTCAACAACTTCTTCTTTCTCTACTACTTCTGGTTCAACATTCGATTCTAAACTCTGCTCTACATTTCCTTCTGCATTGCAGCCTACTAAAAACAGTAGACAGACTATTAGTAATAATGCTTTTTTTCTCATTTTATCAAC